>Ga0315279_10005655_pt1 | contig 16093 bp, 17 predicted proteins | sample YL17G06_20_MG_FD_203694 | JGI IMG/M metagenome (GOLD analysis project Ga0315279, IMG submission 203694) | Sediment microbial communities from Yellowstone Lake, YNP, Wyoming, USA - YL17G06_20 | ecosystem: Environmental > Aquatic > Freshwater > Lake > Sediment | place: USA: Wyoming | collected...
GGAAGCGGACAAGGTAAGAGCGAAGAACATGGCTACCGCCAGGTTATAGGCTATACCATGCGGCACCCTGGAGAACATCATCAGAGCAGCAGTGACCATGTGCCCGCCGTAGTAATAGGGTATGCTCCAGCCAGCGAGCCAGGGGTCTGGAGGAGGGAAATAGCCGCTGCGCGTGATCGATTGGATGAATCCGAAGTCCATGAAATCCTCTGAATGGGCAAAACCGATATCCGGTGTGTAGTACAGGAAGACGAGGAACAGCACATAAGCCAATGAAAAGAGCGCCTCGCTAATCAGCATCGATTTTAAGGGCAGATTTTTAAGGTTCAGACGCTTTCTGCCCAAGAAGAAGGAAAACACCAGCAGAAGTAGCAATGCGACAGAGATGTTGAGGTACCCGAATTTGAGTATGTGCAAGCTCGCGAGCAGCCACGAGAAGTATGTGAAGAGCAGGATGCCCAGGATTTTGGATATTGAATAGCCTTTATCCAGCAGCCCGCCGCATACCCTGGATGTGAGGGGAAAAGCTAATAGGCCGATGACAACGAGGATAAGCCACCATATTACGGCATATGCTACCTGGATCATCTATTGCAAGCCCTGTTCTGCTGGTATGCCCAACCAAACGCTGCACTTACGTGATGTGCGGTTAGAGGCACGGTTATCATACGGTCTCAGGCTACCCAATTCAGCTTATTGAAAGCCAGTGTGCCCCAGAGATTGATGCAACAGCTCAATACGATGATAGCTATCTTGAGTCCGTCCAGTCGATAACGCATGCCCGATGCCACCAGTATCACCATAAACGGCAGGATATCCAGGCTGAAGCGATATCCGAACTGAAGAAAGCCAGTCACCCCGTAGGTCAGCATGGGGATTGAAGTGAGCAAGAGCCCCCCCAGGGCCGCAAGTGTCATCTTATCCTTCGAGCTAGCCCTAAACATATAGAGCAAGGCCGGAGTGGTGAAAAATAGCCCCAGCCCCACGAAAGAAGGCTTGAAGAAGGGAAATTTATCAATCAATACAGGCCCCTGAAAGAAAATAGCGTTCAGTTGCCGGGGTATGTAGCTTATGCTGAAGAGACCTTTGGAAAACCAGGGCTCGTTAACAAACTGGCCGCGTTCATATCCAAGACTGATAGTGCCATACTCACCGTAGGTATAGAGTAGATACAGTCCCCCTATCACAACCAAGACACTTCCGAAAATCGCCAGACGGCGAATTAGACTACCCCGGGTATTTACTCCCCAGCCTACCGTATAGGCAAAGAAGGGGAAAGTAAGAAAAGTGGGTAATCTGGACAGCCCGGCCAGTCCCACGAGCAAAGCTACGAGCCAGGGACGATTCTTGTTTGTGGTTTCAACCAGCGCCGCCATGAGAAAGAAAACGGCCGAGACATGGGCCAGCATCCAGACACTGCCTGTGTTGGTGACCCACCAGAAGTTCGTGCCGAAGGCTACCAGCACGGTCATAGCCACCCGAAACCGGAAACTCCAGCCTAATTGCGTGACAGCTATCCAGAAGAAACCTACGGCTACAGCACCTACCAGCATGGAAACGATTACCTGATTGGTGCTCAGCCCCCAGATGGCAACCCAGGGCATGAGGAACAGGGTGGGAGCAGGCGGATTGATGACATATCCCTTCTCACCGTATCTAGCTAGCTCTAACCAAGAAGGCCCATCCACCAGATAAAGGCGGCCGTGAAAAAAGGCATCGACCAAGCGGACAAATTGGTCATAGGGAGTCGAACCCTTGCTGGTAACGAAGTAGATAACGAAGACCAGAGAGGCTATGCAGGCAGCTTGAAACCATTTGTTGGGAAGCGCCTTTTGCCTGAATATGGCTGCACTTTGACTCAAGCCTAATCCTCACGGGAAAATAGAGCTTCCACAAACTCTTCAGGATTGAATGGTGCGAGATCTTCCAACTCCTGGCCAGTGCCTATGTAAAGGATGGGTATCTTGAGTTCATCGCAGATGGCGAGAACAATCCCACCCTTCGCCGTGCTGTCGAGCTTCGCCAGCAGTATGCCGTTGACCTTCACCGCTTCGGTGAAGTATTTTGCCTGGGCCAACCCATTCTGGCCCGTGGTAGCATCCAACACTAGCAGCACCTGGGGTTCCATACTGGCTTTATCTACCACCCGCCTGATTTTTTTGAGCTCCTCCATGAGGTTGAACTTGGTATGGAGACGACCTGCAGTATCAACTATAACAATATCAGCATTTTTCTTCGCCGACTCCAAGGCATCAAAGACCACTGCAGCAGGGTCGCCGCCGGGCTGATGAGCGATTACGGGAACCCTTATACGTTCCCCCCAGACCTTAAGCTGGTCTATAGCTGCTGCCCTGAAAGTATCGCCTGCCACCAGTAGCACCCGTTTCCCCTGCTCTTTATAGGTATAAGCCAGTTTGGCGATGCTGGTGGTCTTGCCCACGCCGTTGACACCGACCACCAGGACTACGCCTGTCTTCCCGTCCGTCGGTGGCGTAACCTCTCCACCCCCCGTCATCAGCATAGAGACCATCTCCTCTTTCAGAGCAGTCCTTGCCTGTGCAGTATCTTTGATATTCCCTTTAGTTACTCTCTCCTTGAGCCGTCCGGTAAGTTTAGCGGTGGTGTTCACACCCACATCAGCGGAGATAAGAAGCTCCTCGAGTTCGTCCCAAAGCTCCTCGCCGAAGGTAGGGCGGTCGAAAAGATGCACAACCTTGCCCCACCAAGCCTCGCGGGTACGTTTCACCCCTTTTTCCGTCTTCTTGAAAAGGCCAAACATGCCTGTTAGCCTCCGGTTAAGCCCTGTAACGCTTGCCGTGCCGCATCCATCTCTGCCGCCCTTTTGCTCTTGCCACTGCCTCGGCCTAGTATCGTGTCCCCTGCCAGCACCTCGACAGTGAATATTTTGTCGTGGTCCGGGCCCACCTCCTCGATAGTGCGATAAACAGGTGTTATCTTCCGCTCCGATTGTATGATCTGCTGCAGTCTCGACTTGTAATCGTCCGTGATCTTATCCTCGACTACGCTGTCAAACTCATTGCCCAGTAGCCTTAAGATGAAACCTCTAGCGACATCAAATCCCTGGTCGAGAAAGACAGCTCCGATAACCGCCTCCAGGCCACAACTTAGATTCCGGGAACGAGAACGACCTCCGCTATCCTCCTCGCCACGCCCCAAGTACAGATAGTCGCCGAGTTGTAACGATGATGCAATGCGGCTTAAGGTCTCTCCACGCACCAAAACTGATCTAAGCTTAGTCAGGTCACCCTCAGAGAATTCTGAGAACCGAGAGTAGAGCTCATCTGCCACAACAAAGCCGAGCACAGCATCTCCCAAGAATTCAAGCCTCTCATTAGAGACTAGATGCAGGGCGGGGTTTTCGTTTAGATAAGAGCGGTGGACAAGAGCTTGCTGGAGAAGGGACTCATTTTTGAAGTTAATACCGAGGATAGCTTGAAGCGCACCATGATCTAGCAAAATAACAAACCTGATACGAATTTGAGGTTATGATAAGCCCCTATACCCTAGGTTGTCAAGGAAACCATCTCAGACGGAGCAGGCAATTTTTTACCGCTCCACTCTCAGACTAACTTTTCCTCCCAATCTTAGGCACCTTCCCTGCTTATTATTGACATCAGGGTAATTAGTTTGTATAATGTAAATGATTGGCATTATGCAAAAGTACTGTGTAGGGCTTACTAAAGTAGCGCAAGCCCATGTGTGATTCGCCTAGCCAGAAACTGAACAGGAGGGTTGGGATGAAGCAGGGGCCAAAACAGGAAGAGCTCATAGAACGTATCCTCCAGCTCGGAGAAAAGGCATTCCGCGAACTCATTCCAATATTGCCCACAGAATGGCTTCAGTTGGATTTGACCATGCCTCAACTCAAGGTTGTCCTGCTTCTTTTCATGAACGGCTCGACACGCATGAGCGATATCGCTTCCGCACTGGGAGTGAGCCTAGCCACAGCAACCGGAGTAGTAGACCGGCTGGTGGAACGAGACATCGTGCTGAGAGAAAGCCAGCCCGAGGACAGGCGGGTGGTGCTGTGTCGCCTGTCCGAGAAAGGTCAGAAGATGATAGGCGGGCTATGGCAGTTGGCTCGTGACCGCGCCAAGGAACTTCTGGAGATGGCAGCAACGTCACAATTGCACTTGATTACTGAAGCACTTGAGGCACTGTTAAAGGCAGGCGAGGAAACAAGAAAAGACTCGAAATGATATGGGGGATGAACAATATGGCGCAAACGCAGAATATTAAGATGACCAAGAAAGAGCAGAACGCTCTCTATCCAATTGGTCGGAGAATTACGAATCAAGAGAGCGCTGAAGAGTTATACCTGGCGACCCCTACAATCACGCAAATGTCGTCGCTTTCAGGCACAGTCTACAAGGACGAAGACAGCGACGGAGTGTATGATGCCACAGTAGATATTCCCATACCGGGGGCAATTGTGACTGCGTGGCTGAGAAATGAACTCATAGCGGTAACCCACAGCGATGAAAAAGGCAAATATACCCTATCTGTTCCTGCCGAAAAATGTTACGCCCTTAAGGTCTCTCTACCTTCCAAAGGAGACTGCTACGACCCAGACCTCAAGAGGTGGGGCATCTGGAGCACGATAGAAGGGAAGAGGGAAGGCTTTCTGTGTCCTTCCAACAATCAAGACATTAGCGTTGATTATCGGATGCTCAACTATGGGCCTAGCGATTACTCCTGGAGGCTTTGGCATAAAGGCCCTGTCTTCGATAGAGAGAATGTCGTTTTAGTGCACGGATTCAAACTCCCTGGTTCAGCCAAGAGAAGCAGGTGCGACGAGCAATTCACCAAGCTTGACGATCTGCTGCAGACAAAAGAGGAGCAGTACAACGTATGGCAATTTGAGTATGCAGATAATGCTCGGGGAACTCTGGGTAGAGCAGCAACATATGCCTCCAGACTTGCCAAGGCGGTAGACAGGATCAGCGAACTTACCGGTAATAGCTTATGCTCCATCGTTGCCTATTCTATGGGAGGGCTTATAGCTCGCCAGTATGCCGCCGCGGGAGGGAAATCAAGGGTAGCTAAACTGCTGACTCTGGCCACACCGCACATGGGGACATTGCGATTCGAGCCTTTCAACCTCAAATGGCCTGACAAACTTATCCCCAGAGCGGGAGCGGAATTGAGAACGGATAGCAGATTTCTCTGGGATTTGAATACTAAGGTTGATTCTCATGTATCCGAGTTCGCTGCTGTTGGTGGAAACTCACGGGGCCATACAGATGGTCTGATAGAGATGAGTTCAACAAGCCTGGCCAAGTTCGATTCCGATGGCACCATTTTTGAGAACCTTTACTTTGTTGCCGTGAACAGGTCACATCTGAACATCAATCAGATTAAGGATAAAGGCGATGAGGTGTTCCAACTCATCAGCAGCTTTTTGCGTGGGGGTGTAGCAGGTATAAGCAGTCTAAGGCCAGCAGAAAAACCAGAGGACTATAATGTCCATTTCTTCCTCACCTTTGCCCTGAAAGAAAATCCACGATGGAGGATGATTTATCCCTGTGTTGTTATGGCAAATACAGGGCACAGGTATTGGGGCTTCAGGGTTTTCTCGCAAGGGGCCAAGACTGATAATGGCTCTCACATTTTCACGGTTCAGTTGCGGCCAGATGAAGAGGGTGAGGCCCGAATCTATTATGCACGAGGTAAATACGTAACAGCCCAAGTCCATAGAGGACAATCAACAATAGTCACGGAACCCCTGGATGCGGGCTCCGCAGTGCGTGAGAGAACCTCAGCGAACAGGCCTCAGTTCGGTGTCAGCTTAGGGGGATCTTGAAGGGCAAGGCTTAACTAGAAAAATTAACTCAAAACGATAACCGGGAGGCGTGGAATGCGTGTATTGGTAACAGGTGGAGCGGGCCGTTTGGGAATAAACGTGTGCAAAGGATTCCTTGATGACGGATTCCAGGTGCGAGTGTTTGATCTGGACACTCCGCGCAACCGAGAGGGCATCAGGAGACTTGACGATAAGGCTGAAATCCTATGGGGAGACATTACGAAACCGGACTCAGTCAGAAAGGCGATAGAGAAAGTAGATGCAGTAGTGCATATGGCTGGCATCCTGCCCCCTCTAGCTGACGAGAATCCCGAACTATGCGCCAAGGTCAATGTGGGCGGAACCAAGATACTAGTTGACCTGATAAAGGAGAAAGGCGGACATATTCCTTTAGTGTTTACTTCTTCAGTAGCCGTGTTCGGTCCTACTCCCAGCGTTAACGAGCCCCTTTCCGCAGACAAGCATATCCCCCATCCCAAAGATACGTACGGGCAGACCAAGCTTAGAGCAGAAAACCTGATCAAAGAATCGGGGATTGACTACTTAATACTGCGTCTAACTGCAATCATGTACTTCGATTTCGAAGTAAGCGACCTCAAACGCATGTTTACCATCCCGCTGGATAATCGGGTTGAATTCTGTCACCCCGATGACCTGTCTACAGCGATACTCCATGCTATCAAGAATTTTAACGCTATAAAGGGAAACACACTGGTCATTAGCGGCGGGCCCGATCAAAGGATGTCATACCGGGATATGGTAGGCAATATTATGGGCGTTATGAGGTTGCCTCTGCCGCCGACTGATAAATTCACAAAGGAGCCCTATTACCTTGACTGGTACGACACCACGAAATCGCAGGAGCTTCTGAAATATCAGCAAAAGACGTTTGCTGATTATCTCGTGGACTATGCCAAGGGTTTGACCAGCCGCTACTCTACCCTATTCCTGCCATTCATGCGCTATCTCGTTTCACCGGTGTTCGGCAAGCTTGTCGTCCAGTTCATGAGGGCTTCATAATAGACGAGGGGGTTTGCAAACACTCTCATCAAACCCCCAAATCCCCCACTCCTGGGGGAAAGGGCGCATGCCATGCGCTCCTACAGGGCACCACCATCCTTCACAGGTGAAGGACTGACAAAGGGGCTTCACCCCTCTGGACTTCTCAGTCCCGAAACAATCCCTGAATCTACTTTTTTGTTGACAATGCTCCCGGTGTTTGATACCCTATCCGAAGCAAGGGAGCTTCGACTCAAATTGACGCGCGATGACCTTCGAGAACTAGTCCAGCATCAGGCCGACTTTATCATCAGCCAGCAGCTTCCCTCCGGAGCCATTCCGTGGTATCAAGGTGCCATCACAGACCCCTGGGACCATGTGGAATGTGCTATTGCTCTGGACCTCGCTGGCAGATTCGATGAGGCTGTAAAGGCCTATAGGTGGTCTCGCGACACGCAGAATCCCGATGGCAGTTGGTACTCAAGCTACCCGCAAGTAAAGCAGGATGACCAGACCAAAGACGCAAACTTCGCAGCATACATAGCAACTGGAATGTGGTTTCATTATCTGGCCACTAAAGACACAGGCTTGCTGCGAAAGATGTGGCCGATGGTGGAAAAGGCGATAGATTTCGCCCTAAGCTTGCAGCAGCCTACAGGTGAAATCTATTGGGCGATGAGCCCTGCAGGTAAAACCTGGCCAGGAGCCATACTCACCTCATCGAGTTGCATCTGGCACAGCATCAGAAACGGCTTAAGCATTGGGAAATCGCTGGGAATAGATAATCCTGACTGGGAGAAAGCAAGCAACAAACTCCTTAGCGCGATGAGAGAGCACCCTGAGTTGTTCGACAGGATGGGTGAGAACAAGCGGCGCTATGCTATGAACTGGTTTTACCCTGTCCTCACTGGCGTGCTCAAGGGCAAAGAGGCGAAGCAACGTATAGACAGAGAGTGGAACGATTTCATTATTGAAAACTGGGGGTGCAGAGTCGCCGTCGATGAGGATACCACCGCGGTGGCCGAAACCTCCGAGCTGATTCTAGCATTGGCGCTAATAGATGAGCACGAGAGGGCGAGGATGCTGCTTGACTGGACTTTAAAGCTTCGAGATGAGAAGCCCGGCTTCTGCCGGGGGATCAAATTCCCCGAGAAGTTAGCCTGTCCCCCAGATGAAGAGAGGGCGACCTGGACATCGGCGGCGTTGATATTAGCTATTGCATCTCTATCTAAGGTTTGAGGTGAGTTCAGTGCCTAGTTCTGAAAAAATCTCTGGAAAATCCACGCCAGCAAGTGCCGATAATGACTTTGTAGGGTATGAAGTCCTTATAGACTTCATGAAAAAACAGGGGTTACAGAAACTGGAAGGCGCCATTGTTGAGATAGGCGCTTTCATGGGCGGCGGCACCTCCAAACTGGCAAAATTCGCCCAGAAATATGGCAAGAAGGTGTACGCCGTGGATATTTTCGACCCCAGGAGTGACAAGACCCCAGACAAAAATGGGGTCAAAATGTGCGATATCTACCAGGCGTTTCTCCAGGGGCGTTCTCAGTTGGAGGTTTACCAGCAAACCACACATGCATTCGGCAACATCGTGACCATCAATATGGATTCTAAAAAAGTCAGCTTCCACAAAGGGCAAAGGTTTATCTTCGGCTTCATAGACGGCAACCATCAGCCAGATTATGTGAGAAACGACTTCAATCTCATCTGGGGGCACCTTGTCCCCGGAGGCAGTGTCGGCTTCCACGACTACAATTTTGATTTGCCGGAGGTTACTAAGGCTATAGAGGGTTTAATAGATGAGCATAAAGACGAGATAAGCGGAGTGCACGAGATAAAAGACAAACACATTCTTCTGTTGATTAAGGGAAAGACCGAGAAATAGACAGATGCTTGAAGTGCTTCAGGTTGAGACGACAAATTACTGCAACGCCCGCTGCATTTTCTGCGCCTATGAGCAGATTAAGAAGCATGGCACCATGACAGATAAGCTTTATACCAAGATTTTGAGGGAGGCCACCAAGCTCGACCCCCCTCCTAAAACGTTCATCCCCATGCTCACAGGTGAGCCCCTCCTTGACCCACAGATGGTTGAGCGAATAAAAGAGGCGCGTGCAGCACTGCCCAAAACCGAGATTCACCTTTATACCAACGGCAGCAAGCTGACTGAGGAGATAATCAGAAGGCTTGCGGAGGTACCCAGATTCCATCTGAACATCTCGGCAAATGGGGCCTCGGTGGAGACCAGGAAGAGACTGACAGGCCTGGGTGACTACGAACGCGTCGCGAGGATGATAGACTACATAGATTCGCTTCACATATCCCACAGCGTATCGCTGGTGCAGCATCTTTCCATCACCAAAGAGGAAGAGAAGGCTTTCAAGCGCAGGTGGGGGACATCAACATCGAGTGCTTCATGCCGATCACCCTATATTTTCCAGCACCTGAATTTCGCCGGCCTCACCTACGAGAAGGACCGAATCCGCTTCACCCACTGTATTCACGCCACCAGCCACATGACCGTGCTCTGGGACGGCAAGGTGAACCTGTGTTGCATGGACCCGCTGGGCAGGAAGATATTCGGCGACTTAAACCACCAAACGATCGCTGAGGTATGGCAGTCCGAAGAGCGCCAGCGCTATGCCACTATGCACAAAGAGGGCAAGGGAGCGGAGTGCGAGGTCTGCCGGGACTGCAACATCGTCTGCTTCTGAGACAACGCTGACAGTTGTGTAGTCTCAGAATCAGAGCAGGCGGTCTCGCACTGGCATGAAGGTCTTGCGATGGATGGGGCAAGGGCCCAGCCGTTGTAGAGCTTCCAAGTGTTCAGGGGTGCCGTAGCCTTTGTGTTGAGCCAGACCATATCCAGGGAATTGGTTATCCAACTCCACCATGAGGCGGTCACGGCTGACCTTGGCGACTATAGACGCCGCAGCTATGGAAAGACATATGCTGTCGCCGTTGACCACGCTTTTTTGCGGGATACGGATAGCAGGCAATTGCATGAAGTCTATAAGAAGGTAATCAGGACATGTCGAGAGTTGCTCGATGGCGTAGCGCATCGCCAGCCTAGTTGCGGGGGCTATGCCTCGTTTGTCAATGACCTCGTGGGAAACCACACCCAATCCGTAAGCCACCCTGCTCGCTGTTATGCGGTCGAAAATAGACTCCCGCTGTGACGGCGTAAGCTGCTTGCTGTCTCGAACCCGGCTCAACCATGAAGGTTGTTTTCCCCAAGGCAGAATAACTGCTGCGGCTACTACCGGGCCCGCGAGAGGCCCGCGGCCGACCTCGTCAACGCCGGCGATAATCCGATAGCCACGTGCTATCAACTTCTCTTCTTCGTCGAACGTCGGTACCTGGCCCACGATGTCCTTACTCTCCTCGAACTTGGGACATACTAGCACCATAGTGAGTTCTTTGTCAAAGGATTTTTCTGAAATAGTCGCCAAACCTATTGACACGTGAGCAATTGTGTGCTAGTCTCGTTCGCAAGAACGATGGAAAGGAGCGTCACATGCAAGCTTACTGTATGAAGTGCCGCACCAAGGTGGAGATCAGGAACCCGAAGTCGATCAAAATGAAGAACGGGAAGCCCGCAACACAGGGCGTGTGCCCGAAGTGCGGCACCAAGGTATTCAGAATCGGCAAAGGGTAGACAACACAGGCATACCCAGTTTAGCTGTACACTGAATAAGCTTATTGTAGGGTGTCTTGGAAGTTTTTGCGGTCAAAGCGCCTGAAGAGAGGATTTTATCCCCTCCAGGCGCTTTTGATATTCTGATAGCAGATGCTGTGAGGTCTCAACCCACTCGGGGCTGGCCTCGATTGCAGGCTCAACGGCAGAGCCGGAGATGCCTTTCTTTGCCAATTCCTTCCTTTTAGCTGTCCCCAGCTCGCTCTGGATTTCCTGCCGGGCCTGTTCCACCGCTATCTGGTATTCATTTATGATGTCTCTAATACCCTCGATAACCTTGGACCTTTTGGAGAAATACCGGATAGCTTCAAGTATCTTCTCAACATCACCGGGGTCTATGAGGTTGATTTTGTCCACAAGGGAGGACAGCAGGTATGAGATAAGGATTTGGCGGTCCTCTTTGTATTTTCCCAGCTCCAGCTCAACATCGCGGAGGGGTAATCCGTTCAGATAACGTTTGCCCAGAGCGTCTCCAACCTCTGCAAGCTCTTCTTCCCTGAGCCTCCTCTTATCTTCAGCCGACAGACCCCCCAGCCTCTGAGCTCTCTCCATCGCTATATCGAATGCGCTTTTTAATTCTCTATCGTCCCCAGACATGCTGCTACTCTACCCTACTTTCTATCATATTATGACGAGATTTGAGACAAAGAATGCTCATAGCCCGATGCTGGAAATAACTAGGAGATTGCTTCGTCCTTCTAATGAAGGACTTGCAATGACACTAAATACAGACTCACAAGTAGGGGAAAATGCTCCTCCTGATGATTTCAAAGTTGCGTTTTATCTGTTCCTTACCTTTTATGATCCCCGGACTGCCGTATTGGTGGCCTGTGAGCAAGTACTCGATGTCCAGTTTGGCTATTCGTTCGATGCTTGCTTTCAGCGCCTCGGCGCTGCCACCGGGGATATCCACCCGACCAGTGCTCCCGTCGAATACCAGGTCACCCCCCATGAAAATCTTCTCTTTGGGCCAATAGATACCTATGTGGCCGTCGGAATGGCCGGGGATGAGTATTACCTGAGCAACCAGGTCTTTGCCTAAACGCAGTTCGCCTTCCGTGAGATATAAATCGGGGTGAATCTCAGGCATTTCGAAGCCCATTGACTTGAGAGCCTTGGACATCTCGCCACTAGCCAACTGGAGGAATTCATTCTCCTCTTTGCCGATGGCGACCTGAGCCCCGCTCATTTTCCTGATCTCCTCAGACGCACCGTAATGGTCAGGATGCGCGTGAGTATTGATTATCAAGCCAACATCCTCAATCTTGAATCCCTCTTTTTTCATCTCGGAGATCAGTCTGTCCAGACATTTTTGCCTGGTTTCATTAACCACCTGTCCGGGGTCTACCAGGACATGTTTGTTCCCGGGTAAAGCATTTGCCACAAGATAAGAGTTGCAGTTATTCCCGTATTTCATCATCTCCTGCATAGTGACGCCGGGCCAAAGGTACGCATAGAAATTATTTACCAGCTTCAATTAAACCCTCCATGATATTCAAACTATCCAGCCAGAATCATTATAACATCCTCAAGAAAAGGAACAGATCACATGGGCACTCTTCTCAAGAAAACCTGCGCCTCTTTGCGCCTATAGACCTTTCCCCCCAAACTTCTTCTCGCCGGGCAAAGCGGTTCATCTTACAAATGGCGAGGCGGTCTGGTCGAAGGGGTTGGTCCTCATGGCCAGGGAGAATAGATAGGGATAATTGTCCTTCAGATATTTAACGTAGTCCAACCACTGCTGTACCAGCAAGGTATATGCCCTGTTTACATCAACAGCCAGATGGTCATAGTCCGCATCAGTCAGCCCGGTCACCCTCTCTCTTCTCTCCAATTCCTCACTAAAGTGAAAGACCGCCCGCAGAAGCTCGGTAAATGTTTCGTGCTCCAACAAGGCCGGGTTTTCCAAAAGCCGGAGCAAGAAGTCCCGTTTGCTCACAAGAAAACCCTTTAGACCCTCCATATCTATCCTGCGAATGTCAACCTTATAGTCATAATTCCGGAGGCGTTTACTGACAGCCACGAATTCTTCGTCAGACCAGTTGTTGGTAACGATAAGATGCTTTCTGATAGTGGACAACTCGAGGTCGAAATCGGAGAAATAGGTCAGCAGCAGCGTCCCTACTTCGCTGAAAAAGCTGCCTATGACCATGTTCATCTTCTCGAGCCGGTTTCTCTTCTCTCTCTGGTTCAACAGCCCATTTATGATCAGGGTAACCAGTAAGACCTCTATAGGAATAAAGGCAATATCACCTAACATATAAATATAGATATGGTGAGCATCTCTGAAAATTGCGTAGTGAATGGAATAAAGAATTGCCGATAAAAAAATTAAGGAAACTCCTAAGAGAATCTGCCATCTGTAACGTTTCATCTGGTTAACGCCCCTATATCGATTGAAGCTAGCTTCTTTTCCCCTCTGGCTTTATCCTTTTCTGTATTGCCTTCCAGGTATCCGTGATAAGAAAACTCTCCTCCATGTTCTCAATCATCCTGCCGAACTTGTTCATGGGCACTGAAAATGTGAGGGCATTCGCAGGGACGAAAGGGCGCGCTGAGGGATCGAACATCCCTATAACTGCCCTGGGACGAGCGGAATTTCTCTCCAGATAGGGGTATTGAATAATCGAAGAGCAGCCGGAGCCAAAGGGCACAAATACACCATCCGGCTCAGCTTCATCGAAATTCGACAGGGTGAAAAGCCCCGAGAGGACATCGGGTCGAGCAAAAAAGATAGCGACCTCGGGGTTATCAGATTTTTCAAGCATATCCCATCTTTTGAACACCACGAAGCGTGCTGGGGCTTTGAACACAGGGGCAAGTTTCATTGCTTCTTTAACGAGCTCCGGAGACTTTTTATAACGTTCTCCCCGCAGCTTGCCGGGGATGCCGCAGGAGAGGAAGTATTCAAAGTCATCCATAATCTTAGTTGCAAAGCCAAGATATCTTCTGCCTCCGAAGCAGCCTATGGATTCCGCATCAAAGCAATAGGAATTACCTTCTCTCACCTTCGATATCGCTCCGATCAGGCATCTGGGCACCGAACCACGTTTAGCCAGTTCGGCGTGTCCCTCCTCATCGGTGTAGTAGAAGGTAACAGGCAGTTCCGCATCGTTAAAATACTTCCTCCAGAGCTGAATGAATTTCTCCACGATTTTTATATCCATCGGCTAATCCCTCCCCTATGATGATGCAGTTTATAGAAAAACCTTATATACTACTGATTCGATGGTGTCAAGAACCATCCTTAGTCGGCGTCATTGCGAGGAGTCTGCCTGTGGCGGCCGACGAAGCAATCTCCGAGTCAGCAACGGGCAATGTTGAGATTGCTTCGCCTCGCTCGCAATGACATTAAGGAGGAGGTCATGAAAAACGGCAGAAGGATCGCCATTCTTACCGGAGGGGGCGATTGTCCAGGCATAAATGCCGTAATACGTGCAGTCACCAAGAAGGCAATTCTACAATATGGGATGGAAGTTATCGGCATCGAAGACGGCTACCACGGGGTGATACATAATCGATGCAGGAAACTTGAATACAATGATGTCTCAGGAATACTTACACTGGGTGGTACCATACTGGGGACTTCAAAAACAGCTAACCCGTACAGGTATGCCATTAAAAAGGGCAATAAGATGGAATTCAAGGATGTGTCGAAGACCGCTGTTGAGAATATAAAGAAGCTCTGCATTGAGTGCCTGGTATGTATCGGAGGAGATGGAACATTAGGTATTGCATATGACCTATTCAGAGATGGAATACCCATTACGGGATTGCCTAAGACCATAGATAACGACCTGAGGGGCACCGATATCACTTTCGGCTTCGATTCCGCCGTGTCGATTGCGACGGAGGGCATCGACAGAATACATACAACTGCGCAATCGCATCACAGGGTTATGATAGTTGAGGTCATGGGGCATCATGCCGGTTGGATTGCCCTACACTCAGGCATAGCAGGAGGAGGAGACATCATCCTTATCCCAGAGATCCCCTACAAGGTGGATATCATAGCTAAGAAGGTCAAGGAGAGAAACAGAAGAGGCAAGAGATTCAGCATAGTGGTAGTCGCGGAAGGGGCGAAACCGAAAGGCGGCGATATAGTGATACAAAGGATTGTTAAGGAGAGCTCAGACCCAATCCGGCTCGGCGGCATCGGTTTCGTCCTGGGAGAACAGATTGAGAAAAGGACCGGAGTGGAAACCCGCACCGTTGTGATGGGACATCTGCAAAGGGGAGGCACCCCGACGCCGTTCGATAGAGTGCTGGCGACGAGACTGGGCACCAGGGCAGTGGACATGATAGAGAACAAAGAGTTCGGCTATATGGTAGGAGTGAAAGGCGAATCACTGGTTAAAGTCCCTCTGAAGGAGGTGGCCAAGGGGCCCAGGACGGTCCCCCTGGACGACCCATTGATAGAGGCAGCCCGCAGCGTGGACACATGTTTCGGCGATTAGCTATTTTATAGAATAATAAGATAGTCTAAGTCATCGCTTGAGCTACCCAATCTCGGGAACTGCTGTCCGGGACAGCTCAACCCCCTCAGAAAGTGTTCTGGCTCTCATAGTACCTAGAATCGTTCCCAGATTCCCAGAATCGCCAGATCCCCCTGCTTTTCAGAGAGCTAACTTACGTATGCATATCTGAGACAAAAGTCACATACAATCGAAACGAGCGGTAGTAGACTGGGCTTCGATGCAGAACTGAAGTGAGCTAAGTCAACTCAGCGGGAGGGCGGAGCACATGGGTAATACGATTGAGAGAAGGAGAAAAGGAGGTGGTGCCGAGATGTGGAGATTCAAGGGATGTCCCAAATGCGGCGGCGATGTTTTCATTGACTATGACCTCAACGGCTGGTACGAGGAGTGTCTCCAGTGCGGCTACCTCCGTGATTTGAAGACTGTACTCCAGGTTAGGGAAGAGAAGCCGGCGAAGGCTGAGAAGAAGCCAGAGCTTGTCCTAGCCGGTCACAACAAGAAGGCTATACACAACTACTGAGTTGCTTAAGCCAGACGGCTTGAGCGGGTGGAGGTTGGGTGGTTGGTGAGGCCAGTATACGGCAGCTTTACCGTAGCTGGCCTCATTTTATTGTTCCTCGACATGGCTGCTGGGGGTGAGATACTGGGGAGGGGTCTTGAAGGGCTTCACCTGCTCGGCCACCTCATCATTGATGATGTAGCCACTGGCGTGCATCAGGGTATCGTAGAGCCTGTCGTCAAGCCATTCCTGGTTCATGGAGCAGAGGCAGGGGTAATGATGCAGGATGAGCCCAGCTTTGACGTCAGCCTCGTCTGCATGGAGGCCTACCATCCCCTTAGCCGCATGAGCTACCCCTCCACAGGCTGAGTTCCTCTGTACCTCGACGCTCTCTATCAGTCTAGTTTCCGGGTTGACCACGATCCTCAGCTTAGGCCTGCCGAAGTACCTGGCGAAGGTGGCGATAAGTTCGTCTTTATAAGGCTGGGCGCTGCGGCGAAAGCCATAACTATTCTCAGTAAGGCTGCAAAAGGGCTTGGGGAAAACTGCGACAACGCCCATTCCCGCCAGCTCGGTCTTGAGCTGGTTCGCTA
>Ga0315279_10005656_pt1 | contig 16079 bp, 13 predicted proteins | sample YL17G06_20_MG_FD_203694 | JGI IMG/M metagenome (GOLD analysis project Ga0315279, IMG submission 203694) | Sediment microbial communities from Yellowstone Lake, YNP, Wyoming, USA - YL17G06_20 | ecosystem: Environmental > Aquatic > Freshwater > Lake > Sediment | place: USA: Wyoming | collected...
AAGCAAGTATTGGACCTTTCGTTACCTATCGAGAGTCTTTCCACTCCGGTCTTTCCAGGCTACCCGCAACCACTCAAGTCTGCATTCACTACCATCCAAGAGAACGGATATCGCTCCTACGTTTGGTCGTTCGTTGAACACACGAGCACACATGTGGATTCACCGGCCCATTTCCTCAAAGATGGCCCAACCATTGATAAAATTCCCATCTCGAGATATGTCGGGAACGGAGTTGTACTCGACTTCTCGAAAAAGCCAGCCAAATACTCAATCAGTAAAGAAGACATTGTGAAGGCTCTTCAATCCGCCGGTAAGAAGGACGTAGGTCCAGGTTGGATAGTGCTCTTTTACACAGGATACTCGTCCAAGGCAGGTACGCCTGAGTGGTTGAATCATCCAGAGCTCAGCGACGATGCGGCCACTTTCATTGCAAGCAAGGAGGTAAACGCCATCGGCTTTGACGCTCCAAGCCCTGATCACGGCGAAATATCTGCGGCAGGAAAACTATCCGGCTTCCCTGCTCACAGAATCATGCTTCCCAAGGAAATAGCCATCTATGAAAACTTGAACAACCTTGACAAGCTGCTGAACAAAGACTTCCTATTTGTCGGCGCGCCGCTTCGATTGGTTGGCGGTTCTGCTAGCCCAGTGAGAGCATTAGCAGTAATACTGTCCTAGCGGTCGCGCAGGTTCGACCGATCCCTAGATTGAACGCCCACTCTCGTTAGGGAATATTTTTTCTGAAGCGCTCATTTGGAGTATGAATTTTGGTCGATAGAGATATCAGCAGCGAAGTACCTCAACAACAGTCTACACACTACATACCCTCCTCGGTGAGTCAATGTCCAGTACGCACTTTGTTGAAATGAATGAAGCAGAGTTCCTCAAAGAGGCCCTCGGGATTGTGGAGAAAGCCCAGTCACGTGGGGTTTGTTTGAGGATTTTAGGTTCACTTGCAGTCTACATACGCTCGGTCAACAGTGGTCATGGCAGCATGTTCAAGTCCCTAGAGCGGTTTGGAGATGGAATGCCGCTCTTTACTGATCTGGATCTTGCAGGGTACAACAAACAGAGGGGTGACATAAACAAGCTCTTCTCACAAGAGTTGGGTTTTAGACCTGATACATTGGTCAATGGGATGTTCGGGCACAAGAGGCTGATATACTATCATCCTCAAAACAAGTACCATGTCGACGTATTTATGAACAAACTCGAATTCAGCCACGACGTCGAGTTCGGTGAAAAGCCGGGTTCAGGCAGATTGGAGCTCGATTCTCCCACGATTTCCGCTACAGACATAGTCCTGGAGAAGCTCCAAATCCACGATATTAATCGGAAGGATTTGATCGATTTGATAGCGCTCTTCGTTGTCCATGATGTTCACGAACAGTTTGACAAGAATGTTGTGGACGGTTCGTACATAGCCAAAATTCTCTCGGATGAATGGGGATTCTGGTACGATGCGACTGCGAACCTTAACAAAGTGAGATTGTTAGCGGAAGAACTGTCTTCGAATGGCAAACTGGGAGCTGAACACCATCAGACCGTCCTGCAACGAACAGACAAACTTCTCAGTTTGATCAAGAACATTCCCAAGACAAAAAATTGGGAAAAAAGAGCAAAAGCCGGCACAAAGAAACCTTGGTACCGCGAAGTTGAGGAGGTCCTGCGTTAGATGGTGAAGACAAGAGTCTTCTACGTGACCGATCTTCACGGCTCTGATAGAATGTTTTTCAAATTCATCAATGCTGCGCCGGTCTACAAGGCTCAGGTCCTGGTAGTCGGCGGGGATATAGCTGGAAAGACGGTAACTCCAATAATCCAAACGAACGGTTCTTACTCGGTGCACACGCGAGGAACTGACAGAACAGCTGCAACGAACGAAGAATTGGAAGCATTGAAAAGGGACCTCAGAGCAGTCGGAGATTATCCATACGTCACGACCGAAAATGAGTGGCGCGTTATTACATCTGACCCCGCGAAGATGGACAAAGTGTTCGACAGCTTGATCACGGAGAGCATTGGGAATTGGTCCAAGACAGCCGAACAAAGACTCAAGGCATCTGGTGTAAGAGTCATTGTAAACAAAGGCAACGACGACCCTCCGATAGTGCAGGAGCTCTTGGAGCGATCAGAGTTCGTCGAATGGCCTGACGAGAAGGTTATCGAGTTTGGTGGCCATGAAATGATGAGTCTCGGCTATTCTAATATGACTCCCTGGAAACTGCCCGGCGACTTACCCGAGGAAGAACTTGAGAAAAAGATTGAGAACTTAGTCTCTCAGATGAAGGACGTGAATAATAGTATATTCAACATACACGTACCACCCTACGGCACTCATCTTGACGTAGCGCCTAAATTGGATGAGAACTTGAAGCCGGTGCTTGCCTCTGGTGGTCAACCGGAGATGACTAATGTGGGCAGCACAGCCGTTAAGCGAGCCATCGAGAAGTATCAGCCGTCGGTGGGTCTTCACGGCCACATTCACGAATCTAGGGGTACGGTGAAAATAGGCAGAACTTACTGTTTCAATCCTGGCAGCGAATACTCTACTGGTGTGCTAAGAGGAGTCATATTGGACTTCAGTGACAAGAAGCTGGAAAGCCACATCTTGACCGCCGGTTGAAGCCGATTTCACCAGTCTTATTCCACATGTCTAGTTGCAACTTGACCCTAGTGAAGATTGGGTTTTCCGAATTCACTAGGGTGTGGATCGTCTAGAGACTAACTCGCCGGAACTACCAAGATTTGTACGCCCCAAGTCTTTCGTCGGGGACCTTCCCCTTCTCTACATCAGTCAACGCTTGCTCGAATCTGACCAGACCCTCTTCCGCTAATTCCTTTGTAAGTACAAGTGGTGGAGTGATTTCGACAACGTTCGAGAACGTTGCAAGGTTGATCACAATGAGTCCTTTTTCCCAGCAATGATAAGTCAATTTTGCTGTCTCAATGGCTGCTGGCTCTTTGGTTTCTTGATCCTTCACAAGCTCGACACCTATCATGAGACCTTTCCCTCTCACTTCTCCAATCAAGGGGTGGTTCTCCTTCAATTCCATAAGCCGCTTCTTCATGTAGGATCCTACTGCTGCAGCGTTCTCAACCAGCCTCTCCTCTTGGATAACCTCAAGCGTTGCTAATGCCGCAGCACATGAAATTGGATTCCCTGCTGTTGTCATCAAGTGAGATCCAACGCTTGAGTCAAGAATTTCCGACGGCGCCACACAAGCACTTAGCGGCATACCTGACGCGATCGGCTTAGCCAGAGTGATTATCTCCGGCGAAATCTTCGAATGCTGGAACGCAAACATTTCTCCAGTTCTGCCGAAGCCGCTCTTGATCTCATCGACAGCCAGGTACATACCGTATTTCTCACAGAGCTTCTTTAATCGGGGCATGAAATCGTCTGGAGGCACAACTTCGCCGCTGTCACTTTGAATAGGTTCGACGACTATGCAGCATGTGTCCTCCGCTGGCGAGACACTCTGCATCACCTGAGACTCGATGAAGTCAACGCACATCATTCCGCACTCCGGATACTCTGCTTTGAACGGACAACGATAGCAGTAAGGATATGGAACCTTCACGACGTTCGCGAAACCCATAAACTTCTGTAGCGCCTTGTGACCTGAAAGCGACAATGCCCCCATAGTCATGCCTTGATAGGAGCCCATGAACGAGATTATTCTGCGTTTCTTCGAGTAGTCCGGAACTAGCTTATACACGCACTCGTTTGCATCTCCCCCCGACAGGCCATACCACACCTTAGCTTTGCCTTCTCGTTCCAGTAGCTTTACCAGTTTCTCGGCAAGTTCTATAGTGATTTCATTGGAGGCAAGTGTGAAGCACTGGTGCGTCAGCTTGTCTACTTCGTTCTTTATTGCACTGACAACTTTCGGGTGACCATAACCAGTACAAGCTACTGCAGCGCCGGCACTGAAATCAAGATAGCTATTTCCATCCACATCCCACAGAAGTGCACCCTTAGCTCTCTCGACCACCAGCGGGTAAAACCTAACTTGCAAGGCAGAGCCGATGACTTTGCGCTCGCGCGCGATTACATTACTCGCTTTCACACCTGGAAGAGACTTTTCCACGGAACTCTCCGATTCATTCGACGTCATGAGTGTTGACAAAAGGGTTAGCTATGAGTACTAATTACCACTAATTACTATCAGTACAATCTTTGCTGCCGGTTAAACAGCTCGTCGAGTCATCAACAGTAATCGTCAAGTCCTGAAGTGTATTCGATCATTCAATATAGCCATCTATAGGGTTATCCGGGAGCTAGAAGCTTGCTGATATCCCACCGTCGACTACGATCACTTGGCCAGTAATATATTCGGATGCAGCTGAGCTGAGGAAGACAATTACACCTTTCAGGTCGCTAGGTTGCCCCAGACGACCCAGAGGGGTTCTTGAAGCAATAGTCTCGCCTCTCGTCGCCAAGAATGATTTGGTCATGTGTGTCCTGAACCAACCTGCAGCGATAGCGTTTACGTTCACCTTATGACGGGCCCACTTCACTGCAAGGTCGCGCGTAAAGCCTATCACACCAGCCTTGGCAGCACTGTAGGCCAGCGCGTCCAAAATTTCGGGCTGCGTTCCCCGGAGCGCGGTGATTGAAGTGATGTTGATGATCTTTCCCCCTCCCTTCGCAATCATGTGCCGCCCGACTTCTTGGGCTAAGATGAAACTACCTGTCAGATTCGAGTCGAGAACCCTCTTCCAATCTTCGAGAGCCATCTGATCTGCGGGCGCAACCCAAGCCACACCTGCATTGTTTACAAGGATATCTATCGAACCGAGCGCCACGATTGTCCCGTCGACCATCTCGGCTACCTGCATCTTGTTCGTGACGTCACACTCGAAACCGAGAAGACGGCGATTGTATCGACGCGCGGTGGATTCCAGTTCTTTGAAGGATTCTGACCATTTCTCAGGCCTGCGTGCGCAGACCGCAACGTGAGCCCCAGATTCTAGGAGGGCTTCTGCCATGACCTTTCCGAGACCGGTGTATCCTCCGCTTACAATCGCAACTCTATCATCAACTGAGAAGAGATCATGCAAAGCAATCACAGTGCAAGAGATAACTAGGAAAGCGATCGGATAATTGGTTGTTGATGTCAACTATTTGATTTAGGACTCGCTTTCACGCCAGCCAACAGCTGTGAGAGCTTTTTCTTCGTTTCAACGTCTGCCTGCCTTAGAATCATCACTCTCTGGGCCTGGGGTGATCCTGCGCCGTGCATTGCCTCCACCATACCAACTCCCAGGACCATGTTCTCTATGAGCCTAAGCATTCGTATTCTGTCTTCTGTCCTGACTTCAGCCTTCGCTTTCAAGTACTTCTCCAAGTACTTGGCTGTCTCAGGGTTTCTAAAGTCCCTCTCGGAAGGCAAGGTTCCTACGGCGCCACCTGCTATATCTATCGCGAGTCTGGCCATCTCGAAAGGAAATCTGGTCACGTTCTGCTTGGTAACATTAGCAAGCAGCGGATTCACGATGTAGTCTCCGGAAGGTAGCTTGGTTCCCTCGTATGAGCAGGCGAGGCCGCAAGCGTACATTGTCTCATTCAGATGTACCATCTCGGTGATCTTATCTCGAATGTGAGATGATCGCTCTATACCGTTATACTCGGCGATCGTCGAGGCCGACCCGATAAGAACATCGCCTACACCTACCTTGCATCCTCCGTAGTTTTGCCTGTGGTATGAAGTGAATCTTTCGATTAGAGTTCCTGTGAGCTCATATTCTCCACACATGAAAACCCTATCCAAGGGGACGAAGACGTCGTCAAAGACCACTAAGGCTTCGTGGCCTGCCACGCCATAGTTTGGGTTGCCTACATCCACCACTCCTCCTTCTAACTTCCTTGTGTCGTTGGCCTGCCGGCCGATGAAGTGGATGATTCCGTTGCTATCGCTTGGGATGGCAAACGAGACTGCGTAGTCTTTTTCGTCTTCGTTCATCGTTAGGGTTGGCATCACGACAATTTCATGGGAGTTGAGGGCGCCTGTCTGATGTGCCTTTGCTCCGCGGACGACTATTCCGTCCCCTCTTCTCTCAATGATTCTTAGGTAAAGATCAGGGTCAGCCTGCTGGCTTGGCTTCAGACTCCTGTCACCTTTCACATCTGTCATCGCGGCGTTGCATACCAAATCCTGGTTTTGGACGTATGCCAGAAATCGGTCAAATCTCGTCCGGTACTCGGTCCCGTTCTTCTTGTCTAGATCGTAGGTGACGCTCGACAGTGTTATCAGCGCGTCGAGACCAGCACATCTTTGAAAGCAAGATCCGGTTTTCTGGCCGAGCAACCTCAACATCTTGACCTTCTTAACTAGATCTTCGCTGTTCTGAGGAACGTGAGTAAACCGATTGATTCTATTGCCTGTCAAGTGTGAGGTGGCTGTCATGAGATCAGAGTACTTCGGGTCATGAGCCAGCCGGTAGGTTAGAGCGACGGAGTTCTGTGATGGCTTGATGATCTCAAAGTCGACGGGATTCTCGATTCGTTGTCCAAAGAAATACGCCCGCCACTTCATTTTCCGAAGACTTGCAACATACTCTTCAGCAGTTTTCAACTAAGGCCCCTCATGAACGCTAGCATTGGCGCCGTTAGCACGAGTTCAGCCTCCCGATTAATTCTGACCAAAATTCCAACCAGAAGACTGTAAGTCAGCTAAGAGATTCACACCGGGAATTATCTTAGTTGCGTATATGCATTATTGTCAGTATATCTTGTACGTGCAGCAAAGGAGTTCACAACGACTGTCGAGATGGAAAGTTCATGGACCGAAAGTGGAGATTAGGAGTAAATGAGCTCAGTAAGTGGATCGTTTTCGCCTCTCAAGTTCAACAGCAGAGTCGCGTTGATTATATGGCCTTCGCGCGCGATGGGATGATAGACAGACGCTTCCACGGGAAGGCAGGAACCGGAAGCTTAGATCGATTCATTCCTTCTATCCTGATGAATCGTGTTGGCGCTCTCGTGGTTTAACTTCGAACTCGCTTCATGTAGTCCGTGCATGCTTGAAACAGCATTTTTGCAACAAGACCCAAGCAGCAATAGAGCACCCCTTGCTTGACCCATCCCTTTGCGCCTTCCGGCGTATCGGTAAAAACACCGACAGCAACATCAGCCTTCTTGGATAGAACGACGATTTCCTGAATTTTCTCAACGACCTTCGGATGCGTCACTTGACCTACGATACCCAATGATTGCGAGAGGTCGTATGGACCTACAAAAACGGCATCAATACCTTTTACCTTAAGTATCTCTCCAATGTTGTCGACGCCTTTGGTGCCTTCGATTGCAAGAACGACTATCGTTTCCGTGTTGGCTTTGTTGAAGTAGATCGGTTGATCTGCTGAATATCTTGACGCCCTGACGGCTGGATGGACACCGCGTCCACCGAGAGGTGAGAATTTGCTTGCCCAGACGGCCTGTTGTGCTTCCTCACGTGTTGAGATAGTCGGTACGTGTACTCCGCTTGCGCCCAGGTCCAATGCTTGACTGATCAGTTCCGGTCTGTTATGTGCGACCCGAATGATAGATGCTATCCCTGCGGCGTCTGTAGCCCTGACCATGTTTTCAGCTGTTTCCAGATTGATAGCTCCATGCTCCAAATCTATGACACAATAATCAAATCCGGCATGGCCAAGTATTTCGCATATTCCAGTTGCGTTAAGCCCGACGACGGGACCGAAGGTTGGAAAGCCCTGTCTCCACATCGCCTTCAGGTCTTTCAAAGTATCCACAAGTGATTTCCTATTGGGTTATCCACCCACCATCAACGAAGAAACTCTGTCCAGTAACGTACTGAGCTAGGTCCGACGCTATGAATACTACAAAGTTCGCAATGTCACTCGGTTGTCCAAATCGTTTCAACGGAATCCTCTCGAATAGGAACTTCCTGTTTTCCGCTACAGCAAAGAACTTCTCAGTCAGTTCTGTCTCGATCCAACCGGGAGATACTGCATTAGCCGTTATCCCATGTTCCGCCCACTCTGTCGCAAGCTCCTTGGTAAGCATGATTATGCCCCCCTTGCTCGCACAATAGGACGCTCGAGGAGGCAATGCGAATTCACCCATAATGGAGCCGATGTTAATTATTCTCCCGAATTTCTGAGCTACCATATGCTTGCCGACCGCACGGCAGAAGTAGTATGTCCCCGTCAAGTTAACAGCGAGTACCTTGTTCCAGTCGTCATCAGTAAATTCTAACATAGGTTTGCGAACAATAGTACCTGCATTATTCACCAAGATGTCTATATGTCCAAGTTCTGCGATAGCGCGCTTCACAACTTCCTCAACCTCTTCCTTCCGCGAGACGTCAACTCGGAACGCGACGGCCTTTCTACCAATAGCAGAAATCTCCTTAGCCGTCTTCTCTGCGGAAGGTAGGTCAATGTCGACCACGACAATATCAGCGCCCGCTCGCGCGAAAACCAATGCAATTGCTTTTCCAATACCTCGCCCTGAACCAGTTACTAAGGCAACTCTTTTGGAATGATCTATCGTAACTGTGCTCAAGAATACCACGGACCCGACCAACTGACCTACAGAGATTAGCGTTGTGGTCAATTCTCGGTGACGCAAAACATCGAAGGCAAGATTTAGTGTCAACGAAAACGTGTGTGCGAGAACAACAAACAATCGATCGTGACTACTGCAAGAAACGATTTTATATCGTCAACCAAGTTTGCGTGCTATGTTGTTTGTAGAGATTCTGAAGTATCCGATGCCACCGACTCAAGAGTTGAGGAGCCGGCACCAATCGTATGTTCGTGAGCAAGCGCAAAAGGGGAGACTGGTTCTCGCGGGCAGATTCACTGATGTTAGCGGCGGTCTGATAATATGGACATCAAGCTCGAAAGAAGAAGCCGAGAGTATTGCCGCACACGACCCGTATGCGCTAGAGAAGTATGCCACGTACCAGTTGAAGGAATGGTCTTACGTTCCCGAATTCGACTTTACGAAAACAAATCTCTCAGAGAAATGAATTGGTGAAATGTCTATGAAGCAACCATGGAAAACTGATGGTTGGCATGTGAGTCACTACAATTTCAACCCTCAAGCGATGAAGGGTAAGAAATATCCTAAGAAGATACAATTCCATGATGTTACGTTGAGGGATGGGGAACAACAAGCTGGATTGGTATTTCGAAAGGAAGACAAGATCAAGATTGCGAAGCTTCTGGACGAAACGGGAGTAGACAGAATAGAGGCAGGAACGCCTGCCGTGCACCCGGATGATGCTGAAGCAATTAAGACAATTGCGAACATGGGTCTTTCTGCTAAGATTTTCTGTTTATCTCGTTGTATGACGCAGGATGTTGATATGGCCCTTAAGTGTGATGTTGACGGAGTTGAGATGGAAATCCCGACGAGTGAAGCGCTACTCACGAACGCGTACGGATGGACAGTCCAGAAGGCAATCCAACTGACAGTAAAGAGCACAGAGTACGCGCACGAGCACGGACTTCACGTTTCATTCTTTACGTTAGACTCAACGAGGTCTCCATTCAACACGTGTTGGAAGATAATTAACACGGTAGCGACGAAGGGGCACATGGACGCGTTAACTATCGTTGACACTTTCGGCGTCACTTCCCCGATCGGCATCAACTATTTCGTGAAGAAGATCAGGGAAAAGGTGCGCAAACCGATTGAGATCCATTGCCACAATACATACGGATTGGCAGTGGCTAACTCTATTGCAGCTCTTGAGGCTGGTGCACAAATAGTCCATACAACAGTTAACGGGATCAGCGAGGATTCCGGTGCAGCCCCACTAGAGGAAGTTGCGATGGCCACAAAATGCCTGTATGGAATAGATAGCAACATCAAGCTTGAAAAACTCACACCACTCTCGAAGCTCGTACAGGAACGATCAGGCGTGCGCATGCCTCCCCACAAAGCCATTGTTGGCGAAGGAGTCTTCGCTGCAGAATCAGGAATAGTGGTGGGATGGTGGGCTCACGCAAAATCCATGAACAAATCGCCTTTAGAGATTTCTGCATACACGCCTGAGTTAGTTGGCGCCGAAATCCCCACTTGGCAGATCGTTCTCGGAAAGAAAAGTGGCCGCGACTCCATCGGATACAAACTCAAAGAACTCGGACTATCCGCTCCAGAAGACCAGTATAACGAAATACTCAAGAGAGTAAAGAATGCTGGAATCGAACGGAAAAGAGCTCTCACAGACGAAGAGTTCAAACAGATACTCCAGGAAGTCAAGGTAGCATAACCGCCCCGTTCGAGAATTATATGCTGTCAGCCGTGAGTTAAGCATATGACACGCTGACCGTATGTCGCCACAACTCATCTAACCATACTAGACCTGATTTCAAGAACAGATATCGGTATGGGCATTCTCTCAATAAGGGAGAATGTCCTGTACATTTACGTCAAGAAAAGGGATAGTATAGGGGTCTTCACGTGTTTGATGTATTGTCCATTACTAATTCGCGGATTCTTTCAAGTCCGACCTTCAGTTTGTCCTCTGGAGTTGCGAACGATATTCGAATGTGCCCTTTGCCTTGTTGCCCGAAAAGTGGCCCTGGCATAACACCGACCTTCTGTTCTTCGGCGAGTTTCTTGGTGAACTTCTCACTCGACATTCCGGTTCCCCTGATATCAATCCACGCATAGAATGTTCCTTGTGGCGGATGCAACGAGATTCCTCGAACCGCACTAAGCGTGTCCAAAACCATTTTTCTCCTCTTCGTGTATTGCACAAGCGTTTCCTTGATGAATGGGTCCATTCTTGGGTCCGTCAAAGCAACCAGCGCAGCACGCTGTGACATCGAGCTCGCGCAGACTAGCATATAGCCGGTCAGTGCTCCGATTCTCTCGAGGATATCTGGCGGACCTGCCAGATATCCAATTCTGAATCCTGGCAGTACGTAGCCTTTCGACATCCCATTGCTTGTTAATGTTCGTTCCTTCAATCCTGGTAGCGATGCAGGACTAATGTGCTTGTTAGGAGGGTACACAATCTTCTCGTATACTTCATCGGAAATGATCCAAAGGTTGTGTTTTTCAGCGAACTCGCCGACCTCCTCGAGTACGTCCCGCGAAAACGATGTTCCCATCGGATTCATTGGGTTGTTCAAGATGATAACCTTGGTTTTTCTAGTAACGAGTCGTTCTGTTGCTTCCAAGTCCAATGATGGGACGTCGCCCTCGAACTTCACTGGAGAACGCACGGGCTCGGCGCCGCATAGGTTTGCGAGTGTGTCATAGTGGAACCAAGCCGGGTCTGTAATCAGGACCTGATCTCCCGGATCAAGCAAAGTGAGCATTCCTAAGAATACACCTACGGCTGAACCAGGGGTTACGACGATCTCCTTCTCGTAGTCGTAACTAAGCGAATTATCGCGGCGAAGCTTATCTGCGATAGCTCCTCTTAGATCGGCATATCCCGTTACTGGAGTATAATGAGTGTACAGATCGTCAATAGATTTCTTAGCCGCCTCACGAACAAAGTCAGGAGTTTCGAAGCCTGGCTCTCCAACACTCAGGCTAATTACATCCTTCGGAAGATCTAGGGCAAGTTTGAAGGGCTCTAATGATATTTCCTTGGCGCGTGCAGACATCGGCCTCATAGCGACTAGCTTACTCAATCTAATATAACACCAAAATTGGAGTCGGGTTGAGTCGTTTTTACATCTCCGCAAATAAACTATAGACTGTAAGCTAGAGCATACACTAATGATGTTCCGCATACGGCGGACTATGTATCCGCTAATATCTACATACAGTTCGGAATCTATATTGTAGTATCGTCTTAACCGTTAAGTGGCTATGACATGTCACTCCAGTTGGAGATTACATTGTCAACAGAAAAACCTCCTGTAACAAGTGCTTCAGTTTATGTCAGAAAAAGCTCGGGCCTCATACGGTCGATAAACCCGCGCGACGCCCTGTTCTCCAACCTAGTCGGCATGGGCATAGTCGTGAACCTGTGGTGGATAGTTTGGGCTTCCTTACTCTACCCTAATGCGGATCTGCCGTTAACTGTCTGGATAGCACTGTTCGCCAGCATGCTGGTAGCCTTCGTTTATTGGATGTTATCAACAGCGATGCCTAGGACCGGCGGAGATTACATCTACGTAGGAAGAATACTGCATCCAGCCCTGGGTTTCATGGTGAACTTTGTGTTCGTAACTCTCTTCATAACTTGGGTGGGGATGTTTTCTCAAATAAACGCCGCCTATTTCATGCCAACAGTGCTCGCCGCCCTAGCTCATGGAACCGGGAACTCTTCGTACACGAGTCTGGGAACCTGGATGACCACACCTGAAGGCCAGTTCATAACCGGCGCTGCATTAGTAACGATAGTATTTGCGATCATGTTGCTACCAGCGAAATGGATCTTGAGAATCGTAGTGGCTGTGTTCGCTGCGCAAGCAATCATATACATTTGGTTCGTGGCTACACTACTGCCACTCAATCACGCGGCTTTCGTTGCGGGTTTCAATGCGAAGTCAGGCACCACAGTACAAGCGATCTTGGACGCAGCGAAGAACAAGGCGGGCGTTGATTGGACAATAACCGCCTACGGTACCTCCATAGGGATTGTGTACACTGTGCTCAGCTTCATCGGATACGCAAACAGCGCCTACTTTGCTGGAGAGCTTAGTGGAGAGCCCAAGAAATCTCAGGGTATCGCAATATTCGCAGCACCGTTCATATTCGCATTCGTGATCTACGTCCTCTATGCGCTGTGCTTCAATGTGTTCGGGCATGATTTCCTGGCCGCTGCATCTACCGTATCCCTAAGCGGAGACCCAAGCATCTCTTCGGCCTGGTGGAGTACCCTAGAAGCCATACCCACTCCGGCGTATCTGGTTTCGTTCATATCCGACAACATGTGGTTCAATGTCGCCGTTCCATTTGGTCTGGTGCTCACTGCTTTCGGGTTCGCGATTGCGTACTTCTTCGTTCCGGTCAGAAACATCTTCGCATGGTCGTTTGATAGAATTCTGCCATTGAAGTTCGCGGAAGTGGACAGAAGAGGAGTGCCATGGGCTTCCACAATCCTCTACGCTGTGCTAGCCTACATCTCGGTTTACCTAGCCGTCTACACTACAGCATTCAGTTACTTCACGTACACGAACTTCGGTTTCTCCTTAGCAGTCGCGATAGTAATGTTCTCTGCAGCCGCTTTTCCATTTGTGAGAAAAACAAGGAACATCTACGACACCGCTCCAAGCATCGTTAAGACGAAGATAGGCCCGCTTCCTGTCCTAACACTCGTGGGCCTGGCCGGTGGCTTAGTGTCACTCTGGATCTCCTACTCAAGCATGCAGCCCTCATTCACCGGAATGCAAGTCAGTTCACTGTACTTGGTTAGCATGCTAGCTATTTTCGCGATCGCGCTAGTGATATACGCTATCTCGTACGCGTATCACAAGGCCAAGGGCGTACCAATAGACTTAGTCGCGAAAGAACTCCCACCACTTTAAGGACTCGTCTGACGTCAAACCTCTCCCTTTTCTTTTTCAAGCATGCCTACGAAACGTTACGAATCACGTTCGAGTCACTGCGTTTACAGACTCGTACTTTGCGGGAGAAACACCAATTTCTTTTTCTCTTTCCGATTTTCCCTATAATTACTGTAACTAGCGTGATATAGCATAAGAGTACATGCGATTGCTAACTACTACTGCGTAATATGATTCTGACCGTTGAACACTTCAGGAGTTGAATCCGCAATATCGACATTTACCGTTTTGAAAGCATATGAGTTGTTGAAGACAAAACGTTGGGTCGACTTGACCCATTCATTTGCCCCAGATATTCCACACTGGCATGGTCTTCCGAATGAGGAACGTGAGACACTATACTATTACGATGAAGGAGTTGGGACCATGGGTTCACTCAGTGTCTGGGTTCATCGATATTCCCATGTAGGGCAGTGGGGTACTCACGTTGATCCGCCAGCTCACTTCGTGAGGGGCACAAGGACTGTGGATCAGATTGATGTAAAAGAGATGATTTTGCCATTGGTAATTATCGATGTTCATGAGAAAGCCGTCAAGAACGTGGATTACTTGGTCACCATGGATGACGTCAAAGCTTGGGAAGCCAAGCACGGCAAGATTCCTGAAGGCTGTTTCGTGGCGCTACGCACAGATTGGTCAAAACGGTGGCCTGATAACGAGGCTATGCTGAATGCAGACTCAACAGGCGAGCATTTTCCTGGCTGGAGCATGGCCGTTCTGAAGTACTTATACGAGGAGAGGAAGATCATGGCTTCAGGTCATGAGACGCCAGACAATGCTGCCGGGTCTAGTGATCCCAATATGGATATGGAGCGCTATGTTCTTGGCACGAATCACTATCAAATCGAGTTGCTGACCAATCTAGATCAAGTGCCGGAGTTCGGCGCATTAATTGTCGCCACTTTCCCAAAACCTAAGAATGGCAGCGGCTTCCCAGCACGCGTCTTCGCCATTGTTCCCTAGCTTTGTGCCAGTGTAAGTTCCGCTGTAAATCCAAGAAGCGCGCCCACTTCTGGCTTGAAGATGGCAACTAAGATGGATTAATCCGTGTCATGGTATCGCGCCTGATTGGCCTTCTCTAAGCAGACTAATCATGCGGTTCGTGGTTGGTGACATAACCGTTCGTGTCATGTGACAATCGAAGTGGGCCTATCATGTTTGATGCGGTTACGATCGGTCCAGCTAATGAGACTACTTCAACATCTCCAGCAGCCTTCTGTACTCTTCATCTGGCATTGTGAAGTAATTTTCGGGTTGAGGGAATGCATGGGTGGTTACCTCTTGCACGTATTGCTTGAGTCCGTTCAGGATGACTTCTCCTGCATTGCCGAAGACTTTGGCCATGCGCGGCTTGAACTTTGGATAGAGGCCAAACATGTCGTGATAAATGAGAACTTGGCCGTGTGCATGAGGGCCTGACCCTAGGCTCATGATGATGCAATTCTCAGCTCTCTCGGTGATTAGCTTGCACAGACGGTCGGGGACCATTTCGAGCAGGATCATAAAGGCTCCGGCTTGCTCGAGGGCCTTGGCGCTGTCTACGATGCGCTTAGCCTGCTCTGCTCCTTTGCCCTGTACTCGGAAGCCGCCTAACGCGCTGGCGCTCTGAGGGGTTAAGCCAAGGTGGCCCACAGGGGGGATACCGGCTTCAACGATGCCGCGAATGCGATTGCACATTTCGATGCCTCCCTCCAGCTTGATAGCGTCGCAGCCGGCCTCTGCCATGAAGCGACCAGCGTTACGAATCGCAGTCTCGACGCTGGGTTGATAACTCATGTAGGGCATATCGCCGATAAGGAAGGTGTTCGGCGCGCCGCGGCGTACGGCTTGGGTGTGGCGGATCATGTCGTCCATGGTAACTGGCAGAGTACCCTCGTAGCCCAGCATGGTCATTCCTAAGCTATCACCCACTAGGATCATATCTATACCGGCCTGTTCCTGCAGGTAGGCAGTCGGGTAGTCGTAGCAGGTCAACCAGGTGATGGGCTCGCCATCGGCCACTTTCTTAAATAAATTGGGCAGAGTGAGTTTCTTGCGCCCGGTCGGTTTTGCCTCGCTCATTTTGTTTCTGGGAGAGCAAAGTGGGACGGCTATATCTATTGTGCGGCCGAACTCCGCTAACGCAACTGACGTCGATCTGTGGCTCAGGATGATATCAAGAAGGGCAGAAAACGGAAACTTGTAGAGGGCTATTCAGTGAATTGTAATGTATTCATAGGCGGTCCTGGCACTTGGGAAACAGTAGTGCACTTTTTGGAAGTCTTTTCTGAAGACTCCGACATCTTGTTTGACTTTACTTGGATCGTCTTTGTCGATTATGATCCGTTTGATGAGCTCAGAGACTTCTGACATGTTCCCGGTTTTCATGCCAATCCTGGTGATCTCCGAAGTTCCAATGCGTATGCCGCCGGGATTCGTGTAATGCCTTCCCGCCTGAAGATCACCGGGTAGCAGCTGTCGGTTCACTATGATGTTGGCCTTCTCTAGTGCTTTCTCCATATCTCCGCCCAAGCCGTACTTTGTAACGTCAACTGCGACCTGGTGAGATTCCGTGAACCCTCTATCCT
>Ga0315279_10005658_pt1 | contig 16078 bp, 15 predicted proteins | sample YL17G06_20_MG_FD_203694 | JGI IMG/M metagenome (GOLD analysis project Ga0315279, IMG submission 203694) | Sediment microbial communities from Yellowstone Lake, YNP, Wyoming, USA - YL17G06_20 | ecosystem: Environmental > Aquatic > Freshwater > Lake > Sediment | place: USA: Wyoming | collected...
AGAACATTCTGGCTTTCTTCGTCTAGACGGCTGATCCTCGCCTTCACAACATTCTTGACACTTTTCGGAAACTCGATCGCTGAAATCTCTTTGAACTTCCACCTGCCCTCTTCCAAATAGATGGTTTTCTCTTCTTTCAGAGACTTCACAACTTCCTCAACAAAGAATGGGTTGCCCCTTGTCTTGTCATAGACTAGTTTGCAGAACTCCTCTGGAACATCATCTTGCTCTAGGATATTCTTTATCATCTCTGAAACATCGCCGAGGGACATTCGCTTCAGTTGAATTTCCTGCGTCAAGCGTTCCCTGTTCAATTCTGCCAAGACTGGAGTCAGAGGATGTTTGTCGTCAATGTCAGTGCTGCGGTAAGCTCCTAAAAGAAGCAATGATGTTTTCTGTACTCCCCGAGCCAGATAGTGCATGAGTAGAAGTGAAGATGGATCAGTCCACTGTAAATCGTCAAGAACCACCAGTAAAGGTGTCTCTCTGGAAATGTTGGTGATGAACTGCGATACCGCTTCGAATAGCCTGTTCTGTTCCTGCTCGGGGCTTATGGGAAAAGATTGCGGGATTGTTCTAAGCTTCTGGCTGACCTCTGGGACTAGCTTTGCAATTTCAGCCGGGTAAAAGCCAATAACCCTGTACAGTTGCTCAGGAGTGCACGTTTCCAGATAGTCTTTGATAACTTCCTTCCACAGAATGTAGGGAGGAACGCCGTCCACTCTGAATAGTGCTGGGCATCTGCCGTACAGAACCTGCACACCACGTGATCGTGCATAGGCACCGAGCTCTCTGACAAGTCTTGTCTTTCCAATTCCCGCCTCTCCATGAATGAAAACGAGACCGCCCTCACCGTGGACTGCCCTGTAAACAGCTTCCTTCAATACATTCATTTCTTCAGTTCTATCAACAAGCGGAACCTCTCTCGCAGCGATAGGACGAGCACTCGGAACACGATCACGCTCAAGGGACGTCAAGAAGACCTCTCCACATTACCTTATCAACGGAACACTATTAGATACTATGTTCTTATTGCTTGTGGAATAACACTTGATTCAACCATCAGCTCCCATTGCACAAAATGAACAGGCCACACATGCAACGTCGGTCCGTGGTTCAGGTTCATCTGCGCGCGCTGAGTTGTAAACAGTAACTACTTAACTATATTCCAATATCCAATTAACCCCCAACTCGAATTGGAAAATATGTTAGTATAAACTGTACCGTCTATGGACATAGATAACGCATCTCCACCAGCGGCATCGCACCTGCAGAATTCTATGCTAGTAGAATCATTTGCTGGATTGATTATGATAGACATGAAAGCGACGGCGTCCATCATGCTGCCGTTAGTCCACAAGCGCGCGCTATGAAACAACTCTGGTTAAGACCGTCTTCAGTTCAGCTAAGATATTTCCTTTTGCTTCGACATCGGCAATGCGGGTCTTGAGGCGTTCGATTTCAGCGGCTTGTTGCTTGAGTGCCTCAATCACTTCTTCGAGTTCTGTCACCACCTCTCGACTCACATCGGTAAGGGCGAATCTTGGATAGGCGTTCTTGAATTCCTCGATAAGTTGATCTGAATTTTGCTGGAGATAAGTTGCTATGTCGGCAGGCACGGTTTTGCCTATCAGGAATTTGACGTGCCATTCATTTATGTGTGCATTGCTGAGTTGTCGCATCAAAAACTTTCGAAGCAAATGGAAATGAACTGTCCCTCGAAGTTGGATTCCTGCCTTTTTCGCCAAAGATTTCAAGATCGAATTTAACGTGCGCTTACGTTTCTCGAAAACATACTCGGCATCGGGGTTCAGTCTCCGCCATTCCTTCAGAGACTCACACGCCTCGGGTGTCAGATGCGCCCTTATCGTGGCATCAGTTTTTCCTCGCTGCCAATAGAAACCTACAAAAGGCGAGTCCAAGAATGGACCGACATCCGACCATTTCAATTCCAAGATGTCTCCGACGCCCCAGCCGAGGGAAATGCCTAAACTCAACAGTGCCTTTCCTTCGACATCAGCATAATGAAACATCTTGGCAAGTTCTTCGCGCTTGAACTCATGGTCTCCCATTGCTGGTTTCGTATTGGCTATTCGACCGCGTTTGATTCGAACTCTGTCACATTGGCTGCCGAGAAAAGCCCTCACGGCGATTGTCATTGTTCTGGCAACATTAGACTGGATGCCTTTGCCTATCGATTGATTATACCATTCCATGATACGGTTGCCTACGTCTTTGGACCATTGGCTTTTGTCTTGGGCGGTCTTGAAGTCTTCGATCATTTGCTCAGATGTCGTGTTTGCCCATTCCAAGTATTTCCTCAAATTCATACGATAGGCGCGTCTGGTATCCGCGCTTTTATATTCCATCAACCATTCCTCTAGGAAGATATCGGACGAATTTTCTCCCCTTTCTAAAGAAACATGTCTAGGTCCTGCTGGTCCTTTTTGTTGCGCATCCCTATGTTTATCGTTTCTCCGAAGGTTATCTGCATTCCATCCACAGCAGCAATCGTTGCGACCCCCGTTTTTTCCTTAATAAGCTTCGCCTCTTTTTCTGGGCCTCTGAACAGCATTTGCATTCCAAGATGCGTTAGAACTGCTTGCTCAGGGTGCGTTTCCTCGACTATTTTTATGGCGTCGTCTGTTGTCATGTGACCCTTCCAAGGTTTTCCAGCAGGCCGCATCACGCACAGTATGAGAAGCCTTACTCCCTTGTAGTATTTGGCTACGCCTCCAAAGTATTCAGTGTCGCTCGTATAGGCAAAGTCTCCTAATTCTGAAGTTTCAAACCTAAAGCCAACCGCTTCAGGATCAGTATGTCTTGCCTTCGTCACGGAAACGTTCATGCTGCTAAGCCGAAATTTCATGTTGGGCACAGCTTCAATCGTTTGCTCAGTCATTCGTTGATGATACTTCGAAATTGAAGGCCCACACACGCTGCTTCCGCGAAGAACGCTCTTGTCAGCCACTAATGTTCCATGCTTCTGAGTCATCCCTCGCGTCATGGCTTCAATCAAGACTTCAGCATCTGTATAATGGTCTGGATGGCAATGAGTAACGAAAACGGCTTCAAGCTTCTGAGGATTGAGACCCTCATTTATCGAGTAGACTAGAGCCCCCGGTCCTGGATCAAGATGCAGATTCAAGCTTTCGCTCATGACTCGAATTCCGGCTGTCCGTCTTCTTTGGGTCATGGTGACGAATCGTCCCCCACCGGTCCCAAGCAGTATTATCTGGATTTTGGAGTCCAAGAGCTTTCACTACTGAGACAACATTTCTTAGTCCATCTTGCTTTTATAGATTAGAAATTCTTAAAGAACTCTTTTTTCAGCATTGCCTTTGACCAGATTGGGCCTGAGGAACGTAACACTGGTGCTATTTGTCAAAACGTAACTGCACATGTTTGACAATGGCAGAACCACCATCCATCTCTACACTACTTCGCCTGACCCTAATGCATAATTGTTAAATCTGTTCTGCTCTTTCAGTTCCTGCGTATCACCCGTATTGAGGCCTGATGGAAACACGGAGCTTGATTCAGTCATCGTCCGATTCGGCGGAGAAATAGGCATAAAAAGCGAGTGGACAAGACGCAACTACGAAAAGCTGCTGCTTAAAAACATAAGAAGCGTTCTAAACCACTACACCGTGGCTTATCGTGAAATCCTGCGAAAGCGGGGCAGGATCTACATACGAACAGAGAATGCGCTGGAAGTTGCTTCAAAATTGACTCGGGTTTTTGGCATTTCTTCAGTTTCGCCAGCCAAAGAAACCATTTCAGAAAAGGGCGAGATCATGCAAACAGCCTTCGAGCTTGCAAAAGTCACGATTAAGAAGGGAAGTAGCTTCGCAGTAAGATGCCGAAGAATAGGCACGCATGACTATTCAAGCATGGAAGTCTGCAAAGCTGTCGGCGAGAGAATCCTAACAGGTCTCAAGAGCCGAAAGCTTCACGTTGACTTGACTAATCCTGAATTCAAGGTGGACATTGAAGTCAGAGAGGCGGAGGCTTATGTCTTCGCCCAAACCCTTCAAGGTCCGGGTGGATTTCCAACGAGTTCACAGTCAAAAACAGTGTGTCTATTAAGCGGCGGCATTGATTCTCCCGTGGCATGCTGGCTTGTGATGAAACGTGGATGCACAATTGTTCCAGTATATGTCGACAACGCTCCTCTCACAGACAGAACCACAACTGATAAAGCTTTGGAAATTGCAAGACGGCTTTTCGAATGGTCAATAGGCTATCCAAGAAAAGCCTACATTGTGCCGCATGGCAAAAACCTTGAGGCCTTTATCGAAAAAGCTCCGAGGAAACTGACCTGCCTTCTATGCAAGCGTGTGATGTATCGCATTGCTGAAAGAATTGCGGAAATCGAAGAAGCTGATGGTATAGTAACTGGAGAAGCGATCGGGGAACAGGCAAGCCAGACTCTAATCAATCTGAGAGTTCTGGATGAAGCGGCCGTGAAATATCCTGTACATCGACCACTTCTGGGCTTTGATAAGACGGAAACTGAAGCCTTGGCTCGGAAGATTGGCACATACGAAATTTCGATTCGAAAAGCCAAAGGTTGCACTGCAGCCCCCAGTCAACCGGCAACTGCGGCGAAATTGGAGCTCGTAAGTGAAGCCGAAAAGAGACTTGACATCAAAAGGATGGTTGATGAGTCAGTGAAGGCGGCTGAAATAGTTCACGTTTGAAGCCTGGTAAGCTTATTACCTGAAAAGGTCCTATTTTGACTGAAATGTCTTCGGCTGATATTGCGGTTCAAGTTTTCCGAAAACTTGAGAACACGGATCTCAGAGTGCTCCAAGCTATAGAAACAGCCATGAGCCAACACGAGTTCGTTCCAAAGGAGCAAGTTGCAAGATTCACGAAATTCAATCTTGCCCGAGACACAGACTTCATACTAAACCGGTTGAGCAAGCTAGGCCTAATCTATCAAATCCGGAGCACCTACACTGGGTTCACATTGAACTATACTGGCTACGATTGCTTGGCAATAAATGCGCTTGTAAAGGCAAATGTGCTTGAAGCATTTGGAAAACCTTTGGGAGTTGGCAAAGAAGCAGACGTGTATGATGCACTCACCCCCAAAAACGAACGGGTGGCCGTGAAATTTCATAGATTGGGCAGAATCAGCTTCCGACAAACGCGAAGGAAAAGGGGTTACACAAAAGAGCATGCAGGATGGCTTTTCCAGTCAAGGCTTGCCGCAGAGAAAGAAATCGAAGCTCTGAGACTCCTGCACCCGCAGCGCGTTGCCGTTCCTGAACCAATTAGCCAAAACCGACACGTCATAGTAATGGGAATGATCGAAGGAACACAGCTTGCTGCATTGAGAAAGGTTCGGAAGCCAGAGAGAGTTCTGAAAGAGATACTTCGAAACGTCAGGAAGGCCTATTTGAAAGCAGGGGTAATCCACGCTGATTTGAGCGAATACAACATTATCATAAAGCCTGACATGCATATCCTCATAATCGACTGGCCACAATACGTGACTAAAGAGCACCCAAACGCTGAACAGCTTCTAGGGCGAGATTTAGAAAACGTTCTGCACTATTTTAGCCGAAAGCGCATGCTGAAAGTCAGGCTTAAGGAAGCCCTCGACTACGTGACTGGAAAAAGCAAAACTGCACTTTCTCAGGCGGATTCCAACATTATGTAGAGTACGTTGTTTCCACGGAGCAGCACGTTACCGTAGTTAGTCATCAACTGCTCTTCCTTGCACTCGGTCGCTCCTTCCAAAAGTATGTTCATGTGTCCGTCACACTTGATCATTTTGCCCTTGTATTCGCATCCGTTTTTCAGCATGACCGAGATGCTAGCGTTCAGCTGCTTGATCAGCACGTTCAATGGTTTCTTACTAGGCTCCATGCGAGCACCTTGTTTTTCTCAATATACCCTATCCACAATCTTCTTGACTATTAAAGTTTTATGAATACCAATTTGGAAAAAAACGTTCAGAATCATTCTATCACGTAAACCAGCCCATTTTGCATGCAAATCGTGTATCAGCAATACCTTATCATGCGACAACAGAATCGCGATTGCCCTAAGAGCATGTATCGGTGCATTTTGTGCTCTCAGGGGCAACGATTCATCTCAAGGACAAGTAATAATAGCGGCTGCATGCAATCTGAACTGAGGAATTCCAAAATGAAATATGAAATAAAGTACAGTCCATCCTATTCGATGCTTGTTGTCAACTTGGAACAAGGCGAGACGATCACTGGAGAATCTGGAGCAATGACCTACATGGATCCAACCATCGAGCCACACACGAGAAAAAGAGAAAAAAGCCTGTTAGGCAGCTTAGGCCTGGCCGTGATAGGTAGACAGTCTTTTTGGGTGAACGACTACACTGCAAATAGCGGTCCTGGAGAAGTAGGGCTGGTCGCAGCACCCGTAGGCGACATAGAAATGCTTGAAGTCAAACCAAGCCAAGGCTACGTAATACAGAAGTCCGCGTACATTGCGTCAACAGAAAACGTTGATTTAGACGTCAAATGGGAAGGCTTCACCAAGGGGCTATTCGGTCAGGGTCTTTTCATGATAAAGATCACCGGCAACGGCAGCCTTTTCATAAACACTTTCGGAGCAATCGACAAACACACCTTGAAAGCTGGGCAAACAATGATCGTGGACAACTTCCACTTAGTAGCCTTCAGCGATTCGTGCAGCTACAAAGTCACAAAGTTCGGCGGACTCAAAGAAACCCTGCTTGGCGGAGAAGGCTTAGTAACTCAGATCACCGGCCCTGGAGATATCTACATACAAACAAAGAACCTGAAAGAGTTCGTTGACTGGCTTTGGGCATTGATGGAACCGAGAGTGCAGTCAAGAGCCCGCTAAACCCATTTTTTATCTCCTAGAAAGACTAACCGCAAAGTCCGACATGAGAGGCGCTATATCCTCATCTGCTCAAGTCCCAGATTCTTGAAAGGAAATGGATTTCGTTTCGCGCAAACTTTAAGTGACGACATAGGCTCCAAATGGATGACGCGCGATGAAGATCGTAGTTGTCGACCACGTCTTCTTGGAAAAAGAGCACATGGAAAAATTGCATGCGCTTGGTGACCTAGAAGTTTTCAAGGAGCCATCTAAGACACCTGACGAATTGAAAGAGAGAATAGAGACAGCTGATGTCGTGATAGTTGGCTGGAGCGACTTGACCCGAGACATCATTCAATCCTGCAAGAAACTCAGAATGGTTTCAATATGGGCTACCACTTGCCACTATGCAGACCTCAAAGCAGCTGCCGAGAAAGGAATTGTGGTAACACATGTTCCAAGCTATGCCATGGAAGCCGTTGCTGAGCACACTTTCGCTCTGCTGTTGGCAGCAGTCAGAAAATTGCCATCAGCTGACAAACATGTCAGAAAAGGCGGTTTCGATTGGAGACCGTTTGGAGGCGTTGAATTACATGGAAAAACTCTCGGCATAATCGGCACTGGATCAATTGGCTGCCGGGTTGCTGAGATAGCCAAGGCTTTCAACATGCGAATTCTTGCTTACGACAAATATCCCAACGTGAAAAGAGCTGAAGAGATCGGCATGAAGTACGTTGACCTCTACACGCTTTTGAAAGAAAGCGACGTCATAACCCTGCACGTTACCCTAACGTCAGAAACAGAGAGACTGATAGGGAGGAAAGAAATCGAAACCATGAAACATGGCTCTGTCATAATCAACACTTCTCAAGGCAAGGTAATTGACGAGAAGGCTTTGATCAACGCGTTGAAATCAGGCAAAATATCCTTCGCCGGTCTAGACGTGTTCGCAGAAGAACCGCCGGCCAAAGATAACCCTCTATTCAAACTTGACAACACGATGCTTTCCCCTCACGTGGGATTTCACACCGTCGAAGCGGCAAAAAGATGCACAGACATTTGCATCGATAATGTTGCCAAGTTCCTGGAGGGACACCCGCAAAACGTCTGCTAACGTCGCATTAGCAGAATTCCCAACGTGAAGGAGAAACTGAAATGCACGTGACCAAAGAGGAAGAACGAATACTCAACGGCGAATTTGGGCAAGGAACACAAAAAGCACTGGAATTGCTCGTGGCAATCGGAGACGCATACGATGCTGAAAAAATGATCCCCATAAGTCGCGCACATGCAGCATCAAGCGGTCAGGAAGGAGACCTGTATTTCGTCGAGCTCTTGGCAAATGGCGGAGCAATCTGCAAGGTGCCCACCAGCACAAATCCAGTGTATGACATCCACTATTTCGAAAACCTGTTTGAAGTTCCGAAAGGCGAGGCCGAGGTAGCTCGAAGAGTCATGGAAGCCTACAGGCGGGTCGGTGCAATACTCAGTTGGAGTTGCATACCATACATGGCCGAGAACATTCCACTCTTCGGTGAAACCGTCGCCTTCTCCGAATCAAGCGCCACGCCCTATGTAAATTCAGTTATTGGTGCAAGAACAAACCGCGAAGCAGCTCAGAGTGCATTAGCTGCAGGAATCATAGGCAAGACTCCCGAGTACGGCCTACATATCAAGGAAAACCGGAAAGGCACATGCCTAGTAAAAGTCGAAGCAAGCCTGAAGGACGAGTTCGACTACACTCTCCTAGGATACGCCGTAGGCAAACGGCTAGGCTACGGAATCCCAGTACTTGATGGTATATCCAAGCGACCAAACACAGAGGAACTCATAAACTTCTGCGCCATGTCAAACACGTCTGGAGCGATATCAATGTTTTATATGCCTGGGTTCAGTGTTGAGGCTGCAACTATTGAAGAAGCCTTTCAGGGTGACGTTCCAGAAGAGAAGATCACCGTCACGAATCGTGAACTCAAGCGGGCCTACGAAGAGCTTCAAACGACAAGTGGCAGAATAGATTTCGTCATGCTTGGATGCCCGCACTACACGCTCAAGCAGTTGGAGCAAGTTGCAGAACTCTTGAAAGGAAAAAAGATTCACAAAGATGTGGCATTTTGGGTTTGCACGTCAGCTACAACTAAACTGCTAGCCAAGAGAAATGGCTATGTGGATGTCATAGAAAAAGCGGGCGGACACGTTGCAGTAGACACGTGCATTGACGAGCCATGCTGGATAGCGTATAAGGATGGAGTGGGCATGACAGACTCACCGAAATGCGCTTACTATAGGAGATTCAAGGATGTCATTGTTTCGAGGCTAGGTGATTGCACTGAAGCTGCAATCAAGGGGAAATGGGGATGAAAGATTTGGAAATAGCACTGAAATGTCACAAAATCATAGGCGGATACGGAGAAGGTGAAGCCCTAGTTTCTCATGAGCCCATTTGCTTCTACCTCACAGACCCTAAGACAGGTACAGTCAGAGAGAAAAGCCATGAACTGATCGGAAAGAGCCTTGCAAACAAAGTACTCGTATTCCCATCAGGAAAGGCCAGCTCAGTTGTTCAGATAGATGGCCTCTTCAAACTGGCACAGCACAGCGTCGCTCCCAAGGCAATGATAGTTAAAGACGTGGAAACAGTGCTCGTCGTCAGCGCGTTTATCGTAAAAGTTCCGTTGGTAGACAAATTGGAAAAGGACCCGTTTGAGATCATTCAGACTGGTGACTTCATAAAGGTAAATGCCGAAAAGGGCTTAGTTAAAATAACAAAGCGTTGAGATCAACGCCAGTTGACGAATTATAGCAGGCGGATTGTCTCAACACCTTGTTCTCTGAACTGCATCCTGTAAAATGTGCTGTAAAGCCCGTTTATTCCCATGAGTTCTGCATGAGTCCCCTGTTCCACTGCTTTGCCTTGCTGGATTGACCCGGACAAACAGTGCCCACTATCTCTCCAGTGCCCACTTGGACTATTGTGATGTGTCTCTTCCTGTTTCTTCTCTAAATTGCAGTCTGTAGAATGAGCTGTACAATCCTTTCTGGCGCATAAGCTGTTCATGCGTGCCTCTTTCCACTATTGACCCATGGTCGATCGTTAAAATTTCATCGCAAAGCCTGATGGTTGAAAGTCGGTGGGCGATTATTATCGTCATTCTGTTACGCATAAGTTTCTTCAGAGCTCTTTGTATCACCAGTTCGGTGTAGGCGTCAACTGATGATGTTGCCTCGTCCAACACCAAGATTTCCGGATTTGCAATTAGAGTTCTGGCGAAGCTTATGAGTTGTCTTTGGCCTATGGATATGTTTGAAGACCCCTCTTGTATCACATAGTCGTAATCGTTGGGAAGCTTCATTATGAAATCGTGGGCACCGATGGATTTTGCTGCGTCTACGACTTTTTGGTCTGATGCTTCAAGTTTCCCGAACCTTATGTTTTCCTTTATGGAAACTGAAAAGAGAAACGAGTCCTGTAAAACTATGTTCATGTGACCTCTCAAAGTGGCAAGCGGGATGTCTCTTATGTCATGCTCATTGATGAGTATTCTGCCTTCGCCTGGATCGTAGAATCTGGCGAGAAGGTTGATTATTGTGCTCTTGCCAGCGCCTGTCTGGCCGACAATCGCAAGTTTCATGTTGCGTTTCAGGGTGAAGCTGATGTCTTTCAAAACTGGAACGTCTATGTCGTACGCGAAATTGACGTTTTCAAATCTGACTTCTTCTATCATTATAATACGATGCTCCTTTCAGACGGTGCGTCCAGTACCTCGACTTTTGTGTCTATCACGTCGAACATTCTTTCAATTGCAGACATGGCTGACTGGTACTGGTCATACATGGACACGAGGTCGACCAGCGGCATGAAATACGAGAACTGGTACTCTGTGAAGGCTACCAGAATTCCTAGCGTGATTGCTCCGTTCAATACAGCCGTGACTCCGAAGAACAGAATTATCATGGTTCCAATGAGCCTTAATCCTATTACGAACGGCGTATATGAGGAACCTATGAGGATGGCTCTGATGGTTGCCTTGACGTTTTCGTCTTGGCTTTTCAGGAATTTCTTTTCCGTTTCTTGCTCTTGAGCGTAGGCCTGGGTGACTTTTATGCCTGCTAGGTCTTCTTGCATTCTTGCCGTCAATCCTGAAGTCGTGATTAACGTTTTCCTGTAAGCAGCTCTTGAGTATTTTCCAAGATACCAAACCAGCACCAGGGCCACAGGAAGAATCGATATGGCAAGAAGTGCCAGTCGAAGGTCCAGAAAAAACATTATGGCGAAGGAACCTAGTATTGAGGAGACATCTATGAGAATGCTTGTGAGTCCTAGTCTGAGGAATATTCTGACGGTGTTGGCGTCGTTCGTCGGGCGGGATATAATTCTTCCAATTTCGCCTTCTGAAAAATATCTGAGGGAGATGACTTGCAGTTTTTCCATCATGTCATCTCTCATTTTTGCAACTACGTTTTCTCCGACTACACGCATCTGATAGGTTTGGATGTACTGAAGCAAGTAGTTGCCTAGAATGACAGCAGCAAACAGGGGAATCCACCATATGAAGCCTGCAAGGTTCTTAGGCGTTATTATCTGGTCGATGGCTATGGCATGCATGTAGGGTGAAGCCAGTCCAGTCAGTGCACCAGTTATAGTGGCCGATATGCCGATTATGAGGTTTCTCCTGTGAGCTTGAGCGTACTCGTAGACTCTTCTGATCATAACCCGGTCAGGAACGGTTCTTTTTCTCCTCTCTTCCTGCTTTGTGGAAAACGTTCCGTATGACCCTGACACTAGGCACCACCTGCCTCCTCTAGAATAGGTGAAGCTTTTTGGATAAACTGTGTTTCGTAGACTTTCTTGTAGACGCCGTTCTTTGCTATGAGCTCGTCATGCGTGCCAAATTCGGCTATTGAACCGTTTTCGAGGACCAGTATCTTCTTAGCAGTCTTTATCGTTGAGAATCTTTGGGCAATTATGAGAGTCGTCCTTGTCTTCGTTGCTTCCTCGATTGCAGATTGGATTTCTTGCTCTGTCTTCGCGTCCACGAAAGACAGGGAATCGTCCATTATCAATATTCTTGGATTGGTTACAAGCGCTCTTGCTATGGTTATTCTCTGCTTTTGACCCCCCGAAAGCGTGAGCCCTCTTTCTCCCACAGGCGTGTCGTAGCCGCATGGAAGGGATTCAATGTAGTCGTGTATTCTGGCCGCCTTGGCAGCTTGCACTATTTCACCAATCGAAGCGTCAGGCTTGCCGAAGGCAATATTCTCTTTGATGGTTCCAGAAAAAAGGAAAACATCCTGTAACACCACGCCTATCTGCCGTCTGAGGGAATCAAGCTTGAATTGGCGTATGTCTGTGCCATCTATCTTTATGCTGCCCGATTGGATGCCGTAAAACCTTGGAATCAGGTAAATTAGAGAGCTTTTTCCGGATCCTGTTGCGCCGAGTATGGCTATTTTTTCGCCAGGCTCCACTGTAAAAGTGACGTTATTTAACACAGGTCTGTCTTTTACATATCCAAAGGTCACGTTTTCCAGTTCGAGCTTTCCTTTTTCTATCTTTATGTCTTTGGCGTCAGGCAGATCTTCAACGTTTCTCGGCGCGTCTGTGATTTCAAGGACTCTTTCCAGTCCAGCGTAAGCGATGACCCACGTTCCCAAAGTCTGGCTTAGGTCCCTTATAGGAAAAGTCAGTCTCATCATATATCTGGCAAAGAGAATGATGTCACCAACTTGAGCAACCGCCAAGGCTGAGCCCGGAATGCCTAACGAATACCCTGCGTACACGTAGACCAAGGCTATTCCAAGCGTGAGTATCGCCGGACCAAGTGGCATGTATATTGATTGTATCTTGCCTGCGCTGATCGCTGTATTCACGTACACATTTTCTACCTCTTTGAATCCATCAACAATGTCTTTTTCTCGACGAAATATCCTGACTGTTTTCATTCCAACGATGTTCTGCTGTATGTAGGAACTCAACCTTCCCAAGATTAGCTGCATGTTTCTGAAGAGGGGCATCGTTTCTAACCAGAGGCGTGTCGTGAAATAGAAGATCAGCGGCATCGTGGCCATGGAAATCAGGGTCATAATTGGGCTTATGGGGTAGATTATCACAATGATGATAATTGCAAAGAAGACAGCATTGAGAACAGTGCCAAGCCACGTTCTCAGAAACGAGTCAACCAATTGAAGGTCTACCGTGGCTCTTGACGTAAGATCACCGACACCCACAGAATCGTAAAAGCTGAAGGATTTGCCTTGGAGTGAACAGTAATACTCGGCTCTTATGTCTCGCACAATGTACTGAGACATTACCCCATGCACGAGAATCAAAACAAAGTTAGAAATAGCATAGCCTACTCCGGCCATTACGATGACTAGTAGATAGCCCCACAGAAGACTGGTGTTGGACGGTGGTCCGATAACGTTGATTATGATGAAGGTGGTGTATAATGGTTCCAGTGAGAACAGAATGGACCTTACCGCTGCAAGAATGACTATTGCTACGATGAACCAGTAGTATCTCCTGTGATACTTAATCAGTCTCTTGAAAGCCGAAAAGGACTGAGTGAAACCCTTTCGCGGTCTAAGCGACTTAGCATAATCCAGAAGAGGCTTTGCTATGCTCATTGTGATCTTCTTGGCATAGTCGGAATGCCTCAAGTCAATATAAAGATTTTCAGAACGCCTTAATCCATCGGATATCAGGAAATGGAAGTCTTGCTGCCTGGAGGTTTGAACTGGCTTCTGTACCGGGCGCGTTGGCCAGTTCGATGACTTTTTCTGACATGGTTGTAGATCTTTTCGAACTGCTATTGCTCTAGAAAGTATGGTCTTCAATGCTCCACGCGACTGTTCTGTTCTCGCAGTCTGGACACGTGTGCAGCATTGCATCTTATTCTTTGATCTGTAGCGATCATAGGATCATGGTAATTCAGCTGCTTTCTATCCAAGGTTTCAGGGTTCTGCTTTAGGTATTGTTATACGTTCTCTCTCGCCAAGTACGTCTCTGCCTGCGTCTTGGTTGTTTTCAAGTATTCAAGAATCGGCTTGGCTAAGCTCATCTTGAAACCTGCGAATTTGCGACACGTTCCACGACCCAAATGATGATAAGCTTTCTTTGATGCTTCCCGCAAATGCTTCACGGCAAAGCACGCGTGCCGTTGACCAGCAGCAAGTCTCCCTTGCCAAACCATAGAAGACGCCGCGAGGAATTCACTTGCAGATAAGCAGTTGCAGAGTAGTTAGGCAAAATGCGCGTGTGCCCGTATGCAAAAAAAGATTTAAGGTCTACCTTCTAAGCACTTTCTGATTCGCTTCATACCCTCTTTAACCTGCTCATAGGAGACGGAGTACGATATTCTGAGATGCCCTTCACCAGCTTTCCCGAAGCCCGAACCCGGCGCAGTCACTACCCCCGCTTTCTTCAGCAGGTACAATGCGAATGCATCATCTGACTTTTGGAAACTGGAAAAATCGGGAAAAACATAAAATGCTCCCTTCGGCTTAATGTAGAACAGAGATTCAATCTCGTTAAGTTCGTGAACCACACATTCTCTTCTTCTGCTGTACTCTGTTACCATTTCTTCAACGCAATTTTGCGGTCCAGTCAAGGCGGCGACGGCGGCTTTTTGCGAGATCGCATTCGCACAAAGTACCGCGTAATAGTGTAACTTGCGCAACGTAGTCGACAACTTTTTTCCAGCCACCACATAGCCAATTCTCCATCCGGTCATGGCATATGCTTTCGAGAAACCGTTTACTGTTATTGTTCTGTCACCCATGCCAGGCAGCGAGCCTATGCTTATGGACCTTGCACCATCGTAGACTATTTTCTCATAAATCTCATCCGAGAAAACTATTAAGTCATGTTTCCGTGCCACTTCGGCGATGATTTCCAGATCTTCCTTCGAAAACACGTGTCCTGTTGGGTTAGACGGGTTACACATCCAAATCATCCTTGTCCTTTTCGTTATTCTCCTTTCGAAATCCTCAATTCCTATTCCGTAGCTCTTCCTTTCATCAAGCGGAACTAGGACAGGTTTTGCCTCCGCTAACAATGTATCTTCAAAACATGCAGGATAATATGGATCAAGAATCAGAGCTTCGTCACCTGAATTCAAAAACCCCAACGCGGCAATTAGCATGGCCTCCTGAGAGCCAGAAGTCACAGTTATCTCGTTTTGAGGGTCAGCATCTATCCCATTGTCCTTCTCAAATTTATCAGCTATCGCTTCGCGCAATTCCAGCGTTCCGTCGATTTCCGTGTAATGCGTGAAACCTTTTCTGGCAGCCTTCATAGCCGCTTCCACGATATGCTTTGGTGTTGCGAAGTCCGGCTCGCCCTGCTCTAAATGAACAACGTTCTTCATTTTCGCGGAAAGCTCAAGCATCTTGCGAATCGCTGAAGGCTTTGTCAAACCAACCCTGTCAGAACCCTCAAACAATATTCCCATCCACCAACCTTCAAAGGTTACCTTCGCAAGCATAAACGCTGGCAAAGTCATATAAGACTTAACACAAACACGGATCCTTTTCGACTTCAATGTTGGAAATTGACGAGCTAGCTAGCAAAGCCCTTGAAAGGTGTTCAAAGACTCCGGCATAAGCCTTGGTCGGGCGGGCAGGATTTGGACCTGCGACAGTCCGGTTTCTGCATGTGCGCCTGGTAGGCTGGGTGACACCCACCATGGGTAGGCATCTACAGCGTCTTCGCCTGCTAGCTTTGCTAGCATGCTCGGAAGCTCTGCCAGGCTGAGCTACCGCCCGACCAGAACTCCTAAGATGATAAAACCGAATTTATGCGTTTCTGATGCGTATTCAGTCTTTCCCATTTGTTTCTTGCTTCCGTTTCTAAAGATTCTGCCTGCATCGCATAACATACCATCGTCCGTTTCTTGTTTGAAAGTGCCATCTGCAGCCTATAGCAAAGTTTTAAATAAAGTGAGTTGACAAATGTAGTTTCGCGATTTGTTAGGAGGAAAATGAAATGCCAGGAAAAACCGAAATTGCCATTGTTGGATTGGTTCTCATTGTAATTATACTTTCAAGTGGAACAATGTATTATGCAACGACCGCAATTAATAACATATCTACACTATCAGACCAAGTAACCTTGCTCCAGAGCGCTTTGGAATCGAAGTTCGCATCGTTGGAAACAACCTTAGTAGTTGGAACGACTGACTCTGTTGAACTCACTCTAGATCCGGCCCAAGCGTATGACTATTTCGGATGGAACATTATG
>Ga0315279_10005659_pt1 | contig 16073 bp, 20 predicted proteins | sample YL17G06_20_MG_FD_203694 | JGI IMG/M metagenome (GOLD analysis project Ga0315279, IMG submission 203694) | Sediment microbial communities from Yellowstone Lake, YNP, Wyoming, USA - YL17G06_20 | ecosystem: Environmental > Aquatic > Freshwater > Lake > Sediment | place: USA: Wyoming | collected...
TGCCCAACAGGAGCGTCTTGTCCTTGAAGGCCCAGGCGACGGGGTCGGAGCGCTGAACGGCGGGCGCTCCGTCCGGAGTCACGGCCTGCTTCGGCGGCGTGAGGACCTCGATGTCCAGGCCGCGCACGGATTCCTGGGTTCGCTTGTAGCCCTTCTCCACCGCCTTCTCCGCCAGTTGCTGGATGAGCGTCCTGGCCTTCTCGGCGTTTGCGCCCATGTCGGCCAGGAGCACCAGCCGCGGCTCGGGCGACTTCCTTTCCTCCGTGCCGACCACCTTGGGTTCGTTGCCCTGTCCGGACCACTCCATCTTGGGCACCTGGCGGGTGACCATGTCCAACCGCACGCCGAGAATGACGCGGCCCTCCGGCCATGGCAGGGACTCGGGGGGATTCTCCAGGCCGGCCTCCTTCCATGCCTCCTTCAACTTTCCGTCGATGAATTCATTGACTTTCTTTTCGGCGGGGGCGACGAACGCCTGCATGGCCGGGTCCTTGTAGAGCCCGTACATGCTGGTCTTCTTGGCGTTCTCCTTCAGGGAGTTGACGTCCTTGATGAGCAGGAAGAAGACCGTGTCGCCCGGCAGGAGCCTGGCGGCCGCCTCCGCAGGGCCGGCCGGCGCCGGCTCGGCCGCCAGAACAGCGGGGGCCGACAGCAGCAGGCCCGCCAGGAGGCAGAAAAACCACGGCTTCGCTCCGACAGCCCTGATCCTGGGATTCATTGTGGGGCCCTTTCGTTAGAAGGCTTCTGGGGGACCGGCCGGGATTCACCGGCGGGCGACCGGCCGGCAGAGGAATCTTCCTCCGGTGAAGGCAACACGCCTGCCGGGGGGCCTTGGCGGTCAACCCGGCCGGCGGGCTGGAGGTAACGGAACCCGGAGTTCGGGTTGTCCTCGTCATAGGCGAAGGCGTCGCGGTTGTCGACGAAACGTTTGACCACGTCGGCCGGAATGGCGAAGTTCAGCCCGCCGAAGTAGAGGTACCCCATCGACGTGACGCCGATGACCTCGCCCTTGAGATTGAACAGCGGCCCGCCCGAGTTGCCCGGGCTGACGCTGGCCGTGGTCTGGACGTAGAGTTGGCCCCCGAAGTTGCGGTTGGTCGTCGACACGATGCCCTGGCTGACCGTCCGCGTCAGGCCCAGGGGGTTGCCGATGGCGAAACACTCCTGGCCTCCGACCAGTTCGCCCGTCTCGCCCAGGTAAACGTACTTGAAGGCCGCCGCCGGGGCCTCGATCTTCAGCAGCGCCAGGTCCATGAACGGGTTCAGCGCGACGATCTTCACCTGTTTGTAGGGCTTCTGCTCGAAGCCCTCCGCGGTCTTGCAGAAGACGGTGACCTTGATGCGCGTCTCCCGCGCGATCACGTGGTAGTTCGTAATCAGGTAGCCATCGGCATTAATGAAGAACCCGGAGCCTTGCCCGGCGGGGCTGGTGACCATGACCACGCCTTCTCCGAACCGGTCTACGTTCTTCTCAATGGTCGTGGGCGTGAGTTTGGCCGTGCGGTAGAGTTGCCACTGGGGGCCGGCCTTTTCAGGCGTCTTGCCTTCGCCTCCGGCCGGCGGGGCGGCCGCAGGCGCTGCCGGCTGGTCCGGCTCGATCTTCTCCACGTCGGAGCGGTTCAGGGTCACCACCGTGCTGCCGAGGTCCACGACGACCGTCTTGGGGTCCTGTTTGAGGATGCCGGCCTTGATCTCCTGGCCGGACTTCAGCACGATCCGCTCACCCGAGGCGCCGGACACGGCGAAGGCCGCGACGGCCAGGATCGGGAACATCAGGCGATGGATTCGCATCCCCCCTCCTTCTCCACGGAAGGCCCCGAAGATTGAGTTCATATTGTAAGTCGTTGCTTTTGGAACCGCAAGGCAATATCCTATGCCAATCGGGCGGCGCGCCCTGGCGGATTGCGGCACCTTATGCTGGAACAGGCGCCGCAGTCTGCGGCGCGATGGGACAGGTTCTCCTAGCCGGTTCGGCGCAGCCCGGAACGGCTCTGCCACGGTGTAGCGGACCGCGCGAAAGGCAAAACCATGATCGCCGCGAAAGGGCGTCGTTCTGCCAGTCTGACCGTTCTTCTATTCACGGCCGCCTGCCTGAGCGCCGGTTTTCTCGTGGCAGGGGCGATCCGTGCTTCGGAGCCCAAGGCGAATCCACCCCCACCGGCCGCCGCGCCCGCGTCGGAACTGGCCAAGTACTACGGCTTCGGCGACATGGAGATCCTGAAGATGGAATACGACCTGGGGCGCCCGATCGTCGCCGACATCAACCGCGACGGGCTGAATGACATCATCGTTGTGAACAACGCCAAGTCGCGGATCGAACTGCTCCTGCAGAAGAAAGGCTTCAAGCCCTCCGAGAAGGTCGCGGCGCCGGCCAACCCCGACGACATCAACGATTTGTCGTGGAAGGAGGCGTCCTGGCGATTCAAGCGTGCCAGTTATGACCTGGACGTGGCCGCCACGAGCCTCGAAGTCGCCGACGTGAACGGCGATGGCTGGCCGGACCTGGTGTACTACGCCAAGAACGGGCTGCACGTCATCCTGCAAAAGCCGCCCGCTGCCCAGCCCCACACGGCTGCGGCAAACCCCAAGGCCGACAAGCCCGACGCCGGGCCGCCACTGCCTGTCTGGCAAGAGGCCAAGAAGATCGACATCCAGGAAGGCATTCCGGTCGAGCGGGCCGTGGCCTGCGGGGACCTGAACGCCGACAAGCGGATCGACATCGCCCTGCTGGCCAACGACGGCGTGTTCCTGCTGTACCAGAAAGAGGACGGGACGTTCGCCCAGCCGGTCCGCTACCCGAGCGGCGGGCAGCGCCCCCGGCAGGTGCACGTTGCCGACGTCGACGGCGACGGGCGGAACGACCTGGTCCTGCTGACCGGCGAGGAAGACTACACCGTCCGCGTCCGATTCCAGGCCGATGACGGCAAACTCGGCCCGGAGGTCCGCTACGAGGTGCCCATCCCCGCCGTCATGGAGACCATCTCGCTGGGCCGCACGCCTCAGATGATCCTTGCCACCGTCTCTGCCGGGAGCGGGCGGGTCTTGCTGTACGCCCTCGGCAAGGGGCTCCAGGAGGCGACCTATCCCGTCCTGATCTACCCGCTGCCCACCGCCGGCGAGTCCGCCGGCGACCGCGACATGACCGCGGCCGACGTGGACGGCGACGGAATCCTCGACGTGGTGGCGTCGGACCCGGCCACGGCCGAGTTCCTTCTGTTCCGTGGCCGGCCGCGCGACTTCCTGGGCACCCCGGAGCGATTTCCCGGCATGATGGACATGCGGAAACTCTGTGCGGGCGACCTCGACGGCTCCGGCAAGGCCGCCATTGTCGCCCTGAGTGTCAAGGAAAAACTGATCGGCACCAGCCGGATGGAAAAGGGCCGCCTGAGTTTCCCCCAATCCGTGCCCGTCGTGGGCGAGCCGGAGGCGATGGACCTTGCCGACGTCGACGGTGATAAGAAACTCGACCTGGTCTATGTCGCCAAGGACAAGGCCAGCGGCAAGCGCTTCCTGCGGGCCCTGCTCAACATCGGGGCCAAGGACCCCAAGCCGGGCCCGGAACTGGAACTGGCCGAACTGAAAGACAAGCCCCTGGACATTCGCGCCGCCGACGTGGACCACGACGGCCGGTGCGATGTGATGGTCCTTTGCCCGTACGGGCCGATGATGCTCGTGCGCCAGAGCGAGGCGGGCAAGTTCGCCTTCGTGACGGGAAAGGACGTGCACGCGGGCCTGGTCGCCGAGGTGACGCCCGCCGCCATGAGCCTGGCTCCCCTGGGTCCCAAGGGTCAGCCCGCGGTGCTTCTGGCGCAGAAGACCTTCGCCCGGTCCCTGATCTTCGATGCCGAGAAGGGCTGGACCGTGGTGGACCAGTACCCGCCGGCCGACCCGCGGAGCAAACTCGTGGCGGCCGCCGCCTGCCCGCTCGCCAGCGGCGGAGGACTCGCGGTGGTCACCTATGACAGTGTCCGCGGGAAACTCGGAATCCTGTCCCGCCAGGCCGACGGCACCTACAGGACCGACCGCGAAATCGAACTGGGCCAGTTCGAGGTCAGGAAGATCCTGTCCGGGAACTTCGGAGGACCGGCCCCGGTCAGCCTGCTGGTCTGCGGGTCCCAGCAAATGGCGCTGGTGCCGATGGTCTCGCGGTCGAAGGTGCTGAGGAAGTTGGCCGGCTTCGAGACGCAGATCAAGCAGGCACGCTTCGGCGCCCTGGCCGTCGGGGACCTCAATGCCGATGGCGCGCCCGACGTCGCCCTTTGCGATCAGGCCACCGGGCACTTGGAGGTCCTGACCTTCAACCGCCAGGCGGAACTGGTCTCCGCCACGCGATTCAAGGTCTTCGAGCAGCCGAGGGAGATCGAGCCAGGCCGCCGCCCCGACCGCAGGGAAGCCCCCAGCGAGCCCCGGGCGGTTCTTATCGGCGACGTGACCGGCGACGGCAAGGCCGACCTCATTCTCCTGGTCCACGACCGGATCGTCATCTACCCCCAGGACTGAGAAGCAGGGACGGAGTCCGGCGGCCGTCCCCGCGCGCCGCGGAGCCGCCACGGGGGCCGCGAATAACAGAGGGGGCGGCGAATCCGGAGCCTGCCGGTCGTCCCAGCGCAAGGGTGCGGCGTGGCGGCTCCGTCTCGGCCCCCTGCTGTCGTTTTTCCCGATCCGTACGTCTTGGGCTTCTAGGCGTCCTGTTTCCCGCACGGCGGCGGCGTTCTTGTTCTGGGACCCGCCGCTTCGAGTTTCTGCACGCGTCTTTTCAGTTCCGCGACCTCGTCTTCGGGCGGCGGGGCGGCGGCCTTCGACGTGAACTGGGGGTTGAGCACCCACCAGTCCATGCCCAGTTCCTTCGCCTTGTCCACCGAGCAGATGATGAGGCGGATCTGGATCGTCAGGAGTTCAATATCTACGAGTTTAACTTTAACGTCGCCCACGATGACCACGCCCTTGTCGAGCACGCGCTCGAGGACGTCGGCCAGCGTCGCGCTCGCGACGGCGTGCGGCATGCAGCGGTCCGGGGCGATCATGTTCACGGGTCCTTAAGCAGCCTGCCCAGCGGGCCCAGGTCGAGGTTGAGATCCTGGCCGTCCAGGCCGAACTCCTTCTTCAGCCGCTGGACCTCTTCCGACAGGCGGATGAAGGTCGTGCCGAGGCGCTCGACCTCGGCGTCGGTGAGCGCCCCGGCTTCCATGCGGCGGATGGCCTGGCGCTCCAGCAATTGGCGGATCAGTTCGACAAGCGTGAGAACGAGTTTTCCGAGGCCGTTCTTGACGTCGTTCGGCCGCAGGGCGATCCTCCGCGGGGCCAGGTTCGCCGCCGGCGTCATGACCCTGGCAAAGTCGCCCAGGGCCTCGGACTCGGATGCCCCCGTCGCCTCGGCGATCATCCTTGGCGCTCCCTGCACGAGGGGTGAACGCCGGCCGCAGGCAGGCCGATGCGATTCATGGTTTCCACCGACGTCAGCACCACCTGGAGGCCGAGGTAGATGAGGTCCACGTCGGCGACGGAGATCACAATGTCCCCCGCGATGACCACGCCCTTGTTCAGGACGCGGTCCAGGACCTCGCACAGGGAGACACGCTCCTCGTCCGAGGGCAGGGCGAGCCGCGCGGCTCCGGCCGCACTCGGCCTAAAGGAGGCGCTCGTAGAGGCTTCGTGCCTGGCGGCGTTCATTGGCTTTCTCGTAGCGTTCCGCGATGGCCATCAAGCGTTCTCGTGCCCGCGCGGCCTGGGGCGTGTCGGCATGCTTTTCAAGAATCTGGAAGTATAGTTCGGTGGCCTGGCGAATGGCGCCGGACACGTAGTAGCCGTCGGCCACCTTCATCAGGCGCGCGAGCGCCGGCGGCGCGGTCTCGGCCGCGGGTTGAGAAAGGACCACGGTGCGCGGCCGCGCGGGCGCATTCTCCCGCGGGGTCTCGGTCGGGGTCTCGGTCGGGGTCTCGGTCGGGGTCTCGATCGTACTGACGTTTTCTGGGGTCATGGTCTCCTCCGCTTTATCGGGCAAGCCCGCTCAGCCTGTATAGAGAACGCGGCCGAGTTCGGTCAATCGCTCCAGGCCTCGCCGCTCGCCGCACCAATAGACGACGCACTGGTGAACGTCGGTGAACGCGGCCTGGAACTCCTGGCGGACCTCGGACTCCGCCCGGAACAGGTCGCTGCACAGGGGGCACTGGCCCGGGGGCGTGGCCAGGTTCAGGAAAAGCAGCGGCACGCCGATGCCCACGCGCCGGCACGCCCCGAGCAGGTCCCGGGTCTCTTCCAAGGCCATTTCCGTCGAGACGCTGACCGCATGAAGCCGCGCGCGCCGCGGATTCGCCAGCAGCGCCAGCAACACCTTCATCTTCTTGGACATGTTCACCAGGAAATCGGAAGTCCTGGGCAGCCAGAACACGTGCTTGTGTTTCAGGAAGAGGCCGAACATGACGCGGAGCCAGTCCTGCACGAGGCCGGGCAGTTCCAGCAGGCGGACCAGGTGCCCGGTGGGGGCGGTGTCGAGGACGAGGATGTTATCGCGGCCAGACTCCAGCAACGCCACGACGCGCGCGATGGCCATGAGTTCGTCGAGGCCGGGCGGCGACAGATCGAGGATGCGTTCCATGACCTCCCGCTCGAACTCCAGGTCCACCACCGTCTGGCCCGACAGGAGGCGGTCGAAAAACTCCGCCACCTCCTCGGCGTACTGCTTCCTCAACTCGGCAAATTCGGTCTCTGCATCGATCTGCATGGCCGTCAAGCGGCCATAAACTCGGGTTCCGCCGGGACCCAAACGCACGTCCAGACAGTCCGAGAGGGAGCAGGCGGGATCCGTCGAGACCAGCAAGAGGTTCTTGTCGGGATACGCCTCGGCCAGACGCAGGGCTGTGGCACTGGCCAGGGTCGTCTTGCCCACGCCTCCCTTGCCCGCGAAGACCAGCAGGCAGGTTCCCGGCCCCGGCAGGGCGGCCGGGCGCTCCACGCGGGGCGCCAGCGGATGGGGCGGCGACTCCCCGACCGGCTCCTCGATGGCGCGGACCTCGTTCCAGAACTCGGTCAGGCGACCCACGCCCCGGACCTCCGCGCCCTGGACGAGAATCTGCCAAAGGGTGTAGCGCGCGAACTCCCGCCGGAGTTGGTGCAACTCCACGGCCTGTTGGCCGCGGACGCCTCGGCAGACCGGGCACTCGCCTCCCGATGGATAAAGCCGGTTGACCACGATTTCCCTGACGGGGATCTGCATGCGCTCCAGCCGGCCGACCAGCCGCTGGGTCTCGCTGACACTCAGCGGTTCGGCCAGCATGACCGGCACAAAAAGACATCGGGCGGGGTCGGCGAGAACCGAGGCGAGGCGCGCGAAGGATTCCTGAAGTCGCCACAGAAACAGGTCGGTTTCGTCTCGCCGATATGATCCCCGATAGAGTTTGGCCAGGTAGCGGTGCTTGGCGAGCATGGCGTCGAGGACGCCCAGCCACTTGCGCAGCATCTGCGGAAGTTCGAGGAATCGAAGGGTATGGCCTGTCGGGGCCGTATCTACGATAATGCGGGAATAGGCGTGCCGCTCCAGGAGGAGCGAAATCTCGTCGAAGGCCATGACCTCGTCCAGGCCCGGTATGGACAACTCCAGAAGTTGCCCCACGTCGTCGGCGTCGAGAAACGTGCCGCGCAGCGCGATTTGCCTAAGGTGCCGCGAGTACGTCTCCTTGAACTTCTTGAAGCACTCGCCGGCATCGATCTCCAGGAGTTTCAGGTTGGGAGGAAGCGGGTCGCCGGCAAAACTGTCGCGCAGCGAGTGGGCCGGATCGATCGAGACGACAAGGAAGGTCTCGGCCGGCGCCCTGGTGGCCAGATACAGGGCCGTGGCGGCGGCACAGGTGCTTTTGCCCGTGCCTCCCTTGCCGCCGAAGAGCAGCAACTCCAGGCCCGGGGTTCCCAGGAAGCGAGGGAGCCGGGGCCGGTTTTCGAGGAGGCCCGGGACGGGGTCAACGGTCGTCTGTTTGGCCGTCATCGTCGTCATCCGCACCACGGGATTCCAGTTTTTCGAGGCGGTCCAGGAGCGGTTTCTCCAGCGCGTCAAACTCCGCCTCCGAGAGTTTCCCGGTCTCGACCTTCATATACATCTGGCGAAGTTCATCGCGGATGGCCTGGGCCTCGTCGGCAGATTCCTGCTCGGCCGCCTGGTGGATCTTCTGCGCCACCAGGGCAATCCCGCGCACCGGCAAGAGCAACAGGTCGTCCACCAGGAGCATCAGGAGGTTCGCCTCCGGGCCGGTCAGGTCTTCAAGTCCACCTCGACAAAGTTATAGGGCGGCCACGGGCCGCTGTAATCAAACGAGTAGTTGTCGTCGAAGTTCTTGGCCGCCTCGAAGACGCCTTGCTGAAACCTCGGCTGGGCGTCCCGGTCAATGAGGCAGGCCAGGTTGGCGACGTCTCGCTCCGTTCGGGGCGGGTTCTCGCGCACTTCTGCACACAGGGGACCCAGAATCTCGACCACGCGCTGGGTGTCGGCCGCCCGGTCTTCGTTGAGCATGCGGTCAAAGAGCCTTCCGAGGTCAATCTTGTCGTCCGCGGACGGGTCGCGTCCCCCGCCGAACATCCGGTCCCGCAGGATGCGCAGTTCCGGATGCGTGCGAACGAAGTACTCGAAGATGCTGGTAACGTCCCAGACCACCCGGAGGGTCATCTCGACCTTGCCCTCGACGCGCTGGAGTTGGTCGGTAAACGCCTCTCGGTTCAGGACCAGCATGCGGCGAACCGCCTCCGGCCCGTCGGCGATGATGCCGAAGGACGTCGGCAGCAGGGCGCCCTGCCCAAGCAGATATTTGTGGACCGCGTGGTGGGCCGCCAGGTGGCGGCGCTCCGGGCGGACCTTCTCGTGGGGGATGTCGCTGACGACGGCGGCCAGCGCGCCCTCGACAATGGGGTACACTTTGCCCCCCTCGATGCCTGAGGCCTCGCAGGCCCTGGCGGCCTGCCGGGCCGCCACAATGGCATAGAGATACGGTCGGGTTTGGGTGGCCATCTCAACCACGGCCCGCGGCTCCTTTCCGAAACTTCGGCGCCCGGCCGAGGACGGCGGCGCCGCTTGTCCGAATCGGCCGCCACCCGGGGCGCAGGATCAGGCGGCCCAGAAGATCGGGTTCCGTGCGTTGGGCCGGCGTATGGTGTGAAACGTGCAACATGGCGCTGCTCCTCCTGCGAACAAGGCCCGCGAACGAGTACCGAAGCATCACGTGTTCCGTGTCTCGCGCGGACGACACACGCGTACGCTTGTAGTGGGCGTGCTCCAACGAACGGCGCGGCACGGCGGCGGCCACATTGACCGACTTAAGATGGCCCTGGTCCGTCTTGATGTGCAGGATCGCACCGCAAGCGAAGCACTTGACCGAGCCCTCGTAGTCGTCATAAACGTCGTCCAGGTCCACCTTGTGGCCGCAAGAAAGACAGTTGGTCTTCATGTCACGTCCCTCTTCCTACGGAGTCCCTGAGTCCGTAAGCCGTAACATTGAGTTCGCCGTCCAGCCTCAGCAGGTAGGCCTGGCGATCGAGCACCGGCCTGCGTGTCGGCAGGCCTAAAGCCTTTACGGTCGCATTCGGCACACAGACCTCCGCCTCAGCCTCCCATCCTCCCTGTTCGGGGTCCATGAGCGCCAGTTTGATGATGTTCGTGTGCCTGGCGTCCGGCAGCATCTTGTTCAAGAAGTCGATCACGGCGTCTCTGGCATTTTCAATCGGCAGCACGTTCGGCCTCGCTTGCGAACCGCTCCCAGATGACACCCGCTCGGCCATCCTGACGTTATCCAGAATGCTCGCCATCTGACCGCCTTCCTAGGGGTCTGGCGCCTTTTCCGGCCTTTCGGAAAAGGGGCCTGACCCCTTCTCGGTCGGGACAACTAGGGGGTCAGACCCCTTTTCGCAAAGGCGCGAAAAGGCGTCAGACCCCGACCGGGTCAAGCGACGCCCTGGCCCTTGCACGGGGTGCAGTAAAAGACCCCCTCTTTGCCTGTCCCCTTGCACTTCGGGCAGGTTGCGGCGTCCTTGCGGACCGACACGACCCCCGTCCCCCGGCACGCCAGGCAGGTCAGGTTCCCACGCTCGCGTCCGGTCCCGCGACACTTCAGGCAGGTGACCACCGGCGGAGCGACCTTGACCTTGCCGGCCGCGCCGCAGACCGGGCACCTGCTGCCGGCCCCGAACTTCGGGTTCACGCCGCTGCCTCCGCAATAAGCGCAGGGGACCGAGTCCGTGAAACGCTTGGTCCGGGTCCGTCTGCCTTTCATCTTCCCGGACTTGGCGAGGATCTCTTGGGCGTATTCCATGCCTACTTCCCTTTCGTTTGGCGGGATCGCGCCAAGGGCGGCACCGCGGCCTCAAAGTGTCTGGTCCACTGGTCCTCGAGCCAAAGTCGCCGCGCTTCCCGCGCGAGCAGCCTCTCTTCTTCGCGGGCGAGGCGCGCGGCGTCAAGACGAGCCGGCGACACTCCCGTGGCCGGTGGGCACGAGCGAAAGCCCTTGACGTTTCGGCCGGTGCGAATGTGACGCGAATTCCTTATGGTAAGCACTGGGCTACTCCTGTTTCGTCAGTATCTGTGTGTGAACCGGGCCGCTGCCGCGGCAGGCGGGGGCTCGGGCTTGGGGCCCGAATCCCGGGCATCGGTCAGCCTGCCATTGTCGAGTTCGGCCTGGGCCTGCAAAATCGCGGCTTTCTCGTCCTCGATTTGCTGCACGCGCGCATCGATGTTTTTCACCCGAAACGACGCGCTCTCCCTTTCCTTTCCCCGCCGGGCTTTCTCCATCTCCAGACAGGCAATCTTCATATATGCCTTGTAAGGAAGAGAGGTCTGATCCACTCTTCCCGAGAGGGTGGGGATGTCCTGTAAGCCCCGGATATTCCTTTTCGCGATAGCCATATGCTCATCTCCTCAAGGCCGGCATGTGTCGGTTGAGGTCCCTGGCGTGTTCGGTTACGTCGCGCAGACCTTCCGGATCACCTCGTCCACTTTCTGGGGCATGAGCGACTCTCCGCCGCGGGTCACCTTGGCAGTTTCCGTGTTAAGCACGTCCCGGCAGACCCATTGGAAAACGGGATCATTCCAGCGGGCGCTGCCGCCCTCACGGGCGAGGATCCGCGCGATGGTAATACAAGCCCGGATCGTGGGCCGATGGTTGTTCACGCCCACGCCGCGGAGTTCCCTCACGATATCCACAATCCTCTCGGCGTCCGGCATCGAGAGGCCCGACTTCGCCATCGTGATGCGAACCTCCGTGTCGCGGTCGTAGTGGCCGAGGTGGATCGTGATGAGCCGGTCCATCAGGGCATCCTGCGTCTTGTGCGTGCCGGCGTACTCCTCCGGGTTCGAGGTGAAGATGGCGCGGAAGTCCGGATGGACCTCGAGATACCCGTCGCCGCTTGCGCGCAACTTGGGCAGGTTGAGGATCTTCTCCGACAGGATGCTCAGGAGGGCATTGTTCGCCTCCGCCCTCGACCGGTTGAACTCGTCGTAGATCAGGGTGTCGCCATTCTGGCACGCCGTGGTGAGCCGGTTGTCCACCCAGAGGGTCTGCATCTCCTCCTGGGTCTTCAGGACGGAGTGGATGAAGTTGTCAATCAGTTTGGACTTGCGGTAGCCGGCGTCTCGGCCCACGAGGTCGGAACTCCCGAACTCGTCATCCCCGTGCATGAGGGTGACGGGCCGGCCGAGTTGGGCGGCCACGTGAAAGGCCAGGGTTGTCTTCCCCGTCCCCGCCGGGCCGGCGAAGTGGATCGGGTATCCCGCCTTGAGGTAGGCCAGCGCCCGCTCCGTGATCTCCTGGACGTAGGGCGTCAGGACGAACTCAACGCCGGGCTCGGGCAGGATGTTGTCGCCGTCGGTCTGAACCCTCACGGTTGTGGCAAGGGCCGTATCGCCGTTGTCGCCGTTCATCCCTTCGCTCCTTGCCTATTGGGCTGTGTTGCGTTTGCCCTCTTGTCTGTCGCGTCTGCGGGAACCTTCCCCCGGCCGCGGCATTCCAAACAGGCCATCGCCGGCGCCGCCGGGTCGTCGCCGCTTCCGCCGCACCCCGGGCACACTTCAGTCGGGCCTTTGAGGACGGGAAGCACGCCTCTGCCGCCGCAAACCGTACAGGTAAGGCGTTTGACCGCCCCCCTGCCGCCACAGTGGGCGCACCACTCGTGCGAGGCCTCGACCGCCACGGCGCCTCTTCCTTGACACACACAGCAGGTCGAGAGGCTCGACATGATGCCGAACGGGTCCTTTCCGGTGCCGTGGCAGAAGGCGCAAGTCACCTGGACAGAGCGTGCCTCGCCGATCGCCGTCTGTCCCATCACGTTCTCCTTCATGACGTTCCCGTTTCCGCCGGACTGCGCCGCTTCGGGGGGACCCTGGCACTGGCACGTTCCAGGTCAGCGACGCGCTCCGCCAGGTCGTCAAGCCCTTCGTCGCTTCTGGCCTGCGAACAGAGTTCCGGGTTCCACGTCCACCAGTCGAGGCCCATCTGTTTGGCCTTGTCCACCGAGGCGATCAGGAGGCGTATCTGGATCGTCAGCAGTTCGATATCGACCAGTTTGATCTTGATGTCGCCGGCGATGACCACGCCCTTGTCCAGAACCCTTTCGAGGACGTCCGCAAGGGTCGCCGAATGTACGGCATGTGTCATCGCCATTGGCCACGCTCGCTCTGCTGCTGGCCCGTCCTGCGAGATTGGAGCCTGACGACCTGGGCCATTACATCTGCCGTCACCGGCCTAGCGCGCTGGTGCCCCTGGTTTGGCCTTGCTCCTGCGTCCAGCCGCGCGGCCGCCCCCTGCCGTCGCCCGCGTCCCGCCACACCAAGCCTGGTGAGCGCCGGCGATGTCCGCCGCGAACTCGTTCCTCAGGCCGGCAACTTTTTCCACAAGGTCAGAGACGAACTCCGCTCTCTCAGCGGCCGTCTTCTTCGCCATCTGGCGATGGGCCTTGTGGAAGTCGGCCTTCATGGCCGCCACGCCGGTCTCGAGGTCTCCGACAAACTCCTCAAGCGAGCCGTGCAACTGGGCTATCTCGCCCTTCAACCGGGTCATATCGTTGGTTAGCACTCCCATGACAATGCTCCTTTCATCGTGTTCGGGCTCCCTGCCAGGGGGACCGCCGCAGCGGCCCCCCTGGCAGTGGGCGCCCTTCTTGGCCTCGGCTTACGCGGGAGCCGCGGCAGTGGCGGTCAGGCCGATCGCCTCGGCGTACTTCAGGTACGTTTCGACCGACGCGATGACGACGCGGGCCTCGATCGACAGCAACTCGATCCCGACCAGGGACACCTTCGCCCAGACATCGATGACGATGCCCTTGTCCAGAATGCGGTCGATGACCTCGGCCAGACTGGAACTATCGGTGGACTTTTGCACCTGTGCCATGCTTGCTCACCTCCCTTCAGAAGTTCCCTGGTGATCACATGGGTGCGAGGGTTCGGGATGGTGTGGGGCCCATTCCTTAGTCCTCGACCGCCAACTTACGCGAGGGGTCCGGCACGGTGTGGGGTCCATGCCTTCGCCCTCGACAGCCAACGGTTACTACCATGGTTCCCTGATGACGCGGCCGGCCGCGCTCGCGCGCCAAAGACAAGCAAGACCCGGCGGCCCGTTTCATGAGTTGGCATGCCAACCTTGTCAGTGCAAGTGGCGTGCCAAGCCGCAGGATTTTTTCCGCGGCACAGAAAACGGCATTTTCAATATCTCCATAGCCGTACCTCACGACGAGGCGGGCGCAGAAAGGAGTCTCGGTCGCCCAGGTCTCCACCGGCGACCATGGAAGGGATTCCAGTCAGGGAGCGGAGTCCATCGCCGGAACCCCCTGGGGCCCGCCGGCCTTCTCGCCGCCGGCCATGGCGGCGAAGTTGTAGGGCGGCCAGGGACCCGTCAGCAGCATCAGTTCGCTGCGCCGGCGCTGGAGTTGCTGGAACCTGTCGCGGAAAGGTCCCACGTTCTCTCGGCGAACCAGGAAGAACAGCGAAAGGGGACGCGCGGCGCCCGGGCCCAGGTGCTCCACATGGGCCTTGACGAAGAGGTCCTGGAAGGCCCGCCGGAGCGCATCGGCGGCCCTGGCGGCCTGCTCGCTCCGAGCATCCTCCAGGGCGTAGTAGTTCGCGCGAGAGGCCAGGTAGGCCCGCCCCGAGGTGGCATCCGGCGCGGCGCCAGGACTGCCGCCGGCAGGCCCCGGCGGCGATTCCAGCAAGACGCGAAGGCCCATCTCCGCGCATCCATCGACGGCCGCCAGGGACGCCTCAAACTCCCGGCGCCGCGCCCGCAGGAGTTCGGCCAGGTGCGGCTCGCATTCCAGAAAGCAACCGTAACGGAAAGGCAGCACCGGGCCGACCTGGTGCAACGCCTCGACAACCCGCGCGTAGGCCGCCGCGCGAGGGACCGTCGGGGTCACGCACTGATCGGGCACGAGGGAATACGCGGCGGCAAGGCCGCCCTCGGCCATCAGCGAGACGCTGAATCCCTCGACGCCCGCCGGCAGCGGGGCTGCGGCAGGCGCCCGCTCACGCCGAATGCAGTAGACCAGGTGTTTCATCGGGGCGGGTCTCCGGCGGCGGACAGAAGTGGTACGGCGGCCACGGCCCGGAGACTTCCAGCGTGAGGCCCTGGTCCGCGTAGGTGGCGCCGAGTTCCTGTAGGCGGCCGAGCAGCGCCGGCACGTGGCCGCGCCTCACAAGCACCGCCAGGTTCAGCACCATGTCGGCCTCCCGACCCGAGACAGGCCTGGATTGGGGCCTGAGCGGGCACAGGTCGGCCACCTGGGACCTGCATAGCGCCTGGACCTGCTCGGCCACGGCCGCCGACCAGAGCCGCAGGGCGGAGTCCGCTTCGGCGTCGAGCCGCTTCTTGTGTAAGTATCGCGCCCCCGGAGATTCAGGCAGTTTTCGTCGGCACTCCGCCAGGACAGGATCGGTCGCCAGCAGCCACGCCCGCGCTTTGGCCGCATCGACGAGCCCCTTGACGGCCCATTCCTCTTTGTCGGAAAGGCGGTCCAGGATCAGCGCGATCTCTTCGCTTCGTTGGACGAGAAGCCCCTTCAGGGCCTCCTCGGAAGAGAAGACCGTGCCGAACCTGACCGGCAGGACCGGACCCGAGCGCATCATCTCCTGGACGACTTGTTCGTGCCGGCAGGCGCGGGGAACGACCCACTGGGGGTCCTGCGTGCGAGTCTCGGCAGCCTCGCCGCTGAAGTCGTTGAGATGCACGCGACTGAAAACGGCCGCCACCTTCCCCACTTCGAGTCCGGTAACGCCCGGCCGCTCGTCCACGCCGGCGACCTCGGTATGGCGCGCCACCCCCGCACGCGCAAAGCAATACAGATAGAGGCCCTGCGGCTCGACGGCGTCCCTGGCCTTCCCGCGGTCCTCGCTTCTCATGCAGATGCCCCGCTGGCGGCGCGCACGCTCTCCAGGGCCTTCTCCAGATGGACCCGCGTCACCCGGAGTGTGGGCGGCTTGCCGGGCCCTTGCTTGGCCGACTCGGCTACGGCTTCGCGAACGGCCTCGAGGGCGGCCCTCGCGCAGACGGCCTGAACGTCGGCCCCCGTGAATCCCTCCGTCGATGCCGCCAAGTCCTGAGTCCGAACGTCGTCGGCCGCGGGCTTTCCTCGCAGGCCGATCTGGAAGATCTTCTTTCGGCCTTCCAGGTCCGGCGGCGGCACCTCGAGCACGAGGTCGAACCGGCCGGGCCGCAGCAGGGCCGGGTCCAGGATGTCGGGGCGGTTCGTCGCCCCCAGCACCAGAACGCCGCTCAACTCCTCCACGCCGTCCATCTCCGTCAGGAACTGGCTGATGACGCGCTCCGTCACGCGCGAGTCCGAAATCCCGGACCCGCGGGTCGGGACCATCGCGTCGATCTCGTCGAAGAAGAGAATGGAGGGCGCCGCCTGCCTGGCCTTCTGGAAAACCTCGCGGACCGCCCGCTCGGATTCGCCGACGTACATGGCCAGAAGTTGCGGCCCTTTTACGAGGATGAAGTTGACCTCGGTCTCGCTGGCGACGGCCTTCGCAAGCAGCGTCTTGCCGCAGCCGGGCGGACCTGAAAGCATGATCCCTTTCGGCGGCTTGACGGCGGCCTCCTGGTAGAACTGCG
>Ga0315279_10005661_pt1 | contig 16070 bp, 25 predicted proteins | sample YL17G06_20_MG_FD_203694 | JGI IMG/M metagenome (GOLD analysis project Ga0315279, IMG submission 203694) | Sediment microbial communities from Yellowstone Lake, YNP, Wyoming, USA - YL17G06_20 | ecosystem: Environmental > Aquatic > Freshwater > Lake > Sediment | place: USA: Wyoming | collected...
TCACACCTTGGTTAGTCCGGAAATACTTGGCAACGGCCTTTTCTGATTGACCGGAGAGATAGAGTTGAACTATTTCGTCGGTTGGGAACTTGAGCCTTAACATATTTATCTCTTTCACGTATCGTGTAGCTGTAATATAACCTTTTATAGCTACATGCTTGTGCTCTTGGAAATTGGCGCGTAAATCTCACGGTATAACGGTAATGGAGTAGATGTGTGTGACAAGGCATAGTGATTTTGAGAAGATCTTTCAGGCCTTCATTAAGCGTTACGGCCAGGTAGAGGGCGAGAAGAACTACTTTGCCTGGTTGGCAAAGATGAACCTCGATGACACTAAATCGTATTCAAGTCCTCAGGAGAGCCTTGGGTCTGGCAAGGAGCGTTTTGGCTGGGCTCAGGTTCTGTTTAGCTATCTCCGCGAGGACGCGACTAAAAAATGCTTCAAGGTCGAGGCGAGTTTTCCGCTTAGTAGTATGAATAACGTTGTGTACACTGAGGATGAGCTTAGGCTTGGTGCTCGCAGTCTCGTGGGCAAGCCTGTGAACCTTAACCATGATGGTAAGGCTTTGGGTAGTGTGAGCATCGAGGGCGCGGAGTACGAGGATGGCGCCGTCGAGTGCGTTCTTGGCATCCTCAAAGGCAGCGACGTTTTAGCGATGGTGGAGAAGGGCGAGATCTTTCAGGTCAGCACCGAGGCTTCTTGCTTGCAGGGCATGGAGCCGACGACTGATGGCAACGTGTGCCTGGGTCTTGTATACACGGGTCTTGCTTTGTTGACAAAGGTAACGTTGCCTGGCGTGCCCTTGACTCGGATAATGCCTGCTGAGAAGATCGTTGAATCGTTCCAAATCATGGTTAATGGTGGTGAAAACGTGAGTGAAAATGATAAGGGGAAAACCGAGGACAAGGATGCTCCGGTAACTCCGGTTGCTCTGGTGGAAAAAGTGGAGGGCAAGGTTGAAGAAAAGAAGACCCCGTGTGAAGAGGCGAAAGAAATACTCCTGGCGCGTCTTGCGGTCTTGGAGGGCAGAGTGCAATCGATTGAAGCGGTGAAGGCGAAGGAGCAGAAGGATCTCGGGGAGAAGGCAGCTGCAGAAGAAGTTGCGAAGAAGACTGCTGAAGAGATAATGAAGAAAGTTACAGAGGCGAAGCGGAACGAGAGGCCGAGCGTTTTGACGAAGGAAGGGTTCTGGGCCAGGTTCCACGAGCTCCGAAAAGAAGGTGCAAGCAAGTCAGATGCTTTCAGGCTTGTGAGCATGGAAGTGATCGAGACCTCGAGCAAGCAGCAGTAGCGTCACGGTCCTAGGTTCATCTTAGTTCATAGTTAAACGGTAAAGTAACCCTCCGGCTCTCGCGGGTGATCTCGCGGGCGAAATGTCGGGTTATAAACGTAAAAGGAGATTGAAGAATGGAACGAATGGAACCAAAGCAGTTTGAAGAATTTTCGAATAACTTCAAAGAAGTAAGGGAAGTTCTGGCGCGTGTCGAAGAGAAAATCTCAGCAAAGGACAACCTCGGCTTGTATGGAACGATGTCGATGCGTGAGCTCTACGCGCTTTCCAAACGGAAGGTACTAACGGAGAAACTGCAGGGATTCTACGAGAGTGACATTGCAAAGCTTACAGTTAAAGAGCTGTTGACAAGTACTAGCAACGTCGCGTTGCCGACAATGGTTCAGTCCCGAGCGCTATTGGAGCTTGCGAACTGGGCTGACCTCAGAGACATTAGCATGCTCGCGGACGTGCCCAAAGGTGCGGGTAAAACCTTTGACGTACAGATAATAACTCAACCGACTTTCGACGAGTGGACTGAGGGTAATGCTCTGGCTGCTGCAGATCCGGGTTTGACGAAGCGAACGGGGACCGTGAAGCCATTTGGTAAAGTAACAAAGATTTCAGACCTACTGGCCAACACTTCCGCAAAGGGCACGTGCATGCACGTACCCGTGGATTGAACTTCGTTGAGCAAGTAGGCCAAACACATGGCGCATGTATCCGTCAAGGCATCGTAAGTTACGTGGGCACAGCATTGTCAGCTACCTCGGGCGGAACAATCAGCGCCGCTTCAGGAAGCACGTTGCAGTTTAGCGACGTTACTAACGCGATTAAGCATATTGCCGGCCACGGCGGACAGCCCGACTTCATCTTCACAAGCCCATCGAACATGTGGACGGCTTTCATGACCAGTCACGCAGTCACTCAGTTCTACGGAGCCTTGAATGATTTGCTAGTGGGCGGTTTGGGACCTAAACCCAAGGTTTTGGGGCTTGACTGGTATGCTGATCCCTACTTTGATACTCTATTTCCGGCTGGGTTGAAGAGGTTGGCTTACGTTGGCTGCAAAGGCAAGAGCAGTATATGGGGTGCACTGCAAACCGATCCATTGATCGAGATTTACCGCGTGCCAACAGAATTATCGAACTACATTATCACTCATCTTGACGGCGGCGCTGCAGGCGGGATAGCAGATAGTATCTGCGGGATAACCCACGCGAGCTAGGAGCTTCTGAAGAATAGTTCGAATTCCTTTCCCTTTTTTCTTCTGTTTTCACGATGATCGACTTAACAAAAGCCTCGAGGGCTGAGCTGCTGTGCGTGGCTCATGGCCTCACGCCTATGCTGAAACTCAGCGAGAACATGATTATCGCGGTGGACGAGAAGGGCAACAGCTTCAAGATGTTGACTCTTCCGAATTCGAAGCCAGTCAAGCGCCACCGCTTCAGTCCGAAATGCATTGATCTTTGTGGGTACGAGTTGAAGAGGCCGCATTTGACGTGTGGGTGCTGTGGTTGGCGGCTTCTGAAGGAGGGCAAGATCGGGCCTGTTGAGGCTTGCACGCCGTATTTCTTGACGATTATGAGGGACCGTGGCCATCGGCGGCTGAGGGCTTGGGTTCTGAAGCGGTTGTGCTCGGTGGCCGAGTATGTTGCTAACAGGTAGTTTCTCACGCTCATAGGAGGTGAAAAGAAGAAATGTTCGGAAAAAGATTGATACCCTGCACAATCATGGGATTGGCAGTTGGCTTTGCATTGTTTACTATCGCAACATTAGCCTATGCAATAGTTCCAGCCATAGGCGCAAACTACCCAACAGTCGGCTTCGCCATAGGGCTATCAGCTTGCACAGGAGTAGGGCTCTACGCTGACATGGCTGAAAGCGAAACCAGCAAAATCAGTGCGACAGCACCAAGTCCAACACCACCTACGAAGGAAGAGATAGCAGCTATGATTGCTGCCACTGTGGCTGGACAAAAGAAAGCGGCTGCGGCATAGTCTAAGGGGTTTTAATTCTCTTTAGGTTCCATCTTTTTTGTTCTTTTCCTTTCTCCCTTTAAATTCTTGGTGATCAAGCATGGTTTACCTTTCAAAAACAGAAATCAAAGATAATAGCAAGGTCGCGTACACGGATCTGGGTTACGCGACTGATGCATTATACGACACGTTCCTGGACACTCTAATCGTCCTGGCAGATGGCATAATCGATAATTACTGTCGTGTTCCGGCTGGGTTCTTCGAGGCGGCTGGCCTTGCGTTGTCGAATGAGCTTCTTGACTTCTGCTATCCTTGGTTGAGCTTGCGGTACTTTCCTGTCGTGTCGGTTTCGAAGGTTGAGTACAACAGTTCAGGGTATGGTCAAGTGGCCTCTTGGGTCACGATATCGGAGCCTGACTATATGGTGAAGCTTCCTGAGGGCTTGGTTATGCTTGTGAACAAGACTCCCGCGGTGATCGAGAACAGTGTCCGAGTCTCTTACACGGCTGGGTACAGTGCTGTGCCCTCTGCGATCAAGCAGGTGGCAATACAACTCTGCTGCAACGCCGTGCACACTATTCTTCAGCGCAAAATTAGCCCTGTCATTAGGCAGGACGAGTTCACTCTTAGACTTTTGAGTAGCGATATTCTCACGAGGGAGCTGCAGACTGTGCTTAGTCCCTTCGTTCACAGGTCAACGGGCACGGGCTAGGCCATGATCACAGTCGAAATCAAGACGAGCGGCCCAGACCTTAAGCAAGTCGCAGAGAGGCTTGCCGGCCCCGTGCGTCAGCGGTTCATCGAGTTGCTTGCCGACATAACCTACAACACGATGCGCGAGTTGGCGCCCGTCCGAACAGGGTTCATGCGTGAATCCATCCGCAAATCCATCAATGTCGGTGAGGCGTACGTGGACGTCACAGACCCGAAGGCAGTATTTATCGAGTACGGTACTAGGCCTCACGTGATTTACCCTGTTAACGCGAGTTGCCTGGCGTTCTTTGCCGGCGGCCGCATGATCTTCACAAAGTATGTTTCGCATCCTGGAACTAAGCCCCAGCCGTTTGTGCGGTTCGCGGTTGAGGAGGCTCAAAAAAGAATTCCTGAGACCTGGGAGCAGGCGTTTAAGGAGATATAACAGTAATGGGTTTCTACGCGACTTTTAAAGCGATTTTCGACAGGGTTCAAGCTGACATTACGGCGAAGACGAGCATAAAAGCGGTTAGCCTTGGCGAGCAGTTCCGCTTGACGAGTTTGCCCTTAGCTATAATCAACCCGGAGGAGACCCTGATCGAGCAGGAGGCGATGGGCGAGGCACTACTTTGCAAGGTCAATTTCAGCGTGATTCTGATCATTCGCGAGACTGAGCCTGCGGACTGGTTCAGCGAGATCGTGACGGTTCTTGCGGATGCTTTCGATGCGATTGTTGCGGATCGGACTTTGGGAGGCGCTGTGACGGATACGACGCCTACGATGTTTTCTCCTGGGGAGATTAAGATGAGCGGCAAACTGTATTATGGTGGAGTCGTCCGTTTTCAAGCACAACGTTCTTATTCTCCTTAACCTCCATAATTATAATTGTGAAAGAGAAAGGCAAAAATGGCCTCTATGTCCAAGATTGGCGTAAGAGAAATCGTGATCAATACAACGAGTATCAGAGGAAATACCGGCAAAAGAACAGAGAAAAAATAAGAGAACGCGATCGAAAAAGGAGTAAGACGCCCGAACGAAAAGAATATACTGCAAAGAGGAAAAAACAAAGATATCACCAAGACCCTGAGTACCGGAAAAAACTACGTGAACACACTGAAAAATGGCGGCTGGCGAATCCTGATAAGAAGAAGGGAATACAACATAGATATTATCAGCGGAATAGCGTTGCTATTCTTGAAAGGGCGCGGAAAAAATGGTCGGATATCAAGACCGAAGTTTACAGATTGCTAGGGGACAAGTGCATCAGATGCGGCTTTACGGATATTCGCGCCTTACAGATTGATCACGTTAATGGTGGCGGTTTAAAGGGAAAAAGGGGGACGCCAAAGTCCTATTACATGTTGGTTCGGGAATCTATCAAGCGAGGCGAGCAAAAGTATCAGTTGTTGTGTGCGAACTGCAACTGGATTAAGGCATATGAAAATCATGAGCGGGAAGGTAGTTAACTAATACCTTTACCGGAAGCTGAATAATTCTCTAGTTTAGTCATCTAGTTTCACGTTTTGTTGCCAAATTCATGAGCAGGAAGCATGGTTCCTAGTGATCTGTAATTGGTTGTTGAGAGACGGTTTCACGAGCTTCTTGGGTGCGAGAAGAAGCTTTCGATCTTGATGGGTGAGGATGGGAGTTTCTGGGAGTGGTACCACATTGAGCCGAAGAAGGTGGGGTCTAGCACTCTTGGGCTTCCGTGCCGGGTGCTGTGCGGTTTCGACTTGAAGAGGGTTCACCTGACGTGTCTGCACTGCAGGGCTAGGCGCGTGGCTTTGGGCTTGTTGCCGCCCCTGTTTCCTGTGGCGCTGCATTTCTGGACGGTTCGGGTTCAGGGTAGGCGCTTCGCCTTGCTCAAGGATCAGATCATCAAGTGGCTGGCTTCGGTTATCGAGTTGCTGGCTGACTAGGCGGAATTCCGCCCTGTCTCATGGGAACAAAAATAACGGAGGTAAAGGAAAAAATGGGTTTGATTGGAAGAAACGGCGTAGTCACCATCGGCGGCGTAGTGGTTGGTAGCTTGAAGAACATGAACTTGGACATCAGCGCGGAAAAGATGAAGGAATACGTGCTAGGCAATGACAAGCCGGACAGTTTGGACGCGGGCAATAAATCCTACACTTTCTCGGTTGAGAAGCTGTTTGTTGATAGCACGCACATAACTCAAGTGTCGCTCGGAAGCGTGGTCGCGCTAATATTCAGTCCGGAAGGCTCGGCCGTGGGCAAGTGGAAGTACACGGTCAACAGCTGCATTCTGGATAAGGCTTCGATTAAGCAGTCTCAGGGCGGCTACGTGATGCACAACGTGACTGGCGAGGGCATGAGCCTAACGATTAGCTCTGCCTAGGCGCCGTAACTGGAGCGTGGACTCGGTGAGTAAAGAAGAAAAAGAGCGGATAGAAGGGTACAATAAGGCTCTTGAGGCTGACGACGCGGAGGACGTTGCGAAGGGCAAGCTATTCAATCCAAGGGATCTACTACTTGAAGCCAAGGCGATACGCCAAAAATACCACAAGAAGCTTGGACTAGTGAACTACTGCGTTTTATCGTTTGACGAGATAATTGGTGTCACCAAAATCGAGGACAAAAACGAGGCAAGCAAAACAATGCTTTGGATGATGCTGTGCAAGCCTTATCCGGACTTGCGGAAAGAGGACGTGGGCAAGTTCCCGGGGACGAAGGTCGCGGAGCTGCTGACGCTGCTGACTAAGGACGAGGATTTTTTGCCGGCAACACAGAAGCCGGCGCCGGAGCCCTTGAAGAGTGGATCACGCAGAACCAGGACGCGCAAGTAGTCGGGCTGCTGATGCACGAGTTTCCCCAGTTTTCTTTTGTTGAAATAGGAGAATTGACGGTTTTTCAGAAGTGTTTTCTGCTGGGTTGGCTGGCTTGGTGGGGCAAGTTGAAGTCGGGTAAAGACGATGACGACTGAGATTGACATATTGTTGAAGGCGGTGGATGAGGCTAGCGGGGTTGTTAGCGGAGCAGCTGACAAGGTTAGCGGAAGCTTGGGCGGCATTGAGAAAGCTAATGCTCAGGTTGTGGAGGCGCAGAAGAAGACGGACGCTTCAGCGAAGGATCTGGCGATTGGTTTCAGCGGGATCGCGACTGCGGGCTTCGGCCTTTACATGACGATTGACCGTGTGGAGAAGAGCCAGTTTGCCCTAGAGAAAGCAAATTTGGCGGTCACTCGGTCTAATGAAGCTGTTGATCAGGCGCAGAAAAACTACAATGCGGCCTTAGAGAAGTTTGGCGTTGGCAGCACGCAGGCGAAGGACGCCGCTGATAAACTGAGCATCGCTCAGCAAGCTAACACTTTGGCGAGTGAGAGGGCGAGTCTTGCTCAGGGCAACGTTAATCAGGCTATGATCCAGGGCGCCTTAACGGTTATTCCTTCCGTGATCACGATGGTTTCAAGCCTGTCGTCGGTGAGGGGGATTTTGGAGAGTGTTACTTCGGCGGGGGCCGTTGCTGAGGGGGTTGCGGCTACAGCCACTGCGGCCGCTGCTGGACCAACAACCGCTCTTACAGCAGCTTCTTGGGGCTTGAACGCTAGTTTGCTTGCTAACCCTCTCGTCTGGATCGTGATTGCCATCGCCGCTTTCGTCGCCGCTTTGTATTTGGCCTACACTTATTGCGAGCCCTTCAGGAAGGCAGTGGACGCTATCGGCGCGGCGTTGAAAGATAGTCTTGGCAAAGCAGTGGAAGTAATAGGCGGCGCTTTAACTTGGCTGTGGAACAACGTTCTAGTGCCCATCGGGAACTTCATAGGCGCCGTCTTGACAGCGTACATAAACGTTTTGGGGGCAGCGTTCACGTGGCTCTACAACAATGCCGTGAAGCCATTGGGTGAGGCTCTTTCGTGGCTCTGGAACAACGTTCTGGTGCCCTTGGGCAACTTCATTTACAACACCTTCATAGCTTATCTGCAAGCTTTAGCCGGAGCTTTTCAGTGGCTCGCTGGCGCCTTGAAGCCCGTGACAGACGCTGTTTGGGGCTTCTTTGCTGGTTGCGGTGATGCCATCGGAGCATTGAGCAACACTGTTGGCGGCTTCTTTAGCTGGGTGACAAGCTCCGCGGAAGGCATGGTGAACTCGATGACGGGCGGAGCGCTTGACGTTGCGCGGGCTATGGAGGCGGAGCGGGCAAAGATTGCTGAAGTTAACAAGATCTATGAAGAGGCAATTGCCAGCACGGCAAAAGCAGTTGAAGCTCAGACATTTTTCTCAGCTTGCTTAGACGCAACGACATCTGCGCTTGGCACTGCTAAAGAACTTCTTGACCGCAGTTGCACAAGCATCGAAGATTACAAGATTAAGAGTAAGGACGCAACCGACGCTGTTGGCGCCTTCGAAAAGCAGATTAAGTTTCTTCAGGATGGGTGCGACTCGACCAACGCCACCCTTCAGACGCAGATAGACACGTTAATTGTTGACAGGACAAAGCTGGACGAGCTAGGAAGCTCAACTATCGACACGAAGGGAAAGAGCGCCGAATTAACGGTTAAGATTAATGAACTCACCGCCATGATGGATCAGAACACTGTAGCCACCGACGCCCAGGTTGAGGCGCTTCAAACTTCGATTGTGGAGCTTAAGCATGAGGCGGAGCGGGCAGAGGAGGCCGCAGGGTACCAGAAGGAGCTAGCTGAAAGTTATAACGTGATGAGGGCATCTGCCGAGCCAAACCTAGCGGCTATCTCTAAGGCGTGGGACGACTACAACAAGAGCGGCGACATCCCAGGCGCGACCAAGGCAGTCATTGAGTTCGCAGACACTTACGACATAAAAATGAAAGCCGCCGAAAAAATCATGCAGGACTACATTGACTCTTCGACTGAGGTTGCACGGCAAGAGATTGAGAACAAGAAAGCAATGGCTCAGGCAGCGCGAGATTTTCGGGACAGCCTTGAGGCAGATTATAATGAAATGGTTTTTAACACAAGCGCGTCTTTTGGGGAAATGGCTAAACTGTACCAAATCTTGTTCGCTGCAGGCAATCTTGACGCTGTTGAATCTTTCGTCAACGCAATCGCTAGCGCTATGAAGCTTGAGCCTGCGCAAGTAGCGTCAATCTTAGCTAGCTACAAAGAGCCACTGGACAAGATTGAAGACGCCGTTGTTGAAACAACTGACGTGGTTGAAACAGAGCTAGAAAAATTCACTGCTAAGGTAACTAACGAGTGGCAGCTCCAGAGAGCAAGCGCAGACGAGAACTTGCCCGCTATCGCTGCTGCCTTCGATGAGGCTATGGATGCAGGACGCTTCCATGATGCTATCAACGTTCTTGAGGGATGGCGGGTTCAGTATGACATATCACTCACTGAAGCTGAACAGATCATTAACAACTTCACTGATGCACAAGCGAAGGCACTAGCGCAGCAGGTAGCCGACGCCCAGAAGGCGACTGATGCTCAGGCCGTGGCTCTGGCGCGGCAGGTGGCTGACGCCCAGAAGGCTGCGGACGCCCAGATCGCGGCTCAAAGCAAGGTGCATGAAGCGTTTGTGGGTTACGCGGACAAAATAAAGGCGGACTTCTTCGACAGGGTGACGGCTAAAAGCAGCGAGTTCAAAGACAGCGTTTCAAACCTTGCTTCGATGATGGTTTACTCGTGGGACAGCATGAGCGGGGCAACTGGCACTCAGTCCGCGTACATGGTTATGGTGATCCAGGACTTCGCTGACAAGTGGGGCCTGAGCTGGAACGAGGCGTACGCCACTATTTTTAAGGTGGCTGGCGACATTGATGCTGCTGCGAAGCTGATTCCGCTGTCGATAGAGGAGCAGCTGATCGGTAAGGCTCAGGCGGACTTCCAGACTTTCAAGGACTGCTTAACGGGCAAGAGCGCATCTCTAGCGTCCATAGCGAGCGCCGACGTCGCGGGAATGACTCGGAACATCACGAGCCTCATTAAGTCGGGTCTCGTGGGCGAGGCACAGGCGGAGATGAAGGCTTACGTTGACTGCAACACGAACAAGACGGCCTCGATGGTTACGGACCTTACTGGCATGATGGCGAAGCTGACGAAGGACTATACTGCTCAGCTCGCGTTGATGACTGCGGAGGCTGATCGCCTCACGGGGCTGCAGAAAGACGCTGTGCTGCGGAACATTAAGGCTTTAACCGCTGATTACGAGGCGAAGATGGCGAGTCTTCGGGGCTGGCAGCAGCAGCTGCTCGACAGCATGGTGACTGATGCTGATAGAGCGGCGGAACGCATTAAGGCGCGGATGAAAACTGTGATGGCTGCAATCGCGAAGGTGGAGGCCGCCGGCTTATCCGCGTCGGAACTTCACTTTGTGGTGCCTACTTCGCTGCAGGGTGGAGGCGTAGTTGAGTCTCCGACTTTGGCGTTGATCGGCGAGCGCGGCAAAGAGGCAGTTGTGCCGCTTGAAAAATACGGTTTTGGCGCTGGCGCCGGCAGAAACGTAAATATCACAATTACCGGGCCGCTCGTGGTTGTTGAGGGGTCGGCGGATCGTGCGACCGCTGAGCTCGCTGCAGCCTTGGTTGAGGAGAAGCTGAGGAGCGTGATCTTTGAGGCCTCTAGCAGCGGTGCGCCTTCATCGAGCAAGATCATTAGATTTGGCAGTAGGGTGACGATGTAATGCCGATTCTACCTGAAATGGTTCGAACTCTTTCTTCTGAAGTGAATCTTCTGAACGTGGCAACAGAGTACAGCCGCACTAACGCCGCTTACGGTTCTATCCACAATTATGGTAACGTGACTTTGCCCGCAGACGGTCTTTTACTCATCAACCTTCAAAGCTTGGGTTACGCGTCCTTGGGGTACCTGCGTTTCAAAATCGGCGGAATTTACGCGCACGCGATAAAGGCTGCTTCCACAACCTACTTAACGTATTCTTTCTTTGTGTATTTGGTCGCTGGAACCTACGAGATTGACGTGGAGGGCGCGTGTGGAGGGGGCCCGGTGAAGATTCAGAATTTTCAAGCTGGCTTCGTGAGTTTTAGTGACCTTCAAGGCTCCGTGCCCGCGACTTATGTTGGAGCAATAGCAAAGACGACGGCGGTTAGGGCGACGCCCGCTGGCGACATCAAGAACACGGTGTACTGCGTGAACGTTTACGCGTTAACTGCGGGCGCGCAGACGAACATGGAGAACCCGGGTGACGCATTAACAAACGGTGTTCAGGTCTTGCTTGATGGAGTGCAGAAGTCTTGGTCAGAGCGCCACCAGGGCGACACGAACGGGATGGCGGCGGGCGGGAAATGTTACGTTGCAGCTTCCGCGGGGGTAAGTCACAGCATCACTATTACAGCAGATAATGGAGCGACTGCGATAAACGTGAATGTTGCTGTTTGCCCTTGGATTCTTCCCAGCGCATTGTCTGAGGTCATTACGCTTAGTATCTCGCAGGGAAGCACACTTTACGTTACGGAGGAGCCCTTGGATGGCAACCCGACGAAGTATACCTACGTTGGGAAGGTTCGCGGAATCACTTTTGGCGCGTCGACAGACTATTACAGTAGTGCGAGCGCGGTGGGCATAAGCGCGTTTAGCTACACGTTTGAGTCCGTGAAAGCTTCGCAGTGTCTGCTGCAAGTGTATGGTCTTGGCGGGTGCATTTCAATTATCGCGGTGGATGTGAGGTAAATGATTAAGTTAACGAGCGTGAGCACGGATTCCCATGGTACGGTGTTAACCTTCCTCTTCGATAAGGACGGCGAGGACCAGAGCGTTTCTTTTCTCTTGTCTGACGTGCTGGAGCGCTTGAAGGTCGTGAAGCAGAAGCTTGGAAGGCCCGTGACGCTCTTGGACATGAAGCTGGTGATAATCCAGATAGTCAACGAGGTTCGGGATGGGAAAAGTAGTCTCTCGGAGCGTTTTGACCTAAGCCAATTCGTAGGGGTTGATTTAGAACAGTGACAGTGGCCGTTGATGCTTTTAGTTTGAAGAGTAAGCACTTGGCGGATGACGTGGTGCTCATCGCTGCGGACTGGGTTGAGTGGGAGAATGGCGTGGTCGCGAAGAAGCGGAAGGTCTACGGCGCCAAGGGTCAGTGGACGTTCAGCCTATACGAGAGTGGCGTTGCGTGGGCTAGTAGTGCGGCGAAGTATCTTCGGGACAAGGCGAAGTCTGGGGACACCGTTGTTTTGGCGGTTGATGAGGGGGCTAGATTCAGCTTGGATAGTACGACTTGCTACGTTATTGGGGCTTCAACGAGTTTTCCGTTGACTGGCACGGTGAACAAGCATTATTTCACGGTCACGTTCAGGGAGGTGTAAAGAGATGAAGAGGGTGAAGAAGATGAAGGTGTCTTCGGTTGATGAAGAGGGCGACCAGATGAGCCTTGACGCGGTCATCGCGAACCCGGCGGATCCCAGGAAGCGCTGTGACATCAAGTTTGTGATTGACACTGGCGCGAGCATGACAGCTATAACGTCGGAGATGGCGAAGAGCCTTGGCCTAAAGTACGTTGCTACGGCTGAGGTGGGGCTCGCGGATGGCAAGGTCATTAAGGTTAATCTCGCGTATGCTTACCTTTGCATCCATGGGGAGCACGTGTTCACGCTTGTCGGCTGCGGCGGGTGCGACGTTCCGCTCTTGGGCTTCGACGTTATGTATCTTCTGCAGCTGCAGCTTGACGTTGCGAACAAGAAGGTTCTGAGGCCGGCGCGGAGGCGATTCAAGATTCTCAGGATAGTTTGGAAGAGGGTGTGGAACAGTGCCTGACTGGGTTAAGAGGGTTTTGACCCGGCGTGTTCAGAGCAAGGGCAAGCAGGTTATTGTTCTTGAGCCGAACGAGAAGCTCGTGTACGCGGTCAAGTTCGCGCTTGGAATGACGGCTTGTCTGTCGGCTTTGGAGGTTGCTCACATGGCCTTCCTTGGCAAGTGGAATAGCGAGGTTTTCGCGGTTATCGCTGGCCTTGTCGGAACTGTGACGGGGATTCTTGTTGGCCAAAAGGCGTGAGCTGTTCCGGATCCACAAGGTGCTTAGGCGCTTTGACCGGCACTCCGGCAAGTTCATAATCAACGTGAGTTTCGAGACTGCAGCTCCCAAGCCGAGTGACAGAGTTGTCGCTACGGCTGAGGCCTTCGGTCTCGGCTTGGATAAGTGGGAGCGTTTCACTGTTTTTGAGGACGTCGAGCTGAAGATCGGCCAGAAGGACGTAGTTTACATCACCGGGGATTCGGGCTCGGGCAAGAGCGTTCTGCTTCGTGCCCTAGAGGAGGACATCAGGCATGACTTGAAGCTTACTTCTGTGAACGTGAATGACGTCAAGCCTGATCTCGATAAGCCGCTGATCGAGACTGTTGGCAAGACGGTTGAAGAGGGCTTGGAGCTGCTGGCGCGTGTGGGTCTTGGGGACGCTTTCCTTTTTCTACGCACCTTTAATCAACTTAGCGATGGCCAGAAGTACCGCTACAAAATCGCCAAGATGATTGAAAGCGGTGCTCAGTTCTGGATTCTTGATGAGTTCGCGGCCACTCTTGACAGGGATACGGCTAAAGTCGTGGCTTGGAACCTGCAGAAGATCGCTCGATCGGAGGGCAAATGCGTTCTTGCCGCGACTACGCATCTGGATCTGTTGCTTGATCTGAACCCTGACGTCCACATTCATAAGCGGTTTGGGAAGGAGATTCACGTGGCCTACTACCCCAATCTCGTTCCGAGGTCCTGCAGTCTTGTTGGCGAGATGCGGATCTCCGAGGGTTCGACGGCGGATTGGAGAAAGCTCGCGTGCTTCCACTACCGTAGTCACAAGTTGCCGGCGCCGAGAAAGATCTTCTGCTTGAAGCGTGGTGAGGAGTTGTGCGGCGTCATCGTTTACTGTTATCCTAGTCCGGCGTGTTTCGGTCGAAGGCAGGTGTTGCCGAGGATGCAGATGCGTGACCTGAACAAGCGTCTAAGCACTATCAGTCGCGTCGTGATTCATCCGAAGTACCGTAGTCTCGGTCTTGGGGCTGGGCTTGTCCGCGAGACTCTTGGCCTCTGCGGGACGGACTCGGTGGAGCTGATCGCGGTCATGGCCAAGTATAACCCGTTTGCTGAGAGGGCTGGAATGCGGCGAATAGCTGTTCAGGTTCCGGCTAGGCAGGTGCTGGAGCTTGCCCAGGTGCTGGAGTCTGTTGGCTTGGACCGCAGACTATTCTGCAGCGTGGGTCACGTGGAGGAGTGGCTGAAGGCCATGAAGGAAAAGGATCTGGGTTTCGTGAGGGCGGCCTTTGCCAAGTGCAAAAACGGGCCGTTCCTGAAGGTGTTCTTCAGCGCCGTTCCCTTCGACCACGCGGCGGAATACGGGAAATGCGTTGAGGAGGCTGACGTCGAGAAGCTGGCAAGGCTCATCAGGGCTTGCGGTTTCTTGCTTCAAGAAAAGGGTTACTTATTTTACGAAAAGCCTGCTAGGTCGGGGTGAATATTTCCGCGCCCGCTTCCTGTCACGATATGCTTTCATGCGCTTCGCGTTGAGCCTGCGGAACTCGGCCTCGTTTTCTTGTGTCCATTCGTCCGCTTCTTTTCTGATGCATTCATTACATTTGCCTCTGACGCCGTTATCTTTGTCAGGTTCGGCAGCGTCCATGTCTACTCCGAAATCCCAATTTTCAAGTCGTGCCGTCGCTTCATCGACTCGACGTCCGCATTCTAAGCACTCGTAAAACTTAATTTTTGCCATGCTTACACGACCAAAATTCCCGGAGCCTTTAACCCTGCTGCTCCGTACACTTCGCGGATTACTACTTTTATCGCATCCGATATTTCCGGCATTTGTGCTTTCCATAGTTTTCTTCCTAGAAAGGATCCTTTTTCTGCGCATGCGCGATTTAAAGCGTTCTGAATTATGAAATCTTGCATTTCTCTCACGTCGTTTATTTCTACGTGAGGATTTTCTTGTAGTTTTTCGAGTAATTGTGTTTTGAAAGCGTTAAGGTCTTTCTGTGCTTCTTCGGTTATCATTTTTGTTTTCCTCAAGTATATAGTAATTACTACTATTATATAAGCCTTGGAGTACCGGCTTTCAGAAGCTTAAATTCGTACGCGGTTACGGTTTGCTCGGGATCCCAGCTACCGTAGATCGCTTGCCAGGCTTCTCGGAATTCCTCTAAGGTGGGGATTCCCTCTTTTTGCGCGTCTTCCTGGGAGATCTCAGCTAGGCGTTGCTTGAACTTGCGTGTGATTATTATGTGTCCCTGGGGCTTTGTGAACCACTGATCCCTTATGGCGTATGTTTTGCCTATCTTCCATTCGCGTTTGTGGGTTCGCCTTGTTTGTACCTTGGCGCCTGAAAGGATGAGCTGCAGGAATCTGCGCTTAAAAATGGCCATTTTTCTTCCTCTTCGGTTCGTAGATTTCGCGTAATACGAGGAGTTTCGCGGTGTGGAAGTATCCTGCTTCCCTTAACTCTTTTCTCTCCGGCGTCGTGGCTTTCCAGTCTTCGCTCATCGTCCTCGCCTGCTCTTCTTGGAACATTTGCTGTGCCTTATCCCAGATCATGGCCCTCACGGGCGGCCAGAATTTTCCCTTGTTCATGGAAATACCTCCGCGGCCGCTATTTCTGTTTCTAGTGCTCGAATTTCGCGGAGTGTTCCGATGAGATCTTCGGCGTTGACTGTTTTCTTGAGTGCCTTGGTTTTCTTGTTGAGTTCCAGAATCTTCTGAAGTAGCTCCTGCTTGTTCATTTGAAGAACTCCATGAACTCCTTTAATTCCTTGCGGAGCCTGGCGCACTCTTCATCTTGTTTTGCACATTCCCGCTTGTTCATCATGCTTTACCTCACTAGCTCAGATGGCCGACCGCTTAATAAACGTTGGAGTAGCGGGGTTTAAACGCGGAAAGGGGCAGAAAACGCCGAGGAAAAGCGGAGAAGAAGCGTCCCCGCCCCGAGCCAGAAACCAGCATGAGGTAAAGCACGATGGCAAAAGACCCAGGGGCGAGGACAAGTAAACTAGTGCCGCTGGGGCCGCTTAAGCCTTCCGCTGCACATAAACCACACTGGCACTAGTGACTCTGAAACGTGAACAGTCACCATGACAAAACCCCACGGAACATCGTACAGCACGGGCAAACTGACATCTTCTCATAAGAAGGCTTATCAGCAAACCAAGATGAGCTAGAAAAGGAAAACTTGTGCTCCAAACCTCAAGTGCAAAATGGCT
>Ga0315279_10005662_pt1 | contig 16069 bp, 13 predicted proteins | sample YL17G06_20_MG_FD_203694 | JGI IMG/M metagenome (GOLD analysis project Ga0315279, IMG submission 203694) | Sediment microbial communities from Yellowstone Lake, YNP, Wyoming, USA - YL17G06_20 | ecosystem: Environmental > Aquatic > Freshwater > Lake > Sediment | place: USA: Wyoming | collected...
AATAACTCCTCCGCTAAGACTTGTGCCTGCTCCTCGAGGGACAACAGGAATTTTATGTTCGTTGGCAAACTTTACGATTTCAGAAACCTGCTCAGTCGATTCAGGCCAGACTGCCGCATCAGGTCGATGAACATTCATCGAAGCGTCATAACTGTATGGAACCAATTCCTCCAACTGATCGGTGAAATTATCAGCTCCAACGATCTCAATAAGTTTTCTTATCGATAGCATCAGTTTTCAACATCCTTTCTAAACAAAATTATAACCTCCCATAGAACTCCGTTTCAAGTTTAAACAGCCTCTATTGTTCACACATTATCTTTGAGAACTAATTTTAGATAAGGAACTCGTCCCCCAATACCGAATAATGACGATTGAAACCGGCAAATTCTTTGAATTCTCTCCCCATTTTATGGATCATATCCTGCGATTCTGGGCTACAAATGTTTCCGAAGGTCTCTAAATCTCAACTGGATGTCCATAAGTACCCTCATCAATGCTGACCTTAACCGAGTTATTTCCGGCAACCCTGTGTTGTTGGGTAACACTCTAAATAAATCCGCTTCTATTCCGTGGTATTGATCTGTGAAAAAACCTCTTCTGGATATTGTTTGATAAACGTTTTTAAAAGTACCACACAGAAGGGCCACATTTCGAAGAGTTTTGGGGCTTAGTGATGCTTTGAATCCTGAGTTTTTTCGAACTCTATAAATTCTTTTATTCGCGATTCAGCACCGTCGAGGTGATCAAAAATCTTTTTTCGTGCTAGATCGGAATCTTTTTGTTTGATTGCTTCAACTATTTCAAAGTGTTGACGAAGTATATCTTCCTCATTCCTTAAGATCCTATAATACTTTCCAAAATATTCTAGGAGAATGTCCCAGATGGTAAACATCATGTGTTCTTGGATCTTATTATGGGTTGCCATTGCGATGGATAGATGAAAATCCGCATCCTGCCTAGCTGGGGGGGATTTCCCTTCTTCTATTACTTTCTTCATTGATTCAATACTATGCTCAATACGGGCAATATCTTCAAGAGTTGCTCTCTTGGCCGCAAAATATGCATTCCAGGTTTCGATAGCTTTTCTTACTTCTATGAGCTGAAAAACATTTTCTAGATCCTCCCTCAAGAAGTAATCAAGGGGTGAGAAAATTTTCTCTGATACCAAGGATTTTATTATTATTCTATTACTTTGATTAGTATCCAAAAATCCCATTCCTTTCAATGAGTTCAATGCCTCACGAAGAGACGGACGACTAACGTTAAAAAACTTTGTGAGTTCTTTCTCTGGAGGCAAAATTTCTCCTGGCTTTAATTTACCCTCCACTATAAGTGACTTAATTTGATTTGCTATTTTAACTGAAACCTTTTCACGCTCAACCGGTTTGTAAATAAGTTTTACCATCTGCTTTCTTCCTGTCTCGAAGACTGCTTCAGATTAAAACGATGGCTGAAAATTGTCAAGAAAAATTTAACAATTATTGTATTATTAATTGGTTATATTTTGACGATTTAAATACTGAGGTACAAATAATTAGGTTCGAGTGAAACCTTATAAGATTGTCTTACATTATTTAAGATTTTCCTTGACAAATAATTTTTGTGGTGTTATTTGAAAAGAACCAAAGGGGAGGAAGCCTTCGGCTTAGAGACGTCTTCCGATATAAGGGCCTGCAATTTAAATATATCTGTACGCAAGGTAAGAAAGGAAAATACTTTTTTTGAGTTTATGAAAGGCCGAAGAGAAAAAGGAAAGGAGGTGGACTTCTAAATATAAGTCATGTTTTTCAATTTGCCTTCATCGTAAGAATCAGGGTAAATTGGTTCGTTTTTCATGGATCAAAGGAATTGCAAATGAATTGAATTGAAAGGAGGATTACAATATGCAACTGATAGACCTCAGCATTGAAATGTCTGACAACATGCCGGCGCATTATCTTTTTCCAAGACCTGTGATTTTGCCCCATCGGAAACATGAAGAAACGGTTAAGACACTCACAGGTGGATTTTCCTACGCAACGAACTTTATCTCCATGTTAGACCATTGTGGTACTCACGTTGATGCTTATTTTCATGTCAACCCTAAAGGTGCAGCAATTGAGGCGATGAAATTGGAAGAGTTTTATGGGCCTGCCGTTTGCTGGGATCTTACTCATATTCCTGCCAAGGGCCTCATTGATGTGAAAGATCTTGAACAAGCCCAAAAAAAGTCAGGTCTCCCATTTAAGGAAAACGATATTGTCCTTTTCCATACGGGGCATCACAACCGCACTTGGCCTGATAAGACAGCTTGGGAAAACACATACCCAGGGCTAACGTATAACGCTTGTAAGTGGCTCTTTGATCACAAGGTAAAAATGCATGGGGTCGAAGGACCGTCTACCGACCACCCTGAAGACAAATCATTCCCGGCGCACAGAGCTTGTCGTGATCTGGGAATTACCCACATTGAATGTTTGGCGAACCTGGAGAAAGTGGTTAACAAGCGGTTTACTTTCATAGGTTTTCCCATAAAACTTGTAGGGACATCTGGAGCGCCATTGAGAGCGGTAGCTTTGTTGGATTAGCATTTGGATTAGCATAAAGAATCCCAGGCCCCATAATTATAATAATTATGGGGCCTGGGAAAAAATTCTAGTTACAACGAAAAGACGATAGAATCGTAGGGAGGAGGACATGAAAGAATATCGGCTGTACAAAATGGCATGGCCCGAGATAAAGGAGGCGGTAGGAAGGATTGATGCAGTGCTTATTCCGGTGGGCGCAACAGAGCAACATGGCCGTCATCTACCGGTAGAGTTCGATCATTTTAGTGCGACTCAATTTTGTGAAATGGCGGCTAAAAAACTGAACGAAAAAGGGAAGTGGGTTGTGGTTGCACCTACCATCATTTACGGATGTTCTTGGTACCATATGAAATTTCCAGGAACTGTAACACTTTCGCAAAAAACCTTTATGGAGGTAGTCACAGAGATTTGTCAAGGTCTTGCCAGTCATGGTTTTAAAAATCTGATAATAGTAAATTCCCATGGAGGTAATTCAGCCGCCTTAACCACATGCTTAACCGATCTCTATGCTGAAAAGAGAATTCGGGTTATTTTGGCACAATGGTGGTCGTTGGCAGGGACGGCAATCAAGGAGCTCGGAATTACATCCCCGCTAATACACGCCGAGGAGATTGAAACCTCTATCGCGATGGCGCTTGGAACGGATGTGCGCACAGGAGAGCTTACCCGCGCGTGCTTCAATCGCCGCGAAACTCATGAGGCTAAAGGAATACCAACTTCAAAGCACATTAGTTACGATATGATTACTCCTGGGTCTGGGGTTATCATCCCAATGGATTATATTGATGATATTTCCGATTCTGGAGTGGTAGGTGACGCCTGCTTGGCGACAAAGGAAAAGGGAATGAAGTTGGTGGAGACCATTAATGCAAAACTTGTTGAGCTTGTTGAGGATTTAAGTAAGAAGTGATTGTCAACTTAAAGAAGGAGGTAACTATGGAAAGGAAAGTTCCTTTAGGAATCGTAGTATCGATTACTGTTTTAGTGTCTTTGACGATTCTTGGCCTCGGCTCCAGCCAGGCTTTCATGGATGAAAACTGCATTCGCATTGGGAACGTCTCCCCCCTTACCGGTCCGGGAGGGTCTTATGCCTTCCAAGCCTTTGGCGGCATGAAAATTGCTGTTGATGAGATCAATAAAAAGGGTGGTGTATTGGTGCAAGGTAAAGGAGTCCCCCTCAAAATCGTTCCAAAGGATGGCTATGACTCAGGGACTGATACAGGGCAGACCATTGCGTTGTACTCGAAGCTATGTGAGGAAGACAAGGTTCTTGCGGTTGTTCACTGTGTGACTTCAGGTGAAACTGACGCATTGTACAAATCGATGGCCAGTCGGGGAGTTAAGGTACCCACGATATCGAATCTTTCTTCTGCGGGTAACGTTGCTTCTTATACGCCTTATGGATTTCGTTACTCCATTAATGAGGTCAAGGAGATAGCAAAGCTGCTTAAACTTTTACATGATAAATTCAATATCAGAACCGCGGCTCTGGTATTAGAAAAGGATTCTAGATATGCTGCCATGACAGCCGATGAAGCTTTTATTCCTGGCGCTAAGAATGCTGGAATAAGCATATTAGAAACGATAACAGTCCTAAGCAAGGATAAGGATTTTTCTTCTCAAGCAGCAAAACTTCGCGAGTTGAAAGCCGATATGATCATGGTTTCTACTTTTGCGGCGTCAGGTGCCTACGTTGTGAAAGAAGCTTATCGAAGAGGCTTTAGACCAAAAGTTATTGTTGGATGCAATGGGACAAATTCTCCAGAATATATAAGTATAGGAGGTAAAGGCGCTGAAGGGACAATAATGCGTAGCGGGTATAATGATAAATTGCCGGGAGCTGCTCAAATAGATGCTGAGTTCCAAAAAAGATACAAGGAGAAAATGAATTTTTTTGGGGCTTGTGGCTATGAATCGATAATAGGGGTTACTAAGGCCATCGAAGTTGCGAAAATAAAGAACACTCCTGAAAGCCTTCAGGAAGATAGACAGAAAGTCCGTGACGCATTAACCTCTATTGAAATTTTCACTTTTGCTGGAAATAAGAAATTTGAGGAAGACAGAGAACTGTGGAAGCCGAGTGTATCCGTTGTAATAAGAGATGGCGATTTTAAAATTTGGGATGAGAAAGAACTCCCACCAATCAGTCGTTGAAAGAAATTTGACTCTTGATTAGATTTTTTTGAACCAATCACCAATTCTTCTTGCTGTTGATTTCCAGCTTCTATCTGAGGCTGGAAATCAACACATGCATTTTTTGGTTTTGTATCACAGATTCCAAGTAATAAACAAAAGTTGGTATTTTAAGATTCTCCAAATACACAACGCTTCAAAAATTGATGTATATGATTTTGGTAGGCGATAACAGGGGTGTTGCCCATGTCTATCATCGAACAAATAGTTAATGGCATACTTTTAGGCAGTTCGTATTCACTGATTGCCATAGGATTCTCCGTTATTTTTGGCATTCTCCGTTTGTTTAATATGGCACATGGAGAAGTTTTAATGGTGTCTTCTTTTATGGGGACATTTTTACTGCTCCTCTTACAGGGAGAAAGTTTTATTTTTTTAACCCTGGCTCTCCTGACGGCCATTTGTGCAGGTGCAATCTTATCAATTCTAGTGGAAGGTATAGCTTTTCGGCCATTAAGAAAAGCCCCCGAATTTTCCCCTTTGATTGCCACTCTAGGAATTGCTATTTTTTTAGAGGATTTCTTTTTTATTTTGACAAAGAAATTAAGATTGTTTAAAGCCACTATTACCACATTTCCAAACCCTCTTGATTTAGCTGGTTTCACTATTGGCGGAGTATATATTCGGTCCGTCTATCTAGTTAGTTTTTTGGTTGCCTTGATATTAATGATTACTATTCATGTCATTGTTCAAAAGACAAAGACAGGCAGGGGTATGCGGGCGCTAACCGAGCATCCTACAGGAGCCAGACTTATGGGTGTTAAAGTTGACTCAACAATCCGATTAACCTTCATGCTGGCTGGTGGCTTAGCTGGTGCAGCGGGTATGTTGCTTGCAATAGTAAATTCTGCGTTCGATGTTAAATTAGGTGGCATGGCGACGCTAATTGGTCTGGTTGTGATGATACTTGGTGGCATGGGAAGCATAATTGGTGCGATGGTCGGGGGTTTAGTGTTTGGAATTATACAGACGACATCATCTTATTTTTGGGAAACATCATATCGGGATATAGTTGCCTTTGGATTATTGTTTTTAATTCTTATCTTCAAACCAGAGGGGCTTTTTGGAACGAGACAATAGGAGACTTTGATTGCAATGAGTTATTTGGGAACAATTGCTGGTCTTATTGGTATTAAAACCATTCTTGCTTTAAGTGTATTCTTAGTATTCCTTACCGGTCAACTTTCGTTGGGGCAAGGAGCCTTTTTCGGCATTGGTGCATATACTAGTGCTATTCTGACAATGATCTATGGCGTTCCGTTCGTGTTGGCCTTAATAATCGGAGGCGCAATCAGCTTAGTATGCGGAATCATTTTGGGTATTCCTGTACTACGTTTGAGAGGTCTTGTGTTAGCCATTGCAACGCTAGGTTTTGGTCAAATGGTAAACGCTTTTTTCCTCAATTGGGAATATGAGGTAAAGGTTAACAATATGCTTATAGGACCAAAAGCGGGTACAGGGTTTCGTTATATTGAGCCACTAACAACTCAAGGCATGATCTTGGGCTGGCTTCTTTTTTTCATTATATTTGTGTATCTCTTGGAACGATCCCGTTTCGGTTATGCTATGCTTTCAATTCGCGAGAACGAAGAAGCTGCTCAGTCAATAGGTGTTAACGTAACTATGCTCAAAGTGACCTCCTTTGCAATTTCTGCATTCATAGCCGGCGTAGCGGGTGGTCTGTACTCCCATTTCATCACTTTTATACATCCGCTTGACTTCGATTACCGAATTTCGATAATTGTTCTAGCTTACGTGGCTATTGGGGGGGTTGAGTCATTTTGGGGAGCTCTCCTCGGAACCTTTTTTTTGATTGGCCTTGCAGAATCTATACGATTTATAGGTGAATATAGGCTTATGGTGTACGGAATTCTTATGGTAGTAGTGATGATTTTTCGGCCGAGAGGCCTCATTGACAGAGAACTATTTTGGAAATTTCAAAATATTTTCTACAAGCACCGAAGCTAACGTACAAGTTTAAAAATGCTTAAGATACTGGACCTACATAAAAATTTTAGAGGATTAATTGCTATTAATGGAGTTAGCCTTGAAATTAAAGAGGGAGAAATTTATGGACTTATAGGACCTAATGGAGCGGGAAAGACAACCCTAATTAATCTGGTAACAAAATCTTTGGAGCCTACGTCTGGTAGTATTACTTTCATGGGAAAAGATATAACAAAAGAGAAACCTCACGAAATATCAAAGTTCGGTATTGCACGAACATTCCAGAACATTCGCGTGTTTGAATCTTTAACAGTTTTCAAAAACACGTGGTTGGGTCAAAACAATTTTGCACGATCTGGGTTATCAAGCATATTCGGGTTTTTGTTTAGCGATGAAAAAAATCTCAACAAAGAAGTAATGGAAATATTGAAGTTGATAGGTTTGAGTGATAAATCAAATATTATTGTCCGTAACCTGTCATACGGCGATAGGCGCAGATTGGAATTGGCACGATGCTTGGCTACACGCCCCAAATTGTTAATTCTGGACGAGCCGGCCGCTGGCATGAACCCTTCTGAAACGGATATTTTAATTCGTGAACTCGCTGCCATACGAGACTCAGGGAAAACTATTTTGGTTATTGAACACGACATGAAAGTTATCATGAATCTTTGTGATAGAATAGGAGTGTTAAATTTTGGATCAAAAGTCGCCGAAGGTAGCCCGACAGAAATTCAGTCAAACCCAAAAGTAATCGAAGCATACCTTGGCAATGAGGAATAGATTAATGCTGCAGTTACAAGAGGTTGTTATTAAATACGGGTCCATTAGTGTAGTAAAAGGGGTAAGTTTGAATGTGAAAAAAGCTGAAATCGTTACCGTTATTGGATCAAATGGTGCAGGTAAGACTACCATCTTAATGGGAATATCTGGGATTATTTCCAAATATCAAGGATGCATATTATTTGAAGGCGAAGATATTACGCGGAAAGCCAGTGATGATATTGTGAAAAGTGGAATTATTCATGTTCCTGAAGGTCGAATGATATTCAGTAGCATGACTGTTTACGAAAATCTTCTTATGGGGGCATTTAGCAAGATTAATGATCCTGATGAACTTCGTCGAAATGAAAACGAGGTCTATAAACTATTTCCAATATTGTATGATCGTCGGAAACAACTAGCAGGTAGTCTTAGCGGTGGAGAACAGCAAATGTTGAGTATTGCCCGAGGCCTTTTGGGAGGACCAAAACTTTTTATGCTTGATGAACCTTCCTTAGGGTTGGCCCCTTTAATAATATCTGAAATTTTTAGAAATCTCCAGGTACTAAATGAAAATGGTCTAACTATTCTCTTAGTTGAGCAGAATGCAAAAAAAGCCCTAAAAATCGCGGATCGGGCTTACGTTATTGAGACAGGTAATTTAAAATTCGAGGATAAGGCATTTAATCTTATACAAAATCCTGAAATAAGAAGAGCCTATTTAGGGGGATGATTAACGAAGGAGGGTTATTTTAACCAGGGTGTAAAAAAATTTTGCTAACTTCTGAAGAAGCTTAATTGTGTTTCAGCAATATTTTGGGGTTTGCAAATTTTTAAAACAAGCCTTTGTTCTTTCCAACCTCTATCCTTCAACTGGATCGATCCTTCAAATCTGTTCTTATCTGAATCGAAGAGTTCATGATTAAGAGGTGATATTGTTATGAATGAAAAGAAGCCGAAGACCAAAGAAATTTTACAGGCAGTGCTGGAGGATAGGAAGCGTACCCCTCTTTATAATCGTGAAATTCTCGAAAAATTGCGCCAAGAGTTTGAGCGCTGGAGGAATACGACTGTTCGTGAGGAAGATCGGGAAAATTGGCATGTCACTCCTCACACGATTTTGGGTTCCGAGATTCCCAGAGAAATGCTTTATACCCCCCTTAGCAATCCAGATTTTGATTATATTGAGGATTTGGGTCATTCTGGACAAGAACCGTTTACACGTGGTATTCATGCCAATATGTATCGTGGAAAAGAATTCACCATGCGTCAACTCACTGGTTTCGGGGGTCCTGAGGAGACGAACCAGAGAGTCAAATTCATGTTAGCTCACGGCGCAACAGGGATCAACGTCCTTTTTGACCTTCCAACAATTCAAATGTATGACTCTGATGATCCGATATCCAGAGGGCAAGTTGGGATGTCTGGGGTTGCTATTGATTCTGTAGAGGATATGGACTTGGTATTTAGAGACATTCCTCTCGACAAGGTCACTGTCTCATTGGTGACGCATTATCCATCTAATACAGCAATCTTATTCCCCATGTATTTGGCTATGGCAGAGCAAAGAGGCATCCCTTGGGAGAAGCTGCGTGGTAGTGTTCAGAATGATATCACATTAGAAGAAGTCGTTCGTAGTGGCCCGGAATATATCCCCCCAAAAGATTGCTTTAGGATTCAGTGTGATAATATCGAGTTTATCAGACAGAATGTACCTCTCTGGAACTTTGTCACCTATAATGGCTACAATCTACGCGAGTTTGGAACTTCTGGTGTGACCGAAATGGCAGTCGCATTGGCTAATGCGATTGCAACATTAGAAGAAATGCTCCGAAGAGGACACGAGGTGGATTGGGTAGCTGAGAGGATAGCATTTTTTTGGTCTCCTGCTAGCGATTTCTTTGAAGAAATTGCCAGAGTAAGGGCGGTGAGAAGGCTGTGGTATAGAATAATGAAATATCAATTTGATGCGAAGAGCCCCAGATCGATGTGGATGAGATGTCATGTACAGACATCTGGTGTTTCCCTCAGGAGAGAAGAACCTTTGAACAATATTATCAGGGCTGCTTACCAGGCGTTAGCTACCGTGCTTGGGGGTGTTCAGTCATTACATGTGGATTCTTATGATGAGGCTTATTCCGTGCCTACAGAGGAAGCGGCATTGGTATCGTTGCGAACCCAACAGATCATTCAGACAGAGACAGGAGTCACTGAGGTGGTAGACCCCCTGGGTGGTTCTTTCTATGTGGAAGCCCTTACAAATGAGATTGAAAAAAGGATTCTTGATGAAGTGGATGAAATCGAGAGGATTGGTGGTTATGTGACTGCTGTGAATGAGGGTTGGTTACATAAGAAAGTTGCCGAATATTTCTATAACGAGAGAAACATGATCGAAAAAGGTCTTATTAAATTAGTGGGCTATAATACATACCAATCTCCCGTGGAGCTGCCTCCAATTAATGTCTTCCGATATCCTGGGGGCGTCGAAGGAAAGCAGAAAGCGAGATTGGCAAGACTTAGAGAGCGAAGAGATAATGAGAAAGTCAATAGTGCTCTCACTGGCCTCGAAGATGCTTGTAGGAGAGGGAAAAACGTGGTTCCTTATACCCTTCAGTGTGCCAGGGTGGGCTGCTCCGAGGGGGAGATATTTAAAGTATTTAAGAAAGCCTTTGGTCTATGGAAACCACCGGTACTTTGGTAATCGGTGTAGTAAAATCCAAGACACAAGGAGGGTTTGATACGAGATGGCAAACAGAATAAAAGTACTGTTATCGAAACTTGGTTTAGATGTTCATAGTAGGGGGTTGATCACTATAGCAAAAGAGCTAAGAGATGCAGGTATGGAGGTGATTTACATAGGTAATTCACTCCCTAAAGAGATCATTAACACAGCGATTCAGGAAGATGTTGATGTCGTTGGAGTAAGTTCTCTCGGAGGTGCACATCTCACACTGGGTGGTGAGCTAGTTGAGGAGGCGAAGCAGGAAAAGCTCACCGAACGCATGGGATTTGTCATCGGGGGCGTTTTCCCACCAGTAGATGCTGCAAAATTGCAAGAAATAGGATATGACGCGGCATTTATGCCCGGAGCGACCAGGGAGGAAATTGTGTCTTCCATACGCAAGATCGTGTCTACTAAAGCTAATAGATCATTTTAAATGAATATCAAATCACAATTTCTTTTAGAATTGCTCATGATGAAAGAGAAGGAGGTTATTTTATGCTGAGACAGTGGCCACCTCAATATGATCCCTCTTATATTCCCTCCCCAGATTCCAAATTCTGGTTTAAGGATTTGGAAACAATGGATCCCGAAGAGAGGGAGCAGAAAATTATTCTGCCAAGGCTCCAGGCACAATTGAAGTATGCCTACGAAAAATCTCTTCTTTACAAGAAAAAGTGGGATGGTGCTGGAATAAAACTAGAAGACATTCGATCCTTAGCAGATTTTGAGCAGATCCCTTTCCTGACCAAGGAGGAGATTCGCCAGGATCAAAGGGAGAATCCTCCCTTCGGAAGCAACTTGTGTGTCTCCTCAAAGGATCTGGCGAGGGTGCAAGGAACATCAGGGACGACGGGCAAACCAACGGCTTTCGCCATCAGCAAAGGGGATATGGAACGGATTGCGGAAGCTCATGCGAGGACTATGTGGGGGTTTGGCATGCGCCAAGAGGATATCGCTTTTATTGGCTCCTTTTTTTCCCTCTACTGGGGAAGCTGGGGAGCCCTGGTGGGGGTGGAACGTCTGGGGGCCGTTGCCTTCCCTTTTGGTGCCGGCGTTCCAGGCCAAACCGATCGTGCCCTCGAGTGGATGAAAGAAGTCCAACCTACAGCTTTTTATGGAACGCCTTCTTATAGCCTTTATATAGCTGAAAAGGCTAAAGAAAAAGGAATAGATCCAGCAAAAGACTTCAACTTCCGGATCCTTTTCTTCTCTGGCGAACCAGGAGCAGGTGTTCCTTCGACCAAAAAAAGGATTGAGAAAACGTATGGCGGAATTTGTATCGATGCGGGCTCGACGGCTGAGATGGCCCCATGGATGTCTAACTGTGAGTGTGAATATCGGAGAGGGATGCATCTTTGGCAGGACATTGTCTACGCAGAATTGGTGGATCCCATTACAAAAAAGAAGGTGCCCTATGGAAAAGAAGGCGTCACTGTTTATACGCATCTCGAACGAACATCACAGCCCATGATCCGTTTTTTGGCGGGCGATCTTTCCATGTGGGTAAATGACCCATGCCCATGCGGCCGGACTTACCCTCGACTGCCCAAAGGCATCTATGGCAGGGCAGATGACATGTTTGTGGTTAGGGGGGAAAATGTATATCCCAGTGCAATCGAAGATGTGATCAGGGGAATCAAGGGATTCGGTGATGAGTATCGAATCATTATTACTAGGGAAAAGACAATGGACGAGCTTATCGTTCAGGCTGAATATATCAAAGGAGTCGATTCCGGAGTCGTTCCTCAGTTAAAGAAAAGACTCGAGGCTGAATTAAAAGCAAGGGGCCTTCGTTCAGTGGTTCAGATGGTAGAACCTGACCATTTGGAGAGAACTGAATTTAAAGGGAAAAGAGTGATCGATAAACGAAGTTTGTATGATGAGATGATTAAACAAGACTAAGAAGGACATTTAAATTTTAAGTTACCTGATAGAAATTAGACCTGGGTGTTTAAAGTCCAAGAGAGGTTAACTTCGTGCTAGAACCATTAGGAGCAGTTGCTGTAATTACAGGGGGAGCTAGTGGAATTGGAGAATGTATCGCCAAGCATTGGGTTAAGAATGGAGGAAAAGTTGTTCTAGCTGATATAATCCCCCAAAGCCTTTCCCACGTTGAAAAGGAAATACGCGAAATTGGGGGAGAGGTAACAGCTACATTATGTGATGTGACGATAGAGGAGGACAATAATGCTTTAGCCAAATTAGCCATTAAAAAATATGGTGCAATTAATTTAGTAGTCCCATGTGCAGGTATCATAAAAGATGGTCTCTTACTCTCAACAGACAAAGGCACAGGAAGGGTCACGGAAAAGATGTCACTGAATCAATTTAAATCAGTTCTGGACATTAATCTTACAGGTGTCTTCTTGACTGTCCGTGAATGCGCCGAGCAGATGATTAATTTGGGGTGTAGGGGGCTAATCTGCCTCATTTCTTCGATCGGGAGCATGGGTACAGCTGGTCAAATCAATTATTCTTCAACAAAAGCAGCAATATCGGTGATGCCCAAAGTTATTATGGCGGAATTTTTTAGAAGAGATTTAGCGCATAAAATTCGCTGTGTGGCGATTGCACCAGGTTATGTAAATACGCCTATGGTAAAGCGGATGAGCCAAAAAGCTTTTAATAAAATCGTGGAACAGATTCCTATAAAACGTTTAATTGAGCCCGAAGAAGTTGCCTCTTTAGTAATCGAACTCTATCGTAATGAAGCTCTAGCTGGTGAAGTTTTTTATATTCATGGAGGGTTACGATTGGGGTCAAAGGGATAAAAAGAGATTGATTCCCTGTTTGTACAATCTTTGATTTCAGAAGAAGTTCGGAAAAGTTCTAAGCTTACCCTCTCTAGGTGGACTTACAGCATGCCGAGTTGTGTTTGAACTCCGGCGCTAATTCAACTTCAAAATGAGGTCTCATATGGAAGAAATTGCGCGTCTCATTTCACGTTTCTTGGTTGAACGCGGAATAACCTGCATATATGGCCTTTGTGGTGGTCATATCCAACCAATATGGGACCATGCAGCTTCCTCAGGCATACGGATCATCGACGTCCGAGACGAGGGGGCGGCAGTCCATATGGCTCACGCCCATAGCGAGCTGACAGGTAAACTCGGCGTGGCAATTGTTACAGCGGGCCCTGGCGTTACAAACGCAATCACGGGGATCGCTAATGCTTACATTTCGCGCGTGCCTCTGCTTATTATCTCAGGTTTGCCACCTCGTCCACAACAGCATATGGGTGCACTTCAAGAAATCCCACATGGAGAGGTTGTTCGACCTATCACACGCTATACACGTACCGTTTTATGCGCAAGGAACGTGTTAAGGGAACTCGACGATGCTATGGCATGGGCCGAAGGGCACTTTGGAGAATCAGGACCTGCCTTTATCGGTTTTCCAACAGACCTGTTACGCGAGAGATTGCCAGCTTCACTTGTGGAACAAGATCGCTTCCGACCAAAAGAGTTCCCCCATACACTTCCGTCATCCAAGGCTATTGAGTCTGCTGTTAAACTTCTCTGGTCCGGACGGCGAATCCTTGTTATATCAGGCCGAGGCGCCCGTAATGCTGGAGAGTCTCTCAAGCGACTTCTCGACTTGTTTGACTGCGTTTATATTGACACAGCAGAGAGTAGAGGACTGATTCCTCAGGATCACCCTGCCTTCATGCCTGCCGTTCGTGGCCGAGCCATACAAGAGGCTGATCTGGTGCTTACTGTTGGTCGTAGCCTCGATTATCAACTCGGATATGGATCACCAGCCGTGTTTCAAAATGCTCGATTTGTTCGGATTGGATCCTGCTCGAACGAGCTAAGAAGCAATCGTCCAGGAGACGTGGAAGTGTTCGGTTCGACTTCACAGGTATTAGACGCGATGATAGCTAGTGCAGGGACGCATCGTCCCAAGATTGATCAAAACTGGGTAACCGAGATGCGAACTCTTGACCGCGAGCGACGTAAACATCTCCAAAATGAGTTAACTGGAGCAACTTTGGGGCCCGACGGAGCAATGCATCCTTATCGCTTACTTGGTTGCGTCCTGGATATACTCTCGCCTGATGCAGTGGTGATCGCAGACGGAGGTGATATCTTGTCGTTTTCCCGGATAGTTTTTTCGGCTGGGACATATCTTGATTGCGGAGCGTTCGGATGCCTTGGCGTCGGTGTACCCTTCGGCATAGCGGCCTCTTTGCTTTATCCCGAACGACAAGTGGTGGTAGTATCTGGAGATGGTTCTTTTGGATTCAATGCCATCGAACTCGACACTTGCAGGCGCCATGGGGCAAAGACTATATTCATAGTAGCAAACAATGGTGCCTGGAACATCGAACGAAATGACCAGAAAATATCCTATGGCGGGCGCATTGTTGGTGTAGAGCTTAACTCTTGTGATTATGCAGGCCTTGCAAGGTCCCTAGGGATTCACGGTGAGCGTGTGGTTGATCCAGCAGAGCTACCCAAGGCTTTAAAGCGAGCATTCGATCGTGCACCTGCGCTCCTCGATGTGCTAATTACAAGAGATGCTATTTCACCCGATGGGCTATCTGGACTTCCCTGGGTACCCGACTACCACGCATTGAAAAAATGGGATGAAATGGAAAAAAAACGCTCATATTAATGCCATTATAGGTAACCATGAAAAGAAACCATTTAAAAAACAGGATTGGGTCACAAAACCAAGATATTTTGAAAAACTGTTGACTAGTAACAAATTATAGCAAGATTTTGCTCTTTAATGTAAGAGATTATTTCAAGACGAATGCTCATCGCTGCGAGGAGTCTACAACCAAAGATAAAACTCCAGAATATCGCTGTATATGCTGAAAAGGGACATTTGGATAGTTTGATCAAACGAGTACTCCAAGCTGCTTCACAGGAGATGTGAATCTGATACCGTAAAAAAGAAAGCTCAAACTTCAGAGTTCAGAGACAAAAACTAAGAACTAATTGCTCTTAACTCTGAACTATCAAAGGGGGAACGATCATGTTATCGGATATGAAAAGGGCTATTAAAAAAATTGATACGAAAGGCTGGAAGAAAGTCTCAGTCGAATTTGGGCGGAATGTTTTGGAGATTTCTGTTCCACCAGATTGTGTTGAATTGAGCATGAAAGAAGTGCCATTTCTTCTAAATCCCAAGGCAGCCATTGAAAAGGCCTTTTTAAATCCTATCGGGAGTCCCACGTTAGAAGAGATCATTCGAAAAAAAGGTAAACCACCTGAAAAGCTCTCCGTCGGGATTGCCGTCTCAGATATCACCCGGTCTGTTCCCTACAAAGGAGAAAACGGAATCCTCCTTCCCATATTGAAGCGCTTGGGTTCTTCAGGTATCCCGATGCAAAACATCAAGATCATCGTAGCCACAGGAATGCATCGAGCTAGCACTCACGAAGAGAAAGTGGAGATGTATGGAGAGGAGATCGTTGAGCAGTTCACGATCTTAGACCACGATTGTGAAAATAATGATCTACTGGAAAGCATTGGAAAGACCCAAAGGGGGACCAATGTCTATGTCAATCGTGACTTCTATTTTTCAGATCTGAAGATTGCTACCGGTCTGGTCGAAAGCCATTTTATGACCGGAATCTCCGGGGGAAGAAAGTCCATCTGTCCGGGATTGGTCGATGTCAAGACGATTCAAAAGTTTCACGGCCCCGAATATCTTGAAGACCCCAGTGCCACCAATCTTATTCTCGAAGGAAATCCCTGTCATGAGGAAGCCCTGGAGGTGGCAAAGACTGTTGGAGTCGATTTTATTGTGAATGCCAATCTCGACAGAGATTTGCGCCTCACTCAAATCTTCACGGGTGATCTGGTGCAAGCCCACATGAAGGCTTATGAAATGATCAAGGGTTATGCCGAGATCCCTCTCG
>Ga0315279_10005663_pt1 | contig 16067 bp, 11 predicted proteins | sample YL17G06_20_MG_FD_203694 | JGI IMG/M metagenome (GOLD analysis project Ga0315279, IMG submission 203694) | Sediment microbial communities from Yellowstone Lake, YNP, Wyoming, USA - YL17G06_20 | ecosystem: Environmental > Aquatic > Freshwater > Lake > Sediment | place: USA: Wyoming | collected...
CGGCTGCGAGTCGTGGCGCACCGCCGCACTGCTTTTGACGTAAAGGGCCGCTGGAAATACGGGCGGCGCGTAGATAGAATCATTGCCATCAGCGCGGCGGTGCGGGACAAGCTGCTGGCTGCTGGTTTGCCCACCAGCCGGATAGCGGTGGCACATAGCGGACTTGAGTTTGGGCTTGGCGGCGCCGGGTCTTCTGGAGCACAAGAGGAAGAGACAGCGCGGGAAGCGGCGGCTCTGCGGAAACGGTTGGGCGTGGCTGAAGAGGCCCTGCTGGTAGCGCACGCGGGTGCGTTGACGGCCGAGAAGCGGCAGCTTGACTGCATCGCGGGCTTGGCGCGCGCCAATGAAATGCTGAAGGGACGGGGGCGCGCAAGCGTCCACATGGCTCTGGCGGGCACGGGCGATCAGGAAGCGCTTCTGCGGCAGGAGGTCCGGCGGCGCGGCCTGGAAGGACAGGTGCATTTTCTCGGTTTCGTGCGGGACCTGCGTCCGCTGTGGGCGGCGAGCAACATGGCGCTCTTCGCCAGCGAAGCGGAGGGGCTTTGTACGTCGCTGATCGAGGCGCAGGGGGCCGGGCTGCCGGCAGTGATCACACGGGCCGGAGGCATGGTCGAGGTCGTGGCTGCCGGCGAAAGCGGCCTGGTGGTTGAAGTCGGCGACATTGACGGCATAGCCGGCGCGCTGGTCAGACTAGCTGAAGACGTGGGATTGCGCGAGCGCCTTGGCAAGGCCGGGAGCAGGTTGGTCCGGCAGAAGTTCTCGTGCGAGGTAATGGTTGAGGGGATATTGCGCGTTTACAGGTCATTGGTCATTGGTCCTTGGTCATTGGCACAGCGAACAAAGGACTAAGGACAAATGACAAATGACAAAGGACCTTTTAAGGAGTTGAAGTAGTGATTGGCGGAAGTCCGCGTATTTTAATTGTACGTCTCTCGGCCTTTGGGGATTGTCTCCATGCGGTGCCGACACTGGTGGCGTTGCGCCGCCACTTCCCCACCGCTGAGATCGGCTGGGCCATAGAGGATCTGGCCTACTCACTGCTCAGGGACCACCCGATGGTGGACCGTTTTCACCTGTACCCGCGGCGCGCCTTCCAGGGCGCCGAAAGCTCGGTCAGCGGCGCCGTCCGCACCATGCGCCATTTCCGCAAGGAACTCGCAGCCGCGCAATACGAAATATCCATTGACCTGCAGGGCCTTACCAAGAGCGGCATGGTCGCGTGGTGGAGCGGGGCGAAGCGGCGGATCGGCTTTAGAGGAGCCGAGAGCCGCGAGTTCAACCTGGTTTTCAACAATGAACGAGTGGAGCCACCGGCGGACGCAGTCCACATTGTGGAGAGGAACCTGTCCCTGTTGAAGCCGCTCGGCGTCACGGTCCCAGCCAAGCCGGAATGGGTCTTGCCTTCCTTCGAGGAAGAAGCAAAGGGGATGCGGCCTTTTCTGGAGAAGTGCGGGCTGGCCAGTCCGGATGGCGCCGTTCGCCCCTATGCGGTGATCAACCCCGGCGCCACTTGGTTCACGAAGCGCTGGCCGCCCGAGTCCTTCGGGCAGGTGGCCAAAGGACTGATAGACACCCAGGGCCTGCCAGTGGTGGTGCCGTGGCACGGCGAGGAGGAAATGAGGGCCGCCCAAACTATAACGAGCATCGGCGGCCCGCAGGCGTTTCTCGCACCGGACACGGACTTGCGCCAGTTGGCGTCCCTGATTGGGCCGGCGATTCTGTTCGTCGGGAATGACTCGGGGCCGCTGCACCTTGCCGTGGCTCTGGGCGTGAGTTCAGTGGCCATATTCGGCGCGACGGATCCCTTGCGCAACGGGCCCTACGGCGCGATGCACCGGATGCAGACTGGCGGCGTGGACTGTCATCCTTGCTGGAAAACGACGTGTGCACGCCATGACCGCGCCTGCCTGATTTGGGTGAAGCCGGAGAAAGTGCTGGAGAGTTGTGCGCATAGTCTGGAGCGCGGGGCCAAGAGGCGCGAACTGAGCCGGCTTTAGATTTTCGATTTAACAGCAACCGCGGGGGCCCACAGAAGGAATTTTGGATTCTCGATTTTCGGTTTAACAGCAACAGGGGTGGCCACAGAAGGTACTTTGGAGTGCGGATTGTGGATTTCGGAGTGTGGATTGAACAGCAACCGTGGGGGCCCACAGAAGGGATTTTAGATTTTGGATTTTCGATTTTCGATTTTCGATTGTACCAGCCGGGAAGTTCAAATCGAAAATCGAAAATCGAAAATCGAAAATGTTCTCGCCATGCTTGAGATTCTGCGCCCACGGACGCTGCAGCTATATATTCTGCGCGAGTTCGCCATTGCCTTCGCGCTGGCGCTGACAGCCTGCACGCTCTTCATGCTCCTTGGCATCTTCTTTGTGACGGCGTCGAACTATGAAGAGTATGGCGTGACCATCTGGCAAGTCGCCTTGCTGACGCCTTATCTGATGCCCAAAGCGCTGGCACTATCGGTGCCTCTGGCGGCAATGATCGCGGTGACGACCGTATTCGGGCGCATGTCGGCGGAGAACGAGGTCCAGGCGGCGCAGGCCGGCGGTGCGCCGATTCGCGCGCTGGCGCTGCCTCTGCTGCTGTGCGGCTGCGCGCTGTCGGCCTTCGGCTTGTGGTGCACCCAGGGCGGCTTGCGCTGGAGTTCCTCGAAAATGCGCGAGGCGTTCAAGATGGACAATCCGGAATTCTTCTCCAGCCTGGAGAAGCCCGGCAATAGCGTGTCGCTGACGCTGGAGAGCGGGGTGGTCGCGCATATCAACTGGCTGCCGTGGGTGTTCGACCCCGAGACGCAGCGCGTGCGGCGGCCGATCCACATCGCCTATTTCTCGAATCAGGAGGCGGGGCGCATGGTCCTGGCCCGGGATTACAAGGCCGACTACGACACCAGCAACTCAAGCGCCAGCCGCATACTGACGCTGACGCTTAAGGACGCGCGCGTGCTGGGCGAACGTTCCCGCGCCTTGGATACTAAGAGCAGCCATCTGGATCTCGAGGATATGAAGTCCTTTTGCCAGGAATCCACGCTGGAGATCACGCTGCCGCCGCCCAGCAAGATATTCAGCATCGGCGACTCCCGTGGCGAACGGGGCTGGATGGATAATTACGAGTTGGCTGTGGTTATCCGCAAGACTATGGCCAGCCGGAAGGTGTTTGCGCTGCAGCGCGCGGCGGAACTGGGCGCCCACATCGTGGCGGCCACGCCTGCCGATCCGGCGGCGCCCTGCTTTTGCGCGGAGTCGTGGCATGAGGCGCGGCTTTCGTCGGAGGCCATCGAGGTAGCGCACGTGCGCGCGCTGGCCGAGAAGGCGGACGCGTACCGCAAGCTGGGGCTGGGCGTCCTGTCGCTGTCCATGGTAGTTCTGGGGATCGGGCTGGGCTTGCTGGTACAGAAGAGCCAGCGTCTGATTGGTTTCCTGCTCGGGATCGTCGTTTATGCGCTGCTGTACTACCCCTTGATGATCGTCAGCAAGGAACTGGCGCGCGAGGGGAGAATCCCGATCTGGACCTTGTTTGTTCCCAATCTTGTCTTGTTGCTGCTGGGCTATGCGCTGTGGCGGGCATACGAGCGTGGCTTGCTGGGGGCGCTGCCAGGGCGGCTGTCCGTGGCCGCGGCCATGGCCGGACAGCACGCGACGGCCATGATATCGGCTATAAGGCGTCCGTTCAGCGCGCTGCGCGAGTATGGCGCGGCGGTCTGCAGCAAGAAGACCGACGGTTACATGGCGGCCTCGTTCGCGGGTCCATTGTTTGTGGTGTTGCTGGTCGTGGCAGTGCTGCTGACGTCACTCGACCTGGTAGAGCACGGCAGTGACGTGATCGAGGGGGTCTTGAAAGCGCGGGATCCCTTGCCTGGCCTCCTCGCGCGAACCGAGACCGCGGCGGTCCTGGATATTGGCGCCTACTACTGCATCCGCGCACTGGAGATCATCTGCGACCTGCTGCCTTTGTTAGTGCTGCTGGCGGGCGTGCTCTGCATAACTGCGTTGGTACGGAACAATGAACACCTGATCTTCAAGTCTTCGGGGGTGCCGTTGCAGCGGGCTTTCCGGCCCATCATCATTGTGAGCCTGGTCCTTTCCCTGGCGGTGGCGGCGTTGCGGGAGACGGCCATGCCGTCGCTCATCATGACCCGGGATTACTTGCGGCCATTGGTCTACCGGCGCATCCCGCTTCCCACGGCTTTGGCCCTGGTTACGCTGGACGCGCAAGGGCGGCAGGTCTTGTTCCAGATGAGCCAGTACAATTCGTTGAAGCGGGAGGGCAAGAACCTGCGGGTCTACCAAGTGACAGAACGGGGCCGGATGCCGCTGATCCTGGCGGACCGGGCGCACTGGAACGGGCGCGCCTGGCAGCTTGAGACCGAGCCGCCGTCGCCGCTGCTGGTCAAGGGGCACCCGGATGCCGAAGGCGCTCAGAAACCCAAGTGGATCCAATGCGGGTACTAGATCGTGCCAGAGGAAGAAACAACTGAAGAAGGGCCTGAGGGGAGCCGCGCAGTGCGTCTCGCGCATACGACGAAGAGGCCGGTTGCGGAGTGGCGCGGCGCGGTGACCCCTCCCTTCCTGGAGTGCGAGCGGCTCGGCGCGGGCGTCCTGGATCTGCCCGAACTGGCGGAAGCCAGCAGAGCGAAACCCGAACTGCGAGCGGAAGGCTGGCGGCGCCTGGCCGCGGCGGTCATGAGCGTGTTTCTCCTTTGGCTGGCGATTCCGTTGCTAGTGAGTGAGACGCGGGGACCGGTCTGGGGCGTGGGCGTTTCCATTCTGATCGGCGCAGGGTACTGGGGCCTGAGCCTGGCTTGCATGGAAGGCGCGCGGCGCAATCTCCTGCCCCCGTACTCCCCGTTGATGGTCACAGCCTTGTTCTGCGCCTTGGGATTGGCGCGCTTCTACCGCGGGATGGCCACTTAGTACTGAGTAGTCATTGGTCATTGGTCAGTGGTTAGGACTAAGGACCAAGGACCAAGGACCAAGGGCAAAGGACTAAGGACCAAGGACCAAGGACCTTTTATGACCACCCCTCTTGATGCTCCCGCTGTGGCCAAGCTGCTGACAGAGATTGGCCAGCGCCTGGAACTGGCCAACGAGTCGCCCTTCAAAGTGCGCGCCTACTATGCAGCCGCTGAATCGCTGTACGCGTTGCCCGAGCCGCTGCATCAACTGGTGGCCAAGCGGAAGTTGCGCGAGCTGCCCGGTATCGGCGAGGCGCTGGCGGAGAAGATCATCCGGCTGCACCTGAGCGGGACCCACCCGACCCTGGAGTTCCTGCGCGAGCAGATGCCTTCGGGCGTGCTCGATCTGCTCAAGGTCTCAGGGCTGGGACCGAAGAAAGTCTCCATACTGTATAAGGACCTGAAGGTCAGCAGCCTGGATGAGCTTGAGGCCGCCTGCCGCGCCGGCAGGCTGCGCGACTGCAAGGGCCTGGGCGCGGCACTGGAGAAGAAAGTCCTGCAGAACCTGGAGTTCCTGCGAAAAGCCCAAGGGTTCCTGCTTGTGCATCAGGCGGAGGAACTGGCGCAATCGGTGTGCGACAGCTTGCGGGCCGAGCGCCCCGGCCTGCGCCGGGTTTTGCCGGCCGGCACGCTGCGCCGAGGCTGCGAACTGGTGGACGATCTGTGCCTCGTCGCCGAAGCCGCCGGTCCGGAACCAGTGAAGAGTTTTGTCTACGGCGGTCTGCCCGTGTTGGTGAGCAGCCCGCAACGGTACGGGGCAGTGTTGCTCCATGCCACTGGGAGCGCCAAGCATTGGGAGGAATTGCGCGCCCTGGCGGCCTCCAAGGGGTTGAAACTATCTGAGGAGGGTTTGTGGCGCGGCGCGGAGGAGTTCCCTTGCGGCGACGAAGAAGCGGTTTACTCGGCGCTGGGGCTGCCGTTCATCGAGCCGGAGTTGCGTGAAGGACTGGGCGAGATCGGGCTGGCGGCGGCCGGCTCGCTGCCCGTCTTGCTGCGCAACGAGGACATTCGCGGCATCCTGCACTGCCACACGGATTTCTCTGACGGCATGAGCACGCTGCCCGCAATGGCCGAAGCAGTGCGGGCGCGCGGCTGCCAGTACTTCGGCGTGGCTGAGCATTCGCGGAGCGCAGGCTACGCCGGCGGCTTGCGGGAAGAGGAGATCCGCGAGCAGCACAAGCTGATTGAGGATCTGAACGCGAATTATGCGCGTGGCACGGGCGTCTCGCCCGTGTCAGAAGAGCCCTTCCGCATTCTCAAGGGCATCGAGTCGGACATCCTCGAGGATGGCGCGCTCGATTACCCGCCTGAAATCCTGCGCCGCTTCGACTTCATCGTGGCCAGTATCCACAGCCGCCTCAACCTCGACAAGCAGGCGCAGACGGCGCGCATTGTCGCCGCTGTGGCCAACCCCCACACGGCGATGCTGGGGCACATTTCAGGCCGGCTGCTCTTGCAGCGGGAGGCGTATAGCCTGGACACGGAAGAGGTCCTGAAGGCCTGCGGGCGGCATGGCGTGGCCGTTGAGATCAACGCTCATCCCCATCGGCTCGATCTGGACTGGCGCTGGCACCGGCGCGCGCTGGAGTTGGGCTGCATGTTGAGCGTCAACCCCGACGCGCATTCGATCCCCGAGTTGGACACGGTGCGCTGGGGCGTGGCCGTCGCGCGCAAGGGCGGCGTGCCCAAGGAGCGGGTGCTGAACTGCCTGAACCTGGAGGAGATCACGAAGTGGCTGGAGGCCCGCAGAAGACGGGCTGAAACCGCAGATGAACGCAGATGAGCCGAACCGAATGGCGGGAACTGCCGCGGAATGGTCCTGCCCATTTTGAACAGGCCGCCGTTCATCTCAGCAAGGCGGAAAAGCCCGCCTGTTCGAAATGCTTGTCACCAGTCAGGGCTTGCGTGATGCCTTCATCGCGCATGACCACGAATGAAATGCAGTCCGTCAATGACCAGTCCTTGTCCCGATGTTGCTCGAAGAAGTCCACGCCACGCCCAAAGAGACGGGTGTCTGCTGGAATGATTTTCACGCGGGGATGATTGATGAGAGAGCGGTAAAGTGACACAAAGTCGGCCCGATCTTGCGGTCGGCAATAAGCATCGCCAAACTCTGCGAGCACCCATTCGGTGGTGACGAGGCGGAGACCGGGGTCACGGGAAGCTTCGGCGGCTTGGGGATGGCGGTCTTCGCGGGAGTCGAGAAGCGCGAGGAAGTAAAAGGTATCGGCGAACGCGGTCCTCATCTCTTTGGCTCTCCACGGAGATAATAGCCGTGGTTGAGCGCATAATCTTTCGGCAGGTGGGGCCGGGGCTTGGCCAGTTTCTCGACGGCTGCCACCAACGGGTCATCTTCGGACGTGAGTCGAAGAGTTTCAATCTTCACATCCGCGCCTTCGGGCAGCTTCGTCCCTGGCGGAAGGACGACCGCGCCGTTGATGATTTTTCCGGTGACACTCATGGCTAACTCCCACCTTAGAAACAGAAGGAGCATAGCAGCAAGAGCCATGTCCTTCTCGATACCAGTCTACCCCAAACCGCAACCGGTGCAAGGGTCTGTCCCCTTGAACTCGAGGGTATTCTAAACGGTATCCGCGCTTACTTTTCATTGTCTATGACTTGGGCATTATCCAGGATGAGGCCGAATTCAAGAACGGTCTTGAGAATGCAGACAGTGTCAGCGTTGTCGTCGTAAAGCATTAACAAGAAGTCCATGACAGCCGAAACACAACCCGGCTTGGTGGCCGAATTCGTTGTGGGAGTGTTTGACAGGCGTCTATTAGCCAGCGGCGGCAGTGGTGGTATCCGGCGCGGCGGGCGCCAGATTCGGCAGTTTGGCGGCGGCACTGGTGAGGCGTTCGCGGTTGGTGTGCATGTACCGGATCGTCATCTTCTCGTTGGCGTGGCGCATACGTTCCATGCAGGTCTCGATTTCCGCACCGCTCTGGCCCAGGCAAATGCAATAGGTATGGCGAAGGGCGTGAAGGCAGAGGACGCGCCCCTCGCCGTCTTGGCGGTGAATAGTCCAGGTTACGGACGGCAGAAAACCCTGAAATCCATGTCATCCGCGAGCAGCGGATCGTTGCTTTCGAGGGTCTTCAGGTAAGCGGTTTGAACGCAGCGCTGCTCGACCTGCCGCAGTAATTCCTTGGCGCGGTCAATGTGCTTGACCAGGCGCGTCTCGGCGTAGCGCGCGGAAGCGTCCATCGAGATCAAGAAGGTCCAGTCGCTGGCTTGGGCCAGCATCAGTTCGCGGGCCGCCTGGTTCAGGGCGCGGCGTTCCAGGCCCTGGGCCTCACGCCGCTCGCTGGCCAGCCTGATCATTTTCTCGCCGATGCGGAAGAGGTGGCGGTAGATCCAGCAATTGGGGCGGAACTGCCGGCCGTCGAGCCAGGTCTCAAAGGTGGCCTTATTGCCCCAGGTGGACATGCCGGGGGTGAGTAACTGGTGCTCGCGCTGCTCCACGAGGAACTCGCCCGGCGTGACGGGCCGCACGATGGCCTGGTCATAGAGCATCTTGCGGAAGACCATCTCAATCCAGGAAGGACCTTCTTCCCACCAGTGCCCGAAGAGTTCCGCATCATAAGCAGACACGACCATAGGCTTGAGGTTGTACTGCCTGCGGAGGTGGTTAACCTGCGCGCCGCGGTGGCAGACGAACTGCCCTGCCTGTTCCACCAGCGCCTGCCAGGCCCACTCGGGGTTGTACGGCTGCTTCTCGTGCAAGGGCTTGCCCTTGCCGGTGATACGGAAGTACTTCAGCCCAGTGAAGCGGCGCACACCGCAGGCGCGCCAGTATTCCGGCAGATAATCCCAATCGGCGTCGTAGCCGAGGTCGCGATACCATTCCTTGTAGCGCGGGTCGCCGGGGTAGCCGGCTTCGCGGCTCCAGACCTGGGCGCGCGTCTCTTCATCTATGCCGAAGACCGCGAGATTCCCGTGAGTGATGACCGGGCGGGCGGTGTTGTACCAGGCGCGGGTATTGCCGCGCGCCAGGCCGGTGGCGTTGACCAGGGTCCATTTGATGCCTTCGGCCGCCAGGAAGTGGTCGAGTCCGGGGACGAAGGCGTTCTCGGGCAGCCACATGCCGCGCGGCCAGCGCCCGAAGACCCGTTGGTACTGGCGGCAGGCCAACTGGATGTGCCCGCGGACGATCTCCGGGTAATGCATGTAGAAGGGCAGGATGGGGTGGGTGCCAGCGCAGGTGATAATTTCGAGCTTCTCCAGATTCTGGAAATCGCGGAAGCCGTTGAGGATGTTCCCGCCGTAGGACTCGAAGACTTTGCGCGCGACGTTGAGGCGGCCGAGGATGGATTCGAGGGTTGCCTGGAAGGCTTGGCCGCGGTGCTGCCGCAGTTCTCTTTCCGCCAGCGCCAGCGCCTCTTTCAGGTAGGCGCGATAGCGCGCCTGCAGGCCGGGGTCGGTGAGCATGCTGATGAGCGGTGGAGAAATGGAGACGGTCATGCGAAAGTCAATCTTGGCGCTGTCCAGGTTCCAGAAGACGTTGAGCAACTGCGTGTAGCAACTGGTCATGGCCTCAAAAAGCCACTGCTCCTCCAATGCCACCGGCTCCTCGATATGCTTGACGAAAGGCAAGTGCATGTGCAGGACCAGCGCCCAACAGCCCTGTTCGGCGGGCCGGTCAAGCCGGCAATTCTTCCAGTACTGATACATGTTCCAGCGCCATTCATTGGCGCTGACCGGTACCTCCCGGCTGTAGCTCTGGACCTGAATCGAACGCCGTTCGTTCTGGCATTCGGCCTGGGTGTCCGTTTCGGGCTGGCTGCGCACGCGGTTGGAGAGCGCCACGCGATGGAAGCTCCGCGTCCCCTTGCGCCGGTAGCCCAGCTCAAGCTCATATTCGGCATTCGGCGCCACGGTCAGCCAGTAGCTGGTCTTGTCATCCAGGTAGTCCTCGATGTCCCAGCTCTGGTTATTGTCCACACGCCGCGCCCGCAGGACGAGGTAGTGGTTGTGGAAGAAGCCTGGCCCCTGGGTCTTTTCCAGGTGTGCGCGCGCGGCCGAATCCACCTCGTAGCACGCATAGATGCTGCGCGGGCCGCGGGGCAGCGCGTAAAGGTACGTCTGGTCGTGATACTCGCTTATGAACGGTTCGTGGCGCAGGATGTTGAAGTCCACTTCGGGTTCAGGCGCCACGTGGGGCGAGATGGCATCTCGCCCTACGGCCGGGGACGGCAACCGAGGCTCGGCCAAACCTCTGCTTTCCAGCGTCGAGCGGGGCTGCTCGGGCGGGACGCCGCCCCTCACCCCACCCTCTCCCCCCGGGGGCGGGGACACGGGATTCGAGACATCGCCACCCCCTTTTCGGGGGGAGGGAAGGGTGAGGGGGCGCCGCCGTGATCGCTCCGTCACAATTTTGTCAGCCGTTTCCATAGTTGTTGGTGCTCCGAATCCGGGGACACGATCCCGATTTCCCGAAGGGCCGGAAATCGGGTCATGTCCCCGGATTCCCCTGGTTGTTCTCTGCATCTCTATGCCTCTGGAGTTACGCGCTTTTTTCATGTTCAAGCCTTGGGATGGGCGATCAGCATCACAATCGTCCGCGGCGCCAGAACGTAGTGGTCGGAGGGCCGCAGCGGGACGGCATCTTCTTCCTCGACGATGTCGTCCGGGGAGGGCAGGTTGGTGTCCACCAGGCGCTGCCACTGCCAGGAGCCTTGGAAGGGCGGGAGGGCGAAGCGCTGATGCTCCCAGTACATATTGCACAACAGGCAGATGTCAGGCGCAATGCCCCAGCCGTGCAACTGGAAGGCCAGCGTGCGGCTCTGCCCCGACCAGTCAGGATCGCCGATCCTTCGGCCATGCCAACTGACACGGTTGCAGAACTGCTCGCGCATGAGTGCGAAGTACTTCTTGCGCAAGCCGATCATCATCCTGGTGAAGCGCAGCAGGCCCGCGTTTTTCTCCGCCAGCCGCCAGTCCACCCAGGAAATCCCGTTGTCCTGGCAGTAGGCGTTGTTGTTGCCCAGTTGGGTGCGTCCGAACTCATCGCCATGGGACAGGAGCGGCACGCCCTGCGAGATCAGCAGCAGGACGAGCGCATTCTTCATCTGCTTCTGGCGCAAGGCGCTGATCCCCGCGTCGTCCGTGGCGCCTTCGCGGCCGCAGTTCCAACTGAAGTTTTCGTTCGGGCCGTCACGGTTGTTCTCACCGTTGGCCCAATTGTCCTTATGGTTGTGGCTGACCAGGTCATGGAGCGTGAAGCCGTCGTGGCAGGTCACGAAGTTGATCGAGTGGTAGGGGTGGCGTGAGGAATCGCCGTAAATGTCCAGGCTGCCGCAGATGCGCTTGGACAGCGGAGAGACGCTCGCCGCTTCGCCGCGGATGAAACGCCGGAGGTCGTCGCGGAAGACGCCGTTGAGTTCCGCCCAGCGGCCCCAGACAGGGAACCTGCCGAGTTGCGAGAGGCCCGCGGCGTCCCAGGCCTCGGCCACCAGTTTGGTGCCCGCCAACACGGGATGCTCGGCAATGTGTTGGATCAAGGGCGGATCGTGAAGCACCTCGCCTTGCGGCCCGCGTCCCAGGATGGAAGCGAGATCGAAACGGAAACCATCCACGTGCATCTCGGCGACCAGGTAGGTCAGGCTGTCTATAATGAGGTCGCGCACGAGGGGGTGGTTGCAGTTCAGGGTGTTGCCGCAGCCCGAGAAGTTATAGTAGCGCCCTTGTTTGTCGAGCATGTAGTAAATGGCGTTGTCAATGCCGCGGAAGCTGATGGTGGGCCCGCCTTCATTGCCCTCGCAGGTGTGGTTGTAGACCACGTCGAGAATCACCTCGATGCCGGCTTGGTGAAAAGATTTCACCAGCTCCCTGAATTCGTTCACCTGGTTCCCAGGCTTGGCGGCGTAGGCCGCCTTGGGGGCAAAGAAGGAGAGCGGCGAGTAGCCCCAGTAGTTCATGAGCTGCTTGCCGCTGGCCGGATCCTTGTGCACCTGCTCCAGTTCGTCGAATTCGAGGACCGGCATCAACTGCACGGCGGTAATGCCGAGGGACTTGAGATAAGGGATTTTCTCACATAAGCCGAGGAAAGTGCCAGGGTGCCGGACGCCGGAAGAGGGGTGCCAGGTGTAGCCGCGCACGTGCAGTTCATAGATGATGGTCTGCCCCATGGGCGTGCCCAACGGCACTTCGCCTTCCCAGTCGAATTCCTCGGTGTCCAAGCGTCCGCGGCGCGTGAGCACGCTGCCCTCGCCGTGGGGCAGTTCCGGCGCGCCCCAGACATGTCCGCCGCTTATGGTGCGCGCATAGGGGTCCAGCACGATGACCCGGGGGTTGAAGCGGTGGCCGCTCTTAGGCGCGAACTGGCCGTTGATGCGGTAGCCGTAGAGGACGTCGTGGGGCAAATCAAAGACGAAAATGTGCCAGACATCACCAGTCTTGTGCAGCTTTGGATCAAGGGAGATTTCAGCCAGCGACCTGTCGCTGCCTTCCCTGAAAAGCACGAGGTTGACGAATTGGGCGTGGCGCGAAAAGAGTGCGAAGTTCACGCCGTGAGGTTTGGGGGTGGCGCCGAAAGGGCGTGCGTGGCCGCGGGCCGTGGCAAAGACGGTCTCGCCCTCCAGGCCGTCAAGGATGCCGTCCTGTGGCGCAGGCTGTCCAGCCTGCGAGGGTGAAGGCAGGCTGACAGCCTGCTCCACGGCGCCGGCGCTCGTGCGCTCATCTGAAGTCATGGGCCAAAACCTCGCTGCCCCGCCGGCAGATTTCGCGCGCGTAGTCCGTCCACAGCCCCTGACCCCAGTAGCGGAAGCAACTGGTCTGTGAGACGAGGAGGTAGAAGAGCGTGTTGCGGTAGGCGTGGCTGTTGGTGTCCACGTTCCGGCCGTCCAGCGTCTCATGGAACTGGGCGCTCAACTTGTTCATGGGCGTGAGCACGTTCTCGTAGCCCCGCACCCAACTCATGTTATTGGTCCACGAGCCGCCATCCAGGCTGAAGCTGGAGTTCTCTTGCTTGAGCTGTGCGATGGCCTTGTCCGCGGCCCCCGGCTCCCACTTGGTGATACGCTTGAAGACCTGTCCCTGGTGTATGGGCCGGATGGGCTTTAAGCTGCTTTCCGTCACTCCGGCCTGCTCGATCAACTCCAGGTATTCCGTGCCATTCGCGCTGACCACACCCTCGGTCCCGAAGCGCCCCACGGTTTGCCGGAAACAAGGGGGGAACTCGTTCATCATCACGCCGCCATTCTCGCCGTCCCCAATCTGCAGGACGATGGGTGGAATGGAGATGCCGCCCCTCACCCCACCCTCTCCCCCCTGGGGAGAGGGCAGGGTGAGGGGGCGGCGCTTCAGCGTCAGGGCCTCATAGAAGGGCTGCATCTGGGCGACCAGCTTGGTGTCGGAGCCTTGTGTTTTGATGAGCGCGATGATGGAGGCCTCTTCGCCGCAGGAGTTCCGCGCCACCAGTCTGTAGGGGACGTGCTTGTCCCGCAAGCCTTGCCCTTCGAGCGTCTCCACGGTGTGCTCCTGCACCAGCAGCCAGTGGTAGCCGCATTCCTTCAACGCTTTCACGAACTCGTAAGCGGCGTCTGGATGATTGGGCAAGTGCATCTCCGGCGGTGAAAAGCCCCGCACGCGGGCCAGCGCGTCCCAGCCATAAATGGCCGCGAAGTGCTGCTGCCAGGCATGGATATGTAGCTTGAAATCCGGGAGCGGAGTGGAAGAGGCCACTGAATGCCCCCACATGGTGCCGAGCCACTCGACGTACTTGCGCAGGTTGGGATCACAGGTGATGCCGCGCAGCCTCTCGAGGACGTCGCCGCGGCCCATCTTGCGCAGGCCGTGGAGCAATTCGCCCGAGTAATCGAGCATCACGCGCGGATTGCGGCCCTCCTTGACTAATTCGGGGATGATCTCCCCCATGCGCGCGTAGCACTCGGCGAAGACCGTCGCATTGTGGTTGTCGCCTGCGCCCTGGTTGTGCATCATGTAGTCGAGGTTGCTGACGATCTCGGCGCTCCGCAGGTCCTGGCCGCCGGCTGGAATCAGGGGTTGGTGCATGTGCAGGGCAATGGCGAAGACGGCTTCCAGCTTGTCCAGGCGCAGGTTTGTTTCGTTCAGGAAGACGGGCTGGCGCGAAGCTGTTGCTGCGGCGACCTGGGCCTCGGCGCCACTGATGTTCGGCAAGCCGTTGACCGTTTCAGGAATGGGCTGTGTCATCTGGTTTCCTAAGCGCTCTCACCTTGCGCGGCAAAGCACGCCGTGTCCAGTTCGGGGAAGACGGCATCCATGTGCTCCAAGGCTGCTAGTTTCTCCGCGTTGACTTCGTGTTTGTCAACGCTGTTCAGCAGATAATGAAAGCGGCTGACGTGGTCGTTGAAACGCCGCTTGGCATACTGTTCCGTGGTGCCGTTGGTGATCATGAACGGCCAGTCCGAACTCTGTGCCAGCAGCAATTCGCGGCCCGCCTGGCGCAGGGCGCGTTCCTCCAGGGAACCTTTAACCACAGAGGGCACAGAGGACACAGAGGACACGGAGTGAACAGATGATTCCGACTTCTGGTGCACCAAATCCTTCTCCGTTCTCTGTGCTCTCTGTGTGCTCCGTGGTGAACAATGAAGCGCCATGCGCGCGGCGGCTTCATGCAGCGGGCGCCAAAGCCACTCGGTCTTGGTATTGAGCCACTGTTCACCGTAGCCGTTGCGGCCCCAACTGCTTGGAGCCGGCGCCGCCTGCTGCTGCACAGGGAAGGCGCTCAGGTATTCTCCCGGAGTGCTCAAAGCCATGTCGCCGCCGCTTTCGGCCACTGTGGCGCGATCCTCTGGATCGCGCCGCAATCCGGAGGATTGCGCCACCGCGCGCAGCACATAATGGAGCCACTGCGGGCCTTCGAACCACCAGTGCCCGAACAGCTCCGCATCGTAGGGCGAAACGATGACACCGGGAAAAGGCATGCGTCCGCCCATGCGCGCGAGCTGGTCGCGGCAGCGGCCGACGAAATCGTGAGCATGGCGCTCGGCCATCTGGCGGCCGGCATCCGGATTGTAGAGGCGCTTGTTGTCCGAGGGACCGGTAATGGAGTGATACTTGATGCCTGTGTGGCTGCGCACGCCTTCGGCGTACTGGAATTCCGCCAGGTATCCCTGCTCCAGCTCAAAACCGATGTCGTGGTAATACTCGCGGTAGTTGGGATCGGCAGGATAACCGACCTTGCTGCTCCACACCAGCCGGGAGGTCGCGGGGCAGCGCCCGAAGGCCGCCACGCCGTTGGGGCAGTAAATCGGCGCGTGGACCCCGAACGCCGGCCGCGGCTCGGCGTGCTCAAGGCCATGGGTGTCCATGAGGAAATAGCGCAGCCCCGCTTGGGCCAGGACCTTCTCGAGGCCGGCATAGTAGCCGCACTCGGGCAGCCAGAAGCCTTGCGGTTTCTGGCCGAAGATCCGTTCATGCTCGCGCACCGCGGAGAAGACCTGCGCGCGCACCGCGGCAGGCTCCGTGCTCAAGGCAGGCAGGAAGCCGTGCGTGGCGCCACAGGTGATCAGTTCCAGATGTCCTGCGCGGGCGTGTTCCTTGAAGGCGTTGAGCAGACTCATGCCGCAGCGTTGAGTGAACGTTTGCCGCGCCTCCTCGAACAGACGCCTGTACATTTGCGCCAGGAAGTTCAAGTCGGGCCAATGGCGCGTGCGCTCAATCTCCCGCTCCGCCAGGCGGCTCGACAGCGCGATATGCCGCAGGCAGCGTTCCTGCAGCAGGGGGTCCTCCATCATGTTGGCAAGCGTCGGGGAGACGGACAAGGTGAGCTTGAAAGGCACGCGGTCAGCGTGCAGCCGGTCAAAGAACTTGATCAGCGGGATATAGGTTTCCGTGACAGCTTCGAAGAACCAGCGTTCCTCCAGAAAGCGGTCGTATTCGGGATGCCGCACATAAGGCAGATGCGCGTGCAGGACGAACAGCAGATAACCCTTGGCCATTCCTTCTCCGTGTACTAAGTACAGCTCCGCAGAAGTCACTTGCCCACTAACCCCCGGCTTCAGCCGGGGGTGGCAGGTTGGATGGAACACTGTAGCCCCGTTCACGGGGCTTACCAGAGGCGCTTGGGCTTAAGCCCTTGGCCACTGCCCTTAACCGTCGTGAACGACGGTATTGGCTTGTGTTGTCG
>Ga0315279_10005664_pt1 | contig 16063 bp, 17 predicted proteins | sample YL17G06_20_MG_FD_203694 | JGI IMG/M metagenome (GOLD analysis project Ga0315279, IMG submission 203694) | Sediment microbial communities from Yellowstone Lake, YNP, Wyoming, USA - YL17G06_20 | ecosystem: Environmental > Aquatic > Freshwater > Lake > Sediment | place: USA: Wyoming | collected...
GCTGCGACGTGCCGGATGCAGAACCGCAACGTTCTCGAATTCCTCACTGAAACCGTCCGAGCACATCGCGCCGGTCGCCCCGCTCCATCACTGCTGCCTCACCAAGCATAGGGGGCTGAACTGTTACGTTTTATTTTGGTGAACACCCAGATCAATACGGACAACTATCTGAATTGGTCGCTGCTCTCCAGGACCTTAGTGGAGCGCCGTTATACCATGCGGCTGTGAGTGTCGGCTTGGCTATCCAAGCGTGTTATCTAACAAAGACGACTGAAAAAGAAGCGTCCCTGACTACAGTCATACGTTCCTTAGTTCGCGCGAATGAAGAGTTCCTGAAAGTCGTGGATTCAGTTACAGAAAAGTATCCCCTCAACACCTTTATGCAATATTATTTGTTTGGTCGCGACTCGGTTGCTTCAACCGTTATTAAGGCCGTAACGGAGAAAATGATCGGCGAATCAGGAGGCTCTGAGGAAGACAAGGCGCAAGAGGACGCTACTCTTTTCTGGTGTATTGTTGGATTAATTGAGGCTGGATATCTTGAAGAATCTGAGAAATTAATCAGGCATTACGACCCGTCGGAGGCGCGTTTTCTGCTCGCACTCGATCTGGGTTGCTTTCTCATTTCTAATTTACGCATATCCTCTGAAGCTGAACGGAAGATCGCGAATCGCATATGCCACCGACTAACGCCGAAAGTCAACGGCTTGAGGAAGCAGGTGGTTGCTGAGTTGAAAAGCCTTTTACTAGAAGTAAGACATGACCGGATAAAGGCAATCGATGTGGCATCAGTAGAATGCAATCCAAGTGACGAATCGGAAGAAGGGGATTGATCTGGAGGTGCGGTTCCCATTGTGACTGCCGGAGAGTAACTCCTGATAGTTGTATTATCCCGCCTGGATTCAGATCGGGGCGCATTCTAACATCGGCCTGCAACTGTATCCAGTGTCGGATATTTCCAAGCCCTCATACAGGGTTTGGGCTTTGTTAGGTAACGGTCGTGATGATTGGCCTCCTTGCATAGTCCTGGAAAATCCAGACTTCCTTGGACGCGTTCTCCGGTATCCCGTCAAAGAGTTCAATCGTCTCACGCTCAGCGGGGCAGGGCGGCCGGTTCGTCTTCACCTGGATCAACCGAACACCCTGGCGCGAGACTGCCACGATGTCAAAAATGCCCAGAGAGCCCGCAGCTCTGGTGCAATGGTAGCCGGCAGCCTCCAGGATCTTGATAGCCCGGCGCTCGTTCCTCGAACCTTTGCGCTTGGCGTTCATGATATGGTCTTTCTGGCGCGGATATTGCCGTGGTCAACTGTTATCCAATGACCGCATTTGTGGCATCGGACTTTCTGCGGGATTCTCCTCTGCTGCCAAGATTGAACGCGGCATTTCCCCGAGCAAAAGCGGTGCCACTGCCGCCTTGGGATGAACTCCTTGCCGCAGCTCTCGCATTTTTTCTTGGGGGTATCATCCATAGCGTTGCTCTGAAATAACACGTGAGAACTCGTATTAACGGATCTTTCATGCCTTTCTATGGACATGGGCCTGGCATCCCACCAGACCCATGCTGAGGAGAATTGAGCCGGCATCCCGCCGTGCCCGTCACATGATTACAGGTTGAGTGTCAGACTGCTCCTTTAAGGATTAGGTTGTCGTTCATGGTTTCAAACTGGCGCTTACGTTCCGCCTCAGCGGCGGCCTCGGCCTCGGCGCGCGCCTTTCGCTCTTGGCGATATGGCTGTACCTTGCTTCGGAGGTCCTCTTTGCCTGTGGTGAGGTTCAAGTACGCCGATTCAATGTCCAATATCAGCTCTTTGCACTCCTGGAGGATCTCCGATGCCCGAGTGCGCTCGGGCAGGTTTATTTCGCGCTCCGCTTTTGTTAGTGCTATCCGAACACGCGCCCTCTCCTCATCTGAGAGCCAGACTCGTGTGTCGATAATGAAGCCGGCGAGATAGATCACGGCAGCGTTGCCCTGTGCAGAGGCATCCTCGATCTTTTTAACGAACGCCTCGGAATCCATCAACTCTAGCTCCCGAACCAGCCACAGCCTGCCGGTGTTCTCCATCAGCGTGTGACTGGTGAAGGCTGTGAACTCCGCGAGGGTCTGCACATCGCGTTCGGCGCGTAGTAGTGAAGCACTATCGCCGATCTTGATTTCTGGTGGCGCGGGGTAGAGCGCCCAGTCACGCCAGAAGTCCTCATCCCAGTATTTCCGTTGCTCTTCGATGATTCTCTTCCTCTCCGGAAGGCTTTGAAACCGGGGACGTCCGGACTGTTCACCAGGATTTGCCATTTGGAGTGGGGATCAACAGTTTGGACAACGCGATTTTCTGAAATGGTACCCCTCGGGAGAACTAGAGGCCAAAACTTGTGTGCGAAAACGAGGGAAATTGTCTGGGCGTCCCCGGTTTTTAAGAATATCTATCCGGACGTGCTTCGCAATTGCTTTCATGAATAGTGCCAGGACGCTGTTTCCTACCCGCGCCCACATGGCGCGATAACTTCCCACAAACTGTAACTCCTCCAGATAGGATGCAAGCGCTTTGCTTATAGGTGAAATGAGCGGCCCTTAGAAATCAAGAGCCAGCTATGACTTCTCCCTAACTTTTGAGAAGTGGGGATATGTCAACTTCCCGCGAACAAGATACAAGCATGAACAAGGCATCGCCGAAATCGATGGTCGGTTCATCAAGAAGAGCGTGGCGGATACCTCACTCATCGTTGGTGTACGCGTAGAGCTTGTCAAAGGCCATTCTGAGTGCGCCATGCAAGGAAATCTTTGCATTCAACGCTCTAAGAGCTTTTGCCAGATCAGCTTTATCATCTGCTGCAATGATTTTGCAGATTGCCTCGACAGCCGAAATCGATTCTTTAATAGAGTTGCGGTAGTCGGGTTCAACGCGGTCAGAGAGCATCGCAATGGCGGAATTTAAGTGAACCTCGGCTGCACGGGGCGCCCAATAGAGGGCGGAGTCGATTGCCTTGATCTCATGGTCTGTTATAATCGGTATAACCTTCCCACCAACTATGCGATACGCTGAATTCTCCCGTTTGAGAACTTCGTTCAGTCCAGCTATCACCCAGTCTTTCGAAATATAGGGGCTTGTCTCCAACACGAACTCAACGAACTCATAGACCTCAGTCCACTCCATTTTGTCAAAACATCTGCGCAGGGCAATGAGCGCTCCGTGTCCCGTGTCAGGAGCATCATCGACTGGTCGCTTAAAGTGATCTTTCCAAATCGCTTTGACGAATCCCGAATCTTGAAAATTGTACTGGCTCGAAAATCTGCCAAAGAGCCGCTCCCTCAAAACATTCCAGAGAGATACGCGGAGTTCCGCGTCCATCGAATCCTTCTGCAAGATTGATCGTATGGGCGTATGTCCGTAACGTTGCGAGAATGGAAGATCAGGCATGATCGCCCCTCGAAGTTAAGAACAGCCGAACTTGGGCGGCGGCGGCGGATAGATGAGATGAGAAGGTCGGTTCCTTGATCATGGATCGCCTTAGGCTACCAATGATCGGCGCACTACGGTGGTGCAATCAACAGGCGATGATAGGGCATTCTTCGATATCATGGAACGGGCTCTCCCCTACGTCCTGGCCTCGACGATGATCCGATCCGCATCCAGGAAAACAGTTTGAGGAGTCTTAGGCCGCTTCGGGTCAAACGGCGTTACCGCCGAATTGTTCTCATCCCAAAACTGGCGTTTCGCGGCGGCAACAGCCTCATCTCGGGTTGAAGCCTTCACCGCAGTCACAAACACGAGCATTCGCTCTCCGAGCCGCTCACCAAGGTGCCGTCGGAGGGTGTAGTCGATATAGGGGACTGCGACAACATATTCACGCAATGTTGCTGGCGATTTGTCCGAGGCTCTACTGGTCTGGGGGGCCTTTGAGAATAAGACCGTTTGATTGAAGGTGACGGAGAGAACTGAAACTATCAAGATAATGGAGACATTTGCCAGGAGGCGAGTTCCCTCTGGAAAGTCATCGCCCATCGCATCTAGAAACGCGCTGACCAATAGGAGAACGATATACGCCATGATGATTACTGACGCCCACTGCGGAGCTGCGGTCAGAAGCAAGATGACAATACCGGCAGAGGAGTACACAAACTCAAGTGCCACAAAACAGTAGTGTCTCCAGTTTCTCCCTTCGGTGCCGCTCTTCACTTGGCGGTACATTTTGAAAAAGCGCAGTACCACGATGATCGCGTATATCAGGAGATAGTAGATTGTGTTTGGGTTTACGTTGAATGACATCGCTGATACTCCATTTGTATTTCGCCAGCGCCTAATTTGAAATATACAGGTTTCGCGAAAATGGATATGCCGCCGGACTTGGTGGTATATCCCCGCAGCCAGCAATGCTTCTTCGCCAAAAACCTATTGACATGAAACATCTTAACACAAATTGGCACTCGCGGCGTTTCCAGATATGCCGCGAAGCTGGTCTTGCCAATCAGGTTGAGCAGAACCTTTGTGCCAAGCCGGTTTCTCAGGTCGGGAGGCAGAGTGGCGCTGACTCTGGAAGTCTTGGACAGACGAGCGGCTGATGAAGCAGGTGGGGAAGCGCGTTCGAGAGCTGCGCCTCTCCCGTGGACTGAAGCAAGAGGAGATGTGTCGGTACGGCTTCGAGTATAAATATTACCAGCGCATCGAGTACGGCCAGAAGAATCTCTCCCTAAAGACCCTCAACAAGCTGGCGAAGGCTTTTGGCGTTCCTGCCTCCGAACTGTTGCGTTTTGACTGATCCTGCAAACCCTGGCATCACGCCCTTCAATCTGCGTCGGCCTGAGTCTAACGTTGGACTGCGGGATATCCCGAAACGGTTAGGACGTTGCCGACACCAGTGGCCCTTAGAATCCTGACGCACGTAGGCCGGTCGCTCCACGCTGAGCCTGTCAGTTAGCGGGGGGGGGGAGATCCTCCTCGTCAGAGAAGGCGGTCGTTTCGGTGTCTGTGAATCAACGATCGGAATTCTGCGATGATTTCCTTGGTGTGCTTTTGCAGGGTCACTGGCGGAACAGGGCGCGAAATGTTTGCCCGAGGATTGAGCGTTTCGATGAGATCCGATTCAATGTTTTTCACGGCTGAGTTCGGCGAATCAGGATCGGCTACCCATGCAATGTGGGTCGTGCCGGTCTTCTTCAAGGAGCGCGTCATGTGATATTGGTATTTATGCCACATCATCGGGTGGTTCTGCATGCCAGCCTTCTTAAGCGTTTCTTCCGAAACGAAGGCTCGCCAGAGGCAGGCCCGTTCGTCTTTTAGCTCTTCCAAGATTCGTGCGCGGAGGTGCGCTGTCTTTCCAAATCCAGCCTTGCCAAGGTAGATATTTCGCCACAGACCGTTGGCTTCGTATCGACCCCAGAGATAAAAACCCTGCACAGGGGCGATGTTCATACATATTGATTTTGCAATTAATCCATAGCGTCGGTGCACTGGTGACCCGCGCAAAAGCCCTCTTGGATCAGGATTTGATCCAAGGAAATCGTAAAGGGGACGGAGAGTTATTAATCCGCTATTCAATTTGACATCCTCCTTTAAATGCCATGTGCCAGGAAATTTGAGGAGGAGGCTCTTTCCGCCTCGGATTGATCTGGATGCTGCGGCTTTGCCCCGATCAGTTTGCGGATTGTGGAATCAGCGGAGTTCGTCTCTGGAACCGGTGTCTTTTTGGTGTCCCCTTCGTAGTAGGACATCACGAAAATGGACGTTACTTTTGGATTGGCGGAAAGTGCTGCCTCTCTGAAATCGTCACGGTATTTGGCGTCCGTGTTGCAGAACACCAAGTTTATTGCAGCTATTGCTCCGTTCTGCAGCGCAAATTTCAGCCTGACGTTATCCTTCCGAACCTCGTGTTCGAAAGTACGGCTGCTGTTGATTATGTATTTGAACTCGATAGCAAACAATAGCTCGTCTGCGGCGGAATCCGTCCTTGATTCGAGGTCCCTCACATTTTTATTTACTATGTCGTCTATGCTTCGCACCGGATTCCGAACGAACTCAGGATTTAGCACGACGAGGTCGAAGTTGCCTCTTGTGCCCCTTCGTTCCTGCAGATGGTATGGCTCGTACCCTGCATCGAGCAGGTGATCCCTGTCGTACCGGAAGTTTGTTGGGTACTCTCGGTGGACGCAGTATATGCGCCTGTTATCGTGGACAACTTCCAGTTTCCCTGAGTAAAGGCTCTGGCAGGTGTATGTGACCAGGTCGGATTCGGTGAAGAAATAGTATGGATTTTCTCTGAACTTGTTGATTGTTTTCCGTATGGCCTCCCATACCATTGACTGTATGTCTTGGATATATACCGGTGATGCGTCCACCATCGCGTCTCCTTGTACAGTTGCAGGGTCCCGCTAAGCTACCTAGGGTGTTGTTCCTTCTTTTCATTCTCATCGGCGATTTCAGCACAGACTCCAGCGATTACCATGCAACCGGTCAACTGGTGATTTTTTTTGGCGACATGCAAGTGGGCCAAAGGGTGCATTAGCACAGGTCACAAAAAGTATCTCTCGATCGCATGTAACCTTAAGTCCTTGACGCGAAGAGACCGGGTCTCCCGCTCTTCTTCAATCCGCAGATCAGGAAGCACAAGCCGCGCTTTTTCATGGGCCAGGACCTCATCGTGGAGATCAACGCCGTCATGCCGATCAAAGACCGAAAAGCATGGCCAAGAATCCGCTCTTCAAACACCCGAATGTCATATCAGGCTGCTGTAACCGGTCGGAGGCTTGTCCGTTTCAGGTCGGGCATCTCGTCCCAGGTACGTCCGTCCAGAACTCGTCCGGCTTTTTTCTTTTGGACTCCTCCCCACTGCTTGAAGAAGAATGGAACGCCGCCCTTCAGGCACTGTCGCCGTATATCCCTCACGCATGAAGGATTCAGGGAATCCTGTCGAAATCAGGTGGATTCTGGCTTATATTCAGGTTGCTCTTGCCGCCGAACTGGCAGAACCCACATGACATCATAGGGCGGGATAATGAGCCAGAATAGTAATCAGATCAAAGCCCGGCTCTGGAGTGCTGCTGACGAGCTACGGGCCAACAGCAAACTGAAGTCCTCAGAATATTCGGTTCCGGTGCTGGGACTGATCTTTCTCCGGTACGCGGACCACAAGTTTAGTGCCGCAGAGGCGCAGCTCGCAGGAAAAAGCGCTGGAAGGCGGCGGATCGGTCCAGCGGACTATCAGGCGCTCGGCGTCCTCTACCTGCCAGAAAAGGCCCGGTTCTCGAACCTGCTCCAGCTCCCGGAGGGTTCCAACGTTGGCCAGGCGATCAACGAAGCTATGAAGGCGATCGAAGCTGAGAATCCCGACCTGAAGGATGTCCTGCCGAAGTCCTACAACCGCCTTGAAAATGCCACGCTGTCCGAGTTGCTGAAGCTGATGAACTCCGTTCCCATGGACATTGAGGGCGATGCCTTCGGGAAGATCTACGAATATTTCTTGGGTAACTTCGCCATGAGCGAGGGGCAGAAGGGCGGCGAATTCTTTACGCCCACATGCATCGTTAAGCTAATCGTTGGGATCATGGAACCTTTCAAAGGGCGGATTCTGGACCCGGCGTGTGGATCGGGCGGCATGTTTGCGCAGAGCGCCCGTTTCGTAGAGGAGCACAAGAAAAATCCGGGAGCGGAGATCAGCATCTATGGGCAGGAGCGGGTTGCTGAAACCGTTCGGCTGGCGAAGATGAATCTGGCTGTTCACGGCCTCGCCGGTGATATTCGGCAGGGGAACACCTATTACGAGGATCTCCACACCAGCACTCGGGGCAAGTTTGATTTTGTCATGGCAAATCCGCCCTTCAACGTAGACCGGGTAGACAAGGAGCGCCTCAAGGATGACCCGCGTTTTCCTTTCGGAATGCCTCGTGTGGACAACGCCAATTATCTTTGGATCCAGATCTTCTACAGCGCATTAAACGGGACAGGTCGGGCAGGCTTTGTCATGGCGAACTCGGCTTCTGATGCCCGAGGCTCGGAACTGGAGATCCGCAAAAAGCTCATCGAAGCACGGGCGGTTGACGTGATGGTTGCGGTCGGATCAAACTTCTTCTACACCGTAACCCTTCCCTGCACCCTGTGGTTTTTGGATCGTGGGAAAAAGAAGACCAGTCGCGCCGAAAAAGTTCTTTTCATTGATGCGCGGCACATCTTCCGGCAGGTCGATCGAGCCCACCGGGACTGGACGCCTGAAGAGGTGGAATTTTTGGCGAACATCGCCCGACTCTACAGGGGAGAAAAGCCAGAGGACTTGCATGGAGGAGCAGCGCTGCTCAAGGAGCAGTTCCCAGACAGGAAATACGTTGATGTGGCCGGTCTATGCAAGGTCGCAACTCTCGATGAAATTGAACCACAGGGCTGGAGCCTCAATCCGGGCCGTTACGTTGGTGTCGCCGAGCGCGAAGACGATGGAGGCGACTTCTTTGAGCGGTTGGAGGCTTTGAACGAGGAGCTGGAGGTACTCAATAGCGAGGCACGGGAGTTAGAACAACGGATTTCGGGGAATGTCTCTGCGTTACTTGAGGCACAATAGGAATGGCTTTCACTCTCGACGAAATCACCGAATTTATTGTCGACACGAAGCACAACACACCTGCGTTCGTGGAAACGGGATACCCCTGCATTCGGACCCCCAATATTGGTCGCGGCTTCTTTATCCTTGATGATGTCAGACGTGTGTCTGAGGAAACTTACAGGTTGTGGATAGGACGAGCAGAACCACGCCCCGGTGATCTCGTGCTTGCCCGAGAAGCTCCTGTAGGAAATGTAGCCATAATCCCCCCCGGCCTTAAATTGTGCATAGGGCAGCGGACAGTGCTAATTCGTCCCCGACGAGATGTTGTCGATTCCCGTTATCTTAATTACCTTCTCCTTGGCGATGATGTCCAAAATCGGATGAGGGCTTTAGCTAGTGGCGCTACCGTAGCCCATCTCAACATGAGTGATATTCACAAGCTGGCGATGCCAGATTTCCCCTCGCTGGCAATCCAGCGCAAAATCGCCGCTATCCTCTCCGCCTACGACGACCTGATCGAGAACAATCTGCGGCGGATAAAGATTCTGGAGGAGATGGCCCAGTCGCTCTACCGCGAGTGGTTCGTCAAGTTCCGCTTCCCCGGACACAAAAAAGTGCAGATGGTCAAGTCTGAGTTGGGACCGATCCCGGAAGGGTGGGGAGTCGAACGGCTCGAAACACTCGTGGAAGAGTTCATCGACTATCGGGGCAAGACGCCGAAGAAACTCGGTGGAGATTGGTCGGAGAGCGGAATTCGTGTTTTGTCGGCGTTAAACGTCAAGCAAGGCCGTCTGGTGAACCTCGCCAAAGCTAAGTTCGTAAGCGAAGAACTCTACAAGCGGTGGATGAAGTTGGAACTTCGGGCACGTGACATTCTGATGACCTCCGAAGCTCCGTTAGGTGAAGTGTACTTCCTGCCAGAAAAACGGCGGTATTGCCTGAGTCAACGTGTATTCAGCATCCGCCCAAAAACGGCGATGATGCAGCCTTCCTTGCTCTTCTTTGCCCTCAGCTCACCCGAAGGGCAAGAGCAGTTGAAATCGAGGGCAAGCGGCACGACGGTGCTGGGAATTCGACAGGCTGATTTACGAAGGATACCCGTGATCCGACCGCCAGCGCCTCTCCAACAGCATGGCGACTCAATGCTGAGGCCATCCTTGATGATGATCGACCTGCTCCAACGGAAATCTGATGTCCTCTCTCGCACCCGAGACTTTCTCCTGCGCAAGCTGATATCAGGTGAACTGGATGTTTCAGAACTCGATATCAAGGTTCCCGAGGAGGCTGCGTGACTCCCCGGTCGAGAGACTGCTATTCCGAAGACTCGCTGGTAGAGCAACCGGCAATTGCGTTGCTCTCTTCCCTCGGCTGGGAAATCTACCAAACCTATGACGAATTCAATGTCGCTGGTGGAAGTCCCCTCGGCAGGGAAACGAAATCTGAAGTTATCCTACTCTCCCGCTTGCGCCCGGCCCTCCTGAAACTCAATCCCGATGCATCGCCCGAGGCAATCGATCAGGCTATCGAGGAGCTGACCCGCGATCGCTCCCGCATGAGTCTGGTAGCTGCGAACCGGGAGGTCTACGAGGTGCTGAAAAACGGAATCCGCATCCATCTCGAAGGGCATGAGGATGAGGAGGAGCGCGTTGAATTGCTCCGGGTCATCGATTGGGACGATCCGAAGAACAACGATTTTCTCCTCTGCTCTCAGTTTTGGGTTACCGGCGAGATGTACACCCGCCGTGCCGATCTGATTGGCTTTGTCAACGGCCTGCCGCTGGTCTTTGTCGAATTGAAGGCAGCGCATCGGCGGTTGGAAACCGCGTTCACAGGTAATCTGACAGACTACAAGGACACCATCCCGCAAGTCTTCTGGTACAACGGCCTCATCATCTTGAGCAATGGCAGCCAGAGCAAGGTTGGGAGTATTACGGCAGGCTGGGAGCATTTCGCGGACTGGAAAAAGATCGGGAGTGAGTCCGAAAAGGGGCGCATCTCGCTGGACGCCCTTTTGCGCGGAACCTGCGAACCCGGACGGTTGCTCGATCTGGTTGAAAACTTCCTGCTCTTCATGGAAATGCCGGGTGGTCTGGTCAAACTTCTGGCCAAGAACCACCAGTACCTCGGCGTCACTAACGCGCTGGAGGCCCTAACGGAGATCAAACGGCGCGAGGGCAAGCTGGGGGTCTTCTGGCACACACAGGGGAGCGGGAAGAGCATCTCGATGATCTACTTCGCGCAGAAGGTGCTGCGGAAGGTGCCGGGGAATTGGACGTTCGTGATTGTTACGGATCGCCGTGAGCTGGATGACCAGATCTACAAGAACTTCGTTTCCACGGGCGCAATCACAGAAGCTCAGGCACAGGCGGAGACTGGGCGGCACCTGCGGCAGCTCCTGAGCGAAGACCACCGATACGTATTCACGCTCATCCAGAAATTCCGCACCGATCAGGGCGAAGCCCATCCGGTGCTCTCGGAGCGCGACGACATCATCGTAATCACCGACGAGGCCCACCGGACGCAATACGACACGCTGGCGCTTAATATGCGGACTGCGCTGCCGAACGCTTCATTTATCGCATTTACTGGGACCCCTCTGATCGTTGGCGAGGAAAAAACGCGAGAGGTCTTCGGGGACTACATCAGCATCTACGATTTTCGCCAGTCGGTGGAGGACGGGGCCACGGTTCCCCTCTACTACGAAAACCGCATTCCCGAGCTGCAACTCACCAACGAAAACCTAAACGAAGACATGGAGGAGCTGCTGGAAGGGGCGGAGCTGGACGAGGATCAGGAAAGGAAACTGGAGCGGGAGTTTAGCCGCGAGTACCACCTGATTACACGCGATGACCGTCTGGAAACGGTGGCAGCGGACATCGTGAACCACTTTACGAGCCGGGGCTATCCGGGGAAGGCGATGGTGATCTGCATCGACAAAGCCACGGCGCTGCGGATGTATGACAAAGTGCAAAGATGCTGGCAAGAAAGGATCGCTCAGCTTCGCGCACAACTGGAGATTGCCATTGAGTCGCAGAGGCTGGGAATCGAAGTGCAGATCAGGGAAATGGAAGCTACCGACATGGCGGTCGTGGTTTCGCAGTCGCAAAACGAAATCCGCGATATGGCCAGGAAAGGGCTCGACATCCTGCCCCACCGGAAGCGCATGGTTCAGGAGGATCTGGACACCAAGTTTAAAAACCCAGACGATCCTTTCCGCCTTGTTTTTGTCTGTGCCATGTGGATGACTGGGTTTGACGTGCCGTCCTGCTCGACCCTCTATCTCGACAAGCCGATGCGGAACCACACCCTGATGCAGACCATCGCACGGGCAAACAGGGTGTACCGGGACAAGGCCAGCGGGCTGATCGTCGATTATGTGGGGGTCTTCCGCAACCTGGAAAGGGCGCTGGCAATCTACGGTACTGGGGGAGGTACCGGAGGCGGAGAGCATCCGGTTGAAGATAAACGGGCGCTTGTCGCCGCCTTGAAAGGCGTCATCGAGGAAGCGAAAGGTGTTTGCCGGGAAAGGGGCATCGAGCTGCAACCCATCGAGGATGCCGGGGGATTTGAGAGAATCCGGTTGCTGGACGATGCGGTGGATGCACTGGTCGCCATGGAGGAGCAGAAGAAACGATATCTCGATCTCGCCGCCAACGTACTGAGACTTTACAGGGCCATGCTTCCCGACCCCGCCTCCAGAGATTTGCAGCCTGACTGTGTGTTGATAAGCGTACTGGCTGAGAAGATCCGCGCCTTGAGTCCCGCCACCGATATCTTGGAGGTAATGGAGCAGGTCGAGGAACTTCTGGATCGTTCGATTGACGCCGAAGGCTATTTCATCAGCGCTCCCAGCAGCACCTATGAGCAGGCTCTGGTTGATCTAAGCCGCATTGACTTTGAAGCTCTACGAAGCCGGTTTGCCCAGGGCCGTAAACATACCGAAATCGAGCGGCTGAAGGGAGCGGTATCCCGGCAGCTTCAGAGGATGGTGCGCTTGAACCGATCACGCATCGATTACCTTGAGCGGTTTCAGCAGATGATCGACGCCTACAACTCGGGTAGCGTCAATACTGAGGATTTTTTCCGCCGCCTGATGGAGTTCGCAAAGAGCCTGACCGAGGAAGAACAGCGATCGGTTGGTGAGCAGCTCTCGGAGGAGGAGCTGGCTGTTTTTGACATCCTGACGAAGCCCGAGATGACCCTGACCGATGCAGAGCGCAACCAGGTTAAGAAGGTCGCCCGAGAACTGCTGGAAACCCTGAAACAGGAAAAGCTCGTGCTTGACTGGCGCAAGCGACAGCAATCACGCGCACAGGTCAGGGTGAGTATAGAAACCGTGCTGGATCGTGGCCTGCCGCCGATCTATTCGCCGCAGATCTACCAACAGAAGTCGGAGGCCCTATACCAGCACGTCTACGATTCCTATTTTGGCCTGGGGCAAAGTATCTACGCCTCTGTGGCCTGATCTGCCAGTCCTGGTGCCATGCGCGAGTTGCCAAGCAGTTTCCCGCTGAACCCAAAGCAACTACTGGCCTCCGCACCTTAGCTGCCCATAATGGGACCGAGCACACGTCCAACATCCTTCCCGTAGTGGAGAATCCCGAGCCAGTTCAGATTGTTGAATAAGAATGGCATCGATCTAGGTCCGCAGAGCTGCGTCGATTGTCCTGGATCAGATGAAGCAGAATGTAGTTTGACTAGTCGCCGCCATCTCGGTAGGATGCAATTGCGATAGATCACGGCCTGTTTAGAAGTCATCATGGGATATTACGCCGATTACCTAGACCAACAGCTTGCCAGCAATTTCGACCAATTGACTGCCGAGCGCAAGAATCAGCTTCGGCAGATATCTGAGCTGCGGGGCGGTCGAGACCTACTGGTCTTCGCTGCCGACCTCAACAAAGAAATACCCCTGACCTCAATCAATTACGTTGACCTACTTCCCATCAGCGATCAGATTTCAAACCTGACGGGCAACAAACTTGACCTGATTCTTGAGACACCAGGTGGTTCTGGAGAGGTCGCTGAGGATATCGTGCGCCTCCTTCGCGGGAAGTATGAAGATATCGCTGTCATCATTCCTGGATGGGCAAAAAGTGCTGGTACGATTATGGCGATGGCTGCCGATGAGATACTCGTGGGGCCGATATCCGCATTAGGGCCTATAGACGCGCAGCTCTTTTGGCAGGGCAAACGGTTCTCAGCGGATGCCCTTTTGGAAGGTCTGGAGAAAATCAAGGACGAAGTTACGAAGACTGGGGTTCTAAATAAGGCATATATTCCAATCTTGCAGGGCATATCTCCTGGCGAGTTGCAGAGCGCCCAAAACGCGCTAGATTTCGCAAAAAAACTCGTTACGCAATGGCTCACCCAGTTTAAGTTCAGGAGCTGGACACACCACTCCACAACGGGTCACCCGGTGACAGAAGAGGAGAAGAACTCTCGCGCCAAAGAGATTGCCGCGCAACTCTGTGACCACCGCTATTGGCTGACGCACAATCGCTCGATCAAACTCGATGACCTCAAATCCATGCGCCTCCTCGTAACGGACTATTCTCAACAAGCAGACCTAGCTGAGGCAATTACGCGCTATTACGCATTGCTCCAGATGACATTCGCCACCAATCTTTACAAAATCTACGAAACGCCCGGATCGCAGATAGTGAAGTTTTTGATGCCACAGCTTCCTCTGCAGCCCCATCAGGCCCAAGCGGCTGCACTTGCCATTTTCGATCTCCAATGCAACAATTGTAAAACGACATCAAAGATACAGGCTAACCTGGGGGCGAAGCAGCCTCTGCAACAAGGATGCTTTCCATTTCCGGAGAACAACAAGTTTAGGTGTCCCAAGTGCGGAACTGAGCATGACCTGTCTGATGCAAGACGCGAGCTGGAAGCCCAGGCCAAAAAGCCCGTAGTCTAAGGGAGAGTGAGGTGTCTATGGAGGAAAAGAATTATACGATCGTCTTCCAAAAACTTGTGGAGGTCACCGCCGAGGCAAACAGCGCGGAGACCGCTCTCCACTCCGAAGCCCTGAGTGCGGAGATCGACGAGATCGCCGAACTGCGTCGGCTGGTTCTTGAAATCACGGACCCCGAGCCAACTTCCTACACGACCACGTAGCCTGGTGTCCAACCACCAATTGGGCGAAGAAATGCGACCGGTTCTTATCGGTCTCTGCCACTTTCTTGCTGCCCTCTCCCCGCTTTAGGCGCTCCCACGCAGCACGGATGACACGGCTCCCTCCAGGCCGACCAACCCAATCTACACCGCCAGCAAGACGTTCAGCGTTCCACTGACACCGCAACAGAGGACATACAATATCGCGGCAACCATCACGGCGTAGATGGCCGTGAGCATGACGAGCTGATGCAATCATCGGCGCGGTGATCGAGTCCAGGGATGGTCGGTTCAGGAGATGAGCCGGGTAACGGATCAGGTCGCCCCCTGGTGTTTTGCAGCGAGGGGGGAGAGTCGGCAAGTGCGCTCCTCTCGGCTCGATCAGCGGCGGGGTCGGAATCGGGAGCGTTTTTCGCGGTGATGCGCCTCCTGCAATTGGGTCCCATTTTTCAACCCCTACCCTGGCAAGGTCTCGAACCTACCGGGGGGTAATTTGGTTGCATCTGGGTTGCGGAAGTTGCAGGTTTTTGCCGCTCAGTGCCGGTCTGTGCCGCTGTAAGTCATTTATCTTCAGTGGGCTCAATACTTGGTTGAGAACTGGCAGTCAGGAGGTCACGGGTTCGATCCCCGTCAGCTCCACCATAGAATCAACGACTTACGGTCGTCTCCTCCCCTTCCTTGTCGTTCTCCAAGGCCTCCATTTGCCGAACATTTGCCGATGCCGTGTCCAAAACCGCGGTCGAAACCCGCCGCGTCCCCGGCACCCAGTGCGAATAGATCCTCAGCGCGATCGACGGATTCGCGTGCCCCAGCTGCGCCGAGACGTAGGCCAGGTCCGAGCCGGCCGCCTTTGTCTTCCGTATGTTCCGGTACCTGATCCGCAGATACCACTTTCCCGGGTAGATCTCCCTGATTTTTACGCTCATGATCGCGAAACCCTCGCGCCGTTCATGTCCCTCAGAATTCCGAGGAGACCATCGTCGTGTCGAAGTTCAATCCTCCGGCGCTCCATCCACGCCACGAAATCGGCCCAGCGCAGCCATATCTTCCCGGACTTGCTGTTGCGCCAGTGCGGCAGAGCGTCGTTCCTGATGTAACTCCGGATGCTTTTCTCGGACATCGAGGAGCGACGGGCGACCTCCCTCACGCTTATGTATTCGCTTATGTCGTCGATCCCCCCGGACTTGCCCGCGCCATTTGATGGCGCTGAGGGCACACATCCCGCGGAATTCATCCTGGAAACCCGCTCCAACGATATCGGGCTGGTTGCGCAATCTCCACGTTTACGCTCTCTCTTCGGCGCTAAGCAGAAGTAGTCCGCCTTCGCTCGGCAAAAGTGATCCACCCGCACTTGGTTGATCCGCCATTATTTCGTTTCCCTGTATGGTCCGCGGTTTGTACCGCGGCGCTCCCCCTCGTT
>Ga0315279_10005666_pt1 | contig 16059 bp, 17 predicted proteins | sample YL17G06_20_MG_FD_203694 | JGI IMG/M metagenome (GOLD analysis project Ga0315279, IMG submission 203694) | Sediment microbial communities from Yellowstone Lake, YNP, Wyoming, USA - YL17G06_20 | ecosystem: Environmental > Aquatic > Freshwater > Lake > Sediment | place: USA: Wyoming | collected...
GAGCGCCAAGCGGCCCCGGAGATAATTGAGCGCCAAGCGGCCCCGGAGATAATTGAGCGCCAAGCGGCCCCGGAGATAATTGAGCGCCAAGCGGCCCCGGAGATAATTGAGCGCCAAGCGGCCCCGGAGATAATTGAGCGCCAAGCGGCCCCGGCGGGGCCACACCTTGAATAGCCCCAGGTGACCGCCGCGCCGAAGGTGCAAGGGAACCTGGGGACAAACGCCCCCAAAAAAAAGCCCCGTCCCAGAAGGGGGCGAACATCCCCAACCCAAACCCCAATCCAATTCCTATCCCGTTCTCGATCCTGATCCGTCTCATGCGAGACAACACTCCTCGAAGGCTATCCCCTCTTCGCGCAAAACAGGACACGATAGGCGCGCCGTTCCGGGTTAGAGGTCTTTGTTGGCCCCCTTCGGGGACCCGCATCTTTTTGCATCCTACCCCAGGTTCCCTTGCACCTTCGGCGCGGCGGTCACCTGGGGCTGGCGAAGCCGTCGAAGACTTTCATGTTCGCCCCCGCCGGGGGCATCTTCTACACACGAACTCGGCTGTGAAGGGACATGGTTAGATGGTAACCGCAAATCTGAGATACGCCCGGCTCAATCACGCGGGTCAATTGGCGTTGACGGTGACCATGCGCGGCGGTAGGATGATGTGGCAGGCGCACGTTGCGCCGGTTTGCGGGCATGGGCAACTCCGCGCTTGGACACAAGGGCAAAGAAGATCCTCCGCATGCGTATCTCCGTCGTCATCCCTTGCCATAACCGCGCCTCTCTCGTTCAGGAGGCAGTCGAGAGCGTCCTCGCTCAGTCGCTGCCGCCAGTCGAGATCATCTGCGTGGACGATGCCAGTTCCGACGGCACGTGGGACGTGCTGCAGGCCCTCTCCGGTTCGGCCCGCGGATAGATCAAACAGGATATGCGGAGACGCGCCGATTTCGCGCATGCCGTGACCTTTCAGCGCCGTTGATTCTCAATCGGGGAGGCGCCGCGCTTGTAGCTTGAATTCGTGAGTGAAGGATCGAGGTGACGTCATCGAAAACGCGGAACGGAACAAACCCTTGCGGTGCGTGTTTCTGGCCCCCCCCAAGCACGTCTATATTCAGGAACTGGTGAAGGCGATGCGGAAAGCCGGAGCCCACGTCGAGTGCTTGGATTACAAGGCCATCCTGCATCCTTTCTCTCTCCTTCGCCGCAAACCGGACGTCTGCCATCTCCACTGGCTCCACCCCATCTACAAGAGTTCCTCCGCCGCCGGCGCCTTTCTGCGGGTTCTTCGCCTGAGGATATCCCTTCGGGCGATTCGCGCCGCCGGCATTCGCATCGTATGGACGGCCCACAATCTCACCCATCATGAGAACCCCCGCCCGCGGATAGATCGCGCCGTCACCCGATCCGTCTGCCGCTTGGCGCACAGAATCATCACACACGGTCCGCGGGCCACCGAGGAGCTTCTTCGGAGGCTGCCCGGAATCCCTCCCGAGAGAATCCAGGTAATCCCCATGGGGCATTTTCGGGATTCGTACCCCAACACCATCGGGCGGGAAAGCGCGCGCCGCCGGTTCGGACTATCGGACAATGCGATCGCGTTTCTTTTTCTGGGGCACCTTCGACCCTACAAGGGCGTTCTCGAGATGATCCAGGCATACAAACAGATTCCCCATGACAACACCGTGTTGATCATTGCCGGGCAATCACGCGATCCCGATTTTACCCGGGCGATACGCCGGGAGGCCGAGGGGGATCGCAGGATAGTCTTTTTTGAAGGGTACGTGCCGGATGATGAACTTCAGGTTTTTCTGAAAGCATGTGATGCGATGGTGTTGCCCTATCAGACGGTCCTGAGTTCAGCGGTCGTAGTCCTTGCCCTCTCCTATGGAAAGCCGTGCATCATGCCTCGCATTGGTGGTCTTGCGGACTTGGTTGACGAGAATGGAGCATTTCTTTATGATCCCCTGTGGCGGGGAGGCCTCCGGGAAGCGATGCGGCAAGCCGCTGAATCGGGGCCGAAATTGGCCGAGATGGGAAGCGCAAACGCCCGGAAAGGGCTGCTTTGGAATTGGAGCCAGGCGGCGGAAGCAACGCTCGCTTCTTACAGATAAAGCCGGGATAAGATAACCAGGGCAATTACCCCGAGGCCCTGCCGGCCCGGAGAAAGACGAAGGCCCTAACGATATGAGACTCTTCTCCCGCCCGAAACGCCGGCGCAAAATTGCGCAGGTGTTGTGCGGCGTCCTCCTACTGGCGCTGTGCGGTGTTTTTGGCTATTCGTGCAGCGCCCACAGAAACCTTGTGAAAGAGATCGCGGCGGCCGACCGGGACCCCCTGACGGGCGTGGTCCGCGGCGCCGAGGCCGTTACCCTGGCGCCTCAAACCGCCGATCCCCGCACCTCCGGCACCGCCATCCTGATGATCCACGGTTTTCTTGCCGCGCGGTCCGACTTCGCCGACATGGGGGAGAGGCTCGCCCGGCGCGGGTTCACCGTTCGGCTGATGCGGCTGCCCGGACACGGCACCATCCCGCCGGATTTCGAGTTCCTGCCCGACGGCGCCCTCTTTCAGGCGGTACACCAGGAGTATCTGAAACTGAGGGCCGGCCACCGGCGCGTGTGCGTGGTCGGGTTTTCGATGGGAGGCGCTCTGGCCACTCTCCTGGCCTCGGTGGAACCGGTGGACCGGCTCGTTCTTGCCGCTCCATACTACGGGGTCAGTTATAAGTGGTACTATGTCCTTCCCGCGGAGGCCTGGAACACACTGATCGGATGGGCCGTGCCGTATGTCATGAAATCGGAGCGTTTCACGCGGATCAACGACCGCGGCCAGATAGGCAAGTTCTACCATTACCAGACCGTCCCCACCGGCGGCGTACGCCAGCTCGTGGCGCTGGGCAAGGCGGCCCGCAGCCCCGAGACTCTGAGGAAAGTGACCTGCCCGGTGCTTCTGCTGCACTCCGAGGGAGACGAGGCGGCCTCGATAGGGCGGGCGCGGAAGGCCTTTGAGCGGCTGGGGTCGCCGCGGAAGGAATCCGTCTGGTTCCAGAAGTCCAATCACATCATATTCTGGGATTACGACAGGGACGAGGCCAAACGCCGCGTGGAAGAATTCCTTCTATCGCGTTGATAAAAGGCTACTTGACGGGTCTGCGGCACGGGAATCCCGCTTTTTGGTTGACCAAACGAGCGCAAAACTGGTAGACTCGTCATCGGTCGTTTCCTGCCTTCCGGGCGGAGACGCCGGAGCAAGGTTACTCCCTGCCGTCAAGCGGCAGGCGAAAGATATCCCCAAAGTGCGAGTAGGTCATGAAAAGGAGGGTAGCAAGATGAGAAAGATCGTGATTGTTGTCTGTCTGGCTGCATGTCTGGGCCTTGTGGGTTGCTCCCGTGTGCAGCAGGGCGCGGGCATCGGCGCCGGCGTGGGGGCCGTCCCCGGCGCGATTATCGGAAGCTTGAATGCCGAGGCGGGTGAGGGAGCGTTGGTTGGAGCGGGCGCCGGCGCGGTTGTTGGCGCTCTGGTTGGCGACGGCATTCAGCAGGTGGAAACAAAGAAGGAGAAAGATGATCTGAACAACCAACTGAAGGCCAAAGAGGAAATGCTCCGGAAGGAGCAGGCCGACAAGGATAAGCTGCAGGCCGAGATAGACGCCCTGAACAAACAGATCGCGGATCTTCAGAAGCCCAAGACCAGAACCCTGGGCGAGGTGAAGACACCCTACGAAGGGCTGGAGGTTCGCGAGACCGAGCGCGGCATGGAATGCACGATCGTGGGCAAGGCGCTTTTCAAGTCGGGTTCCGCGAAGTTGACCAAAGAGGGCACCGAAGCCGTGACCAAGCTGGCCGCTTACATTCGGACCGAGTATCCCGGCAAGAACCTCTCCGTCGAGGGCCACACGGATAATCAACCCATCAAGCACTCGGGTTGGAAGAGCAATCGGGAACTGGCTTGCGCCCGCTCTTTGACCGTGGTGACCTTCCTGGTGGCGAAGCAGGGCTTTGACCCGCGGGGCGTTCATTCCGCGTCCTTCGGCGAGTATCGTCCCGTTGCTCCCAATGACACCAAGGAAGGGCGCGCGCAGAACCGCCGGGCGACCGTTTTGGTTCTGACCAAGTAAATGCGCCGAGCTCTCTTGCTCCTCAGCCTGCTGCTCTTGGGCTGTCAAACTCCCGTGCCGGTGCCGTCGGGTTTCCTGGGGGATTATCCGTCCCTGCAAAGGAAGCCGGGCACCGGCATCTTCTTTGCCACCCCGCCGGAAAGGCCGGGGGCGGTCGTCCACTTTTCCGATCCCAGCTCCGCCATGACCAGCCCCACCCACGTGGTGGTGATCCGCAAGGTGGAATGGCGGGCCGGCGAGGCACTGGAGCCGCAGGTGCGCGAGGAGTTGCGGCAGCTTTTTGCCGAACGTTTGCGCAAGCAGATCCTCCTGGGGAAGCCCGGCCAGACTTTCCTTGTGAAGACCGACGAAGACGCGGATCTCTACCGGCGGCAGCTGGGCGCCACAGTGATGCGGATTGACGCCGCCATCACTTCCGTGGAAAAGGGGAAAGGCTGGCAACGCCATCTCATCGGTGGCGGGCTCGGCGACGTAAAGATGGTTGTGGAGGCCCGGGCTGCCCTCCCTCCGTATACACCCGGCCAGGAGTACCAGGTTTACCTGTTTACCCGCACTGCTGGGAATCCCTACAGCGGACTGAATGTCAGGGTGTACTCCGCGCGGTATTGCCTCAAGATATGCTGTCAACGGGCCGCGCGCACCCTGGCCGGCCATCTTGTCGAACGGATCCACCCGCCTGAGCCGGAGTGGTGGAAGCGCTGAACCGCGTTCAGAAAGCCCGCGCGCCTCAACGCTCGCTGCCGGCTTTCCCCGCCGGGACCCATTCGAACCCGCCCCCCGCCTTCTCAACCCGTTTCTCCGTGTAGCCCGTGAAGCGGTTGACGCGGGTCTGCGTGCCCACGAACCGCCACCGGCTCAACCAGGCGCCGAGCAGGAGCAATAGGACGAACATAAGGAGGATCCACCCCGTCACCCTCTCCTGTCTGTACACGGCATCCCTCCATTTCTCCCGCACTACTCCCCGGATGAATCCATGGGTAGGCGGAACGTGAATACCGATCCCTGGCCCAGGCGGCTTTCGACGGATATGCGGCCGCCGTGCGCTTCCACCAGGCGTTTGACGATCGCCAGCCCCAGCCCCGTGCTCTTCTCCCCGGCGGTTGGCTTGACGCTGGTCTTCGAGAACTCCGAGAACAGCTTCGGAACCTCATCCGGCGGAATCCCCTGCCCCTGGTCCTCGACCGACACGGCCAGGTGAGCGCCTTCCTTTCGGGCGCGGAGCGTGATCGTGCTGTGCGGAAAGGAGAATTTGATCGCGTTGGCGATCAGGTTGCTGACGACCTGGGTGATGCGGTTGGGGTCCAGACGGATCTTCGGAAGGTCCCCTTCCAGCTCCAGTCTCAGAGCGATATTCTTTGTCTTGGCCAGCAGATCGTTGGAAGTGTGGAGATCGCGCAGGTACTCCGCCGGATCCACCAGTTTCTTGTCCAGTTCCAGCTTTCCCAGCTCGATGGCGCTCACGTCCAGCAGGTCATTGATCATCAGGATCATCTGCCTGCAGGTCTGGTCCATCCTTCCCAGAATATCGAGTTGCGCCGGAGGGATCTCGCCCAGGATCCCGCCCCTGAGAATATCCACGAAGCCCTTGAAGATGGTGAGCGGGCTCCTGAGATCGTGCGCCACCACCCCCAGGAAACGGATCTTGAGTTCGTTCAGCTCCAGGAGCTGCTGATAAAGGCGGCCTTTTTCCACGATGACGGAGAGCTGCCCGGCGATCTGCTGAAACAGCTCGACGTGCGCGTCCCGGTACGTGTTGGGCCGCATGCTCGAGAAAAACATGAAGCCGATCGGCTTCCCCATCGCGATCAGCGGGCACGTCAGACTCGAGCGGATGCCCTCGCGCACGATGCGGCGCGTGGATTCCGAAGCCGGATGCTCCCGCAGATACTCCTCGAGGTCGTTGAGTATCCGGGGCCGCCCTTCCCGGATGATCCGCTCGAGGCTGCTGCCGGCCAGCGGGGCGGAGTAACCCTGGTGGATTTCCACCGAAGGGGAGTCCGAACGCGCCCAGCGGGCCTGCACGACCGCCCCGTTCTCCACAAGCAGCGAGAAGCCGATCCGGTTGTAGGGGATGATGGGGCGAAAGGATTGATAGACGTGGTCGAGAACTTCGTCAAGCAGGAGGCCGGCGTTGATGCGCTCGGTCACCCGCGCCAGGGTGCTGACTTCCTGGAATTTCCGTTCGAGAATGCCTCCCAGCTTCTGGAGAGCACGCCCGAGCTCGGCGATCTCGTCCTGGGCCGGCGCGGTGGGCATCCGGACCGGAAACTGCCCACGCGCCATGGCGGAGACCGCCTCACGGTATTGGGGAATACGGGGATCCACCATCGCTTCGGTTCCTCCTCTTCACAATGCGGCGATCATACCAGGATAGCGCTTGGGGAGTCAAGCGGCGTTGGAATGGGAAGAGTAAGAAGGGCGCATCTTGACCCCGCCACCAAATCGCCCCCCGCCGACTTTACGTCGGTGGAGCGATGATTTTGCTCCAGAACCGGGCATATTATTCATCCACGCCCCCGCCGACTTTATGTCGGTGGAGCGGTGATTGAACCCCGTCGCTTCTCGCCATAAATTTTTCGGCACTCATCCACGCCCTCTCTCGCATTGTCGCCGCCTAGGGTTCACAAACGAAAAGAAAACCACCGCTCCACCGACATAAAGTCGGCGGGGGCGATATGGAGAGCGTGTCAGCTCTGGAGCAAAATCATCGCTCCACCGACGTAAAGTCGGCGGGGGGCGTTTGAAAGCGGCAGGCGAGACGCCCGCCCTACTTTGTCCGTCCCCACAGTTTGATAGCGGAGTCAAGATACGCCCGAGTAAGAACAGGATCACGCCGCGCGGGAGCGGACCTGGGCCCACTCGCGTCCGCGCTTCTGAGCGAGCTTCCAGATGGATGCCAACACCAGCGCCACGGCCTTGAAGAGCGCCGCGGGGACCGGCTTGCCGACGTCCACCTGCTTGTAAATCGCGCGAGCAAGCGGGGCGTTTTCCACCAGGGGCACGCCTTCGGCCTCGGCGATCTCGCGGATCTTCTCGGCCAAATAGTTCTGCCCCTTGGCCACCACCACGGGCGCGTGGTCCTTTTCCGGGTCGTAGCGCAGCGCCACCGCGTAGTGGGTGGGGTTGGTGATCACGACGTCGCTCTTGGGGACGGCCGTCATCATGCGTTTGCGCGCGATCTCCATCTGGATGCTCCGCATGCGCGCCTTCAGCACCGGGTCTCCCACGGTCTGCTTCAGTTCCTCCTTGTACTCCTGGTGCGTCATGCGCATGTTCTTGTAGTATTGCCAGCGCTGGAAGAAATAATCGCCCGCGGCCAGGAAGGCCAGGAGCATGCAGGTGCGGAATCCGAGGACGAGCCCGACCCGCAGCATGACCAGAACGGCTTGCTGCGGTGTGCCGCGCATCGTGCGGGCAATGTCGGGCAAGGCGCCTTTCACGGTCACGTAGGCCATGGTTGCGAAGATGAGGAGTTTGAAGACCGACTTGATTCCCTCGACGGTGTTTCTGAGGCTGATGAGGCGCTTGAAACCCGCCGCGGGATCGAGCTTGTCCCATTTCGGCCCGAAGGGGTCCTTGACCGCGTGTACGCCGGTCTGGCCGAGCTCCGCGGTGATATCCACGGCCACCATCACGGCGAAGAGAGGGAGAAGGATGGGGAGGGTGTGGGCGATGGCGATCATGAAGAGTCGGGCGGCGTTGGCGGTGGAAAGGTCGAGGAAGGAATCGAAACGGAGGAAGAAAGAACAGGTCTGCATCATTCGATTGAGGACATACTCCTGGGAAAGCCAGAGGAAGAGAAGTCCCGCGAGGAGGCCGGCAAGGACGGAGATCTCCCTGCTCCGCGCAAAGCTTCCCCTCTCCTGCTCCCTGCGGATCCGCTCGGGAGTGGGTTCGAGAGTTTTTTCCTGGCCGGTCTCTTCCTGCGCCATTGTATGATCTCAAATCTCAGATTTCGGATTGCGGATTGGGGATTGCGGATTTTCCAATTTCGGATTGGGGATTGCGGATTGCGGATTTATTCAACGATTACTCCGAATTTCAGTTCCCAATCCACAATCCGCAATCCGCAATCCCCAATCCGCAATCCCCAATCCCCAATCCGCAATCCGAAACAGCCTAAAGGCTGCACTACATACTGTTCCCAATCCGCAATCCGCAATCCCCAATCCGCAATCCGAAACAGCCTAAAGGCTGCACTACATACTGTTCCCAATCCGCAATCCGCAATCCCCAATCCGCAATCCTCAATCCGCAATCCCTTCATCCGCCCAGGATGCCAAGGAGAGCGCGGAGATCGTCCTCGAGGTGGGCGAGGACGCCGCCCATGGCGCGCACCAGGAGTCCCGTCAGCACGCTCATCATAAACAGGCCGACAATCACGCAGACGGAGAAGCGCTCATAGAAGGCCTGGATTTGCTGCACACCCCTGGCCAGCATTCCCATGGACACGTTGACCGCGAAGATGACGGCGATGATGGGGAGGCTGAGCTGGACCGCGATCAGGAACATCCGCGCGCCCTGGTCGGTGAAGAAAGCGGCCATGCCGTTGGCGGAAAAACGGATGGAGCCGGGCGGGACGCTGTCAAAGGAGCGGGCGAGCGCCTCGAAGAAGAAGTGGTGCGCGTTGGAGAGAAAAAACACAAGGAGCGAGCATATAAAGAGAAGCTGCGCCACCACGGGCATCTCCATAGTCTGTGTCGGGTCCATCTGCTTCGCCATGTCGAAGCCGATTTCGAGGCCCATGATCTGGCCCGCGTACTGGATGGCGCCGAACGCTATGCGGCCCACGAGACCGAACGCCATCCCCAGGAGCGCCTCGGGCGCCATCGCCGCGACGAACTGCGGGAGGGTCTGCGGGAACGGCAGCGGCGCGCGGTAGAGCAGCGGCGTGAACACGAGCGCCACCGCCACGCCGGTGATGACGCGGACCCGGACGGGCATGAACAGGTCGCCAAAAACCGGCAGGAAAGCGAAGAACAACGAGACCCTTACCAGAACAAGAACGAATACCAGCAGGGGCTCGATGGGTATCTGGAACATCCGAGGCTCTTTCTCTCACCACACGAGGGAATGCAGAATGACGAATGACGAATGATGAATGCAGAATGGCGAATGATGAATGAAGAATGACAAATGATGGACAAAGAATCCTCCGTTGGATTTGTTTGGGTGAGGATGGGAGTCTATGTTGTGACGCCCCACCAGGCTTTCCATCCTCTCCCCGTCTTTCCATTCATCATTCATCATTCGTCATTCGTCATTCGTCATTTGGCGAGGTCCGGGATGGTCTGGTACAGGCTGACGGTGAAATGGATCGCCATGGTCATCATGGTGGAGAAGAACAGGATCAGGGCGAGCATCACCGCCAGCATCTTCGGCACGAAAACGAGAGTTTGCTCCTGGATCGAGGTCACGGCCTGAAACACCGCCACCAACACGCCGATGATGAGCGCGGAGGCCATCGCCGGCAGCGCCAGAATCAGCGCCAGCTTGAACGATTGCTGCATGATGTCTATGACCAGGTATTCTGTCATAAGTTTTCAGTTCTCGGTTTTCAGTTCTCAGTTTTCAGTTTTCAGTTCTCAGTCCTCAGCCCTCAGCCCTCAGCACTCAGCACTCAGCACTCAGCACTTCCTCTAGAAACTGCGCATCAGCGATCCGATCACCAGGTTCCACCCATCCACCAGAACAAACAGAAGCACCTTGAACGGGAGCGCCACGACGGTGGGCGGGAACATCCACATGCCCATCGCCAGAAGAACGCTCGCCACCACCATGTCAATGACCAGGAACGGCACATAGATGACAAAACCGATGATGAAAGCGGTCTTGAGTTCGCTGATCATGAAAGCCGGGATCAGGACGTGGGAGGGGATGTCTTCCTTGCTCTGGGGGCGTTCGAGCCGGGCCAGGCGGACGAACAACGCCAGGTCGCTCTTGCGGCAATGCGCGAACAGGAACTCACGGACTGGGGCGATCCCCGCGTTGTAGGCCTCCTGTGGGGTAAGCGCCCCGGCCAGATAGGGTTGCAGGGCCTTATCGTTCACCTGGGTGAGCGTGGGCGCCATGACAAAGAAGGTCAGGAAAAGCGCAAGCCCCAAAAGCACCTGGTTGGGCGGCACTTCGACCGTGCCGATGGCCCTGCGGATAAACCCGAGCACCACCACGATCCGGACGAAGCTCGTGACCATCATCAGCACGGCGGGCACGAGGCTCAGCACCGTCAGCAGGACCAGCAGCTGGATCCCGACGGACAGCTGCTGAGGGTTCGAGGGATTGAGGCCGCCGACGGAGAGTGTGAGGGGAGCGGAGGGAAGCATGGGCGGGGCGGGGCGAACGGGAGGCGTGGGCTGCGCTCCGGCGTGGGCGGCCGCCAGGAGGATTCCGGCGGTCGCCAGGAGTATCATGATCCGGCAGGCAAGGCGGTGAAACCGCATACGGGCTCCCGTTCCAAGGCAATGGATCACCACAGAGCGCCAGAAAAATGCCGCTCTCCGAGCACTTGGCGCCTCCCGTCCCGTGCAGAACAAGAATTGTACCTATTCGGGAGTATTTGACGTGATGTGTCCTTTTGGAGTGCGCAAGCCACGCTTGCGCCTTGATCGGGGTGAGAACCGCGATGCTCAAAAAAGGCTGGGGCATGGCTCCAGCACCCCAAAATGGCACTCAGGAGGGTTTTCGCGGGGAGGGAACTGCTTCGTCCGCCACCACCTTCTCGATGAGGTTTCCGAGTTGCCGGTTGAAGGTCGAAGCGTTCTTGGCCTGGTTCGACGGGGGCTGCGCCCACTCGCCCTCGACCTCCTGAATCTCGGTGAGGCAGTGGATGGATTGCGGGGTGACCCCCAAGAGCAAGGTCTGGCCGCGTACCCGCACGAGCATCAGACTTCGCCGCCCGCCGAGCAGCCGCGTGGCCACGATCCGGATAACGTCCCCCTTGGCGGCCCCGCGCGCCACGGCGCCAGGCGCATAGCGTTTCAGGACCCAGGCTCCAAGCGCGATGATACCCAACACAAACAGGAGCGCGGCCACCCCTCTCAACATGGGGGGCCACAAAGAGGTTTCGCCCGGCTTGACAGCCAGAGGACTGCTATCCTGGCCTTTGCTTGACTCGGTCGGCTGGCCCAGGCTCCGGATATCTTCGTCCCGGATGCCGCCGCTTTGAGCCGGACAAGCGGGTGGGGCCGCCAGGGCGAACAAAGCGCCGGCGAGCAAAAGCGCGAGAATGAGGCGGAATTTGCGGACTGAGGTCATGGCAACAACAGGAACACCTGATAGTTTCGCGGGACCGGGAAGCCGGACCCGCGCGGGAACAATCCGAATGATCTCTGATCCGAGCCGTGTCTTATCCCAGCTGCTGGATGCGTTCCTTGGGGTCTATAATGTCCGTGAGGCGGATGCCGAATTTTTCGTTGACGACTACGACTTCGCCATAGGCCATCAGCTTCTTGTTCACATAAACCTCGAATGGCTCCCCCACCATTTTCTCCAAGTCTATCACGGATCCCTGCTGCAGCTGGAGGAGGTCGTTGACGAGCATCTTCGTTCGGCCCACTTCCACCGTGACCTCGAGGGGAATGTCCAGCAGAAAATCCATATCCACGCCCTCGTGGGGTGTTGCCGCGGCGGCTTTGGCAGCCACCGCCTCGGACTTGGGGGCGCGCGGGGGTTCCTGCACCGCCGCCGGGCCGGTGGGTGCGTTGCCCGCGCCCGCCATCTCCCGGAAAGCGTCTTCCCAGGAAGCGTCGCCGGGATCGGACGGCTGCCCCTCTATGCTCGGTTGATTCGGGTTGGCCATAGTGTGTTTTCCTTCCTTCCGGCGACAATCTCGCTGATCTTGACCGCCTTGCTGTTTCTGAGGGAGCCGCCGACCCCTCGGTACTTCAGGACCTCTTCCACATAGACGTTCAGGGAGGAACCACTCCGCTCACGCAGCTGGATGATGTCTCCCACTTTCAGTTTGAGGACTTGCCGGGCGGTGATCTCGGCGGTTCCCAGGCGCACACACATTTCCAAGGGTATGGACCTGAGCCCGTCCTGGATGCGGCCGGCGGAGGTATTCTCGCTGTCCATGCTCTCACTCTGGAAACGCGCCTTGAGCTTCTCCTTGAGCGGCTCGATGGTGGAATACGGCAGGCAGAAGAACAACTTCTCACTCGTCTCGTCAAAGGTCATCTCGACTTCCACCACCCACACCATGTCGCTGGTGGGGACGATGGAGACAAACTGCGGGTTGACCTCGTTGCGCGTGTGAGTGACCTGGAGCTTCTGAACGGGCGTCCAGGCCTTCTCATAGTCCCGCAGCATGATATCCACCACGGTCCTGATCAGGCGGTTCTCAATGGGGGTGAAGTCCCGCCCCTCCATCTTGTAGTAGGCGACGCCCTTGCCCCCGAAGAAGTTGTTGACCATGGTGTAAACGAGTTTTCCTTGCAGGACAAGCAGGCAGGAACCCTTGAGCGGCTCGAGGCGGAAGATGTGATAGCTCGAGGGGATAGACTGGCTGCGCATGAACTCGCCGAACTTGCTCATGTCCGCGTTGAGCATGTTCACGTCTATGATGCGCTGCATCTGGCCGCTGATGGACTGGCGGAAAAAGCGCGTGAAGCGCTCATGCACCATCTCCAGCGTCGGCAGTTTTCCGCGCACCACCCGGTCCTGGTTCGTGAAATCGTAGGACCGGAACGAGCCTGGCGGGGCGGGCACGTCGGTCTCGGCCCGGATATCGCCGCCGGTCAAACCCGAAAGCAGGGCGTCTACTTCTTCCTGGGAAAGGACTTCTCCCATTGTCTGTGCTTCCTTTTCCATCTATGTTGGGGATGCCGGCGCCGCACAAAGACCCTCAGGACCGGCCTTTCCCTGGGGGCTCGCCCACTAGTAGGTGCTGATGCTGGTGAATAGCACTCGCTTGACGATATCCTTCTCGAACACCTTGGCCAGCCTCAGCTTGATCTCCTTCTGCAGCATCTCCTTGCCTTCCTGGGTGGTCACGTCCTCCACCGCTTTCCCGCTGAGGACCATCACCAGCGCGTCCAGGATATAGGGTTCGCCCCTCTTGATCGTCGCCAGGGCATCGGCGTCTATCGCCTCCACCGAAACCTGGGCCACGACCCGGCGGGTGGATCCCTTGAGATTCGTCATGACCGGGGTGGACAGGCTGTAGATGAGCGAAGGCGCCTCCGAGCCCTTCTCGCCCTCTTTACCGCCTCCGTGTCCTCCCTCTTTGCCGGATTCCTTCCCTTTTGCCACAGCCTCCGGATTCTCCGCCTCTTTCTTCACATCCCCAATGACGTCTCCCGGTTTGCCGGATTTGCCGCCTTTGAAGAACGTCTTGTACGCGAAGTATCCTCCGCCACCCAGCACCCCGGCCAGGATCACGCACGCCGCGATCAAGAGGATTTTCTTCCTGGGCTTCTTGGGCGGGGCCTCTTCCGCCCCTTTTGCTTTCTCTTTCTCTTTCTCTTGGGCTTGCTGAGCCGCTTGTGCCGATTCTGCCACGTCCGAATCCCTCCCTCCGGTGGGTTATCAGGTCATCGCTTCGAGTGGCCAGGAAGCATTCTAACTCCCAGGGTCTGCTTCGCGCCACCAGTATCTGCGTTGCCCCCTTTTCCTTATCGTCCATTCCGGAGAAAGGAATACCGTTTTCTTCCGAGGAACTCGAAGAAAAACAACAGATGGGAGTTGTCCGGGTTGCGCTGGGAGGCGCGGACCCGAAAGTCCGCGCCTCGCTGGTCAGACACAGTGTCCCTCGTCTGCCGTCCAACGGCTGCCCCGGCTGTCGAAATCTCTATATAGTGCGCATAGCACCATGTGTTTCAGGCGTAACTGGCGGTATGCCTTGACCCGCTCAGAGGGAGAGGAAGCGGCCAGAGAGGCGGGCAATCCTTCGGTCAGGAGGCTAAAGACCCATTGACTTGAGGGGGTGTGCCGGTGCATAATCCAACTCCTTGGCCTTTCGGGCAATGGCTCAGCGCTTCTCCGTCTCCAGACTCTTGCACAGGGATTGCACAAGCATGGTCCTGATCCGAACCCGCCGCAGAGACTCTATCATCTTCTCCGCATCGGCCTGCCCGGTGCGCTCGGGACGGTCTGCCAAGTTGTTCGTGACCGGGGTTTCTCTCCAAAGCTCGGTTTTCATGGCGCACCTCCGGACCTGCCGTCCGCTTCCGGCAAGGCGCAAGGAAGATGCCACGGGGCATTCCGGAAGAGAGACGGACCTCGGTCGCTGTGAATAAAGCAAGTATTATCAGTTGTTTAAGATGTCTATCTTGGGTGGATCGAGGCCTGGGGGGAACGCGGGAAGCCGTAAGCATAATGTCAACAATTTGACTTTTCTTTCCCCCGCGCCATTTTGTCAACGGAATCTCTTGCCATGCCTGGCTTTGCTCACCTGTTCTGCTGTTCGCGGTACTCACTCTTGCGGGGAACGTTCAGCACCCGGCAACTTGTAGAGAAAGCGGCGGCGAGCGGCGCCAAGCATGTATCCTTGACGGACCATCGGGGGCTCTACGGCGCGGTCCCCTTCCAAACCGCCGCGAAGGAAGCAAGAATCCATCCCATTTTTGGCGCCAGCTTCGAGACCGGCCTCCCGGGAGCGGCCCTCGTGGCACTGGCCCGGAACGCCCGGGGCTACGAGAGCCTTTGCCGCCTAGTGACGTCCGACCAGATGGCGCGGCCCAAAGGCGGCCTCGCTGAATCTACAAACGAATCTAAAAGCCTGAGAGAGATAGCTTTAGAGAATAGCGAAGGGGTGGTGTTCCTCACCTCGGACCCGGATTTCGCGCGGTTCCTGCGTCCCCATCTCTCTCCGCAATCTCTTTTCCTCGAGTACTTCCTGGCCGACTCCCGCCAGTCCCGGCAACTGACCCGGCAACTCGTGGATCTCGCCGGAGAACTGGATCTTCGGGGTGTGGCAACCAACCGGGTGCATTTCCTGGAGCCGGCGGATTATCCACTGCACAAAGTACTGGCGGCCATACGGTTACGCAAAACCATTGACACCCTGGCAGACGACGATGTGGTTCCCCCCTCCTGCGATTTCGCGTCAGAGGCAGCAATGGCCCGGCGTTTCGCCGATCTGCCCGACGCTCTCCGCGCCGCCCCCGACATCGCCGAGTCCTGCGAGGTGGAGCTGCCAGTCGGGGGAAAGCAGTTGCCCCGTTTTCAGCCGGAGAGCGGCGAGTCCCCCGAGGCATACCTTCGCCGTCTCTGCGAGGAGGCGATTCCGCGCCTCTATCCCCCGGAGACGCGGGCGGCGGCCCGAATGCGGCTGGACCACGAGCTCGAGGTGATCCTCGGGATGGGTTACGCCTCCTATTTCCTCGTGGTGTGGGACATGGTGCGGCACGCCCGCGAGCAGGGGATCCCCACCACCGGGCGTGGGTCGGCGGCGGACAGCTTGGTGTCGTATCTTCTGCGCTTCACCCACGTGGACCCGATCCGGCACAATCTTTACTTTGAGCGGTTCCTGAATCCGGCGCGGTCCACGCCCCCCGATATTGACATAGATCTCTGCTGGCGCCGCCGCGACGAGGTGGTGGGGTACGTGTATCAGCGGTGGGGAGCCGAGCACGTGGCCATGATCTCGACGCACGTGACCTTTGCCGGCCGGTCGTGCGTGCGCGAAGTCGGCAAAGCGCTGGGACTCAGCGAGTCCGAAATCGAGCGCTACACGCGTTTTCTGCCGCATTACGGCGCGATTGACATCGAGCAGCTGCGCCGCGAACGCCCCGAGAGCCGGCACCTGGACTTTGAGGCGGAACCGCTGCGCACGATCATGCCCCTGGCCAAGCGGATCGAGGGCTTTCCCTCGCATCTCGGTGTGCATCCCAGCGGCATCGTGGTTTCGCCGCACCCGCTCACGCGGTCGGTCCCGCTCGAAATGGCGGCCAAGGGACTCGTGGTGACCCAGTACGACATGTACCCCATCGAAGACCTGGGGCTGATGAAAA
>Ga0315279_10005667_pt1 | contig 16054 bp, 16 predicted proteins | sample YL17G06_20_MG_FD_203694 | JGI IMG/M metagenome (GOLD analysis project Ga0315279, IMG submission 203694) | Sediment microbial communities from Yellowstone Lake, YNP, Wyoming, USA - YL17G06_20 | ecosystem: Environmental > Aquatic > Freshwater > Lake > Sediment | place: USA: Wyoming | collected...
CATCAGTTCTAAATTATACGAAATGGGGAGCCGGGCTTCCGCGTATCCCGCGAAAATGCTCCGGTCGGACAGGTCCGAAAACGGGTTTTCTGCGCCGTTAGGACCGACCGACGCTTCACCCCGCAGCGTGAAAAGCGGCAGCTGGATATCCCAATCGAATCCCAGGCGGGTTTTCATGAGAAAAGAGTCCGGAACTGCGGCCATGTTAATAAATGGGTCGCTCGTGAAATTGGGCAGGATACCACGTAGCAGGGAGATCCCGAATTTAAAGTCGCCGACCGGCTGCCGGCTTAAGTACGCGAGCCGGAGCGTCTGGACCTTGTCGTCATCCCGGTCCGGATGGTTTGGTTCGTTGCCGTTTGAGATCATATAGAAGTAGTCGATCGGACCCAGGATCCCGAAAAGGGATATTCCGATGTCGATCCTCTCCCCGATATTCAGGGCGTACGGTTGCTGGAACAACTGGCCGTGCGAATCGTATTCGGCCTGCATGCCGAAGGGAACGACATGCTGGCCGATCTTCAGGTTAAACCGACCCGGTCCGAACGGGAAAATGGCATAGATGTTTCCGTAGTGCATGCCTTTTGACCAGCCGTCCATCGAACCCCACAAGAACAGCTGGACGTCGAACTTCATTATGTCCCGCTGGCTGGAGCTTAAGGTCGATTGAAATGTTATTTCGGATCCAGTCAGGTTAAACCTGAATGGAGAGCCGGTTCCTTTATCGATCCGAAAAAACATGCCCTTCTGCAATGAACTATCCACTCGGGCAAAAGAAAAACTATAAAACACCATAATACCCATGAAAAGAGTGTTTTTAAAGTAATATTTAGCGAACATTATCGCTCCTTTAATATAAGAGACGCAACATCCATGGTCCGGGTTACCCGTTCTTTAACCATTCGGCTAACCCATCGCTACTTCCATGACCATCATTACCGCGAAGCCGAGCATGGCGCCGATCGTTGCCAGATCCGAATTCTGGCACCGCTGGGCACCGGGGATTATCTCTTCGATGACGATATAGATCATCGCGCCGGCGGCAAATCCGAGAGTATAGGGTAACATGGATTGCATGAACGATACGGTAAGTGCGCCGATCACCGCCGCCATCGGTTCGACGATTCCCGATAGCTGTCCGAAGAAAAAACTGCGGCGGCGCGTCATCCCCCCGAAACGCAGGGGTACGGAGACCGCCATGCCTTCCGGGAAATTCTGCAAACCGATGCCGAAGGAAAGAAGCACAGCGGATATCAAATTAGCCTTTGCATATCCCGCCGCGACCGCGCCGAAAGCGACGCCCACGGCCAGCCCTTCGGGGATATTATGAAGGGTTATGGCCAGGACCAAAAGCGTGTTGCGCTGCCAGCGGGTTTTTATACCCTCGCTTTTTTCCGGCGGACAGCTCGGATTCAAGTGGGGTAAAATTTTATCGAGCAGCCATAGAAAAGTTCCGCCGAGTAAAAAACCGGCCGTGACCGGCAGCCAGGACGGCGTAGCGGCGCCCCTGGACATATCGATCGCGGGCGCGAGCAGAGAAAAATAACTGACCGAGATCATGATCCCGCCAGCAAAACCAAGCATGGTGTCGAAAAGTTTCTGGTTGAGATCCTTGGCGAAGAATACCATGGCCGCGCCGAACGCGGTCATCAACCAGGTAAAAATGGTCGCGATCAGGCTCTGCAGGACCGGATTAAAACCCTTGAATAATTCTATCATTAAAACCTCCTCATTGTCTCATCAACGGGCAACGAAAGGTCGGACGCCTTTTTAATACGAGTATTTTCAAAGATCCGTATCTCACATTTGCGCCGAGAATAAAGAATGTTATTGCTACGAAGATCATGTCTATCACCCATTTTCGGTCAATGTAATAGGTTATGAATCATTGTTTATGCCCGTTTTTTCAACACTTTTAGTAAACTTTGCCATAATTACTTTTACATCATTTTGTAGCATGGGTAAGCGTTGAAAATATAACATGGCGACTAATATGCAACCCAATCCGCCGATGAAAAGACTTCTGGGCGCTCCTAGCCAGTTGGCCATGCCGCCCATGAGCAAGTTGCCGAAAGGCGATATCCCCATGAACGACATCGTATAGAAGCTCAAAACCCGACCGCGTTTATCGTCGTCTACGATCGTCTGAATTACCGTGTTGCAGGATACCATCTGGGCCATCATTCCGAAACCTGAAAAGATCATGATCCCCAGCGCAAGCGGCAGCGACCGGGAAAAAGAAAAAACGACCAGCGAGCCGCCGAAAATCATTCCGGCGATCGCGATCATTTTTAACAACCCCCCGGTTGCTTTCCGTGAAGCCAGGAATAAAGCCCCGAAAAGCGCTCCGATCCCGACCCCGGCCATCAAAACGCCCAGGGCCTTAGGGCCGCCGTGCAGAATATCCTGGGCGAATATGGGCATGAGCACTACGTAGGACATGCCGACCAGACTAATAAAGGAAACCTGGACGAGGATCGCCCGGATCGTCAGCGAACCGAACGCATAGTTAAACCCTTCTTTAAGATCATGAAAGATATGGGACGTATTTTTTTCCGGTCGGAAGGGCGGCATATCCATTAGGAGAAGCGCCCAGATCACGGCCAGAAAACTGATCGCGTTCATAAGAAAGCACACTCCCTCGCCCACTGCGGCGATCATGATGCCGGCCAGGGTCGGACCGACCAAGCGTGCGCCGTTGAACATCGCTGAATTCAAGGCGATAGCGTTGCCGAGGTCTTTTTTATCGACCATGTGGACGATGAATGACTGCCGGGTCGGCGCGTCGACCGCGTTTACGATACCGAGGAAGAGTCCGAGCGGAAAGATATGCCAGATCGCGATTTTATGGGTCAAGACCAGCACAGCTAGAATGGCGGCTTGGAGGGTCGAAAGGATTTGCGTAACGATCAGAATGCGATGTCGGTTCCAACGATCGACCAGAACCCCGGCGAATGGTGCGATGAAGAGGTGGGGAATCTGACTGATAAAACCGACTACGCCGAGGAGCAAGGCGGAATTGGTCATCCGGTAAACCAACCAGCTCATCGCGATCACCTGCATCCAGGTCCCGATCAGGGATATACCCTGACCGCCGAAATAAAGCCGGTAGTTTTTGTAGCTCAAGGCCCGGAGGACGAATTTCAAGCCCTTGGTCTCATCCGGGTTGGGTGTTTTACGCTCCTTATCCTCGATGTAATCTGCGGCCATATTATCCCATTTCGGTGGTTTTCAAGCCGTGGCCGGTGAAGGCGGAGACGACAACTTCCTTCGCGGTCATCCGCTTCAGATAACGGATCAAGCCGGCGATCGTCGCGGCGGCGGTCGGTTCGATAAAGAATCCCCGTCTTCCCATGTCCCGGAGCGCGGCCTTTATTTCATGTTCGGTCACGGCCAGGACTCCGCCTCCCGTCTCCCCCACGGCACGTAGGATCGACACGGCTCGGAGCGGTTCGGCGATCGCAATACCTTCGGCCACGGTCGGTCTGCGGAATACGTGACGGTTCCGGCCGAGAAAAGCCTGGTAGATCGGCGCGCAACGCGCGGTCTGTACCGCGATGATCCGAGGTATGCGCTGGATGATCTTCGCCGACATCAAGTCGCGGAATCCTTGATAAGCGCCCAAAACCAGGGTCCCGTTGCCGCAGGGCAGCACGACCGAATCCGGAGTCTGCCAACCCAATTGCTCGCAGACTTCGTAAGCGAAGGTCTTCGTGCCCTGAAAGAAAAACGGATTCCAGTAATGGCTCGCGTAATAGGTTCGGTCCGCGGCCTTTAAAGCGGCACGGGCCGTATCCTCCCGGGTTCCGGGAATCCGCTGGAGCTTCGCGCCGTAAGCCCGGATCTGCGCGAGTTTTCCCGCAGGTGTGCCGGATGGAACGAAAACCTCACACTTTATCCCGGCCCGGCTGCAGTACGCCGCGACCGCTGCGCCGGCATTACCCGACGAGTCGATCACGACTTTCGGAATGCCCAGTTCCTTGATCTTACTGACCAGCACCGAGGCGCCGCGGTCCTTGAACGATCCGGTCGGAAAAGAAAAATCCAGTTTGAGGAATGCTTGCCGGCGCTCGAAAACGAGCGGTAATAGGGGTGTGAAACCCTCGCCGAAAGAAACTATGTCCTCATCCCGGCGGATCGGTATTGCTGCGCGGTAGCGCCACATTCCCGGCGGTGCTAGGCGGATTTCGCGGCGGGAAAACCGGGGACGGAATATGATGTCGAGCGGAGAGCCGCAGGCACAGCGCCATACCGGGTCATCAAGAGAGTACTTACGGCGGCATTTATGACAGATTAAATTACCCAAACTTACTTTTCGTTTTCAACCGTGAAAGACAAAATGCCGATCCCGTCGATACCGGCTTCGATGAAATCGCCGTGTTTCATGGGCCCGATCCCTTCCGGAGTGCCGGTGGCGATGATATCCATCGGCTCCAAAGTCATGATCCCGGAAATATAGGAAAGTAGTTTGTCAACCGGATGGACCATATCCCGCGTGTTGCCTTGCTGCCGGAACGATCCGTTCTGTTTGAGCCACATCGCCAGGTTGTTCGGGTCAACTTTGTCCGGCGGGACAATGACCGGGCCGAGGGGCGCGAAAGTGTCGAAGCCTTTGGCAATGGCCCACGGCATACCCTGCTTCTTAGCCTCGTTCTGTATGTCCCGGGCTGTTATGTCGACCGTCACCGTGTAACCCAGTATATTCCGCATGACTTCATCCGGGCTGGCCTTGGTCAGGCGGTTCGCGATAACCACCGCCAGTTCCACTTCCCAATCGACCCGGACCGACTGTCTAGGCAGCACGACCACGTCCTGGTGCGGGATCAGGGCCGAAGGCGGTTTCAGGAAGAACTTCGGCTCTTCGGGTGCGGTCCCGCCCATCTCCGCGGCATGCGCCCGGTAATTCTTGGCGACCGCGATGATCTTGGTCGGTTTTAAATCAATCGTTTTTCCGTCGTATTCTATCCGCATTGCGTTTCTCCTTACCCTTTTACCACCGGTATCTCCCCCCACTGCGTGGTGAAGCGGGGCGTCTTGCGGGACTGGCGCATCTGCCATAGCTGACCGATCCCCGCCGTGGCGAACTGCACGGTATCGCTGCCCCAGCGGTTGTTGATCTCGTCCATGACGCCCATGATGATCTTGCGGTTCGCCTTGTATTTAAAGGGTGTGAAAAGGTCAAGCTGGGCTTGGTTGTCGGACATGATCCCAGTAAGCATCACGCCCGCCTTCTTGTATCGGTAGCCGGGACGGTAGATCTTTAACAGGTTAAGCATGGCATACGTGATCAGATCCTGGGTCGAGGCGGTCGGGACCGGCAGACGCTGGGTGATGAAATTGGAATATTGAGGCTCGTTCTTGAAGCGGTTGGTCGCGATGAAAACGTGGATAAACGAAGCGACCGATTTCTGGCCGCGCAGCCGTTCCGCCGCCGATGCCATGTAGTCGGCCACGGATTCCCTTAACTCGGCCAGGGTCTTGACGGGTCGGCCGAACGACCGGGAACTGACAATGCCTTTGCGGGGTTGGTGCACGGTTTCGAGCAGAATGCAGGAAACGCCGCGCAGTTCGTGGACGATCCGGAGTCCCACCACGGTCATGTTATCCCGGATGAATTCGTCATCCGCGTTCCGAAGCTGGAGCGCGGTGCAGATGCCGTGCCGGATTAGGAATTTAGCGTACTTATCCCCGATGCCCCAGATATCGGCTACATCCAAACCATCTAAAAGCCGGTTTATTTCCGGATTATTATGGATATCGAAAATACCTTCGTGCTCAGAATTTTTCTTGGCGATCTTGTTCGCTATCTTGGCTAAAGTTTTGCTTGAACCGATACCGATAGATACCGGGATGCCGGTCCATTTGCGTACCGTGGTCCGGATATGCCGCGCGTAATCGGTCAGGTTCAAGGTCGTAAATCCGGTGAGTGAAAGAAAGGCCTCATCGATCGAATAGATCTCCATTTCGGGTGTGAACTGGGATAAAGTTTCCATGACCCGTTGGGACATGTCGCCGTACAGGGCGTAGTTCGAGGAAAAAACCTTGACGTCGTATTTTTTGATCAGATCGCGGCATTTGAAAGCCGGCGTGCCCATGATCACGCCCAATTTTTTGACTTCGTTGGAACGGGCGACGACGCAGCCGTCGTTGTTGGAAAGAACGATGACGGGCTTGCTTTCCAGTCCCGGATTGAAAACCCGCTCGCACGACACGTAAAAATTATTGCAATCGACCAGGGCGATGACCTGCTTCTCGCGATCGGTTTTCATCGCTTTATCATCTCCGTCATCTGCCATCTCATCTTCGTAATCATCTTTTTCAAATCACTGTAATCATCCGTTATACGATATGTATGACATGCGTCACCACGCCCCAAACCTCGAGCCCCATTTCCGGAGTGATCTCGATCGGCTTGAAATTCGGGTTCTCCGGCAGAAGGATCAGCTTCGACTTGGTTTTCTTGATCCGTTTCACGGTCAGCTCGCCGTATAGGATCGCGATCACGATCTTGTTGTCCACCGGTTCCAGGGCCCGGTCCACGATCAGGATGTCGCCGGAATGGATCCCCGCGTCGATCATGGAATCGCCCTGGACGCGCACGAAAAAAGTCGCGGCCGGGTGCTTGATCAGGTACTCGTTCAGATCCAGCTTCCGGTCGATGTAATCGTCGGCCGGCGAGGGAAAGCCCGCGGAGATGCGCGCCGTGAAAAGCGGCAGTTCCTGCAAGACGCCCTTTTCGGGCCGGTAAACCTTGGTTACGACCAGTCCCTTCTTCGCTTTCATTTCAACATTATAACAATGGGCCGACCCTTGTCAAGCAACCCAAAAACCCATTGAGACTCCGGCTATGTTCTTAAAAAAAGTGAAGGATATTAAAAATATCCTTTTGACAAACCGCCTTTTTTCGTTATAATACTGCCGATAAAAGGTTAAGGAGGTTCCATGGCCAAGTTACCGGAAATCGGTAAAATATCACCGGAAGTCTTCAACGAGCTTATCTTCCCGCGCCTCGGCGCGGTGAACAAACATATCCTCGTCGGGCCCCAGCACGGAGTCGACGTCGGCATCGTCGAGATCGGCGGCAAGGCCGTAGCCATGACCTCGGATCCGGTCTTTATCGTGCCCGAGTACGGATTCAAGCGCGCCGCCTGGTTCGCCACGCACATCTTGACTTCGGACGTCGTCACCTCCGGTCTCCCCCCCACTTATTTCACCATCGATCTGAACCTGCCCTTGTCCATGACCGAGGTCGAGCTGACCGAGGTCTGGGAAACGATCCACGAAGAATCAAAGAAAATGGGCATGGCGATCGTCTGCGGCCATACCGCCCGCTACGACAACTGCCACTACCCCATGGTCGGCGGCGCCACGGTCCTGGCCGTGGGCGGCCTCGACGAATACGTAACACCCAAATTTATTAAACCCGGAGATAAAATTATCATCACCAAGGGCCCGGCGATCGAAGCGGTCGGGATTTTCGCCGCCATGTTCCCGAAATATATCACGCGCAAGTTCGGCGCCGATTTCGGCAAGAGATCGGAAACGATATTCTACAAAATGTCGGTGGTCAAGGAGGCCATGGCCGCGGTCAAGATCGGGGTCCGGGATAACGGCGTTTCGTCCATGCACGACGCGACCGAATGCGGGATCTGGGGCGGCATATACGAGGTCGCGCACGCCGCCGGCCTTGGCGCCCGCGTCGAAAAGGAAAAGATCATTGTCGAGGACTGCGTCCCCGAAATATGCGAGCTTTTCCGGATCGACCCCTATAAATCGATCAGCGAAGGCACCCTCATCATCACGTGCCGCGAGCACAAATCTGACAAACTGATCGAGATCCTCAGCCGGGAAGGCGTAAAAGCCTCGGTCTGCGGCGAAATGGTCGAATCGAAAAAAGGCATGACGCTCGTCGCGAACGGTCGCGAGCATAAGCTCGAACATCCAATCGTGGATCCTTTCTGGAAAGCGTTTTACGACGCGCTCCAGGACTACAAGAATCTCGAAGGCTGATGCCCAAGATCGCGCGTGACATTACCGAGTTGATCGGAAACACGCCCCTGGTCCGGCTCAACCGGATCGCGCAGGACGTGCCGGCCGAGATCATCGCCAAGCTCGAATTTTACAATCCCGCTTCCAGTATCAAAGACCGTCTCGGATATGGTTTGATCCGGGATGCCGAGGAGCGCGGGGTCTTGAAAAAAAATTCGGTCATCATCGAAGCGACATTCGGTAACGCCGGCCTCGGTCTGGGCCTGGTCTGCTGCGTCAAGGGCTACCGGTTGGTCATCGTCATGCCCGAACAAAAAACCGAAGACCGGGTGAAATTGCTTAAATCGTTCGGCGCCGAGATAGTCCTAACGCCCCGGGAAGAAGGCATGGCCGGCTCGATACGGAAGGCCGAGCAGCTGGCCCGGGAAACGCCCAATTCGTTCCTGGCCGAACAATTTAAGAATCCCGCCAACGCAAAAGTTCACCGTGAAACCACGGCCCGCGAGATCTGGAAAGACACCGACGGTCAGGTTGACGTCGTCGTGTGCGGTATTGGCACGGGCGGTACGATCACGGGCATCGCGGAGGAACTAAAACCCAAAAAGTCAGAACTCCGGATCGTCGGCATCGAACCCGCGACATCGGCCGTCCTCTCCGGAGAACCGGCCGGACCCCATAAGATCCAGGGGATCGGCGCGGGGTTCGTGCCCGAGATCCTGAAACGGGAACTGATCGACGAAATAATAAAGGTGAAAAGCGACAAGGCGATCAAGATCGCCCGGCGACTGATCCGCGAGGAAGGACTCCTCTGCGGCATTTCGTCGGGGGCCGCGGTCTGGGCCGCCCTGGAGATCGGACGCAGACCCGAATTCAAAGACCGGATGATCGTGGCGATCCTGCCGGACACGGGCGAGCGCTACCTGAACACTGAGCTGTTCGACTCGTAATAAATTCGACTGTCCACTTTCCTTCCCGGCACTCAAAGATTTACTTTTGTTCGGTTGACTAACCCTAACGGCTGGTTATAATATCGCCGATGCCACTCTACGCCAATCCGGAATTGTATTATCTTCTCGCCATCGCCATGTTTTTAACCTTAACTCCAGTCACCGACGAAGAAAAACAGATTATCCGGCGCGCCGCGGGCCGCGACGAGCAGGCCTGCAACCGGCTGCTCAACCTGTATAAAGGCCGGGTCTTCAGTTACGTCTACCGGGTGGTCCGGAATTACCACGACGCCGAAGAGATCACTTACGAGACCTTTATCCGGTGCTTCAAGTCCCTGGATAATTTCGACGTGGACCGGCCCCTGTGCGCCTGGCTTTTTTCCATCGCCCATAACCTGACCATTGACTATTTCCGGAAAAACAAACAGGGGTACGAATATCTCGACGAGAACCACGCCTCGTCCGACGATTTCGTGGAGAGATACGAAACCAAAAAGAAACTGGAAAAGATCGAAGCGGCGATAAATCAGCTGCCGGCCGTGGACCGGGAGATCGTCATCTTATTCCACAAGGAGGACTTGAGCTACGAAGAGATCGCAGTTGTCACTAAACTGCCGGTCACGACCATCAAAACCCGGCTGCACCGGGCGCGAAAAAAATTGGCGGAAATGGTAAAAAATGGCTGCATAAGCGCCGAGGGGAAAAGGAGCTGAGGGGCAAAAAATAAATAAAAGGACTAAATAAAAAACGAAAAGCACCAAACGGAATTAACGATCCCAACGATCTGAACTTTCCCAATAACTTAATTACTAATTTACTTAGTTACTGTTTGCCGGCTCAGTATTCGATCACCGAAAATATATTGTAGTCTTTCAACGTCTTAGTGCCCGGCAAATAAGTCAGGTTGGCCACGAAAGCGCAGCCGACGACTTTCCCGCCCAACATTTCGACCATCTTGCACGTCGCGAGCATTGTCCCACCGGTCGCCAGCACGTCGTCGAGGGTTAAAACCCGTTCGCCTTTTTTGATCCCGTCCTTGTGAATTTCGATGATGTTCTTCCCGTATTCAAGGTCGTACTCCAGGCGGATCGTTTCCGCCGGCAGCTTACCCTGCTTTCGCACCGGGACTAGTCCGCAGCCAAGATTATAAGCCAGGGCGCCGCCGAAAATATAACCCCGGGCCTCGACCGATACTATTTTGTCGATCTTCACGTTCCGGTAATTTTCAATGAGCTTATCGATCACATAATGGAAAGCCTTGGGTTCCTTGATCAAAGTCGTTATATCCCGGAACATCACTCCCCTTTGGGGAAAATCCGGTACGTCCCGTATATATTTTTTTAAGTCCATTTGATCTCCTTTAAAATTGAATTTCAAAATCCTCATATTCCCGGGGCCGGTCAAACCATTCGATATCCACAGCGGTTACGGTCGCGGATACCGGGCCGATCCTGAGTTCCTCGACGAAATCCATGATCAAGCCCTTTTCTCCTTCGGCCAGGACCTCGACATCGCCGTCCGGCAGATTCCGGACATATCCGAAAATCTGATATTCCCGGGCTTTTTTGACAACAAAAAAACGGTAGCCGACGCCCTGGACAACACCCTGAACCTTGATCTTCGCCCTCAATCCGTCACCAGTTCGAGAGCTTTACGAACCGCTTCTTCGGCCGTCGTGACGTGAATGATCGGCGCTTCAATCCGCCAGGTGTTAATCCCGATCACCGGGATACCGAACATAAGGCAAAAAGCGATCTCGGACAGGGTCCCGTACTTGCCGTCGATCGCGATCGCGCAGTCGCAAGTCCGGGCGATAATGATATTCCGCGTCTGGTTCATCCCGGTCACGATCGGGATATCGACGTATTCGTTGGCGCTTCTTTTATCGGTGGACGGAATAATGCCGAGCACGAGCCCGTGGCCCGCCTTGGCGCCGCGCGAGGCGGCTTCCATGACCCCGCCCATGCCACCGGTGATCAGATAATTCCCGCTCCGGGCGATGAGACGGCCCACTTCTTCCGCGATCTGTAGATTTTTCTTGGTCGTTTCCGCACCGCCGATGACGGCGATGATCTTCGGTTTATGCTTCATACCCTGCTACCTGTACCCTGTTTCCTGTAGCCTAAACTCGGGGCGGTGGGATTTGTCGAGACCCGCGCCAAAACGCGGGCTGAGATCCCATTTCCTCATCAAACCAATACAAAGAAACGGGAAACCCACGACCGCTGAAACTTCGGGGCGGTGGGATTTGAACCCACGACCTCATGGTCCCGAACCATGCGCGCTAGCCAGCTGCGCTACGCCCCGTTTTCCCAACTTTCCCTCCCCACCAGGGGAACGAACGTACATCCAAAGGACTCTTCCCGGAAGATCCGGTTCTTCTGTTTACGGATAAAATTCAATACCTGGTACGACCGCCCGCCCACGGGAATAACCATACGGCCTTTTTCCGCCAGCTGCTTGATGAGTGGATCCGGTATCTCCGGCGCTCCGGCCGTGACCATGATCGCGTCAAAAGGAGCGCATTCGGTCCAGCCCACGGTACCGTCGCCGATCATGTAGCTGACATTGTTGAAACCCATACTTAACAATTTCTGCTTCGCGATCCGCTGCAGTTCGCCGATCCTTTCGATAGTATAGACGATCTTGCTTAAATATGCCAGGATCGCGGTTTGGTACCCGGAACCGGTGCCGATCTCCAGCACGTGATCGCCCGGCTGCAACTCCAGCATCTCGGTCATCTTGCCGACCATGTACGGCTGAGAGATCGTCTGCCCGTTCCCGATCGGCAGCGGGAAATCGCTGTAAGCCCGGTGATGATATATTTTTTCTACGAAATAATGCCGGGGAACCGCCCGCATCGCGTCGATCACCCGGGGATCATTTATCCCCCGCCGAATGATCTGCTCGTTGACCATCTTTTCCCGTTCCATCTTCCACTCCTGAACTTCGATCATCGGCGAGTAAGCATAGCGATAACCGGGGAAAAGTCAATATGTAAAGAGCGCGATTGCGTATAGCGTATTGCGGCGGGCGCAAAAATCCATGATTTTGCCTATCGCTCTGCGCCTTACGCACTACGCCATACGCTTTATTTCGCTAATCTTCGCTTTCGCTGCTTCATATCCCTGATCAATCGCGAGCCGGGCTTTCTCGAAATTGCTCAGTCCGATACCTGAAGTGTCGACATTGATCACCAAGCCGTTTTTTAAAAACATAAGTTCCCGGTCGATCAGGCGGGACGTAATGAGGTCCGCGGTCTCCTGGAATACCTTACGCAGGTTATAGTCCCTTCCGGACGGCTTCTGAACGATCATTTCCACACGGTTATAATCGAACCTGGGCATAACGTTGACCGCGATGATCCGGTCCGCGCCCAGATCCTGGGCGACCGTAACCGGTACGGGGTTGACGAACCCGCCGTCGGTGAGGATCCGACCGCCGTGCTCAAAAGGCGTGAAAACGACCGGGATCGCGATGCTCGCCCGGATCGCGAAAACCAGGTTGCCGCGATTGATCACGAGTTCTTTATGGTTTTCGATGTCCGTGGCTACGGCCGCGTATTTTACGGGCAGGTTCTCGATCTTCGTTGCGCCGAGATATCCGGTCAGGTATTTTATCACCCGGCGGCCGTCAATGAACCCCCGCTTGTTCAAACGGATCGGGAAAAGCCAGCTTTTCCTTCTTTTATCGACCTGAACGGCGATCTCTTCCATTCTTTTTCCGGTAAAACCCGCCGCGTAGAAACCGCCGACGAGCGATCCCATGCTCGCGCCGACTATGATATCCGGCCGGATGCCGATCTCATCCAGGACCTTGATGACCCCGATATGGGCGTAACCCTTGGCCGCCCCGCCACCCAAAACTAATCCCAACATACTGTATCATAATGAAATCTAATGAAAAATCAACCATCGTAACCCTCACCCATTGTCCACCCGGTCTTGACTTTTTTACGAAATTATGCATAATTACTTTCTATGAACAGACAAGAAGCTTTAAAACTACTCAACGAAAAGATGAAAAACACAAATCTGGTCAAGCACTGCCTGGCGGCTGAAGCCTGTATGAGAGAGCTTGCCCACCGGTTCAATGCGGACGAGGATCTTTGGGGTATGACCGGATTGCTCCACGATATCGACTACGAAGAGACCAATGCCGATCCGGTACGCCACGGCCTCGTGGGCGCCGAAATTCTAGAACAATTGGGCCTACCGGCCGAAGCCGCGCACGCGATCCGGGTCCATTCCGGCCATGCTCCGGCAGAGTCCCCGATCGACTGGGCCCTGTACGCCACCGACCCTCTGACCGGCCTGATCGTGGCCTCGACCCTCATGCACCCGTCCAAAAAACTGAATTCACTGGATCTCGAATTCGTGATCCGTCGCTTTAAGGAAAAAAGGTTCGCGGCCGGCGCCAACCGGGAACAGATCTTATCCTCCGCTAACCTAGGCCTGGAACTTAACGATTTCATCGCTCTCTGTCTTAAGGGCATGCAGGGCGTATCCGACCAGCTCGGTTTATGAAGAAAACCGACACCTTTGAAAACATTATTCTCAACCTTACCCGCTTCTGGCAGAAACGGGATTGCCTGATCTTCGAACCATATAATTCCGAGGTCGGCGCCGGGACGTTCAACCCGGCTACCTTTTTGAAAATTCTAGGACCCAAACCGTGGAAAACCGGATATGTCGATATCTCGCGAAGACCCCGCGACGGCCGTTACGGCCACAATCCCAATCGGGTCCAGCAGTTCCACCAATTCCAGGTTATTATGAAACCCGCACCGGACGACATCCAGCGCGTATATCTTGAATCCTTGGAAGACCTTGGTTTCAAGCTTAACGAACACGAGATCCGGTTCGTCGAGGACGATTGGGAATCACCGACCCTGGGCGCCTGGGGCATCGGCTGGCAAGTTTGGCTGGACGGTCTGGAGATCACCCAGTTCACATATTTCCAGCAGGCCGGCGGCATCAACTTGGAAGTCATCCCGGTTGAAATCACGTACGGCCTGGAACGGATCGCCACCTTCCTGCAGGACGTGAATTCGATCTTCGACCTGAAGTGGAACGAGGAACTCACCTGGGGCGACGTCTACCGGGAGAACGAGGTGGAATTCTCCAAATACAATTTCGAATTTTCCAACCCTCAAATGCTGCTCAGCCTTTTTAACCAGTACGAAGCGGAAGCCCAAAATCTCTTCCAACACGGGTTGGTCCTACCCGGGTACGATTACACGATAAAGTGCTCCCATGCTTTCAACCTTCTGGAAGCCCGGGGCGCGATCAGCGTCTCGGAAAGAGCCAAGATGATCGGCCGGGTGCGCCGACTGGCCAACCAGGCTGCGGAGCTTTATTTAAAACAACATGCGGCGGCCGAAAACGAAAGCGTCAAGTAGGAAAAAATGATCGACTTTCTTTTGGAGATCGGCTGCGAAGAGTTCCCGCCTACCTTCCTACCGAAAACCGCCCAGGACCTCACCGATAAGTTCGAAGGCCTGCTCAAGAAGGAAAGGATCTTCTACCGCACGGTCCGGACAATTTATACCTGCCGCCGGATCGGTCTGGTCGTGCTTGGTTTGAACCGTAAACAGAAATCCCAGACCGTCGAGATCCAGGGGCCACCCCGGAAATTCGCCTATGACCAGGATGGCAATCCCACCCAGGTCCTCCAGGGTTTCATGAAATCTAACGACCTCAAACCCGCGGAGATCATGGTCGTCAAAACCCCCAAGGGTGAATACGTTGCCGGTCGTAAAGAGATCCTACCCAAGGATACGGAAGAAATTCTTTATGCCGAGGTACCCAAGCTCATCGCCGGGCTGGAATTTTCTAAGACCATGACCTGGAACTCCTCCAAGGTCAAGTTTCCCCGGCCCATCCGCTGGATCGTCGCCCTCCTCGACCGCCGGCCCCTCCGGTTCGAATACGCCGGGATCAAGGCCGACCGGTACTCGATGCCTAACTTCCATTTTTCTTTTGAACCGATCCGCCTTGACAAACCGCGCGAATACATCAGCCGCCTCCGCCACGGCGGTGTGGTCGTGGACCCGAAAGAACGCCGGAAAATAATCATCACCCGGATCCGCCAGGCCGCCGGAGTCCTGAAAGGCGAGGCCCTGCATACGCCGGAAATGATCGAGGACATCAACTGCACGATCGAATACCCGGACGTCGTGACCGGCGAATTCAACCCGGACTTCCTGCAACTGCCGCCTGAAGTTTTGACCACGACCCTGCGGGTCAACGGCGATCTGGTCTGGATCAAGGATACCAACAAGTTCGTCTGCATATTCGGCGCGAAAAAGAAAGCGTCGGATAACGTTAAAAAGGGTTATACCCAGGTGGTCAACGCAAAACTGAACGACGCACTATTTTTCTACAAAAACGACCTGAAGAACGGCATCGAAAATATGCGGAAGCAATCCCAGGGTATGGTCTGGATGGAAAAATTGGGAACGGTCCAGGATAAAACGGTCCGCTTATCGGGGATCGCCGAAAAGATCGCGGTCAACGCTGACATCAAACGCGACGACCTGAAACAAGCCGCGCGGTTATGCAAGGCCGATCTCCTTTCCGAGATGGTCGGGGAAAAGGATTTCACTTCCCTGCAGGGGATCATGGGCAGTTACTACGCCCGCGCCGCCGGGGAGAACGATCTGGTCGCCGCCATCGTCAAGGACCATTACCTGCCCCGTTTCATCGGCGATAAGCTGCCCGCGACCCTTGAAGGACGGGTTTTGTCTTACATCGATAAGTTGGACAACATCCTGGGCGCCTTGCTGGCGGGCAACAAACCGACCAGTTCTTACGACCCCCTGGGATTGCGGCGCAACGGCTACGCCGTGATCCAGCTTGCCGACCAAACCGACATCTCGTCTCCCCTCTACGCCCAGATCGAACAGGTCGCCCGGGACCTGTACAACCGCCCGGCGATCGACATGGGATCAGTAAAGGAATTTTTTAACGAGAGATTCGCCCGTTACTTCGAAGATTTGAATTTCGCCTACGACGAGATCAACGCCGTGCTTCCCGGCTGGAACGGTTATGTTCATGACGCGCACGAGCGTCTCGCGGCGCTTTCAAAATGGCGCAAAAAACCCGAATTCGAAAAAC
>Ga0315279_10005668_pt1 | contig 16053 bp, 26 predicted proteins | sample YL17G06_20_MG_FD_203694 | JGI IMG/M metagenome (GOLD analysis project Ga0315279, IMG submission 203694) | Sediment microbial communities from Yellowstone Lake, YNP, Wyoming, USA - YL17G06_20 | ecosystem: Environmental > Aquatic > Freshwater > Lake > Sediment | place: USA: Wyoming | collected...
AACTACATGAACAGCCAGAAGATCGGTGACGCACTACACGCAGCTAAACTCGCAGCGAAGGGTTAGGTGTCGCTAACAAAAGCGACACTTGAAGGAAAGAGTTGACATAAATGGCACCATACTGGTATTGGAGACAGCTCAAGAGCAGCTGGGTACTAGATGAGTCCAGCACTAACCGTTTCGATCTACCCGAGAAAGGCTCACTCTCAGGCCTCATGGTCAACCTATCAGGCACAGTCGCGCGGAACATCGTCAACTATGCCGAAGTATGGCCTGTTCAGCAAACAAGCGTTCGAGTCGTAGCTAACGGGAACTTCGAGATCATGAACCTCCGAGGCAGACAGCTCCACGCCATGAACATGTGGGACAAAGGCAAACTAGCCTCAGAAGGATGCTTCGAGAACGCCACATGGGTCAATCAACAGACCCTAGTGTTCCCATTTGGGCGCTATCTAGGTGACACCAAGTACGGGATCGATCTCGGCAAGTTCGGAGCAGGCGTACAAGTCGAGGAAACAAACACCATATCGACTAGCAATTATACGGACGCCACGAGCGCATGGTCTGTCTATGGGCTCTTCCGCAAGAACCCGGAGGCTAACCTGTTCTCAGGCGGCTTCTTCCGTAAGCGGCAGATATCGAACAAGACCGCAGCTAGTGAGACACAGTACCCGTTCAAGCTCCCCACAGAAGCCAAGCTCAAGCAAATCTACGTATTCACGGAGCCGACTAACACGAGTAACGACCCAAGCACAACCCCATACACGAACATCAACAAGCTATGGCTATCAATCAAGAGCAAAGAAGAGTTCATCATCGACGGCCTATCTGCAAGCTATTGGGCACGTATGATACATGACCTCTATGGCCGCAGAGCCAAGACCGTGATCTACGCGCACAGTGGAACAGCAGCAGGTCACTATGTGGACACCATGATCTACGAGCGAGACACTTCGCAGCTCACGATAATGGACTCGCAAGAAGGCTACGCGACAGAGTACGCGGATAACAACCTCGAACGCACATGCAACCTCACCTGCTTCAACAACGCAGGCACAGGCTCAGTAAGAGACGTGTACGTGGACTCCGAAGGCATCAGCCTACACGGCATAATCCCGCTGCTGCTCATAGACCCCGAGAACAACGACGAGCCGGACTATCTCGACGCTAAGGTCAACGGAGACGTGTACGTGGAAGCCACGGAAGGCGCAAGCACCGGGAAATGGTACATCGTCCTAGACGAATTGGAGAAGATGTATCCTAGCTAAGTGATAGCCATGCCACGCGAGGAAAAGGAAGCATCCGAGAAGCCACCCTGCCCCAAATGCCTACTCACCGCCTACGTCAAGGTCCGTAAGGGCCTCCCGAATGAGTGTACCCGCTGTAACATCAGCTTCTAATCTCCCAGGCCCGCGCTCTTCTTACGCGGGAGTCACGATCATCAAAGGAGGAATAACACCATATGGGAAAATTGGTCGGAAACTACCGCGTCAACCAGAAGATGACCTCTCCCGGCACGGACACAGCCACGATAACGGGCCATGAGGTAGGCCGTGGCGAAATCGCCATACTCACCTTCATGTCCATCATAGACTACACACACAACGAGAACGAGCTCATGCTAGGCTTCAAGGACGCAAGCGGCAGCGAACACATGCTCGATTTCGCTCTCGGAACCGCCACAGATGTCCGGCAATCATGCAAGATCGAAGGCGAGGTTATCCTACTGCCCGGAGACAAGCCGTTCGGTCGCGTACTCTCACCAACCGCGAGCGACGTGATCTATTTCAGCGCCCACGGCGGCCTCTACAGTATGGAGGAAGGCGGTGCGGCCTAAGTGTGTATGAGCATCGCACGTACACTATCGCGGCTAACACGGCTGAGGCAGACAGGACCACGGAAGAGCTCAAGATCAGCCCCGGCATCCTCACCGATCTAAGCGTGTACTTCCCGCCCGGTTGCCACAGCCTCGCCCGGTGCCGCATCAGCATAGGCGAGACGCCGATAGCGCCTCGCTCGTATGGCAACTACATCACCGGCAACGCTAGCACGCTTCCCATAAACGGCATCTATGAGCTCATCAGCGATAAGGTGCCGCATCTCAAGATCGAGCTATGGAACGTAGACGAAGAGTACGAGCACACGATCCATGTCACCGCGAAGTGGCTCACAGAGGAGGAAATCCAAGCGGAGAGAAGCCTTTTGGCTCTGATCGCACAGAGAATAGACACATTGGTGAGAAGTTTAACCGGAGGAGGCTAGAGGAAGCATGACGCGGGGAGAAAGAGACTACACGCAGCGGGTCCTCGCCACTGTGCGGCCTATGGGAATCATAGGCGGACGCATGATACGAATCGTGGACTTCGAGAACCTCAGAGACAGCGTAGACGACTATAACGCCGACACAGGCATAGTAACTGACGGCGACAAAGTATTCGAGGGTGACGCAGCCGGATCCGTCACCATGGTCGCGGCTGCCACGGAGGAACTCGACTGGAGCTTTCCCACTTCAACGTCAGACATAATCTGTTTTGAAATGCTCTATAGGCCAGCCGCCGACTACCCAGAAGACGTGGAACTCCGAGGCTCGATCTACAATGGAACCATCTATCACTACCCAAGAGTGAGAGTCCACTATGACGGAGCAAACCTTCTCCTCCAAATATGGGATAACACAGAAGCATGGAAGACCATAGAAACAGTCGGAATAGGCGCATTCACAGCCCATTGGCACCTGCTTTACATGAAGTTCAACATGGGAACAGGCCACTATGAGATCATTCAAGCGGACGCCATACGCAGAAACGTGACCGATGAAGCCTACGAGTCGAGCTCATCAACCGGGCCACCCTACGCCGAACTCTCCATACGTTTTCACGCTCTAGATAGCAGCCCCGCAACAGTGTACTTCGATAACATCATCATGTCATATGAGGAGCTCTAACATGACACTAGGATCGAGAGGCGTCTATGAGGCGCTTAAGAAGCTCTTCGTCACCGACAAAGACGGCCACATCATCGTAGACAGCATAGGCACATGGGGCTCAGTAGACATCACGGACGACTGGACTCGCCAGCTCGGCCTCGTGGATCTTAGCCGCGTCCTCGGAGCAGCACTCGCCCATACAAACCCCGTTATCGTACGCATTTCAGACGGTGTAAGCGCCTATCTGAACCCTCAGACGATCCGGGCGCTCACGAGTGCAGACATCATAACCGCCTATGGCTCACAGACTCAAGCTCTCAAACAGACAGCCACAAACTACAATCTTGCGGTAGAGTCGTATGTAGGATCAGGAGCCGTAGATCCACGCGCCATAAGATCTCTAGCATACACTACAGATGAGGTCATAGCCTATGCCAAGGGTAACTTAGACCTCCTAGATCAAATCCTAGTGGGCGGTCGAAACCTACTAACAGGCGACATGCGCGCATGGGGAGGCACCGCGGTTACAGGCCGAGACATCTCCGGCGATCTTGCACTCCTGCAGCCTGCAAGCGCCATAGGCACACTCGCAGACGTAACCGCCGCCGCCGCCGCAACTCAGCTAGTTGTGGCTTCTACACCATGCAAGGGCGTAGCCGTGGAATCCCTCGCCGCAAACACTGGCACAATCCGAGTCGGAGACTCGAACGTGTCTGCGTCGCGTGGGGTCGAAATGTCAAAGGGAGACGCTGTGGTGCTGGATGTGGATAACGTGAACAAGATCTATGTCTACGGGAACGGTACAGACAAGGTGAGCATAACCTATGTCAACTAGAGCCCGAATACGCCTAGTCAAGGCTGCCGCCGGTGGCGGAGTCGGATCGGCAGACGTAGACTTTGGCGGATACAAGACCTACGGCTTCAAACGCATGAGCACCGTGCCGGTGGCGGCTGACATAGGCACAGACGGCCTCGTGCTATATGAGGGAACAGGATCCCCAACGACAGATACGATCGGCGGTACAACTAGCCATGCAAAGCCGGGCACAGGATTAGTACAAGGCTTTATGGTTACCGCGTCAGCCAGCGGCACTCTCAAGACTCTTGGCGTGAACTTGTTTGCCGCAGCCGGAAACATTCGCCTAGCATTATACTCTGACAATGCCGCTACAAAGCCTAATGCGCTCCTATGTGAGACAGTCAGCACAGCAGCAGTTAACGGATGGAACGATATAGTACCATCTACCTTACCATCCATCGTGAGCGGTACTAATTATTGGATCGGAGTGCAGCTTGATAACGCAAACTTGGACGTGTACTATCTAGCCGCTGCTAGGTCTTGGTACGCTAAAGCCTATGCCGCATTCGACGCTACATGGAGCGCAGGCAGTACACAGGACGGCGCCGCAAAGTGGAGCACCCGGATCATATACGCATTGACTACACGCAGACTCTACCTAAACATAAATGGTACCGTAGCCTATTTGACCCCCACATAGGAGAATAATGAACATGAACCTCGATGATTATGCTAAGGGAATACGCATGTTCTCGGTGTGGAAGGGTAAGCGGTTCGATTACACTAACTTCAAGATCAGGGATTACGAGATAGTGGAATATCCGACTACACACCAGACGGATAAGGGATGATCGAGACATGAAAGTCGAGATCGTAGACGTGCGCCCGATCCAGGCTGCAACCGCGAAAGGCACCCTAGAGACTCGGCACCTCGTATACTTCCGCCTCGAAGACGGCCCCACGCAGAGCCTAGAGATCCCTATGGCGACGCTCACGCGAGAGGACGCCCTAGAAGCCATACTGAAACACATCAAATGGAGAGAGAGTATCATAGGAGAAACCGAGCTCTAGGCGGAGCCACACATGGCAATAGGCGGATATCTTGAGCTTGAAGTGGAGAACCAGACACTAGGGGGAGCTGCCGCCAATGTTACCCCTGGGTGTCCCCCGCCGACTAACTGCGTTAACAGTGGAACCGAACAAATACCTATAGCGGTCGGAAACTCGATCCGACTCTCCGGCCGAGTGAAGAAGTGCGATCAAATCCGATGGACGTATAGCGCACTAGGTCCACATACGGTCAATATCAAGACGGGCGCATGTGGAGCCGTAGGCGAAGACATCACCGTAGCCTCGACGCCTCTCTACGCTAACGAGTATGGGTATGCTGATTTCTACACAGTCGTAACAGCCACACAAGCATGGATAGACTGGATTAACCGCCTCAAAGCTGCCGGCAAGATCCCGACATTCTACGCTCAAATGGACGTGTCAGGCATAGGATGGTTCAGCGCGGAGGTTCGAGTCACAGCAGCCGCAATCCCCGTATGCACAACAGGAACCATAGAGATACTTGAATACTGCTCAGACGGCACCACATGGAAGCGGAAACGGACATGCGTTAACGGTCAATGGGTAGAATCAAGTCAAACATGCCCGGTGCCCCCTCCCGCAAAGAACGGATACGGCATACTCACAATCATCAACAAGAGCACAAATGACACGCGCTCGACCACCGTTACCGGCTGTCCACCCCCGACCGCCTGCACATCACCGCCCATAATCGTCTCGCTCGGCCAGACCCTCAGAGCCGAAGTCTACCTATACAAATGCGATGGATCATACTGGTATCACGCCCTCTTAGGCGATCAGACAGGCTACATCAAGAGCGGCGCTTGCGGAGACGCAGGGGAAGATCACACCTACGGATCCGGGACCGTGGGCGGCCTACCAGGTACGACAGGCCTCCCAATGACTGATTGGGCTTGGATGCAGACCGAGTTTGCTGTCAGCCAAGGAATGATCGACTGGATCACTCGGCAGAAAGCCGCCGGGCATCGATCGAGCCTCTACTTCAACATGACCGTGGAGGGCTATGGATGGTACAGCGGAGAAGTCGCCTTAGACATCGTGATAACACCGCCTCCGCCTCCCGTGGTTAGCTGTGATAGCATACCCCACGGACTCGGAGCTGACGTATGGAGTAACATCGCATGGGGATTCTGTGTCGCACTACAGCCAGCCATCACCCTCTTCAAGTATGTCATAGATAACACTGAATGGTTCTGGGGGCCTCTAGTCACCGCTATAGGCAACATCAAGATCGAAGTGCCCCCCTTCATATTCGACTTAGAGAAGTGGTTTAAGGACTTCCCCGCGCTCGTCACAAGTTGGCTAGAATGGTTCACTAACCCGGTAGGGAAGGCATTTGGCCTTGCCGGCCAAGTCGGGGAAGGACTCGGAGACGCCATAAGCCAAATCTTCAAAGTAGTCGATCCAATGGCAGACTACTTTAACCCCAACCGATTCCACACCGATGAAGTCAAGGCTCTAGTGGCTCCCATACACGCTGTTCTAGGTCAAGGAGAGTTTACGCTCGCAGAACTGATAGGCGCTGTCGTATGGGGAGACTACTATAACCTCTACGAAATGCTCCAGGAGACGCTTGTACCTACCGGACCCGTTGATTATGCTGAAGGGCGTGTACGTGCTAGGAACCTGATACGGCTCGCCGGTGACCTCGCCGGGCTATGCTTCTCGATCGACTGGCTCGTCTCGGTACTCCCTAGAGGCATCCGGGTCATTGATCGCCTAGCTAACGGAATACGCACTATCGCCGGTGCTGCGATAGCTGTAGGAAGCATCGGAACCGTCTTCTCACCCGCCATAGACATAGCGATCAAGGCACCCCTAGAGCGTCAATGGAAAACCCAAGCTCGCCCCACACGCCCAGACGTAGGCAAATGTCTCTCCATGAGAGCAGAGGGGCTAATCACCAAAGCGGAATACTATGAACGCCTAGCAGAGCAAGGATTACCCGATGAATGGCACGATAAGCTCTACAGCGAGTATCTGGACGATGTGACCTTCCGCGATCTCACAACCCTATGGCGTCGTGGAGTCATAACCCGCGAACGCCTAGATGGGCTCCTAGAAGTCGCTAGGAAAGACCCCGAATGGCTCAACTTCTGGCACGAGCTCCTATACGATGACCCAACATTCCGCATGTTGAATACTATGGCAACGCAGGGTCAACTGACGGAAGATCAACTCACAACCGGGATGAATAGGCTCGGCCTCTCTGAACCGTACAAGACGAAGCTCAAGGATACGCTTCGGGACGCCTATGGACGCACTGAACGCCGAAGAGTCATAACACTATTTGCTCGCAGAGTCGCTCAAGACGGAGCCACGGAAGAGGCCTATTACGCGCTCGCAGACAGCTACAAAGTCCCACATGACATAGCGAGCCTAATTCTAGAGGCTGAGAGGCTACGAATCGCATCAGGCGAAGACGTGACCGAACGAGAAGCAACCAAAGGAATGTTTGACGCATGGTACAAGGTAGATATCGTAGACGGAGGCAAGTACACAGCCGGACTCTCAGGGCTCGGTTACGACTCGGAGACGATCACGCGGGAGCTCGCTCGACTCGACAAGCTCAAAGAGCCCGTTGTGCCGCCTGTCACGGAGCGGGAAGCCACACGTGCCATGTGGGACATATGGTATCTGAGTGACATCATCACCCCGGACGCATGGGGAGCAGCCTATGAGAGTCTAGGTTACGATATCGAGATAGCGACACATCAACTCGCATATCTGGACAAGAAGAAAGCCCCACCAATAGTGCCGCCCCCGCCTCCCGAGAAGGCCACGGAAGCTACGCGAGCCATGTATGACACCTTCTATACTGAGGACATCATAGACGCGGCCACGTGGCGAGCATGGTATGAGGCTCAGAAGTACACCACGGACGTTATCACTCTACAGCTTGCGCTACTCGACAAGAAGAAAGCCCCGCCGGTCGTGCCGCCCCCAGAGCTCCCGGAAGAACGCGACTTACTACAGGCAGAGGCGATCAGCGCCTACAAGAAGCACGTTATAGATGAGCTTACCCTCAGAGACAGGCTCGACAAGCTAGGCCGCTCGCAGGACGCCATAGACGTACTCGTGGCTGTAGCGAAAGCGGATATGGCCGTAGAGCAGCGAGACGCCACACTCGCGGTCTACTCGAAAGCTTACCGGCAAGGCGCGATCCTCCGCTCAGACTACCTCGCCAAACTCATCGACAACCAATACACGCCCGACGCAGCCGAGCTCATCATACAGACAGAAGAGCTCTCATGGGGTACAGGCGTCGAAACGCTCACGCAGACGCAGATCCTGAACAGTTGGGAGCTCGGATTCCTAGACGACGAGCAAGTCCAGAAGAGACTTAAGGCTACTGGCCTAGCAGACACGGACATGCACGTCCTGCTCGCTAACTCGGTGCTGGATCAACTGAAAGCGAAACACCTAACAGGCCCGGAGGCTGATAAGAAGTGGAGCGACTTAGGCGTAGGGCCGGACGAGCGAGCGAAGCTCCTAGCATGGTATGGATGGACACCAACATGATCTGCCCACAATGTGGTCATCCTCTAGCCTATCGGGACTACTATTTCCTAGCTAGTGGCCCTGTTTATGCCTGCTTTCCATGTGGATACGAGATATGGTGAATAACATGAGCGCGGAGCAGGCGGCCTATGATGAGTATGCGAAGTATCGCAAGAAGCGTAAGCCCATAGGAACGCCTATAAGCAGCCCATAGGGATATGGGTTACACGTGGTTCCTATGGGAAAACAGGAATCTGCGAGTAAGAGCAGCCCCGCTATGACAGGGGAAACGGGTTCTAAACAGTCAGCGTATGAGGCCTACGAGAAGGCGAGAGCTCTAGAAAAGTGATAGCCATGACAACACAAGCGCGTGACCTCATCATGTGGGTCGGCTCCACGTACTATAGCTCGTGGCGAGCCTTCGCAGACGAAGCTAAGACTATGGGCGTCTGTAAGCGTGTGCGACAGATACCGGTCGGCATCCAGATCGGCGTCTCGCGTGTGTTTCTCTTGCATGGCGAACGTGTTAAGACGCTCGTGGAGAGCACCGCGCACAGCTACCATGAGATAAGCGGCCTCTGCCACTACTGCGGCATCGACCGGACAGCGAATAGTCAGAACCCGACGCCCTGCACAGTCCATAAGATCAGGCGTACCGGCAAGCCTAAGCGCTCGATCATGGGGTACTTCGTGATCGAGGACGTGCTCATAGTCGGGAGCGAGCAGGAGGCACAAGATAAGCTAATGAAGGCCTACCCCGAAGTGGACTTCTGTTTCAAGTCCACCGAGCAGGCCCAACAGGTCGGAGAACGCGGTTGTGGTCAGCTTAAGATCGGTGCCATGTACCTACGTGGCCCATTGACGGAGCTCCCGGAGCCGAAACCATGGCCGGGGAATACGTTCGTAGGGTTCAGGTACTACACGGAGGCCACCTAAATGAGCCATACAGTACACGACTGTACTGAGAAAGGAGACATCTTCTATGGTCAGCTACGAGAAGAAAAGTACGAGCGTAGCGAAATCGCTCAGATCGGCCTCACGTTAATCATGTTCGCCATAGGGGAGACAACAGCCTACGCCACAATGGGGAAGATGGGATTTGAGACGCCGGAGAGCGCGGAGGCCTAGCCGCGTCCAACAGCCTACGGAGAGGACTATGCGTGAGCGAAGACGACGAAGGTAACCGGATCGCGCCACTCGTATACCCCATGTGTAGGCATATCTTCATGGTGCCCGTCCAGGCCACAAAGAACGTATGCCCGTTCTGCGGAAACTGCTACACATGTGAATGAGTGAGAGCCCATGATACAGACCAGATGGTTTATCGGCATAGCGGCTCCCTACGGAGACAAGCGCATACGGATCGACTACAGCGACAACCTACCACTAAACGATCTCCCAGGCATGTTGCTAGAGCTCGCGGAGAAGATCACGGACGGAGAAATAGAGTTGCATCCCGCCCCGCAAGTAGCGAAGGCAGGAGTGTGTACGCATGGCGATTGAGAAGCAGCCATTAGCAGCCACACCGGGCATGTTCAGCGTAGGCATGGAAGCAACCATCAATATCGGCAACTATGAAAATATCCGCGTCGGGCTCGTTCAGAGCTTCGCAGAGGCAGAAACCAAACATAGAGACGCTTACCTTTTCGTTCTCGGGCAAGTCACAGCATGGGCGGCAGAGCTCCACGACAAATATCCCGTAGAACCGTCGCCTCGAGCAGCACCATCCATACGGAGAGCCTCAGAGACCATGCCCACAAAACCCGCGCAGGCAACCCCGTCAACGCCTCCATCCCCCGCTCTAAACCCGAAGAGGGCGGCACTCATGGACGCATTAGGCGGTCACGCCTCTAGGCTCATCATAACCGAGCGGGAGGACATGATTATCATACGGACACGCGGCCAGCTAGAGCGGGCGACGTGGGGCGATATTGATACGCTTGTGCGCGGTCAAGGCGGCTCATGGAGAGGCACGAAGGACGGCTTACCAGGGAAGGAGGTACACTGGGAGATACCGAAATGAGGTCTGAGGCAAAACTGTCCATAGGGGAGCGAAGTCTTAAGTAGCTCCCACCCCCCCTTTCCCGCTACGGAGGCGAAACGCGAGACATGCCTAAGTTGAGTAAGAAGGCACTCGGAACGCTCGGAGCCGCAGCCGCAATAGCAGCCGCATTGATCGGCCAAGGAATCATATCGTGGAACGCTGGCGATCAGCTGATGGGCGCAGTCTTTATGACTGCCGGCGGTGTGCTGTTCATCATAGACTACGTGTTCCTCAGTTAAGCGCAAACCATTTCTATCCGAGCCCCCCCTTTATTTCTCCGATGGTCTAATTGGAAAGCCTATTAGGTATGCGTGACTGTGCCATAGCGAACTTCACTAGGGCGCTCTCCCTGGACGTGGGAGATATGAGGCGTAAGCTGCTCCATGCAGGGCCAGGAGGCAAAGTCTATACGCCTGAGCAGGTACTCGCGGAGATGAAAACTGACCCGCCCACGCAGGAAGGTCTAAGCCTCCTGAAGATCTGGTGTATGAGTGATGAGCAAGTCCAAAAGGAGATCCAGAAAGCTCGCAGCTCCATTGCCGCTAGTCGCCAATAGGTGCGACTACGAGCAGGCAACCCACTGGGGAGCCTACTGGACCAAATGGGGCGTCCTAGACTTTGCGGCGGGATGTCAACCCCCTATACCATACGTGGACCTCTACGCGGCGCAAGCCACGCAAGCCGGTTGGCGCCAGGCGATCATAGATAACGGCGCGATCTTTGTCTGCGGAGTCGGCCATGGCAACGACTACGTATTCACAGGACAGAACGAAGAGATCCTACTAGACGTAGGCAATCCATACGATTTGACGCTTATGGAGGGCCGTTATGGATCGTTTCTGTCTTGCGTTTTCGGTCAGGCGGCAGAGGCTTTTGTCGGTGCCGGCATGCTCGGCTTTTTCGGCTATACGGATACGTACTGGTTCGAGGCTGCAGTCTACCCGAATAGCCTCGCCACACCGTTCTTTACGAGCCATTTCACCTATGATCGTGCGCTCCTAAGTGGGAAGAGTCAGCGGGAGGCGTTCGATCTGACCACGGCAGCGTACAACCAGGCTATAGCAAGCGCAGATCAGACGACCGCTCGCTATCTGATAAGCGACCGGGACGCTATGCACTTGGCGGCTCTGGACGAGTCCACCGGGCCATATATGGGTTCAACTCAGCCCCCGCCAATACCGCCAGCACCGCCTAGCACATGCCCCATAGCCGGCGCGGCTGTACGACTCCTGAACGGACTCTCTAAGGCGCTCGGACGCCATGCCCGATTTAAAGCTGTAAGTGTACGGTAGACATCATGGCTCAAGCTGAAACTCATACGCCGAAGATCGTGGAAAGCCTCGACGTGGCCCCCTTCGCTATAGGCGACACGAAGTATGATAACCGCGTCACACGTGACCCCGTAAAACAGGACAGGCTAAAGAAGAGCATAGCGGCACGAGGCATACTCGTACGCTTGCTATGTGTGAAAGAGGGAGACCATTACCGAGTCGTCGACGGACAGTCCAGGCTCGACGCAGCTAAGGCTCTAAACCTACCCACGGTTCCTATAGACGTTATCAGCGTGAGTGACGCTGACGCTATACTGAACGGTATCATCGCTAACAATGTTAGAGACGATAACAGCGCTTACGAGATCATGACAGCCGCCCTTAAGCTCACCATGGAGAAGGGAATGAGTCGGAAGGCGATCGCTGAGACATTAGGCAAATCTGAAGCGTATATAGCGGATCTACTCGCGATCTCAGGACTCCCCGCGCCCATGCATGACCTCCTACATGCGGGTTCACTCGGTGTCCCCGCAGCCGTACAGCTACTTCGCCTACAGACCCCGGAGGAACAAGTCCGCGTCGGATTCGACTTCGCTCAGAACCATACGAGCGGCCCCCAGGCAACAAGCATCCTCAACACCTACCTAGACATACGCAGAAAACAGGCCGAAATGCCACCCGCCCAGGCTCTAGAAGCCGCGCAACGAGAACCACTATTCACCTGCGAAATCTGCGGCCACAACAAACCCATACAAGGCTCCCAGGGAAAGGTGCTCTGCGCGGAATGCTGGCGAGAAATGCAGTACCTATGGGAAACAGAACGACGGCGACGCCAAGAAGAAGAACCAATCATACGCGCAGCAGGCGCGTAGCTACGAAAACAACAAGCAGAAGCAAGCCACATACAAGTATCCTACACAACAGGAGAACCCCCAAAACAAGACACAGTCAAACAGCCACCTCCAGAAACATAGAGGAAACCAATACACCCAACACCTACAACTACCCATACAACACTATTTCGTGTATTGTTAAAGTTTGAGGGACTATTGGCCATTACAGTATATACCAGTCAATAGTAGTATGTAGAGTTGTGGCATAGAGATAGCGTGGAGCTCCATAGGACACTCCAATGTATGCGAAGTCGTGCATTACGGGGCACTTTCCTGCACTTCCCCGAGCCGGAAGCCAAAGTGCGGCTCCGTGCATGGTATATACTCTAATGATCCATACTCCCAAGCATCGACCCCAATAGTATATACTCTAATGGTCAATAGTCTTAGAAACTTTGTCAAGTGCTCAATAGTCTCTATGCTATAGCTTGATAGCGGTGTTGTGGCTCTTCTTATGGGGTGGAGGGATTGTTGAGGTTTGTCTGTGTGGCCTATATGTGCGGGTTGTGGCTTTCCTGTTACTCCGGATCAGCTTGTTTGGTGTGATCGTGATGAGGTTTGGCATCTGGACTGTTTTCTTGAGCAGGAGTCGGCCGCTACGATCATTGCTGCTTTGCCTGAGTGAGAGAGCGAGTGTAGTCTCTCTCCTCATCTTCTCCTTACCTTACGGTAGTATGGGGTAGTGGTTAGGTTGTGGAGCGGAGCACTCGCCGGTGAGGTTTCCTGGTACGTGAGGCTAGCCGTGAGCGCGGTCTTTCGGCAACCACACGACGACGCTCTTTCGCCAGGTGCCAAGGCTAGGCATGACCCGCGCTCGTGCGCTCCGAGCGAGGGTGCTTCTCCGTACTACCCGCGAGCTCATCTCGCCCCGCAACCTAATACTCGCAGTTGTTCCCCATAAGCATTACGCAATTTGATGCACTACTCCACAATTCTGTACCTTGAAGTATGAAAGGAGGCTTTGAGGGAGAACGCTATCCCACATTAACGGGTGACAGGACCATGCACAGTTCCTCCACAATTTGTGGGCCGCCGCTCTCATTTCCTCGCCTCCTCTCACTACTCATTCACCACTAGGATTAGCTCCACGTCAAGCGCGTTGAACGAGCGCCAGCGATCTATGTTGAAGATGTCTCGGTCGATAAAGATGATGCTTCCCGCTGAGGCCTCTATAGGTGCTAGTTCTCCGAGTTCCCATAGATGATAATAGTCGTTCTGATACATGGCGCTCGTCGAGTGCTTATGCAGGTAAGCCCCGCCTAGATACACGTTACCGGTAGGGCCGTTCGGCCCCATGGGATGCAGCCATACGGTTACGCCTCCCTCAAATTGGCTGCCCTGATCGTAACCGATCCATATGCGGCCTGAGCGGAGACTCACCGAGTGCTCGAAAACGACAGCTTGATCGCTCTGAGCGTACTTTTGTCTCGGCTTAGTCTGGAAGTACGTTAGGTACTTCGTATAGGTGTTCAGCGTCATGGCTTCGCGCTCCCTCTCCACTCATGTAGAGGCGGCATCCCTACTTGAACGCTGTGGTGGTCGTGTATGCGGAAACAGTCATGGTGATAGTAGCCGCCACATATGTCGCATTGGCTAAACTCAGGCTCGGCTATGGGCTTGCCGCATTTGTCACAGACCTCCATGGTGACAGGCGCGTCCGAGCTCATGTTTTGGGTCTCCTCAACTGAATGAAAGGCCGTTTATAGACCACGCACAGGTGGAGCTTAAAACACTTCTTATGCATTGGGGCCCTGCACTCAAGACACCTAGCAAAGACAGGCTCCAGAATTGGCTTGTGACAGCCGGCACAGATCAACTCATCCTGCGCCAATACCGCTTGCCTCCGCTTCCCCAGGACTCCATAGGGGCTCTGCGAGTTGATCGCGTCCCGACTCTAGGGAGCGCCATACACTCAGCTTTCCGCTGACGCCTACGAACCTATGAGGCACAATTCGGCCTCCGAGTGCCCAGTCGGGCAAGAGCCGAGTTTTCGCTAAGTCAATGCCGCCCTTGAGCATGGACTACATCGCCTCCAGTAACCATTTTGAGGCATTTGGCCATTTGAGGAAGCAGCCAGAACACACAACGCCGAGCTCTCGCCAGTCCTCATAGTTCTGTCCTCCGGTGTCAAGCTCTAGCCGGACGTTTGGAGCATTATCCGGTATATCAGTCCCACACACGGAACACTTCAAACGATCCACAACCTGATTCCCGCGTTCTCACAGGCCGCATGATGTTCCGGGCGGTCGTATTTGACGACGTACTCTAGGAAGATCGGGCCACGAGGTGCGTACTGAGCCGCGTACTGCTCTTTGTACGTCACGAGCTCCCCTATGCCCGTAGGCCGCAGCGCGAGCTTAAACTCGATGATGTGGGTAGCCGAGCCTTCCAGCACAACCGCGTCAATACGGTTCATCCATGGCACCGCTTCCCCGGCAGTCGTCGGGTTCATGTTCGCCATAATGTCTTTCGATCGAGGCGTCTGCAGGTACACGTCCAAATACCAGGAGCCGAGTATGCGGCCTGACGCTACGAAGTCTCGGCTGAGCGCGAGCTCCTCCGGCTTGTAATGGCGGAAGTTCATCGTAGAGGCTATCTGAGCCGCGTTCCCGGCTGTGACCAGGTAGGGGCCACACGCCATAGAGATTACTGTTCCGCTAGCTGGAGCCACTTCTTCCCATCCTCCGTAATCGTGTACTGGTGAATCATAACCCTCTGACCACTATCGTAGATCATGGGTTTCGTCTCAGAGACCACATGGCCGAGACGAGTCGATACAATCAGCTTATCCCGCACGTTAGAAAGGGGATATTGTACCCCTCTAGCAAGCCCAGAGATCGAACTAGGCCCGAAATCGCGCAAACGAGCTAGAATCTTGACCCGCAAGCTATCCTTTTCTATCCATATTGTCGGGCCATTAGTGCGCATGTAAGGAATAGGTACCCCCTTCTACGTTCACCCCTACAGACAGCGGAGCCTCCCTATAAACCTGTGTCGCTAATAGAACAGACACGTGAAAGAATATGGTATCAACCAAAGGCGTTTCGCGAACAGTCGCGAAATGGAAGGCACGAGTCGCAGTCGCAGGCGCAGACTACACTACAGGCATCAGCCAGCCCAGTACCCCATGGAGCCAAGGCGCAGCCGCAGGTAACGAGGCATGGAAAGCAGGCGTATCCGCAGCGGCCGGCCGGGACGCGTTCGCGTCCGGAGTAGCCAAAGCAGGAGACGCCAAATGGAGCGCAGCCAGCAAGACGCTCGGATCGCAGCGATACTCCCCAGGAGTCATCTTCGGAGAACCATACTTTACCCAGGGCATCACTGGCGTACTGAGCACCATAGAAGGTGTCAGCATGAACCCACGTGGGCCAGCTGGAGCCGCCGGTAACTACATGAACAGCCAGAAGATCGGTGACGCACTACACGCAGCTAAACTCGCAGCGAAGGGTTAGGTGTCGCTAACAAAAGCGACACTTGAAGGAAAGAGTTGACATAAATGGCACCATACTGGTCTTGGAGACAGCTCA
>Ga0315279_10005669_pt1 | contig 16051 bp, 11 predicted proteins | sample YL17G06_20_MG_FD_203694 | JGI IMG/M metagenome (GOLD analysis project Ga0315279, IMG submission 203694) | Sediment microbial communities from Yellowstone Lake, YNP, Wyoming, USA - YL17G06_20 | ecosystem: Environmental > Aquatic > Freshwater > Lake > Sediment | place: USA: Wyoming | collected...
ACATGAATTTTTACCAGTGTTTCATCTTCTAGACGAAAAGACACAACATTGCTTCCAACAAGCTTGGCAGAAATCTGCCTGAACTTGATTTGTTGATCTGACATATTACCCATCCCATGTCGCATTGCTTTTTTGCCTATATAAAATTAGTCACGTTAGGTTTCTGTTACTTCTGCATCGGATATAAGCGCGCTTTTGAGTTTTTGTGGGTTGGAGCGCGAGCGTGACGCGAGCGCGACACAACGGTCAAGCATGACGTTGAATAGAAATTAGGGGTTATTTTGGTTTAGATTTGTGTCTGCGTTTGCGCGCGCTTTCTGATTTTTACGTACACGACCAGTAGGTATGCATTTAGAAGTAACTGCGTTTCTTCTTTTTTGATCCTTCTTGGAACTCTTGAACCGTGCTTTCCTCGGGCTGTAGCGACACGTCTACACTGACGTCCTCGTCAATATTGTCAGAAATCTCTTGTTCAGATTCAGAACTAGTCGGCGTTGGACTGCCCTCAAATGAAAGGGAAGGCTTCATTTGGCTGTTCTAAGCTCGCTATTTTGTCCTCCAGTTCCTTGACCGTGTCATCATGCGTGCGGTTCTCTTCTTCAAGAATTTGGACAAGGAGTTTCTTATCGATAGCGAGTTTTTCCGCTCGCGCTTTTTCCTCCAGAATCCTAGTCTTCTCCTCTAGCGATCTTCGTTTCTCTTCTAGGCATTTGTATTGCTCTACCGCTCCCGATGTCGCCCGTCGAAGTTCCTCAATGGTCCATATGTTGCTCAAATCAATTCACCTTTAGGACAGTGGCACCTACTAAAGATATAATTTATTTATGAATCAATAATAAATATCGTGGATTCTTCTGGTTCGCGCGCGCGAAGCCAAGGGGTTTGGGTTTGGGGGTAAAGTTTTATCGACAGGTTTGCTCAGGGCGCGTTTGTAGCGCGAGCGTGATGCGAACGCTAATGAACATGACGCGCGCGTCGTGTGGCTGCATGGTGGCCGTCACAAGCTCTTAAATCAAGCGCGTGCTAGAGACCGTTTGAGGTGATTGAATTGTTGTTTCTCGTTGTTGCAGAGCATACCGTTGAAACATGTCCAGGAGGAATAATAAGACCAGATAAGGAGTTCTTTGCCAGACTGGACGAAAGCATAAAGAAATCAGGAGCAAAGCTTGTTGAGGGATATATTGATGCGCCAGGCCATGTATTCTACTTCATTCTTGAAACAGACGACAACACAGCACTGAATAACGCAGTGGAAAAGCTGAGGCTAGTGGGAAGGGTCAAGATGATTCCTGTACTGAAGTTTTCAGAAGCCTATGCGTGGACTAAGAAAATAGGAATTCAAAAGTAGAACGTGCATCTACTGAAGTGCTACTAAAGTTCGAGTTAGCGCATGATATCGTCTGGAACGGGCGAGTGAGCCGAACGGCTCACGAGCCAATACATCAGTCTACTCTTTCGATTTGAAGCTAATTTGGAAAATTAAATCGGCATTTTCCTTTTTTATTTCAATGTTTGTTATTTGAGTTGACTCTATCAGTTCGTTTGAAATTTTCTTTTTCAGCCAACGGGCAAGCGAATAGTTGACTATTTCATCATTCATAGCATAAAGATTAGCACCTTTTGCCCATTTTGGTAGTTTAATTGACAGAACATCATCTTTTGGATTACCTATTTCATCGTTGGGAATGTTCAAGAGCTTGGACATCTCCGAGGCTAACTCTTGAGGGGAATTTAGTCGTCTGGTTTCAGTTTTGGACAAAAGTGTATCGATTGGAATCGATTCCAATAGATTATCGTTTAATTTATGTGCCGTCCTGTATAGAAAAAGAATCTTTGATGGCTTGGCTGAACCATGTTCTCGCTTATACCATTGGTTTATTGTCAAGACAGGTAAGTGCTGGTCTAGCATGTACCTTTCTTCTCCAACCTTTATTCCAGCTGCTACGTGACCTTTTGAATGTAAGAAAAAAATTTCTGGATTCTTGTCAATATTCGATAAAAGACAAGCTGATAACTTTGCGTAGTCTCTGCAAATGCCTAGCTTACGTTCACGTCTAAGAAGCATGTTCATTGAAATGCTTGGTTTAAAAGCGTTAAAGAGTCCATCCTTTAACGGAATCCTTCTATTGGACTTTATGAGGACTATTATTATGACTATCGTTGTAACAATATTACTGACAAACGCTGAAACCCAAATCAGTATTATCGATGACAGCAACCAACTGTTGAAAATTAGGATAGAAAATAATGCCAAACAGGCTCCAAAAGCAAAAAGGAGTGGAAAAACGACAATAGTAGAAATCAATAATACAATTGGAATCGGATATCTTTCATCCCAGAAGTTGATGTTTCCATCTTGCCATTCTAGGATGTTTGTTAGAGTCTCTTTTTTTGATGCTCCTTCTAGTCTTTTTGTCAGATTTTTTATTGCGTCATTCTCTATTTCCTTAGAAGTCGGGCAATACCCTACTAAGTGACAAGCCACTTTGTAATTGATTCTTTGTTTGATTTTTCGTGCTCTCTCTAAAAAACTAGAATTTGCACCACCAATTTTCTCAATGCGCATAGAAGCGCTATATTTTATGCGAATGCTTTAAGCGTTTGCACCTTGACCCTGTGGTCTTAGAACGTTCTGTTATGAAGGCTGTCAATTGTCCTATTCGGCAAAAACGGGTTGAGTTTGGTCGTGATGGCATTTGTGAGCGTGCTGATGATTCTAAGTCGGCTGATATTTGTCCTGTACTGGAAGAGAGTCTTGATTTGTCTTTGAATGGTTAGATTTGGTTAGGTGACCGCTTTGGTTTTTCGCGGAACGTGGGCGGAGCGAGGCGAAGCCTCACGGAACAGTCCACAGTTTCCTATTGTAGCGTGCTCGGTTATTTGTCTGGTTATCATAGGTTGTGGTAGTCTTTTGTTAATGGATGGTTGGGTCTTCAAAATGTTAGCGACGTTATAGACAGATGCTTTTCAGAAAAGAAAATAGGATCGATCGATTAGACTCTGCTATTTTGTGCTATCCTGAAGTATTTGGAGGACTTTGCGGGCTAGATCAACTTCTGTACTAAATGCTTCTTGATTGCATTCACTAAGGTCTATGGTTTCATCATCAAATTTGAATGAGATTTGAGGTTTCAGAACATCATGTCGTAGAAACATGAACTTCAGGTTTGGTATGGTTCTCGCCAATTCTAATTCCTTTGCAACTTCTTGTGAAGACTCGACCCTTATGGTAATAATGAGGAGAAATCGTTTGCTGTTTCTTATAGCTTCATCTATTTTATCGAACCATTTTTCAGATCCATCAAATTCTTTAGGGATGTCCTTTAAGTCAAGGAAGGCAATATAGCCTTCTTCGGTAAGGCATTGCTTTAGGAACAGAGCAAAGTCCTTTGCTGTGTTTCGTTTATAGGAAATGAATACATCATATTTTCGCGCGCTTATTGTCACACTTGTTTTATTATTAAGCCATGTCAAGTATGATTTCAACTGAATGTTGAACGCTATGGCGCATTCAACAATCCCAACCTCTTTTCTGTGCCTTAGGAAAAGCGACGCAATCGTTACACCCGCTGGTATTTCCATTTCGATTACGTCGGAGGACTTTGCGTCTTTTGGCACAGAAATGAATTCTCGGAGAAAGAATTTTTCTACTCTGCTCCCTATCTTTATGGGAACTCCAAAGTTGGACGCGAGTTGCTGCAGCAAAACTATTGGTTCTTCATTCCCGACTTTTTTTATTAGTTCTGGAAGTAGCCTGAAGCAGTTACCAGGCACAGATAGCGTGTCGCCTTTGCATTGCCCCATTACAAGAAGGTATGTATTGGTTTTGCTTTCTTTTTGGAGAAATAGCAGAATCTTGAGACCGTCCATTTCTACGGTCTGCTTTTTCAAAGGATTTGTTATAGTTCTTATTACGTCTTTTTTAGTTATATGCAGTTCTTTTTCAGACACATCTTCAAAGCTTTTTGAGAATTCTATTCTCACTTTGCGTGCCTCGCTTGGAATTTAATAATGCTCAACTCTTTTTTAGACTATCGTAACGATAGATTCTAGAATGTGTAGCGCGCGCATTAGATCTATTAGTGGTACTGAAAAGGCATTAAGGTTAACCGCGCGCTAGTTGTTATTTGAGTTTTGTGAGTTGGAGCGCGCGTGCTAAGCATGACTTTGAACATGAAAAAGGGGGTTGTTGTTTATTTGCGTTTTCGGTATAGTTTGATTCCGTCTCTTTCGGTTACGTATTGAAATCCTGCGTTGATGAGTTGCGCGTCTTCTTCTATGGTTTTGGTTGTTCTGCATACGTATTCGGGTTCTGCGTCTAGTACGATTGCGCGTAAGTAGTGCATTGTTGTTTCGAGTCGTTTGTGTCTGAGGTGTCGCATTGTTCCGATTGTGTCTTTTTCGTAGTTGAGGTAGAATTGTGCGCCTGAGTAGTTGCGTAGGTTCTTCATTGGGATGTTTTTGAGTGTGGGGTCGTTGTGGTTGGTTGAGGCTTGGGTTCTTGCTCGTCTCCACATTTGGCTCATTACCTTCGGTTGCGGGAATGGGTATTCGGTTCGATAAAGGGCTAGGTATTCTCTGAGCATTTCTGCCATTGGTGGTTTTAGTTTGTAGTTGCCTGAGTCGTGTCCTTTCAAGCCTTTTATGCTTATGATTCCTTGTGTTTGGTCGAATTGGTTGCGGTGTGTTCGGTGTAGTTCTTCTCCTTCGACTGCTGTTTCTGCCATTAGTTTGAAGATGGTTGCGAATTTGGGTGTGGTCGCTGAGATGATCTTTTCGATTTGGCTTGTGGTTGGCATTATCGGGGTCGGTAGTACCCATTTGAATTTTGGCTTTTCCCATTATAAGCCGTGTGTCTTGCAGAACCAATCGTAAGCTAGGGTGAAGGAGACTTTTGATGAGTTTGTGAGTTTTGCGTATGCTATGGCTTGCTTTACGTCTTCGGGTTTCATCAGGTCGGAGAATTTGCTGAGTTGTTTGAGTCTGAAGTAAAAGCTCCTTAGGGTGTTGTCTGCTTTGCCTTCGGTTTTTGCTTTGGCGATTGTCTTAAGTATTTCGTCTTTGTATTTGAAGTTTTGTTGGGGTCGTCGTATAGCTAGAGGCTCAGATTCGGTTTGAAGTTGACTGTATAGCGTACTGGGTCTGTGTCTCCTATACTGGTTCAGTATACCAGCCTGGGGCGTTGGCGATCCTGGGTTCAAATCCCAGCGACCCCACCACAAAACCCAGAGGCCCCATTCTGAAATCTTGCTATTTGCGCTTTCTGAACAGTTTGATGTTGTCAAAGTCGCAAACATATTCAAACCCTGCTTCCACAAGTTTCTGCGCTTCCTCAACATTCTTTGCAGTAGCAGAGTTGAAGTCATCATCCTCAAAGTTGATGGGCTGTGTATAGACTAGAGTGCTTTGTATGCTTCTATGTCCGAGCATTTCTTTGACATGTAAGATGTCTCTGGTCTTGTGGTATTCCATTGTGGCTTTCCAGTGTCTCAATGTGTGGAAGGTTATTTGCCTGATTCTTTGGCTGCCAAGTTTCAGTAGGTGTTTACATGAGAAACGAGTAGCCAAATCTCTTTTTTTATTTTGAGCTTTTCCATCTAGATTTGAAATGTGATGAAATACGGCAATATAGATCCCGAAAAACTATGGGTAGTGTTGGCCGTAGTGATTTGCGAGGATTATGGCGTCAAAGATGTCCACGATGTTATCGCTGTTGATGTCTACATTTGTATTCCACGAGGGATGGATTGGCGTCTGATTGAAGTGTCCTGCGAGGATTATAGCGTCGAATATGTCGACTTTGAAGTCGCCGTCTATATCACCGGCGATCGTGACTAGAATTGAACTGTAAGTCACAGAATTGTCTGTTGTATTGGTTTCGCCAAAGAGTGGCCACGCATAAGCCTTCATAGTGTGGTTTCCATATGCAAAGCCTGCAGTGTTCCAGGTTAATGTGAAGACCAGTGAGGTTTCACTAGCTAAGTCAATAGTTCGGGTCTCAATGGCAATATCCTCTGCATAAAGCGTCACGTTGAAAGTTTCAGGATACATGCCCGCATTTTCTGAAGTCACGTTGAATTCAACTTTCATTCCTTTTCCAACGATAGTCTTTGAAGGCTGGATGGCAATCAAAGCCACGTCGTGAGCACTGACAACGATCACATCTTTAGTCGTGACGTCGTTTTCCCAACTCAGCTCATCAGTTGAATTGTCCCAGTTGACAACAACTCGAATAGTGTGAGGTCCAGCCGTTGCATTCCATCTGACAGGTATTGTAATTTTTGAGAGTAATGGAATAAAAGCCAATGTGTTCATGATTGTTTCGTTTCCGTCTGATATTAGAACTGGCACGTACTGAACGTGGGCGGCTCCCAGATTCCACACTGTGACGTTCAATGTTTGGATTCCTTCGGCAGGGTTGTTCTCAACGTCAATATCTTCTGAAAAGACTGCGGGATCCGGTTTGTTGGCAAGTTTCGTTTGAGTAATATTCGACACTCTTGCTTCTGCCTCCTGCTGAGTCGAAGCAACCACGCTCACTTCCAACTGCCGCAAAACAATCATGACCATCGAATCAGAAACAACAACGTAATGCCCACCGTTCATATGCTTCGTGTCGAAGACGAGCATATTGCTCGCAGGACTTGACGCGGGATAGTTGAGAATGCTCGGATAGACTTCGAATGCATAGTGACCTTCGGGAATGCTCGAAGAAATCAGCCCTACTCGGACGCCGTTGAGCTCGAGGCTCACATCGTGAGGTCTGTATGTCGACAGTGCCCATGGCAGAGTGAAACGTGAGACCAAGTAGACTCTGTCAACCTGGGGGTAGAGTGAAAGAGTCTCAGACTCTGCCTCTGTCACCTGATATGCGGCTAACACTTGAGAAGATGTGGAAGCTGGAGCGATCACATTGGAAATGGCGAAATTTACCGCCACTACTGCTCTGTTGGTGCAGTACCAAGCAACGAGCTTGAATAGATCAACTGTCCCCCAAAACGCCTTGTCAAGAGGTGGCATCTTGTCAAGAGCCCGCTTGTAGTCATTGATGCAGTTCCAGACACTGTCAAAGTAAATTATAGGTGTAATGATGCTATTTACCGCCGTCTCCCCCCAACCTTTGCCAGCAAGCCAACTTTCAGCATTGAATGGTTGTTGGTACATTACTTGTGCCATATCGCCGGTCCATCTGGCGCCTTCTTTGATGAGTCTTGCCTGTATTGGCTTTCCTACACCTTTTCCTTCCATCATTTCATCGATCGCGAAAAGGAGCTTTACGCCTGCAATGGCCTTGCCGGCTGCAACAGGTGGGAAGCTTCCAATGCCGCAAGTTATTGCGGTGCGAATAGTATGATATGGATCGATATCCCAGTCACCGTTCCACCAGTCTTCTAAGCCTCCCAGGAAAGAACCAACCCAGATCCGTAGGTCGTAGTAGTATCGTTCCCTTGGTCGAACGGTTATCTGAACCACACAGTCCCCAACTACTGCTGTCGCGTTAAATCTGACGAGACTTCCATTTGCGCTTCGTATTGGAACCGCAAAATTGACAACTATGGGTGTAAATGCCTCCAAGCTCAGATTGCCCGTAAAGTAGAATTGCTGTCCGTCTTCTGTCTTTGCGCTTATGTTAATCTCTCTTACTGAGGTCTGATTCGAGACGACTATGTAATCAAGGATATATTCCAAGCTCGAATTCGATGGCTCGATGTCGGCAAGTTCAAGGAACACGTTGGGGTCCAAAGGCGTAGAGTCGTGGTCTATTGTCAATTGAATCAGGTGGGTTGCGTTCAAAGGAAAGGGCAATTGATACGAAAAGCTGCCTTGTGCATACATGCCTGATGAGTCCAGACAAGTAACGTTTATTGGATCAGAAAAAGAGAAACCCTCAGAGACTGAGTAGCACATCAATATGCCAGTGAAGTTGCCTATAGGTACATTCGTCGCATTCACGACCATAGTGTTATTGCTGATTTCTCCATCAACGAAGACCCTTTTGTATGGGTCAGAGTCCCAACTCAGGCATAGTTTGACTGTCATGTTCTGGTCGACGGAACCCTTGTAGCCTCGGAAAACAAACGGAGATTTATCCAAAACAATCGCCGACAAGTTCTGAGGGCTAGCAAAAGTGGAATTGCCATCCGAAACATCTAGCCACGTAATTTCTCCTGCATGTATTTCGAACAAAGAGTTGTCATCGGTTGAAAAGTTCCTCGTTTCAGTCTTGAGGTCGTATCCTACAAGTTCTGCTTGATAGGAATAGTCTCCGCTGAAGCCGAGTACCACAAACATTGCTTTTCCTGTGAAGTCGGTCTCAGTCCACTCAACTGATATGATGCTTCCTGTTCCGTTCCAGAGGGTCAAAGAAACGTTTGCCATTGAAGCCGGGCGATCATTTTGGAACACGTCGACCACTATTTGGCCTGCAAAAAACAGGCTGCCGTTTGTCAGATAAGTTTCGACTGGTTGACCAGGAAGTGGGTTGGTGTTTGGCGATATGTCTGTGTCGTAGAATTCACTGAACTCGATCCTTACTTGTGGTGTAGATACCGTGAAGACGTGCATGCCGTTTGGTAGAGTGAAATTGACGGGGAGAGATGTTATTGTTTTTCCCGCTCCTTCTGCCGTTATGAAGCCGACGTAGCTTGTGAAATTCTGGTCAAGCAAGGGGACAACATCAAAGGTAAAAGAGCTCCCCTTTAGAAGGTAGGCATGCCAGACTATTGGTGTGAACTCAACTTTTCCTACTAGACTATCGTCAGTGTCTATGCGCAAATCGGTTATCGTATCACCATGATTGGTTACGTTCAGCGTCTTGGTCAGAGTCCACGGATCGATGCCTACTTCTGTTAAGGTGAGATTCAGATCCGGTTGCCTGACCTTCACTCTGACCAGCGCATAATCGTAGATGTTTTCGGCTCCAAGATTCGTCAGTTCGATTATGAACGCATAATTTTCCAACATGGCATCTTGCGCGAAGATGTAGAAGTCTGTATTCTTTGTTTCTCCAGAAACCAATGTAATACCCTGATCCATAGAGCCGTCACCCACGAAGCCGACTATGAGATCGTCATAGGGGTTTGACGTATTCAAAAGCAAATCGTGCGACTGTGAATCGTCGTTGATAACCGATACCGCGCCACGTTGTGCGTAGTCTCTTTCCACGTTGAAAGTGTAAACGTCTTGAACAAAGCTGATCCCGTTGCTGACGTAGAGCATTCTTTCAGTACTTGTGACGTTGCCATAGGTCGTGTTGCTATGGGCATACCATACATAGTCCACGTTCCTTGTCAGATTGAAGATGTACACGAAATGCATTGTTCCCCACTGTTCAACTGTATGGTCATAAACAGAATCACCTACTTGTTTAAAATAGACTTCAGAGCTTGCGTTCGAAGAAGTCGTCCATGAAATAAGGATTTTAGTCGATCCGATTTTGATGTCATTGTCAGGCCTAAGGTTGTACATAATGGGGTTGAGAACAACCAAAAGCTGGGCTGAAATATTCTTGGAAACATGCAGTAATTCACTCACACGGATTTGGATGGAATAGTTACCGATTGCAGATATGAGTTCGGGAACTGAAACCGTCAGGGTGACGAAAGAGATTTCGCCTGCTATCAGGTGAACAGGGTTCTTTTCTAGACTGTACCACGATTGGTCAAGTCCGGTGACGTTTATCAAGAAGCTATCTGAAGTCTCAGCGTAATTGTCTATTGTTACAGTGTATTCTACATTTCCGCCGATGCTTGTAGTGATGTTGTCTGGCATGAGTGAAACGTCAAACTCTGATCCTGGTGAGCGCGACAAGAGAAAAACAACAGTTGTGTCATTGTACAGGTCAATGAGCTTCGAGGTTGGCAGATAATACGGATCTAGCGAAACTGATGCATTGTAAACGCCATATCCCAGGCTTACTGTGACAAATCCTGAAGAATTCGTCAATAATGTAATGTTGGCAATGTTCACGTTCGCACTTTGAATCGGCAGGTCTGTCTCGTTCATGACTTCCACTGTCAACCAAAAAGCGGTGGGCGCCCCCAATTCTAGAGGTTGAAGGCTCCTTGTTCTAGACAGATCTGCGTTATTGGGTTCAGCTTCTATACTTTGGAGATTTCTACTTCGCGACAAATCTGCGTTGTTTGAGTCAAGAGGTGAAGACTGAAGATTTTTGCCTCTCGAAACATTGGCGTCACCGCCAATCACCAATGGCAACACTAGAGGAGGGGTGAGAATCATAAGCGTCATTGCGAAGGCGATGACCCAGTTCGTTTTCAGCAACGCTACCATCGTCCGGCTATCTCGTGATAATGTAGACATCGTCCATGTAAGCTGAATCTAACCATCCTGCAACTAGTATATTGACATTCACAGTTCCTGAAGGAATGGGAGCGGCAAATTGATACCAGGTATTAGCAGCTAAAGAAGCGTCGGGTCTGAAATAGGTGGTACCGTTGTACTGAATTGCAAAGTCATCCCACCTTGCGCTTCTCATGGAAAACAATAGCATGCAATTGTTGAAGCCTGTCGTATTGAACGTCTTCTGGTATCCAACGACAAAGTAATTGTAAGACCCCGTGTCGTAAAGCTTGCAGGAACGTTGGAAAGAACGATAATAGGCCGTTGAGACACCGAACCAATTATAATAAGAACCACCGCTAACCGACCAACCTTGAGTTGTTCCGTCTTCAAAGTTGTCGTATCTTATTTGGTTCCATCCTGACGTTCGGTCGATGAAATGATAAGATACGGTGAAATTGTCTTGGCTGTAGAGATCTATGTATGACGAGTCTCTGTAAGCTTTGACTATGAGGCTGATTGATTCGTTCAGAATGCCTGAAGATATTGATGCAGGTTTTGTCCGTGAAATGTTTGTGTATACAAAGTTGTTGGTTCCATCTACTGCAATAAAGCCTATTATGTACTGATAGATCGTCCAGTTTGCAGGCGGTGTCTGGTACTGATCAATGAGGAAGTAGTATCCGCTTGCCTCTTGGTTCTTTATTTGAAGTGCGATCGACATGTTGAGCGAATCGCCTTTGACGTTATTGATACATACGTAATAGTCAGGGTATGAGTTGTTATAATCTGCAGGTGCAAACCCCATCCAATGAACGCTGAAGTGGTGGTCTGTCACTGTCGGTGTTGTTGATACGGCATGATTCTGGAGAGCAGGCACCAAGACCATCGAAGAAGCTACCGCGATTACTAGGACACTGAAATAGATTGCCAGGAAACTCTTAAAACTAACCATCCCATTCCTTTCTCCTTATTTTCGAACATTATTCAAAGTTCTTGACTTAAGACTTGTGGAAAAATCTTCTATGGATAGTGTTGGTTGTAGTGGTTCGCCAGGATTATGGCGTCGAAAATGTCTACGATGTTGTCGCCGTTTATGTCTATATTCGCATTCCATAGGGGATTGATTGGCGTCTGATTGTAGTGTCCTGAAAGCAAAATCGCATCATAGATGTCGACCACGAAGTTGCCGTTGACGTCGCCTGGAATAGTCACGACAATATTGCCTGCGACAAAAATGTTATCTGATGTGTAAGTTTCGTTCAGAACTGGCCAGGAATGTGCACTTATTGTATAATTACCATATTCAATACCAGTTGTGTTCCATGCGAAAGTCAGAGTTATCGCGTTTCTACTTTCAAGGATCACATTATTCTGTGTGGCGGTAGCTTGCTCGTTGACGAATAAGGTTGTGTTGATGTTTTCAGAGTACTGGCCGTAGTTGAAGATCGTGATATCAATGTTCACGGTGCGATTTTGTCCTATGACGTTTTTTGAAGTATCAACAGATTGTATTCCTATGTCATGTAGGTCAAGCCGAGGTATTACTGCTGTTTCGTTTGACGTGACGATATACGGCTGACTTGGAATTTCACTGACCAAGACATTGCTGGCAAGAACTGTCGTTGCGTTACCTGACGAAACCTCAAGCGTGTAAGTGTCGGTCGGGTTTGCCTCAGGCTTCGGCGAAATGGATATGCAATAATCGCCTACTGTCTTCTCCAGATCTAATACCGCGTCATCGAGATTACCGCTTCCGCTTTCGTCAAGCTCAAGGTATACCATGTTTTCAACTTCCCTAATATCTCCCGCTATAGAGGCGCCTTCTGGGTTTGAAATGTTCAACGAAACAGGCGACCTAAGTCTGATCACTATTTTATCGAAGGCAGCGCTGGAGTATCGAATCCTAAGCGGAAATCCAACACGTCCACAGTGAGTTATGGTAAGGGATCTTGTGTTGCCCGTACTAGTTCGCAATGTTTTCAATGTCCCCGCTTTTTGGTCACAAAACGCCACCGTGACCTTTCCGTCTCCCCAGCTTGTCGACTCAACAGTGTTGTAAGTAAAATGCTGTCCTACACCATAGTCAAACACAAATGGTCCACCGACAAACATCGCGGTATGATCCATGATTCTGTCAGCATCCGTGTCGAAGAATAACAGATCACCTGGCTGCAAGTCTTTTGCTTCTATCTCGACGCTGTACTTCCACTGAAGATGAGCACCTTGGAACGGGACAGGGTTAAAGAACTTCACCCAACGTTCATAACTTTCGCTAAATGGATCCCATTGCAGGTAGGTCACATAGCTTTTTGAAGAATCAGGCGAGTACTTGGCAACAGTACCGTATGCAAAGTTGTACGACCAGTATACTAGACCTGAACAATCAACGCCACGTCCAAACTCAAATGTGTCCTTGTATATCCACTTTTTTTGAGTTTTGTCATAATGATCCTTCGCTCTATACAAATACCAGTACCCATTTTTGATCTCATCGGCACTGAGAAAATGACCGCCTATCCAATTCCAATTCTTTTGGGCGCTCCAATTCCATCCTTTTCCATGACGATACTCTGCGCCTATCAAAGATATGGCGAGCTGTGCCGCTTGTGTCGCTATGACTGTATGAGCAGTGACGAATCTGACGAAATAGAGGCTTGTGAAAAACTCATCGACGAAGACGATTGTGTCACCATAAATCGACGTCTTGAGCCATTTATCGCCTAGACCTGTCTCCCATGTGTTTATGACTCCTCCGCTCCAAATGTCGTAAAATCTTATGATCGATGCATTCAATTCTCCATCGCCATTAAGGTCAGTGCCGGCGAACGTCTCATTCGTCGCAAAAACTATTCTATCGGCATATATTGAGGCTCCGTCTCCAACTATGCCTGTGTCAGTTTCCGTTGAACTCGTAACGTTGTAGTATCTAATCGTGGCGTATGGTGGACTGGTACTCTTTCGTCGGAAAGTGATTATGCTTTCGAACATGGAGGGGTTAGTTCCCTCGACGCCCGTGTCAATAACGATGTCGGTTGTTGAGTTATAATACACAATAGTCGAAACAGCGCTCGGGGCTGAAACGGACAAATTCTGGAACGCCACGGTGTCTTTGTATACGGATAAAGAACTGGCATAGTAGCCAAGCCCTGTCCAGGTATGGTCTGTTCTATCATAACACCAAGCGCCCTCATCACCGTAGCAGGCTAATAAACTGTCACTCAATGAAAGGACCGGCAACCCGTGCGCGACCCAATCAATTGCGTCAAAAGTGTCGAAGAGGTCGTAGGGAGAATAAGGAGTCATTATGTAACGTTGCTCTCCACTAGAAATATTATACAAACCTATTCCAATGTAATGACTGCCAAAGGAAGCAAGGTCGATGTAGGCTATCGTGTTCTGGTAAATCGAAGGAAAGATAGCCATGGGAATAGTAGTGTTTGTCAAGACTCCTGATGAAATGTTGAAATACATCAAAAAGTAATTCCAGCTATCAGGAGGATCGGGCGGACTACTAAACGCGATTATGTCACCGTACACCGAAGGATTTCCTAGAAAGTATTGGCAAGTTCCGACCGACGTTGATGTGGTTGTCAAGACATTGCTGTGTCCCGTCACAGAATTGGCAGGATGTGCTGGATTGCGAACCTCAGGAGACAGGGACTTTTGCTCGAGAGCACTCTGGACTAGAACCGACTGGAAGGAAATCATAATGATCATTGTGGCAAACAAGACTCGATACTGCATCCCCAAACTCCTCAAGATTGAATACAAGAGTCCTTCCCCAAATAAAACTTGTGAAACAATCTTTTGTGCGCCTTAACCCTCCAACACTTTACCATCAAGACATCCATTCAGTAATTCGGAGGCGCGTGCTGGGCAAGAATGGATTTCATTCTAATCTGAAAATAGAAAAAAGAGGGGGTTTGCGGGATACTTGTGGAGATGTCTCCACTTGGGGCTGGGTTCAAATCCCAGCGACCCGACGAACCACGTTTTTGCCTTATTTTATGAAACTAAGGCACTCATGATCCTTTTTTGTTGGTTGAAAAGACAAAAGGCGACAGGTAGGTTGGCAAAAAACCTAAATTCTCAGAGAGCAATGTTTTCAGCAAACTTCTAAGAGCAATTGGAGAATGAACAAACCAGCTATTGTGATCGAGCATCTTACCAAGAGATATGAAGACGTCACAGCCGTCGATAGCCTAAGCCTGATGGTCGAAAAGGGTGAGCTTTTCGGATTGTTGGGTCCAAATGGTGCAGGTAAGACAACTGTCATAAACATTCTCTGCGGCTTGACAAAGCCAACTGATGGCACTGCAAAGGTTGGTGATTACGACGTTCAAAAAGAAGGCGGGAAGGTTAAGGATATGATAGGTGTATGCCCTCAAGAGACCGCAGTCTACCCTTATCTGACTGGTGCTGAGAACGTAGAACTCTTCGGAAATCTACAAAGCATGGACAAAGAAACGCTCAAAAAGCGAAGTGCTATGCTTCTGGAAAAAATGGGGCTTACACAAGACTCTAAGAGAAAGGCTGGGAAATACAGCGGCGGCATGAAGCGCAGACTAAGCCTTGTTCTTGCGCTTATCCACGACCCGCAAATCGCATTCTTAGATGAGCCGACAGTAGGCATGGACCCGCAGTCGCGCCATGCTGTTTGGGACTTCATAAGAGAACTTAAGAAAGAAGGCAAAACCATCGTTCTAACCACACATTACATGGAAGAAGCCGAGGCACTTTGCGACCGCGTCGGCATAATCGACCATGGAAAGCTGATAGCGCTTGGTTCGCCCAAAGAGTTGATTTCAAAGGGAGGAGTAACCAACTTGGAAGAGATTTTCATAAAACTCACTGGGAGAAGGATAAGGGAGGAGATATAGATGCAGCTTCAACGGGTCATAGCTTTAACGAAAAAAGAAATGAAGAAAACTGTTCGTGAACCTGCGGTGCTTTTCATGATCTTCTTATTCCCAATAGTTTTCGTCTTCGCTTTCGGCTCTGCCTTCAGCGGAGGTGGACAGCCCATCTACAATATTGGCGTAGTCAACATGGATCAAGGAAACTCGATAAACGCATCGCAGACACTCCTTACTGCACTGTCCGACACCAAAATATTGAATCTCCAAATGTACTCTGACAACCAGACAGCTCAAAACGACCTGTCCCAAGGCAGTATTCAAGCAGTCATGATAGTTCCAACCGACTTTAGCCAGAGCTTCGCTTCGTATCAGACAGCACCTAACGAGCCGAGCACGTGGACGAACACTACAGTTGCCATTTACCTGGACAAGGGCTCAATTGTAGCCACCCAAGCCATTCCGCCCATCATCCAGCAAACTCTGACAGCAATCGCTGGTCAAAACCAGCAAGCACCTGCAATCCCATTCCACTTGGAGATTGCGTCTCTGATTGAGGTGAAAGCTCCCTCTGCACTCGACTTCATTGCTCCTGGCATGTTTACTTTCGCATCCATATTCCTCATCATGATGGTCGCCCAATCATTCACCCAAGACCGCGAGAATGGCATGATGAAACGTATCCGCATCACGCCCACCACGCCGACCGAGTTTATGGCAAGTCAAGTAATCTCCTACATGGGCATCGCGCTAATCCAAGCAGCCATAGTCTTCGCCATGATGTACGCTTTGGGTTTCAGACCGCAGGTTGGTATACCTGTTTATGTGTTCGCATTCATACTGGTGCTTCTATTCTCGCTTTCAAACGTCGGCTTCGGATTGATTACAGCCAC
>Ga0315279_10005670_pt1 | contig 16051 bp, 11 predicted proteins | sample YL17G06_20_MG_FD_203694 | JGI IMG/M metagenome (GOLD analysis project Ga0315279, IMG submission 203694) | Sediment microbial communities from Yellowstone Lake, YNP, Wyoming, USA - YL17G06_20 | ecosystem: Environmental > Aquatic > Freshwater > Lake > Sediment | place: USA: Wyoming | collected...
GCAAAACCGGTGGTGGCTGTAGATCACGTCAGTTTTCAGGTGCAGCCTGGCGAAATCTTCGGTTTCCTGGGCCCCAACGGGGCTGGCAAAACGACCACGATCCGCATGCTCACCGGGTTGACACAAGCCACCTCGGGGCGGGCCAGTATCCTGGGATTCGACCTTTTCCAGGATGTGACCCGCATCAAAAAGCAGATTGGCGTCGTACCGGAAAGGTCGAACCTGTACGATGAGCTGACTGCTTACGGCAACCTGGAGTTTTCCATGCAATTATACGGCGTGCCGCGCTCAGAATGGCAGCCGCGCGCCGCCGTCCTATTGGAGCGCTTCCGGCTGGGCGAGAAACGCGACACCCCGTTTGCCAAACTATCGCGCGGCATGAAGCGTGCCCTGACCATCGCCGCCGCCCTGGCGCACCGTCCACCGATGATTTTTCTGGACGAACCGACGACTGGCCTGGACGTGATGAATGCGCGTTCCCTGCGCAAGATGATCGCCGGACTGCGCGACCAGGGCGTGACGGTTTTCCTGACCACGCATTACATGGAAGAAGCAGAGCGGTTGTGCGATCGCATTGCCATCATCGTTCAGGGGCAGATTGTTGCACTGGATACGGTGGAGGGGCTGAAAAAAACAGCCCAAAACACCAACATCATTGAAATTACGTTCGAAAGCGAAACCAACGGTGCCGAAACCCGTCGGTTCGAAGACCGCGATGTTGCAAAGGCGGTACAAACGGGACTGGCGCAGGCCAAAGGGCGGCGCTTGCTGGCTCTCAACACAATCCGCCCGACGCTGGAAGATGTTTTCGTCCGGCTGACTGGCCTGGACCGTGAAATCATGCTGGCCGAAAAAGGCGGAAAGGAGCCGGGCAATGCTGGCGGATGACCTGCGAGGTATGTATTACATCGCTTTGAAAGACCTGCGCGCTTACTATTTCAAGCCGCCGAACATCAGTTGGGGCATCCTTCTCCCCTTCGCCTTCGTGCTGGCCTTTGCCATCCGCAACCCGGGTGATTTGCGCGAACTTGTGCCCGGCCTGCTGGCGTTGACGTTGCTCTTCGGCACAAGCTCGATGGAGGCCATCGTAATCGTGTTCGAGCGGCGGATTGGTTCGCTGGAACGGCTGTTATTAGCGCCAGTGCGTCTGCCGGCGCTGCTGGCGGGCAAGCTGCTCGGCGGGATGGTCTTTGGGCTGACGGTCACGCTGGTAGTGTTGGGGATCATGCTGGCCGTCTTCGGCGTGAGCGGCGTCAATTGGCTGCTTCTCATCCTGGCGCTGCTGCTTTCGGCGGCGGCCTTTTCCGCGCTGGGTGCGGTAGTCTCGGTGGCGGTTAAAGAGGTCTTCGAAGCGCAGACGCTGGCGAACTTCGTTCGCTTTCCGATGATGTTCCTGGGCGGCGTGTTCGTGCCGGTTGCGGCGCTGCCACAGGGACTGCAAATCCTGGCGCGCGCCCTGCCGCTGACCTACACAGTCGAGGCGCTCCGCGCCGCGCTGGGGATTGGAACAGCGGAATATGCTATACTGGATTTGAGCGTTTTGGCCGGGTTCGCCATCATCCTGTTTGCACTGGCCGTGCGCATCCTGGGGCGGCGATTGGAATGAGAGGCGTCGCCTTATGTTGATCGAGCATTACGACCTGGAAGTCTTCACCCCGCCCTGTGACCCCGGCGCGGAGCGGTATGCGGCTCGGGCGCGGTTGACTGCCGACATCTCCGAAATCCTGCCCTATCTCAACGCGACCTTGCGCGGCGCGGTCTACCTGCCCGAAGCCCAGGCCCTGACCTGCCGAGTAGGTGCTGCGCAGAAGAAGGGTGGGCACAACATCGCCTTTCATGCTTACGAGATCGCCACCAGCAATGTGGAAGACCGCGAAGGCGCAGAGAAGGAGCTCAAAGGGCTGATTGACCTGGTCAACCGCACCTGGGAACGCTGCGCCGAAATCACCCCCGACCACACCACCCGCCAGCGCCCGACGCCGATGGCAGTTTACAAACTACTGCCGCAGACCAACTGCAAACAGTGCGGCGAACCAACCTGCTACACCTTTGCCTTCAAACTGACAGCCGCGCAAAAGAAAATGGCGGATTGCCCGCTGCTGTTCGGGCCGCAATTTGCCGAAAAGTTAGCCGCGCTGGAAGCCATCGTCATTGAAGCCCCGGCAATTGGTTAGCAGAGATTTCATTACTCACCGGAAAGGAAAAACAATATGTCTGAAGAAACCTGTGATTGCGCGCAGCGCCTACTCGGTTCGCAGCACCTACTTGGCAAGAACGACAACGGCGACTGTGGCTGTGACTGCGATTGTGGCTGCGAGTGCTGCGGCGGAGGCCGCTTCCATCGCCGCTACCAGACCAAGGCCGAGCAAATTGCCGAATTGGAAGCTTACCTGGCTGAACTGAAAACCGAGGTGCAGGCCGTCGAAGAACGGCTGGCAGACTTACGAAAAGCGTAACGCAGCCAACCATATTCAATAAAGAGAAGCTCATGAAGCCAAGGCGGATTATCCTCTGGCTCTTTGTTCTATTTATGGTCGTTGCTGCGGCAGTTGCGGCGTACCTCATCCTCGCACCGCGCGGGAGTGCTCCAGGCCTGAGCGACCTACATCCGCTCCCGCTGGATGGTCACCAGCGCATCTTGATCCTGGCCCCACACTGCGATGACGAAAGCCTGGGGTCAGCGGGTTTGATCCAAGAGGCCTTGCGCAAAAACATCGAGGTGCGCGTGGTGATCGCCACCAACGGCGACGGCTTCCTGTTCGCCACGATGGAGGATTTTCGCCGCCTCTATCCGAGCCACGCGGATTTCATCCGCATGGGGAACCTGCGCCAGCAGGAATCCCTGGCGGCGATGCGAATCCTGGGTCTGCGACCCGACCAGGTGACCTTCCTTAGTTATCCTGATCGAGGCACGCCTTCATTGTGGAACAATAACTGGTCGGCGAATGATCCTTACCGTTCACCCTATATCGGCGACGACAAAAGCCCGTACCCCATCACCTACAATCCGAAATCCGTTTATGCGGGTGAGGATTATCTGGCCGACCTCCAGTCCATCCTTGCCTCCTATCTCCCAGACCTGATCATTTACCCCCATCCAGATGACGTGCACCCTGACCATTGGGGCTTGAGCGCTTTCATCCGGCTGGCCGTTGCACTGCTGGAAAAGGCGGACCCAAGCTATCATCCCGACATGTACGCCTATCTGGTGCACCGACCCGATTTCCCGATCCCAGAGGGATTGCTTCCGAATGACAGCCTGCTCCCGCCTGCTCTTTTGTACGATATCTATCCAGACTGGTGGCGATTGGATTTGAGTCAGGATGACACAGCGATAAAAGAGCAAGCCATCCTGCAATACAAAAGTCAGTTGCCGCTGCTACGAGAGTTGTTAGAAAGTTTCATCCGCATGAACGAACTCTTTGCCCAGCCGCAACCTGCCACGCTGGCGGACTTGAGTTCAGGAGACGCCCATAACCCGGCTGCCTGGCAGGATGCCAGCGGCCAGGCCATCCCTCCAATCCAAAAAGATCCCACCCAGGACTTTTTTACGCGTAACGCCGTCACAGCCGCGGACCTGGTCGCTGCTTACGCGGCCCGGACGCCAGAGAACAGCCTGGTCATTTGCGGCCAGGTGCGCGACAGTGCAGATTCCCCATTGAGCTATACCCTTCGCATCCTGGCAGTCGATTCACAGGGCGTCGTTCACCGTACTTATAAAAACCATACTGGACAAAGCGGGTATCACGCCACTCTATCTGGCCCCTATTTCTGCAGCTCAGAGGCCCTTTCTGACCTGGGTGATCCCTGGCTGATCTTCGTCGGCGCGGACGTGGAGGAGGTGGGGGTCGGTATCCTGGATCAGATTGCCTGGCAGCAGGTTGATGTCGAACCAGGCCCCGGGTCCGGAAAGTGACGGGCGGCCATGCCTGAAACCGACATCCGGCCTTATGCGTCTACCGACCGGTCCGCAGTCTTCCGTATCGCCGCGGATACGGGCTTCTTCGGCGAGCCAGTGGAAGCCTTCCTGGAAGACCGGAACCTGTTCTGTGACGTCTTCTACCGTTACTACACTGACCTGGAACCTGAACACGCTTGGGTGGCTTGTGCGGACGATCAAGTGGCTGGCTTTTTGATGGGTTGTGTGAACACCCCCGTCCAGCGCCGGTTGTGGGCCAGGAAGATCCTGCCAGATGCAATCTGGCGGGTGCTGCATGGAAAGTACCGCCTGGGCGTGCGCACCTGGCGCTATGCCTGGGGAATGACAGAGGGGGCGCTGCGCGGCGAACTCCTGCGCGTGGACAGGAGGCAATACCCGGCCCACCTGCACGTCAACGTGGATACGGCCTGGCGCGGGCATGGCCTGGGACGGCGGCTGATCGAGGCGTACTTTTGTCAGTTGCGCCAGTTGGGGGTTCCAGGTGTCTACCTGGATACGACGAACATGAACCCGGCTGCCTGCCAGTTGTACGAAAAGATGGGATTCCAGGTCGTGGAGGCGCGCCCGACGCGGCAGTGGGAGCAGCTTGTTCCCCGGCCGGTCGTCAATCTTTGTTATGCACAGCACTGTGTGCGATGAAATTGGGATAAAGAGAGGTACTATCGGCTGACGGCTATGCGGTTGCGGCCTTTATGCTTGGCCACGTACATCGCCTGGTCAGAGCGCGCGATCATTGTTTCCAGATCGAGAGTATTTTCATCGTACATTGCCACCCCCAAGCTGACCGTCACGCTTAGCTCGCCCTTATCGGTCGGGATCAACATATTAGCAATCGTTCTACGCAGTCGTTCTGCAATTTCCTTGGTCACTTCGAGATTCGTCTCTGGCATGAGAAAGATAAATTCTTCACCGCCGTAGCGCCCTATCAGGTCAATCTCACGCACGCTGCTTTGACAGTGTTTTGCCAAAGCTTGCAGCACCTGGTCGCCTATAGGGTGGCTGTACATATCGTTGACCCGTTTGAAACGATCTATATCCAGCATCATGCAGGCGAAAGGGCGCCCAAAGCGGCGCGTGCGGGCAAATTCGATCCGCCCCATTTCAAACAGGCCGCGCCGGTTGTATAGCCCGGTGAGGGGATCGGTTATTGCCAGATTCTGCACCTCGGCGAACAGACGTGCGTTCTCAGTGGCACTGGCGGCATGGTTGGCAAAGAGGCTCAATAATTCCAGGTCAGACCCCGTGAAGCGCCGGGTTTCCACATTATGCAATACATGGATTACCCCCGTCACCTGGCCATGCCAAAACATCGGCACACTGAGCACTGCCGAGAAGGGCTGCTCCTTCTCGAAAGCACCTGACCGTCCACCCCAGGTACGATAATCATCAATGGTGAGTGGTTTTTCGGTCTGGGCCACGGTACCGGCTGCGCCTTGACCGTATTTAAGTATTGTCCCAATGTAATCGCGCGGGGTGTTGTAACTCACCACGCAGCGGACCTCCTGCCGTTCAGGGTCGCACAGATACAACCCGCCGCTTGTAGCATTCAACAGCTGCGCCGCTTGCTCGACGATGGTCTGGAGCACATCGGGTAGATCGTGCGGTGTGGTGATTTCGAGTACGGTCGCCTGAAGTGCGGCCAGGTCTTCAGCCCGCTGGCGCAGCGACTCTTCGGCCCGCAATCGCTCGATCCCATTTGCCAACTGACTGGCCATGATCATTAACAGGTTTTCATCTTCCTGCGTGAAAGCGTTCAACTTCGCGCTTTCGACATTGATCACGCCGATGAGGCGCTCACCGACCATGAGCGGGGTGCATAATTCGGAGCGCGTATTCGAATCGATATTCAAATAATAAGGGACGCGCGTGACATCAGGAATGCGCTCTGGCTTGCCTGTACTGGCGACATGACCGACGATGCCCTGGCCTAGCAAGACCACGATTGGATCCTCCCTCTCGCCCAAATGATAGGAGGAATGCAAGCGAAGCAACCCTCCCGCTTCGTCGAAAAGCAGCACGCCAAAATTATCTGGAAACAGTTTTTCGCCGATCAGTTGGGTCGTACGTTCGATCAATTCATCAACATCCTTGGCCTCAGTCATTGCCATGGCAATGGCATGCAACACCGCCAATTCTTCGAATTGCCTGTGCTCGCTTGCAAAAAGTTCTGCCCTGGTAAGTGCCAGACCGATGAGGTTAGCAGCCGTATTGAGCACATCACAGTCATTCTGGCTGAAGGCGTGCATTCGAGCGCTTTCAATGATAAGAACGCCCCTGACCTCATCCCCGATCCGGATGGGTACGTCCACCTCGGAACCGTTATTACCCTGGATATAGTTTAATTCTTTTGTTACATCCGGCGTGTAATGCAATTGGCCGTCCAACAAAGGACGCTCACTCAGGCCTTGACCGGGTGGCATGCGGTCTGGAATAAGTTGATCAGGCAAGCCTAGACCGACCTGCAGCACGCGATCACCGCTATTCTCATCCACCAGAAACACACTCACATAATCGAACTCTAACATATCATGTAAATTATGCACGACGCGCTTACAAATATCTTGTTCATCAAGCGCCACGGCGAGGTCGGTGCTAAGCTGCAACAGTGCTGCCTGTCGTTTGGCTTGCTGCTGTGCGGAACCAAACAGGCGAGTGTTTTCAAGGGTGATTGCAACCTGGTCAGCAAAAGCAGTCGCCAAGCGGACATGCTCGCGGGTGAAGTGATGGGGTTCGGCGCTGTCTATCGCCAGCAATCCGGTCACTTGATTGTGGACGATGAGCGGTACGCCCAGCCAGGAGCGGATGTGACTGTGCGGCGGTTGGCGGAAGTTTGGATAGAGCGTGCCGGTTTCGTCTATCATGTAGGGTTGGCGGGTCTGGATCACGATCGAATTGGGATTATCGCCGGGGACGGGAAAGCGGATGCCGATCACGCTGGATGGGTCCTGCCAGCCGCGCCCGCCGACGATTTCCAATTCGCCGTCGCGCAGCAACTGCACCGAGGCGCTGTCATACGGAACGACTTGCTCCAGTTGTTCCAAAATGCGGCTGACGGCCTCTTCGGGATCCAATGTCGCCGCAACAAGCGAGCTGGCCTTGCGCAGCGTTTCGGATTCCTCGGCGCGGTGATAAGCCTGTTCCATCGCTTGGAACTTGTCCAGCGTCAAGGCGATTAGACCAGCGGCTAGTTCACCGCGCACAATTTCATCTTCTGTAAAATGATGAAATTCATCATAGCCTAAGATGACCGCTCCCAGCTTACGGTTGCCGGAGATCAACGGCAAACCTAATGCTGAACGAAGGCGCGTGAATGGAGCCGCCACATCAGGATCAGAATAAGGAGAATTCGTTACATCTTCAACTACCAGGGCATGTCCCGCTTTTAGGACCGAGTAGGTTAATGTATGTTCGCCAGGTTTAGCGGGAACCTTGCTATAGGTTTGGTTCATTGAGCCATAAGCAACAGCAGGAATCGTAATCTCATTTGCTTCATCCCATAATGTAATAAAGCATTCATGTGCAGAGAATAATACACCTGTACGGTTGACCAGCACCTTCAAAAGCGCGGATACATCCTCTGCTTCCAGTGAAGCTCGGAGGATGTCGTTGAGGAGCGTTAAGAAATCAGCATAAGCGCGATGCTCTTCATCGGTGCGGCCGCGTGCCATGATTTCATCTTGATTCTGCAATATCTTCAACTTCGTTCTCACTTCGCTCTTCCATTTCATAAGTTTCGTAGTTCTGCTTTTGCGGGAGCTAAGCCCCCGCTAAATGGTACGTTTGTGCTCAAATTCGAGGCACAGCCTCTTTTTAGCGTAAAGTGCGCAAATCCTACAATATACTGATTCACCCTGAATAGGGCGAATAAGATCTTTACAGATCAATTAGATTTGGGTCCATCACGTATTGCCACCAGTTATTCACAATGCCGCTGGTGCGTCCAGCCACCTTGGGCAGGTGCTTCAGCCACCATGTGTGGTGGGCGCGGATGTCGCCGTTGCCCCATTCGTCCGCAGCAACCTGGCGGATGTCATTATTGAATACGGGGAAATTGTCCCAATCGTAGCAGTTGCTGAGCACCTGGCGCGGGTTGTTCCAATCGTAATCCCGCTCGCTGTTGGGGGCATAATGGATCGTTCCAATGGCGGCCTGGCTCGGAGCGATCTGTTCGAAGCAAATATACCTTTGGAATAGATTCAAGCTGGAAGTGGTGTCTATAACTGCCCATAGCCGGTTCGGATTATAAGCCCAGGCCACAAAATCCTGGCAATCGAATGCTTTGGCTAGGAGACTTTCAGCCCGGTGGCCGAAGGATTCGAGCATCTCGCCAACGCCTCGTTCATATGAAAAGCCCATCAGGATGAACTTGCGGCTGCAACCAGCGGTGCTTTCCAGTGGCGGCGCATTGCACAAGAAAGCGCCCACCCCACTCATGGTCGATTCGTAAAAGCCAGCGTATGGAAAGGCAAACACCCACACTTCGTCAATCTCGCGGTTGACCACGCGCGGCAGGATGTTGAAACCGGTCAGGATGGCCTGGTAATCCACCGTCTCTGGTTTGTGTGGAGCGACCGTCTTGTTGACCACGGCCGTGTACGTGGCTGGGTCGTAGCGATAACCGTCTACCAGGGCAGGGAACTCATTCACGTCAATGCGCTGGACGATCTGGTAGCGCGCCAGGCCGCCGCTGGTCTCCTCGATATCGGCCATGAAACCACTGACCAGGCCTTCCACCTGGTTCCAATTCATCGCCTGCGAAACCTTCTGGCCACTGGCCGGATCCATGACCGGGTCGTAGACGATCAGCAGGATGCGCGCGGTGACGATGCGCGCCGGCTCAGTGGTGTTATCGACCGGCACTATCGGAGTCGTAAAAGGCGGCAGTTGGTGTTCCGTCGTGCCGCCCGACGCTGGCTTCGAGCTGCTGAAGAGGGCGCGCAGAAGGTCAATGAGGAAGTTGAGGAATTTGCCGAGACCGCTGGAAGAATTGCTCATGAGTGCTCCTGCCCCTCTATCCCCTCCCCTGCACCCCTCCACTTTCTCCCAACGTTGGAGAAAGGGGAGGAGACGGGGGTGGGAAAAGAGGGTTATGGTACATCCGTTGCGTAATATACCTGGTTATCCACGCTCAAGAAGATATAGCGATTCGGACTGACTGCCACGGCTGTAACAGGCGTTGTAAATAGTAACTTGCGTTGATCCACTGTGGGCTGGAACTGGCCCTGCAGGTTGAGCGCATCGGGACGCGCACTGAAACGATAGACGGCTCTTGTCATTGATTCTAGCATGTAAAGCGAAGGGTCGGACGGCCCTGCGAAGAGCATCTGGGTGAAGACCGCGTCGCTGATCGTCGCGCCGGACAGGTGTCCGGGTCGGGGATCGGTGAACGGATCCGGGTCAACGCAGCGGCCGCCGCCTACACAAGCGGCCACGTGTCCATCCCGAAAGAGCAGGTACAGGTCCTCGCTCCTGAACGCCAGATCCATGGCCGTGTTCATGCCCTGCGGCACCTGTTCGCCGAAAAACAGGTTGGGGTCCTCGAACTTATCCTTAATCCAGAAATAACTCCAGACGGCGCTACCGGTTGGGTCGAGCACGTAGAGGGTGTTGCTGTCGGCGTCTAATGTAAAGGCCGAGACGCTCTTCCAGCCCAAGCCCGGCGTTTCAAGGGGGACGGCGCGCGGTTCTAGGCCCTTGGCGCAGAAGAGCAGCGTACCTGTAGCATCTATGCCCAGCAGGGTCGCATTATTATAGAGATTGCTGTTCATTAACGCGACCAGGTCAACCAATTGGCCGACGGTGATATCGCCGTAGGTGCCCGGTGCGCATTGGAATTCGGGATCAATCTCGTAGCCCTGGTTGGTGCTCATGGCGCGCAAGATGTTCCCGCCCGCCGCGTTGAGCAGGTACAGGTCGGCCTCGGAGGCTGCCATGCGGCTGACCTGGATCGTCTTGTCCAGCCCGCTGATAATGGCGGGGTGGAATTCAAGGCGTACGATCCGATCCAGGTTGTCCAGCTCGGCCTGGGCCTGCCAGCGCAGATCCTGCGAAGCCTGAGTCACCTGGTAGGCCTCGGCCTTGTCAAGGTAGTAAAGCGTGCTCTCCCAGGCATGGCGGACGACGGCCGGGTCAGTCTGGCCGATTGCGCCGACCGCAGCCTGGACCGCCTGCTTAAAGTTTTCGTCGTACTGCGAGCCGCGCCCATAGCGCGAGTAGAACATGGCGGCGACTATCACGATCAGCAGTGGCACGGCGATGGCGATGAAGGCCATTGTCGAGCCGGACATGACCTCCGTCTCGCTTTCCTGCTGGCCGGGGAGCAGGCGCGGCAGAACTTTAAGGACGCTATTCGAAATGGATTGGAAGAAGCCGCGCCCGGCTTGCATTCCCTTTGCCAGCCAACGGAAGAGGTCCGTGCGGCGGCGGGAAGCCGGGCGAGAGATCTCAGGGATGTTCGACGTATCGCGCGGGGCGACGGTACGACTCGGGCGGAGGCCCTCCTCCGGCTCAGACAACGCGGCGGCTTCCTCGGCCGGCGCGGATGGAGGCTGGCTGCTGCCCATTGGCCGTACGAAACGCCCTGGTTTGATCACGTACGGGCGAGGCGGGGTTGCCTGGGCGGGCAGCTCTTGCGCCGCTTGGAGCGGGATGGAGAATGAGGGGGGAGGCGAGGCTGCCTCTTTTTCCGTCTGGCCGATAGGCGGCTGGACCTGTTCAGGGGAGGAACCGGCTGCCGGCGCGGGAGCAGGCTTGAGGTCCGGGGAAGGCGCCGGAACTGCCTGGGCAGGTTGAGAAGCCTGGCGCGTGGAAACAGGCTCAGGAGCTCGAGTCGGTATTTCCTGGGCGGGTTTGAAAGTCTGTACGATGTTCACTTTCCCACTGCCGGCCTGCGCCTGGATCAAGACCGCGTTCAGGTCTTTGTCGGTCAGGGTGAGCAATTTACGGCGCAGGGCATCCGGCAAGGGAAGGCTGCGCTCGTTTTGCAGAGCTTCATCCCAGCTGGAGGGGGACGCAGCGCACAGCACGACCAGGTCGCCGGGTTGCAAGTCCACCTGGGAAAAATAGAGCGGCGTGGTCTGGCTGAAACCGAGACCACGGCCGGAGATTCGCGGGTCATGGACATGTTCCGCTTTTTCGCTGGTCAGGTGATAGACGTGCGTAGGGCCGCATTGGACGAAGATGAATTGCGCTCCGCGCAGTACTCCCACGATCAGCCTGGCTAGGATAAATTGGCCGCGCCCTGTGCTGCCCATGTTGCGCTCCACCAGGGCCTGGTTGAGAGTCTCGGCTGTGGCACGCAGCGCAGAGGTCAGCGCGCCATGGTTCCGGTAAAAGCGCTCCGCCATTTGGGAGGTGATCTTGTTGTATTCGCTGGAGGAGAACGGCGTGTTGCCGGAAAGGGTCAGGTAGATGACCAGGTTGTCGCCCCGGCGGCTGCGCGCTGCGCGGCGTGGCGGCGTGGCGGCCAGGAGTCCCGGCAGGGCCGGCCACTCCTGGCCCTTTATGCGATAGACGGAAAGCAGATTCAGGTCTAATTCGGCTGCCACGTATTCATTATACGGTAAAATTCAATTCAATGACAACCCATCTAGGAAAGCTCATGGAATTTGCCCTCATCCAAACCCCCTCTGACTTCGACGCGCTGGCCACAGACTGGAATGCCCTGCTGGCCGTAAGCTTCGCCAACGTCCCTTTCCTGCGCCACGAATACCTGCGCGCCTGGTGGAGCGCGCTGGGCGGCGGCGAGTGGCCGCATGGCGATCTGGCAATCGTCGCCGCGACAGAAAACGGGCAGTTAGCCGGCCTCGCACCCCTGTTCCTGACGGACAACCGCGATGGCCAGCCGGCCCTTATGCTTTTAGGCAGCCTCGAAATTTCGGACTACCTGGACCTCATCGTCCGCCCAGACGACCTGCCCGTTTTCCTCGGTGGTTTGCTGGATTTCCTCGTCCGCAGCGGACCCTCGTCCTGGCGCGCCCTCGACTGGTACAACCTGCCCGAAACATCCCCCACGCTGCCCCTGCTGCGAGACGAAACCAGGAAGCGTGGCTGGACCTTTACACAGGAGAATTTCCGCCCGGCGATCTCGGTGCCGCTGCCCGGCGATTTCGACGTTTACCTGAGCGGCATAGACAAGAAACAGCGCCACGAGATCCGCCGCAAGATGCGCCGCATCCATGAATTCGGGCTGGCAGTGCGCTGGTACATCGTGGAGGACGAAGCCGCGCTGGAGGCCGAGATTGACAGTTTCCTGGTACTGATGGCCAACGACCCGGCCAAGGCCGCCTTCCTGACCGAGGCCATGCGCGCGCAGATGCGCGCCAGCGTCCAAGCGGCATTCCGCGCCGGTTGGCTGCAACTGGCCTTCCTAACCGTGAACGGCGAGAAGGCCGCCGGTTACATGAACTTCGATTACGACAACCGCATCTGGGTCTATAACTCAGGGATTGACAACAAATATCTTGAGCTTTCCCCCGGCTGGGTGCTGCTGGGATATTTGCTGGAATGGGCCAACGAAAACAGGCGCGCTGAATTCGACTTCATGCGCGGGAACGAGGATTATAAATATCGGTTTGGAGGGGTGGGAAGATGGGTGGTGAGGGCGAAGATGGTGAGGGTCAACGCGTCAGCGTAACCTTATGCAGCCCGCGCGGGCGATCGGGGTCAATGCCTTTGGCCAGCGCCAGGCCAAGGGCGAATAATTGCCCCGGCAGGATAGCTACAAGCGGGGAAAGCCACTCAGGGATTTCACTGGGAATGGAGAAGGCTGTGGTCGCCAGATCTAATGTCGGTTGAAACGGGGAAACAACCACCAGTCGAGGGGCGCGCGGCTTTAGTTCCTGCAAGAAACCGGTCAATTCGATGGCCGTCTCGCCCTCTGGCACGACCGCCAGGACGAGGAATCCGTTTTCCACCAACGCAACCGGGCCGTGCTGGAAATCGGCGGAAGAGTAAGGCTCGGCCAGCACGTAGGTCAATTCCTTGAGCTTCAGCGCAGTCTCGAAGGCGGTAGCGTAATTGTAGCCGCGTCCGATCACCACGCAGGCTTCGACTTCCCGATAGGACGCCGCGGCAGCGATCACCGTATCGGCCTGCGCCAGAGTCTGAGAAACGAGAGCCGGCACCAGTTCCAGGGCGAGGCGCTGTTCTCTATCCTGGGAAAGCGCGGCGCTCAGCATCGCCAGCGCCAGCAGAGACGAAGTGTACGTTTTCGTGGCAGCCACACTGCGTTCCAGACCAGCGCGCAGGTTGATACGCTGCTCCGCGAATGCCGCCAACGGCGAGAAAATGTCGTTGGTGATGGCGACGGTCAACGCGCCCTGCCGCCGCCCTTCCTGGATGACGGCCAGGATGTCCGGTGAGCGTCCCGACTGCGAGACAGCCAGCACTAGCGCGTCGCTCAGGCAGGGCGGTGATCTGTAGACAGTGAATAGTGAGGGCGTGGCCAGCGCGACCGGGAGCCGGTTGTGCGCGCCGAAGAGATACTGCCCGTAGCGGGCGGCGTTATCCGAGCTGCCGCGCGCCGCCAGCAGCACGAAGCGCGGGGCGCGGGCGCGGATGGCCTCGGCCACCTTTTGGATATTAGCGGTCTCGTCATCCAGCAGCCGCCGGAGGGTTTCCGGCTGTTCCCGGATTTCGTGTTCCAGAAGTGATGGGGGCATATTTTTCGTTTCCAGAGGCATTCGAGAACTCTTCTTGCGCCCTCTGCCAGGGGTGAATCCCCTGGCAGAGGCCCAGGAAGCCGTCTAAAGACGGCTGAACGCCAGTGTGTTCTCTTTCCACAGATTGTCCAGCGCCTCATGGGCGGCATCCAGGGCAATTTTCTCACATTCCGCCGCCAGCCGCCCGGGGTAGCGGTAGGCGTATGGGGCCATGTCCACTTCGTAGCCGCCCTCGACATGAGCAGCGGTCGTGTGCAGGTAGCTGATGCAGCCATCTGTAACGCTGGCAAAAAGGGTATGCTTCGCGGGCGACTGCGCCTTGACCGCCAGGCCGATCTCGGTGAACGTCTCCGCGCCGAAGGTAGCCAGCCCCAACTCGCCCAGCCTCACCGCGTTGACGCGCATCGGCACGCTCCAGACGCCATTTCGCGCCTCGAGGCGTGACTTCCACGGGTAACGAATGTCAAGCAAGGAGTCAGTCAGGAAGCCCATACAGGATGGCAGCCCGGCCATCGCCAGCAGCGGTCTGCGGTAACTTTTAGGCGGATGGGATGTGACCGCCGCCACCTCGAGCGGAAGCCACGCCTCGCGGCGGGCGATGCCGAGCGGAGTCCCACGCAGCTTTTCAGACTTCAGCCTGCACGCCGTTACGACAGTTTCTGCGACTCTTTCTCCCTCCTCGCGCGCCATCTCGAAGGCGCGGGCGTCGTCCCAGTACATATCGGGGTTTAAGTTGCCGGTCGCGCCTTGCAGGAAGAGCGCCATCCCGCCCAGTTCTTTCTCCACTTTGGCGCGCATCGCCCCGATCCAATCCGCGGAGGCGAGCAGGTTATCCGGGCCGAGGATAGTGCCATGGCAGGCGAAGTTGACGAGGGTGGTGACCCTCACCCCCGGCCCCTCTCCCTGCTCCCTTCGGGAGTGCTTCGCGAGGAGAAGGGAGTAGATGCTGACAACCTGTACTGACCGATCCACCACACCTTCGGGATTCCTGCCGATCTCGAAGTGTCCATCCGCCTGGCGCTCGCGGCGGTTGATGGCAATATCCGCCTCACCCTGCGACCATTCCAGCCATGCAGGAGCAAGGTTGTTTCCGGCCTCGTCTACGGCCTCGACGATGCGCTCGACCACCGTGTTGATGTAATCCCGGTTCAGGCGGCTGGATTTCTCATCCGCATAAGCGATAGGGCCGGAGTGGGTGTGCGAGCAGCATAAAACGACTTCGGTAACACCTGTGAGGTGGGATTCGAATCTAGCCCTGCTCTTTAAACTGGCACGGACGCGGTCAACGACGAACTCGTTGATTGCCAGCAGGTCGAGGGCAACGATGGCGATGCGGGTTTTGTCGTCATCCAACACCAGTGCGGTGGCGGTCAGGTCGTCGTGGACGCCGTTGTTGCCTTTCGTCCGGTCGCCATAGCCGATCAGGAAAATCCCTTTCGGAGGGGTGATGATCCGGCGGGCAACGCCAGCGTGAAGAACAGTAGATTTTTCCATCACAGCCTCGTAGGGCCGGTTTCTATACCGGCCATCGGCGGCGGGTAAGAAACCCGCCCTACGGTAGATTCATGTTCCGGCGCGTCTCTTCGGGCGTGTCGCCCAGGCGGTATTTCTGGAAGACGACAAACCCGATGAGCATGAACACAGCCATGGCGACAAACGCCAGCCGCACGCCGAGTGGATTGGCGCGGGTGTAGCCGAATGTCTGGAGAAGCAGCGGCAGGATCAGGGTACCGACGGCGATGCCGAGGCCGTTTGCGAAGGAGAACGTGCCGTAATAAATCGCCTCGCGGCGGCGACCGGTGCGCATCTCGTCATAGTCCACCACGTTGCCCATCATCGCATAGACAATGATGAAGTACCCGCCGAGCGTCATCCCGACCAGCAGCAGGAAGATGATCGCCTGAATCGTAACGGGCAGGCCGGGCACTCCCCCGACAAAAAAGCCGAGTCCAAACGAAATTGCCAGGCCGAGCATGGTAATGTTGAGCAATGTCCGCTGGGAGAGTTTCTTGTTCAATAGCGACCAGATTGGGCCGGTAATCGCCATCAAGATGATCAGGCCGCCCAGATATAGGCTCACGTCGCCTTCGCTGCCGCCGAGAACAAGCGTGACGAAATAGGGGAAGTTGGCCTGCACCATCATGTAGGCCATATGCACGAAAAGCGTGGAGAAGAAAATGATCAGGAACTGTTTGTTTTGGAAAGTAGCTTTAAGGCCTTCGATGGCTTTCATCGGTTCACCGACCGGACGATCGGTTTCGCGCAGGCCAAGCAGCGTCAGGTAGAAGGTCACCACCCCAATCACGCCGACTGCCGCGCCCATCGCCAGAGGGCCAATGCTGCTAAAGAGCAAGCCTGAGAGGATAGAGCCAATCAGCACTCCGATAACGCCAAAGGCATACTTCCAGTACGAAAGCCCGACGCGGGCTTTGGCATCCGGCGCCATTTC
>Ga0315279_10005671_pt1 | contig 16050 bp, 14 predicted proteins | sample YL17G06_20_MG_FD_203694 | JGI IMG/M metagenome (GOLD analysis project Ga0315279, IMG submission 203694) | Sediment microbial communities from Yellowstone Lake, YNP, Wyoming, USA - YL17G06_20 | ecosystem: Environmental > Aquatic > Freshwater > Lake > Sediment | place: USA: Wyoming | collected...
CGAAGAGAAAGTGCTTTCTATGAAAGCATTTTAGCTTGGCAAAAAATATGATTAGCGAACAAGAAATGAAAAAAGCAATTCAATCCGTCATTAAATCTATGATGGATAGAGTTATGAATAAGGTTCTTGTTGAAGATCCGTTTATCAAGGAAGAACACCGGGCCAAAAAACCTTTGTATGCGGCGTTTGTTCCGGATGAAATATTTAAGGGATCTCATTTTGAAAGGCGTTTTGTTACCCCTTTTGGTGATGCTTGGGAAAAGTTAGCAATTGTTGCAGCTAATACTGGTTTAGGTTATGGCATTAAGGGATACAGTATTATTGGGAAAATAAATTCTGAAAGACTCCGACGCATTCAGCAAGTTCTTGATTCCCTTGAACATCCAGAAAAAGGGAAAAAAAGAATGGGGCCAAACTGGAATAATGAATTACAATATGTTTTAGAAGGAAAAAGTGGAGAAATTATTCCAATAACTGTTATGTGTGATGTTTACACCGAAGATAGAAAAACCAATAAAAAATATACTTTCGAATTGAAGGCACCACTTCCTAATAGTGATCAAACAAAGGTTAGTAAAGAGAAATTGTTAAAGCTTTATAGTATGGAACCAGTGCAGATTGATGGAGCCTATTATGCATTGCCTTATAACCCATACGGCAAAAGATCTGACTATTCATGGAGCTTTCCAGCCCGATGGTTTGACATGAAAAATGATGAAGTTGTTTTGATTGGGGATGAGTTCTGGGAAAAAATTGGGGGCATAGGTACATACAAAGCATTTATTAATGCTGTAAATGAAATAGGCAAAGAGTATAAAGACAGAATATATAGAGAATTTCTTGGGATTGAACCGCCGACTGATTTAGATGATGGAAAGCTGTAAAATCTCTTCTGGCAGTGAATGATTTGTAGATGGCACTACTTCCCGTATCTCTCCACAATCCTCTCTATAATTTTACATGTAGTAAAATCCTTTGTATCCATCAAGGAGGATATGTATAGTAGAAGTAGATTGCAGAAGAGTAAACTGTGCAACATAAGAGATATGAAGAAAGAATATGATTTTTCTAAAGGTGAGCGGGGCAAGTTCTATCGTCCCAATCTACGATTGAATATTCCGATCTACCTGGAAGAAGATATCGCAGATTTTGTCCAGAAGTTTGCCCGCAAGAAGAAAGTGGATACGCAAACAGTTGTCAACCAAATCTTGCGGCGCAACAAAGAATTAATTCAGTTGATTCAATAGTCAGTCAGCCTAACATGCCATAAAGAGGGCGTAATCCGCCACTGGCGGACGCCCCTACTTCCTGTACCTCTCCACAATCCTCTCAATAATTTTACTCGTCGAAGAAAAATCACCTTCAATGTAGGGAAGGGAGATTACTTTTCCGCCTGATGCTTCAACCACATCCCTCCCGATAATGGTATCCACCGTCCAGTCCCCGCCTTTGACCAGTACATCCGGCTTGAGGTACGAGATGATGTTGTGCGGATCTACTTCATCGAAGATCACCACATAGTCAACGCAACTCAGGGCTGAAAGAACCTCAGCTCTCTCCTGTTCCGGGATGAGGGGGCGTTTTTCTCCTTTCAGTTTCTGAACCGAACTGTCACTGTTCACTGCAACCACCAGGATATCTCCATGACTCTTTGCCTCTTTCAGATACCGTACATGCCCTACATGGATGAGGTCATAACACCCGTTGGTGAAGACAATTTTCTTTCCTGTTTTCTGATGATCAGCGAGGATCTTTTTTAATTCTTCTCTTCCTTTGAACTTCTCTTTCATATCAGTCCTCAGCAGTAATTCTCAGCACTTCCTGATAGGTGGTAGCCCCTTTGAGCATCTTCTTAATCGCATTTTCTCTCAGGGTAGTCATTCCGTCTTCACTGGCTTTTTTCTTGATGGCATCTGCATCAACTTTTTGAGAGATCTGTTTTTTGACAGGTGGTGTTATGGTTAATACCTCAAAGACTCCACTCCTTCCCCAGTATCCCGTATTCCTGCAATTGATGCAACCCTTTCCTCTCTTTAACTCGACCTTTTCCCGGTCCAGAAAGGTAAATCCTAATGACTGGAGATCTTCACTGTTGAGTGAAAAGCTCTCCTCGCAGTGGGGGCAGATTTTTCGCACGAGCCTCTGGGCCAGGACGCCGATCAGGGTCGAGCTGATGAGGAATGGTTCGACCCCGAGGTCAATCAGGCGGGTAAGGGAGGAAGCAGAATCATTGGTGTGAAGGGTACTCAGGACGAGGTGGCCGGTTAAAGCAGCCTGAATGGCATTGTCGGCAGTTTCCTGATCTCTGATTTCACCCACCATGATGATATCCGGGTCCTGTCGCAGGATGCTCCTCAGGCTGTTGGCAAACGTGATGTCCACCTGAGGCTGGACAGCAATCTGGTTGAACTCACTGCAGACCATCTCGATCGGGTCTTCAATGGTGACGATATTTTTCTCCGGTGTTGAAAGGTAACGGAGTGCAGAATAAAGGGTGGTGGTCTTTCCACTCCCGGTGGGACCGGTAACGAGGATGATGCCATGGGGCTTTTCAAGGAAAGAACGGAACTGGATGAGGTCAAAGGGAAAGAACCCCAGTTCTTCTAAATCCTGGAAGAGAACGTCGGGATTGAGGAGGCGCAGCACTGCCTTTTCTCCAAAGGCAACCGGCACCGTGGAGATACGGAGTTCCACCTCTTTCCCGCTGTATTCGATCTTCATCCTGCCATCCTGAGGCCTTCTTTTCTCAGCGATATTCAGGCGTGAGAGAGTCTTGATGCGGGAGATGACTGCAGGATGGACCGCCTTGGGCAAGGTATAGATGGGGTGGAGTACGCCGTCTATCCTCAGTCTCACCTGACTGTCTTCCCGTTTGGGTTCGATGTGGATGTCGCTTGCCCTCTGCTCGAAAGCATAGTGGAGGAGATAATCCACGGCATTCTTGATGTGTTTGTCGGTGGAAGGGATTTCTTCCAGGGATTTCAGACGGGTGTACTGCTCAAGGTTGCCGAGGTCTACGAGAGGAGCTATTAAATCCTTTTCCGCAGCAACAATGGATGATTTAAATCCATAAAACTCATGAATGGTTTTTAGGATATCAGACCTGGTACTTACCACGATGGTTAGATTGAGGCCGTTCATCCTCATGATGTCCTCGATGACTTCATGATTCTGGGGGTCAAACATGGCTACGGTAAGATTATCTTCCTCTAGGGCAAGGGGTACAACGAGGTGTTTGAGGGCAAAGGCCTTGGGAATGGTTTTGGTTACCACATCCAGGTCGAGCTCCAGAGGATCAATCTTCTTGAAGGGAACCCCCAACTCCCCTGCTACTGCCTGCATGATCGCTTCCTCGGTGAGGTAGTCTTTCCCTGACCCAGTCTGGAACTTGAAAGAGGCGATAACTTCGACCGGTGAGATTCCCTCTTGAGACGTTGAAGGTATTTCCCGGTTGCCCTTTATTTCCCTCAGCTTGGAGAGTTTCTTCCTCTGTTCCTCAGCCTTTGAGAGGATTCGATCGTGCTGTTCAGGTGAGATTAATTTCTTCTTCAGCAGGATTTCGCTGAGGCTGTCAAGGTTGTTATAGTCGCTCATTCTTTCTCTTTGATGACGACTTCCTTTGTTCTGATGAAGAATCAACGCTCGTTATTTTTCTCTCCAGGAGATCGTTCCGCCTTTGACTTTCAGGGCAGGATTGATATCCACCTCCAGGATGGTACCGGTGCTCTGCTGCACATACCCTGTCCCTCCTTCTTCCTGCCCTACATGGATTCCGATGCTGGAGGGGAGTCCATAACCCAGGTCTTTGGACTTGAGAACTGTGCTCCCTTCAGTCCCAATTACTGATTTTTTATAGGCAGTTCCCGTTGTATAGTAGAGGGCATAGAGTTTACCATTGCCGCCGAAACCGCACATATCAGTATTGGGGATAAAGGTGCTGAAGAGGACGATGCCACCAAGGATCGCGGCTTTGGAAAGGGATCTCTCCTTGGAGGTGGTGAGGTCCATAAACCATCCGTCTTTACTCCTCGTTGTACTTAAGAGACTTTGCCAGTCCGTGACACCTGAAATTCCCGATACGGTGCCACCGCCCACAGCAACCGATGCCTGACTTGCATCAAAGAGGTTTGTGCTCACGATGGTGGTCGTGCAGTTTCCGTTGAAGCAGGGGTCGATGATCCCGTAGAGTTTCTGGAGCGTCGTGTCGCTTTTATCAGCTTCACAATAATATTTTCCTGTTCCAAAGTAAACCCAGAGCTTGCCCTGGTCATCGAGGGATACAGCGGGGGAAGCGGTTATGGGTTGATCGCACTCAAAGAGGGTAGAGAAGGTCCAGGTCGTGGGGTCTTCACTGTAATTCCAGTTAGTAATATCCTCACATCCTGAAGAACAGCTCTTGGTAGTCAGCCGGTACATCCTTCCCTTCCAGGTATTGGTTGCGAGATCTTTGTAGGTTTCACCCGCATAACAGATATCCACGTTGTAGTTGATGTTTACATCAACGCTGATAGTGCTTCCCATGAAAGCGTTTGTTCTGCCCGTAAAGGTTTTGAGGAGCTGGCCGGTTGCCAGGTTTAATATGTAGAGACGGGAAGTCTGGGTGCTTTCCGTTGTGAGGAAATTGTTAGGCCCGGAGCCGAACAGGAGAAACCAGCTGTTTCCCACCTTGGCCACCGTGGGGTAGGAGGTGGTAGCACCAAGGTTGGCATCGGTAAATTCCCAGAGCAGGGTAGGGGATGTCGGGCTGGTCACGTCAATAGCAAAGTAAGCAGACCGGAATGTCCTGGTTTCGCTCCCCGTCCCGAAGTTGTCTGTCACTGATATCGGGCCGCCACCAAGCCGCATGCCCCCGATGAGCACGGTTCCCCATCCATAGGGGTGCACGGCATCAGAGGCAAAGATCTTCGCCTCAATAAGCATCGGTTTCAGGTCAACGTAGTAAACATGTGCGTAATCAGTCCGGGTGAGCCATTTGAGGTGGGGGAGCAGATTATAGGGGATATATGCCCAGAGCTCACTTCCCAGGTTTGTCCCGGTGAACCAGCCATGTTCAATAGCTGTCGTGTCAGGATCATTGCCCGAGTGGAAGGTGCCTCCCTTGAAGGCATGGAGCATTCCGTCGTTTCCCCCGACAAATACAATCACGTCCCTGTCCTTGTACAGGTTATAGAAATCGTTAAATGATTGATCTCCGTAGATCAGGGCATAGTCATTCATCGGTTTGCTCATCACCGTAGGAGTCGAATAAATGATGTCTCCCAGTTTCCATACTTTGCTCAGTCCGTTAATGGTAACGCTCCTATCCCGGTAGCCTGTTACAGAGCTTCCCCGGATAAAGTTTGTGATATTGGTAGCCTCTGTGGTACTTGATGCCCGTAAAAATGGCCTCAAAGCTGCAGCATAGGTGGTGGTGAAAGGGATGTACTCCAGGCTGTCAGCAGTGTTATTCTTGTTGAGATCAAGGAAGGTATAGATGATCCGGTCTGACGGGTCTCTCTGGGCAAGGAGGTTACCAGCCCCCCAGAGGGGGAGCAGATCATCCAGGGGGACGGTAGAATCGGGATCTGTGTTGTCCGCATTTCCGTCTCCATCGTTATCACTGTAGAGGCCGATCGTAGTCTCGCCTGAGGTTTCATCAAAGGTGTATTGTATAATCCGGTCATTTGTGTAGATAAGTCTCTTGTCTCCGTCGGTATCTTCCCGCATATTCCCGAGGGGATCGACCCAGAGGGACTGAAGGTATCCCAGCCACTTGATCTCCCGTGAGTGGTCGAATATTGCTGGCCGGAAGAATGCCTGATAGAGAGTTCCTTCTCCTTCAGCCGAAGTGGCCAGAACGGATACCGCAGTCCCTGAGGTGGTTCGGGCCAGGATCTGGGTAAAAACTTCTAAGAAGGCATCTTCAATAGCACTTCCACCTTCTGCATAGTAAAAATTATCCGGTACCCCGTTGCCATCTTCGTCCCATTCCTCCGCTGAGGTCGGTCCCGTTATACCGTCTTGCTCCTTGTAGCCGCCATATTTGGCTGCGAGCCAGAGTTGATTCATGGGGGGAGGAGGAATCTGGTATACACCCGGTGTTGCCCTGAAGGCAATGCAGAAGGTCTCAATAGACTGTGTGCCAGTAGTAAAAACGCCGTCGGTCCTCAGGTCATTGCTATGGGCATAGTAGGCCAGGCCGGCAATGTAGAATGTTCCTGAATGCTGGGGTTCGGAGGGACAGATACCTTTGACCATTCCCAGGTCAGGGACAGTCTTTGAATTACAGAGGCTATCGCAGGTGCCGCCGCTCACACAGCCCACACTCCGTGAAGTCCCGTTGATTTCTTCCACTTGTCCTACAAAGCTCGTGAGAGTATGTACATTAATAGCCGGGTCAGCTCCGCTCACTGAGCCGAATACGCTTCCTGGAAGCTTGTCACCATCCCTGCTTGGATATTCATCATTGACCACGATGATGAAGTTTTTCTGACAGTGGTACTGCATGGGGTCTGCCCACATGCGCTGGGGGTTCTGGTTGCAGAAGGCAGGAAATCCCCCGTCAGGGCTGCTCACCGAGTAATCGGATGTAGGGGTTAATTTTTTGAAGTATTTGACAGCCTCGTAGTACATCTCGCCGACAGGATCCCATCCTTTAGCGTTGAACCCGTTAATGAACCTGATTATCCCGTCAATGCCGCTGTTTTCCGTGCCGTTAGGGTTTATCTCATCCCGGATATCGGTGCAGTTCCTCCGGAGGACACCACCCTGCTCAGTATTTCCATAGCTGTACGTCATCAATCCGAAACGCATCCGGTCTGCGTATCTCTCGAGGAGACCAACTGGTTTATATACTGATGCAGTAGCGTAATACAGTGCATTGGATTCTACGCCAACGGTGGCATTGCAGACCTCTACCCGGACTTGATAAGTGGCATCAGGGCTGGAGCCGGTCCAGGTAGTATTATTGCCTGCCTTTCTTAGTACGTTGGTTCCTGAATTGTAGAAAGTCTGAGTACCGGAAAGTGGTGTAAGCTGATTGATGTCGGCGCCTGAATAAATCACTCTCCAGTAATGGTCACTGTCGGGGATGTTACCACGTATTAAGATAGTCTGGGCAGTAGCGTCGATATCCCTTTTGCCTCCGGTGAGTGCCTTGCGGGTAAAGTCACCGTGGCACATGGTGAGCCAGTTGAGAAAATTGCCGCTCCAATATCCGCTCTGATAGTGATTTGTGCTGTATCCTACAGGGTGAAAGTAGTTGCTTGAGTAACTGTAGTATTTATTGGGATCAAAGTAACCATAGTAATTTATGCTGTTGTCATATGCAGCGGTGTATCCTCTGTAGAAATTGGTATGGTCATTAGAATAGAGAATAAGCACATTAGGGGTTACGGTGGCTGAGATAAACGGGGGAGTACCGCTATAGTCCCACATGGTCTGAGCCCATGCATCCTGGCCGGTTACCAGGAATGATATGGTAATCAAGCAGGAGAATAGAAAATATATTTTCTTCATGGCCATCACCTCAACTGGTGTAACTGAGTATATGGATCTCAGTTACCACGTTGTCCTGAAGGATCATGCGGATACGGTCCACCAGCCTCAGTCTCTCGAGACTCGGGGTGGTGAAGTTACCCTTCTGGTCTTTTATTTTCAGCTCTTTGCCGACCATATATTTTTTCCCGTCAACAATGATATAATCTTTTCCGAGCTTGGTAATAGATCCTTCCACCTTCTTTTCTGAAAGGACAGGCTTTCCCGTTTGAGCTTCCGTATAACGGGGCGCGATGAATGAACCGAGCACAAGGATTGCAAGGATAATGCCCGCAACGCCGTATAGGGTATGAATTTTTATTCCTCTTAATGCTGAGTAAGGATGCATAGCGTACCTCCTTTTTTAACTTCCTCCGGCGATGTTTACCACCTTCCGATAATAGGTCTCAATCAGAGCCCTGCTCGTCCCTGCTGAACTCCCCTGGGAATCAACCCGGTAGAATATGGCAATTCCTCCGGATGCCCCGCCGCCTCCAATCCCCTCATATCCTGCGGCAAATTCTGCGGCGCCGCCGGCAAGGATCTGGGTCGCAATCCGGTCAACATCCACATTTATATCCTTACCATTAACTTCGGTAGTGATGTCAGGGCTGCTGTTGGGAGTGTCAGTAGCTGTTGGATACCCCAGAAGCTCGTTCAGAAAGTCTGGATCAATGGTAACTCCTCCCATGGCAGGTAAAGCACGGGCTTCGATTGCCTCCTCGATGAGGATTGGTGAAAGGGTGGTACCGCCATCTGCCATATAAAATGACTCCTTGGCCAGCCGCTCATTGCGGGCTATGTCCAGTTCCATCGTGGAAGTGATCATAGCCGCTGCCCCGATGAGAGCCAATGCAAGCATGATCAGGAGGGCAATAGCCAATACGGCACCCCGTTCATCCCTCAGGAGTTGCTTGAGCTTCTTTGTGGAAAGAATCCAGAATACAGAATCCAGAAGACAGTCCGCCCAAGACGGATTATTCTGACTCCTGACTCCTGACTCCTGAATTCTATTTATCATTTGAACTTTGTCATTTGTCATTTTCATAATTATTCTTCCTCAACCTGATAGAGCAGACTCCTCACATTTACATTGGAGATGAGCGTTCTCCTTCGATAGTGATCGCCGTGGGTAGCGTCACGGTAGGTAGGATCAATTTCACGGGATCTTGCAAGAACGGAGATGTTTGCGAGCTTATTGGCATACGTTATCTGGAGGTCTTCGATATTCTCTGCCAGGGGCTGACCGCCAGCACCGGTGTTTTCGTCCCGCCTCAGGGTATCATCTTCCACATAATAGGTTATGGCTCTCACCAGATTTATCTCGGCTCCCGTGCTGTAACTCCTGGCAAGCCCCTGATTTCCACTTGTGGTTGGATCGATGTCAATGGTAAGTGTCCTGACGGAGATATTGGTTACTTTGGCGTTCTCAAATCCACCGATGAAGATGCTGTTCTTGGTGGTGGTATTAAATTTGGATGCTTCATCAGAATTCTGGAGAGTTAAGGCAGTATTCCCCATCGATGCCGCAACAGATAAGGTTCCCGGGGCAGTATCAAAACACCCAATAACCGTAATGCGGTCAGGGCTACCCCCGCCATCCACCACGGTTACCGGATCTGTAACTGCCTCATCAGCCCCGTCTCCATCTGTATCCGCATTCATTGACCAAGCAGGTTGTCCATAACCTGCCATCCTTACCTCTCTCGCAATCAGATCCAGACCCACTCTGGCATTCTGCTGTGTCTCGGCAACCTGGTCCTGCACGGTGTAGGATTTCTGCTGGGTAACAAAAGCAGTGTAAACCGCGGCAACAACGATGCCGCTAATTGCCATTGCCACGAGCAGTTCAACCAGGGTAAATCCTTTTTCTTTTCTCATGTCAGTCTCTCTAATGTGTCAGCAGGGTATCTACAGATACCCGATAGGTCCTGACCACTTTCCAGAGCACGGTTACCCTTACAGTCTTTACCCTTCCGTTTTCCGTGACCGCAACCTCCCGCCTGAACTGGGGGAAGTTAGGAACCATGCCATAGTTTTCTGTGGGGAAGTTGAGATTCGTTACATCATCATAATTAGTATTCCTGATTTCCTCCATCTTATCCTGAGCGAGCATGGTTGCAATGGTCACCTGGTTGGCTGTTTCATTGCCTCTCACGGCCATCGCCTGCATCTGGTACATGGCAAGGAAGGCAACAGCCAGTACCATAACGGCGATTAAAACCTCTACCAGGGTGAATCCGTTTTCCTTACCCGTCATATATTTTTCTAATACCAATTAACTCCGTCTTCGGATCGCTGTAAACTCACCCTTCCCGTTGCGGCTAAGACCGTAACTCGATACCTTTTGGGTGGAGTCTTGCTATTTTTCAAATACACACCGCCGCTGAGCCCGTCAACTGAGCCATTAGTTTTAAAAACTACCCGGTCATTCGTAAAAGTGATAGGGTCTTCTCCGTCTCGATTGAAAACCACAGTATCTGGAAGAGGTGTGGCAGGTCCTTCCTGTACCCACACCGGAGCACTTTGAGTCCCGGTATTTCTCATCACTGTATAGCTGCCTGCAGGGTTAAAATTTATTGAGTATTGGCAATTTCGTGAAATTGCCTTCATCCGGGCAACCAAGAGCTGCGAGGCGATATCTTTACTTGCGCTCTTGATCCGGTAGTTTGGCAGTTGTCCGATGATATTCGGCACGGCAATAATTGCCAGTATCCCGATGATGCCCACAACGATCATGAGTTCAACTAAGGTAAATCCACGGCTTTTTCCCATTGTTTTACTCTTAACCATCTTCCTCATCTGTTTGTATAAATGAGCAACAATTGTGCCATACAAATGTACGTCAGGTTGAAATGGGACAACTTATTGAAATATAATAAAGAAATACTGAGAGGATTGTTTTGCCCCTGCTGGTTTCCCCTCATATTATGACACCATTCATGAACAAAAATGGTCTTGCCTATTAAAATAGTTAATAGTACCCTATGACTCTATACCGTATTCCTTAATCTTGTTTAAGAGCCAGGGGTGACTGATCTCCAGAAGCTTTGCAGCTTTGGTCTTGTTACCCTTGGTTTTTTCCAGCGCCTTGCGGATGAGTTTCTCTTCAATTTTTCTCTGGACCTTCTTTAACGAAAGGTCTTCGAAGGTAAGGCTGGAATCTCCTGCGAGTTGGTGATCTAATGTCCAGGGAAGGTGCTCTTCCTCTATCCTGATGCCTTCGGTTAAAACCATAGCCCTCTCGATTACGTTCTCCAGCTCCCTGACATTGCCAGGCCAATGGTGATCTATGAGAAGCTTCAGGGCCCTGGGTGCAATTCCTTCGATGTTCATGCCATGCCTTGCGTTTAACTTTCTGATAAAGTGATTGACCAGGAGGGGAATATCCTCTTTTCTTTCCCGCAAGGGGGGAAGAGAGATGGGGATGACGTTGAGCCGGTAGAACAGGTCGTCACGAAATTTTCCCTTCGCCACCTCCTGAGAAAGGTTCCTTGCAGTAGCAGCAATTATCCTCACATCAACGGTGATAGGCTTCACTTCTCCTACTCTCCGTATCTCCTGATCCTGGAGGAATCTCAGGATCTTCACCTGGAGTTGCAGGGGAAGGTCAGAGATCTCATCCAAAAAGATTGTACCTCTGTCTGCCTCTTCAAAAAGTCCCTTTTTTGACCGGGTGGCATCAGTAAAGGCACCCTTAACATACCCGAAGAGTTCGCTTTCAAGCAGATTCTCAGGAATAGCGCCGCAGTTGATTGCAACGAAAGGCCTTTCCCCGCGGTTGCTGTTATAGTGGATTGCCCGGGCAATTAATTCCTTCCCGGTTCCACTTTCACCCAGGATGAGTATGGAGGTCTTGTAATCGGCAATCTTCTTAATCATATCGAAGATTGCCATCATTTTTTCGCTCTTGGCGATGAGGTTGCCAAACTGGTACTCCTTCTTGATTTCACCCTTAAGGATAAGGTTTTCTTTCCTCAATCTTTCTCTCTCTTCCGCTTTCCTCAGGGTCAGGATTACCTCATCGGTTTTAAAAGGTTTGGAGATATAGTCATAAGCGCCCAGTTTCATTGCTTCCAGGGCAGTATCTACGGTACCATAGGCAGACATCATGATAATGGTGGATTCTATCCCCCTGTCCTTTACTTCCTTCAGGAAGGCGAGTCCGTCCATACCGGGCATCCGGATATCGCAGAGTATGAGATCGAAGATCTCTTTCTCCAGTCTTTCGACGCCTTCTTCACCCCCTTGTGCAGCCACAGCTTTATATCCTTCCTTCTCCAGCATTATCTCCAGCATGTGACGCATACTCTCTTCATCATCGATAACCAGGATCTTTTCAGGTTCCATTTCTATCTCCCTTCAAGGCAGGCAATAAGAGGGTAAACGTGGTACCTTTCCCCGGACTGCTTTCTACCTTGATCTTTCCCCCCAGGGACTCAATAATCCCGAGAGAAATGGCAAGACCCAGGCCGGTTCCCTGCCCGGGCCCTTTCGTTGTGTAGAAGGGGTCAAATATCTTGGCTAAGTCTTCTTCCCGGATTCCTGCTCCCGTATCACCTATCTCAACGGTGATGGTATCTCCTGCGTCGTGAGTAGCGATGGTGATTTCTCCGCCTCCGGGCATTGCATCCCTGGCGTTCAGGATTAAGTTTATCAATACTTGAACGAGTTGATGGGTGTTTGCCAGTGTGGGAGGTATCTGGTCAGCCAGTCTGAGGGTAAGCTTAATATCCTGGGGAAGTTTTTGAAGGGAGGTGAGAGAGAGAGCTTCCCTGATCACCTGATTTACATCAACGGGAAAAGATTCTGTAGGTGAGATTCGAGAGTAATCCAGCAGTTCATTGATGATCCGGTTGATCCGGTCTATCTCAACCTCAATTCGTCTGAAATAATCTTGCATCTCTTCCTGGTTTTCACCACCCTTCAAGAGCATGCCGGTATACCCCCGGATTACTCCAAGAGGGTTCCCGATTTCATGGGCAATACCTGCGGATAATCTTCCCAGAGAGGCAAGTTTTTCTGAGCGCAAGACCTCTGCCTGCGCTTCTTTAAGTCTCTGGTTCGCCTCCTTGAGTGAGGATATGTAGTCTTCAATTCTTTTCTTGTCATCACTGAGCCTTACTGACATGCGGTTTAAAGAGTAGGAGAGTTTTCCGATCTCGTTTTTTTCATCAATCACGGAAGCAGAATGGAATTCCCCTTCGGATATTCCATCAGTAAACTGGATGAGCCTGGTGATGGGTTTTACCAGATATCGGGAGAGGAGAAAAGTCCCGAAGCAGATGATAAGAACAGCAGAAAAAAGAATATAGAGGATGACGATGGTACGGGATCGGGAGAGACTCTGCTCGATATCGCTCAGAGAAATTTTCACCTTGAATCCCCCAATAATATTCTGCTTTTGATACAGGGGAGAAAATACCGTGACGATTCCTCGCCCTGACAAAGAAGAAGTTACTTTTTTACCCAAAAGGATGGACTGGGAAAGTGAAACATCGGATATTTTTTTACCTATCTCGTGGGGGGTGAAGCTGGCAATGATGGTAAAATCCTGGTCTACCACGGTCAGCTCCTGAATCTCTTCGTTTCTCTGGTATTTTTCAAGAGTATTCTGAAGCAGTGAGAGATGCGGTTCTCCATGTTCTATTGCCGATGCGATTGCCAGGGATGACTCAAGGGACCGCCCTATGCTATCAATCATAATCTCTTCGTTTTTCATCCTTTGCTCAGTCATCACCTTTTCTGTTGCCGTGAAAACTACGAGCCCGATGAGAATAACCGTAATGAGAGCGATAAGAGTGAGATTTAAAACAATAGTTGTTCTCAATCCGAGATTGAATCTGGGCATGACTACCGACCGAGGCTCAAGTACGCCATGATCATCTCTTTGCCAAAGAAAATGAAAGAGATCGCGCCAATGGAGAGGAACGGACCAAAAGGAATAGGATGTTGAAAGCCCCTCTTTTCTCTGACCATGAGAAGGACACCGGCGAGCGTCCCCACGAATGCACCAGTGATGAGTCCTGTGAGGGCGCCTTGCCATCCAAGGAAGGCACCAATCATGGCAAGAAGTTTTACGTCTCCTAATCCCATGCCTTCCCTCTTGGTCAGGAAATAGTAGGTGTATGATATGGTGAGCAGGCCCCCTCCCCCAGCAAGGATGCCCAACAGTGAATCCAAGAAACTTATAGAGGGGAGAACGAGAGAAGCGAGGAGTCCTATGCCGATACCAGGAAGGGAGATTACGTCGGGGATAATCTGATATTTGAGGTCAATGAAGGTGATGACCAGAAGGGCTGATATGAAAATGAAGTAGATGACAGTAGTTGGACTTAAAACGAATCGGAGAGTAAGTGCTAATGCAACGAGGCCGGTTAAGAATTCGACCAGAGGATATTGGAGAGAGATAGAAGCGTTACAACTCCGGCATTTCCCTCTGAGCAGGATATAACTCAGGATGGGGATATTATCATAAAAAGGAATAGGCCTTTTACAGGCGGGGCAATGGGAAGGCGGGGATATTATGGATATGTTTAAAGGAAGGCGATAGATACATACATTGAGGAAACTCCCTATTGCGCTTCCGAGTAAGAACGAGAAAACGAGAATGAGTGCCATAGGCCAGCTTTATCCCTTCAGGTATACTCAAGAAAGGATTTTAGCCACAAACTCATCTAACCTCTGTTTATCTTCATGACTCATATGGACAAATTTTACTCCCATGCCTGATGGATAGGACAGGCTTTTCAAAGTTTTAGGACTTACCCATACTACTTTCCCCTCAGCAGTAATGGGTTCTTTATTGTCAGGGAGAGTGAACCGTACTGTTATGTCCTGGTTCAACTCTGGTGTTTCTTCTGCTTTGATAAAAAGACCCCCACTTCCCACATTTGTCATGTACGCTTTAGCGAATGACTCTGTATCTTTAAAATGAACTTCTATGACTTGATTAATCCGTTGATGCTGCCTTCTTTCTGGAGCCATAAGATCACCCATAGTCTTTTTATCATTCTCACTGAAAAAATACAATTCCTAACTTTTGATTTGTAACTTTTGATTTCAGTTTATAATGAGTCACATATTTATAATTTATTCTCTCATTTTTGTCATTGATGATGGGGATAAATTATCTTCAGATGCCAGGCCAATATGTATAATTTCTTCAATAAAATCAGGAGGTAAGAAGCTAAATATTTTTTCTTGACATACAATATATTGTGGTGTATGTTCAACCTCGCCACAAAATAGGGAGAATTTTTCCAAAAGGGGAGCAAGCCTATGGGGACTGTAAAAGAGATTAAAAAAAGAAAGGTAAAAGGAGAGAATGAAACCACTGACCTTGCGATCTTTGTTCGGACCTCAAGTGAGGATTTTTCAGGATGGGACAGGCAGAAGATTGTAGATGCATTGGTAAGAGAAACCTATGTCGATGTTGATACTGCAGATTCGATCAGTAAGGAGGTTCAGGAACAGATTGCTGCCTCCAGGATTTCGGTAATCACCACTCCCCTGATCCGTGAACTCGTGGATGCAAAACTTATTGAGAGGGGGCTGGAGGATGCACGGCGGATGCATACCCGTTTGGGCGTTCCCCTCTATGATGTGGATCAGTTGATCCTCCATCCCAACAAGGAGAATGCCAATGTTCCCCACGGACCAGAGGCAACCAATCTCACACTGGCAGAGGGGATCAAGAAAGAATATGCACTCCTTAATGTATTTTCCCAGGAGATCGCCGATGCACATACCCGGGGTGACATTCACCTTCATGATCTGGGCTTTATTGATCGTCCCTACTGTTCTGGCCAATCGTTAGAGTACATTAAGCGGTATGGTTTGAGCTTACCAAATTCCCTTTCTATAGCAAAGCCTGCTAAACATCCCGAGGTGCTCCTTGCCCATATGGTCAAATTTGCTGCTGCACTCCAGAGTCACTTTGCCGGTGCCATCGGTTGGGATGCCGTAAACCTTTTCTTTGCCCCATACTTGGTGGGGAAAAGTGATGAGGAAATTACCCAGCTTGCCCAGATGCTCATTTTTGAATTTTCTCAGCAGGCAGTTGCCAGAGGCGGACAGGCGATTTTCACAGACATAAACCTCTATTGGGAAGTGCCCAAGCATTTTGAACATGTTCCTGCCATTGGGCCAGGAGGGGAATTTACCGGAAAGACCTACGCAGAGTATGCCCGGGAGTCACAGAAGTTTGCCTGGGCGCTGTTTGATGTCTACAAAGAAGGCGATGGGGCAGGAAGGCCGTTCTTCTTCCCCAAACCCCTTGTTCATATCACAGAAAAGTTCTTCCAGACGGAGGGGCACCAGGATTTCCTTTACCATATCTGTGACGTTGCCAGTGAAAAAGGGAATACCTATTTTGTCTTTGATCGGGGCAGTACTGCCAAGATATCAGAGTGTTGCCGCTTGAGCTTCAAGCTGGAAGCTCAGGATTTTAACGATGCTATGAATCCCTGGAAGATGCGTTACTGTGCCCTCCAGAATGTTACCATCAACCTTCCAAGGCTGGGTTATCTGAGT
>Ga0315279_10005672_pt1 | contig 16040 bp, 13 predicted proteins | sample YL17G06_20_MG_FD_203694 | JGI IMG/M metagenome (GOLD analysis project Ga0315279, IMG submission 203694) | Sediment microbial communities from Yellowstone Lake, YNP, Wyoming, USA - YL17G06_20 | ecosystem: Environmental > Aquatic > Freshwater > Lake > Sediment | place: USA: Wyoming | collected...
TTCTTCCTGCGCCTTGACGGCTGCCGCGTCGAGGCGCGCCACGTTGGCCATGATGCGGCCGTCGAGTGTGGCCTTGTGCTCGTCGAGCCTCTTTCGCCACTCCGCCTGCGACTCCGCCTGAAACGGCGCCAGTTTCTGGCTGAGCCGCTCCAGTTCGGCCAGCGCCGGGGCCCGCAGGCTCTCGGCCTGCGCCGCCACCTGGGCCACCACCAGCAAGTTGCGGTTATGTTCAGCAAGCAATTGCTGCGTTTCGGCCAGCGCCTCCAGCACCGCCTGGTTGAACTGGCGCTGCGGGTAGCCGTACCAGCGCAGCGCGCGGGCCACCAGCCGCTTGAAGAGCTGGATCAGGGCGTGGTGCGGGCCGGCGGGGCGCGGGTTCACCCTGCCGGCGTGGGCGGCCCAGTCGCCGGCGATGCGGCGGCAGTCTTCGAGCCGGTCGAGTTTCGGAAGCCGAAAATCGGGCGTCGCCGGGACGCGGGCTTCCACGCGCTGTTGGATGCGTTCTCGCAATGCGGCCAATGTAGCAACCAGGTTCATATCAGTTAAGAGTTAAAAGTTAAGAGTTAAGAGTTCAGGGCTCTCAACTCTTAACTCTTAACTCTTCACTCTTAATTCGCTTGGCGGTCACGTGCGCTCGCAGGTTGGCCACCCCGGCCGTGGGGCGCATGTCCAACACCTGAAACGATAGCACGTCGTCCAGCCAGTCGTGGCTGGAGCCGTCGGGCTGTTGCGTGGCCACCGTCAGCGTGTACTCCTGCGGGGTCAGCGAGCAGGGAAACTCGAAATTGACCTCCAGCAGGTCGCCCGGCTCGAGCGCTTCCCCGCCCCCGCAGTGGATCTGCTCCAGCATGGTGTTGGTCCCGTACACTTCCATGCCGATGCGCGTGCGGATCATCACGCCCACCACGGGGTTGGGATGGCGCTCGGCAAAGCGGGCCAGCACACGCACCCGCACGTTCTCGCCGGAGGCCACCACGCGGGTGGGACGGTCGCCCGCGCCGTACAACTCCACTTGCAAGACCTCGGCGGCGCGGTCGCCGTGCCGGAAGGAAAACTCCAAGTGCGGAGTGCGGAGTGCGGAGTGCGGAGTATCCGGGATTCCGCATTCCGCATTCCGCACTCCGCGCTCAAAGGCGCGTTGGCGGTCGAGCACCATGCCATTGTAGCGGTTCACCACCTCGCCCGGCTCTCCCTCGGCCTCGGTCCGCCCTTCCCACAGCAGCATAGCGCGGTCGCAAATCATTTTCACCAGCGCCAGGTCGTGGGAGACCAGCACCACGGTGACGCCGCGCGCCTTCAGCTCGCCGAATTTGCGCACGCAGCGGTTGGCGAAAATGGCGTCACCCACCGCCAGCGCCTCGTCCACCACCAGCACGTCCGGATCGACGTGGATGGCGGCCGCGAATGCCAGCCGCACCCACATGCCGGTGGAGTAGGTCTTCATGGGCTGGTCGATGAAGTCGCCGATCTCGGCGAACTCGGCGATGCGCGGAAAGCTGCGCTCGACCTCGGCGCGCGCCAGGCCCATGATTTCACCGTTCATGAAGATGTTCTCGCGCCCCGTGAACTCCGGGTTGAAGCCCGCGCCCAGGTCCAGCAGCGCGGCCACCCGCCCGGTGGTGCGTGCCAGCCCGGTGGTGGGCTGCAGGATCCCGGTCAGAATCTCCAGCAGCGTGCTTTTGCCCGAGCCGTTGGGCCCGATGATGCCGTAGGTTTCGCCGCGGCCCACCTGGAAGGAGATGTCGCGCAGGGCCCAGAAATCGCGGTGGTAGACGCGCCGCCCCAGCGACGCCATCTCCTTCAGCCGGTCCGACGGCGCGGCGTACATGCGGTACATCTTCGATACGTTCGTTACCGTGACTTGGGCCATACGTTGGGAATTGCGGATTGCGGATTGCGGATTGCGGATTTCAGACATCGCCGCTTGAAATCCGCAATCCGAAATCCGCAATCCGAAATAGTCAAAGAACGTCCGCGAACGACTTCCGCGACTTGTAAAACCAGGCGAAGCCGAGCAGGTAAACGGCCAGCCCGCCCGCCGCCAGCCAGCCCAGCATGCCCCAGGGCGGCGCCGTGCCGTCCAGAAAAATGGCGCGATAGCAGCGCACCATGACGTACACCGGGTTCTTTTCGAACACCGCCAGGGCGCTGGCCGGCAGGGCCGTCTCCGGATAGCAGATTGGCGTGGCGAAGAACCACAGCGTCAGCAGAAAGGTCATGAACTGCCCGGTATCGCGCAGGAACACGCCCAGCGCCGCCAGGAACCAGCACAGCCCGATGGTCAGCAGCACCTGCGGCGCCAGCACCAGCGGCAGGTACAGCGCCGTCACCGGGATGCCGTGGCGAAACAACAGCAGCCCGGCCAAAAACACCAGCAGGGCGAAGAAGCCGCCGGCCAAGCCCGCGCAGGCGATGTTCACCGGCAGAATCTCGACCGGGAACAGCATGCGGGTCACCAGCGTCTTGTGCTCGAGCATCACCGAGGGAGCGCGCGCCAGGGCCTCGCTGAACGCCAGCCAGGGCAGCATCCCGCAGATGAAGTACAGGAAAAAATTCAGCGGGCCGGCGGCTTCCGGCCCCGGGCCGAAGCGCACCTTCAACACCAGCGCGAACACGAAGAAGTAGGTGAGCATCAGCAGCAGCGGGTTGATCACCGTCCAGACCAGGCCGGCCACCGAGCCGCGGTAGCGGCCATGGATGTCGCGGCGCACCATTGAAACGATCAGGGCTCGGTGCCGGGCGATGGTGAGGAAGGGCGCGGTAAGCAGGCGGGCCAGCGCGCGGCGCAGGCGCTCGGCGCGGCGCGCGGCGGCGGTCAGCCGGCGCTGGCTGGCGCGCACCCCGCCGCTTTCTACCCGCACATCGAGCGCCAGGCATTCCGACCCGCGCTGGTAGAACCAGGCCACCGGCTCTTCCACCGGCGAGACCAGCACGCGGTAGGCGCCATGCTCCGGCGGCAGCTCGATATCGAGGGTGGCTTCCGCTTCCCCGCCCGGCGGCAGGTCGGCTTCGAGCGCCGTTCGCCGGCCCTCGGCCAGCAGCGATTCCGCTTTGCCGTCCAGCACCTGGTAGGCGAGAAAGACGGGGCCGCCGGCGGGCCAGACGCGGTCGCTGGTGTTGCGCACCCGCAGGCGCACCCGCAGCGATTTGCTGTCGAGCGGCTTCAGCTCGGTGGCCTCCAGCCGGGCGCTGAATCGCGGCATCAATGGTTATTATAACGAGGCGAATTCACCGCGAAGGCACAAAGAACACCAAGTACACGAAGAATCACCGCCTTGGTTTTCTTTGTGTTTTTCTGAGTTCTTCGCGCCTTTGCAGCTTGTTACAGCGGCGCCCACTTCTCGGCTTCGGCGCGGGTGACGGGGCGAGAGCCGCCCAGGTCCCGCGCGCGAATCACACCGGTTTCATCCACGGCAAGAGTGCGCCGGGCGTACCGCCGAGTTTGGGGGCGCAGGATACGAACCAGCGACAGCGACAACAGGCTGAGCGGCGGGGGTCCATAGTTGGTGGGGATGGCGTAGGCGAAATATTGCTTCTCGCTGACCGCCGGGTCGTCGCTCAGTTGCAGGACAAGTCTGTACCCGCGCGGCCGCCCGGAGGCAAGGTAGCCGCGTTCCATAAACGCCCCCTGTTCGTCCAACTGCTTCAACGTGCCGTATTCCCCGATTTTGTTCTTGTTGGCGTCCAACACAGTGGCCGCCTTGAACTCCTCCTCCGCCCTGGCTACGGCGCGGATAGCCGAAACGCCGTCGGACTCCGCAACAATCGTGCTCATCCAGCCATAGTTGAGGGATGCCCCGTAGTTCGCAGTCGCCAGCACAGTGAAGAGGATCATAGCCAAGCCAACAGGAAAGCGCCGGGCGCCTTTCCCGAACCTCATCATTTGCAGGCCCCGATAGAGGCCGAAAGCAAACAGCGGGACCGCCGCGGCGGAAATGCCCATAGCCAGGTATGTAGCCAGGGCGAGACCGATTATCACCATGATCTTCCATATTCTGGACACCTTGGGCAGCCTGGCAGCGGCGAGCCGCAAGCCGAGGATGGCGGCTGGGAATATGAGGACGATTCCCAATATGCCGTCCGGCAGCGGCGCGTTGTTGGCCCAGGCTGCCAGGGGACAGGCCGGCAGGCACCACAGAGCAACACGCCAGTGATTTCTCATGACAAACCTCCTTGCCCGAGTCGGGCTTGCCCGAATCGGGCTTGCTGGGCGGGCACACAGGGTTGGCGCTCCTCCCAAGCGAACTCCCAATCGCGGTCAGGGTAAAACTGATCCCTCGAAAAAGAAAAAGCCGCGCGCCCGCCGGGAGCAGAAAGGGCGGTCAGCGGATAGTTGGATGCGGCCAACGCATAACAGCGTGGCAACAGCAAGGTGAAGGACGCGTCCTCTATAGGCCGCCGCCAGGCCCGCGTGGTGGTGAGCAGATATCGGCCGTTGGGCAAACGCGCAGGTTGCTCGTACTCCAGGCGAACCCGTTTTACCTCCTGCGGACGGAAGAACAACCGGAAGCGCACTTCCCCGCCCCGAGAGGTGTACGGAATCAGCACGGGCCCGCCGCCGTCCACAGCCTCGGTAAGCAGGGGGAACGCGGGCGCAGGGTGGGCCTGGTCCGCGGGGAAAGGGACGCCCAGCGTCAGCACCGCCGGCAGCCATGACCGGTTGCGGTATTCATAAAGACCGCTGATCCGCACCGCCCCACGCCCTACCTGAACCTGGATCCGCTCGCGCTCGAAGCGGACGGTAGTGAAGTATCCGCTGAAAAAATAGACCGCGACGACGATCAGGCCCCCGGCCAGCCACAGGTCAGCGCTCGAACGCCTCCCCATTACCTCCGCCTTTCACCTGGAAGGGGTGCCGGCAGCAAGGAACCGTGCGAATGCGGCGCGGTTCTTACGCGGGTACGGCCACAACGCTGATTGTAACCCCGCCATGCGCCAATGGAACCACCAAGGCGCCCGGTGGCGGGTTAGCCCCAATACCGTTTACTTGAGCACTCGGTCAGGACAGTCGTGGTAAGGCATAGTTGAACTATGGTGTTTTAGGCGTGGGGGCGAATACAATGGCGGGGTACGCTATCGAGGCACACGGATGGAGCGACTGCTGGAAGATGATCCGGCGCTGGCCGAGGTGGTGCGGCGCCTGACGGAGGCCTATCAGCCGCAGCGCATCTACCTGTTCGGCTCCAAGGCGCGCGGCGACGCCGGTCCAGACAGCGATTACGACCTTCTGCTCATCGTGCCCGACGAGGTTCCGCCGGAGCGGCGGCGCAGCCGGCTGGCGTATCAAGCGCTGCGGGGAACCGGAACTGCCGCCGATGTGCTCGTCTGGCGAAAGTCCGCGTTTGACCGCCGGCTCCACGTGGTTGCGTCTCTTCCGGCGACCGTAGTGCGGGAGGGAATTCTTCTGTATGCCGCATGATCCCGAGCTGATTGCCGAAACTCGGGTCTGGCTGGCCAAATCGGCTAATGACCTCGGCGTTGCCGGAGCGCTCAGCAGGAACGACCCTCCATTCCTCGACGACGTGGTATTCCATTGTCAGCAGGCTGCCGAGAAGGCGCTCAAAGGTTTCCTTACGTGGCACAAGACCGTCTTCCGCAAGACACACAATCTGGAGGAAATCGGCGAACAGTGTCTTAAGCTCGACCCGACACTAAAGGACCTTATCGATCGAGCCACGCCACTGACCGAATACGCCTGGAAATTCCGCTATCCGGGAGAGCCGGAAGCGCCTAGCCGTGAAGAAGCGGAGGAGGCTCTGGCCACAGCCCGCCAGGTGTACGAGGCCGTTCTCACCCGGCTCCCGCAAGAACTCCGACTGTGATGCTTTCCGTCACTGACCTTTGGCCGCCGCCGGCCGCAAGGCGGGCGGCTGCTCGTGCCAAACGTTGGGGCACCCGACGCGATCGTTGGGCGTCGAGCGCGTACCAGTGCCGACAGCGTAGGCTCCCCACAAGACGGTTGCTAGTCATGCTCATCATCAGCCGAAATCAACATGAGGTAGATCCAGGTTTCAAGCACAGCCGTATGCAAGCGAACCAATTCCGGGTCGTCGGCGAAGGTGTGCGTGAACTCGTTTGCACACTTCATGCTTTCATCGAATTGCTGAAGAACCAGCAGTTGCGGCTGCCGCTTGACAATAACAGCTAGACGCATAGCCCTTGTCGGTTTGGTAAGCTTGCGGTCTTTCCGATTGAGCCACGCCTCGGATTTCATCACTCGTTCATCTGGCGCAAGCCGGTGCAGGACCTCGGTGCATAACTCCCGCATGCCCCCGGCCGCCATCCTCATCGCAGCCGCGTCGCCTGCCGCCATTGCTGCCCATGACCGGCGGTGCAGATCGTAAAGGCGAGGATCGAGACGTTTCAAACGGGCTGCTATCCTTGTACCGATCCCCTGATCGCGATCCTTGTCGATCTCCGCCTCCTGTTTGGCGGGGATTGCCGGTGGTAGACCTCTCACAAAACGCGGGTAGCCCAAAACGAAATCGCCCGCCACAGCCAGTTGTTCATCCGCGAGGGATGTAAGGGGTCGCCCCATGGCGCCTGCTGCCATGCGCAAATCTTCGAAAGCCGCGACATTCTGCAGCGTGTGTTCCAACAGCGGCAGGCGCCGCGCCAAGAGTTCGGGAGACCAATGTTCTGCCGCAGTAGTCGCCAACGGAAGAGCGATATCCAGAATACCGGCTGAGAGCCTACGCTGCCTTTCCACTATGCCGCTAAGACCTGCCGCCCCCCAGGTACGCTCGTAGATCAAATCGCAGGTGCGGATGGCCTGTTCGAGTTGGGAACTGATCCCGCGATACGAATCCAAAACCGGCTGCATTCCTGCGAACAACCGGTCGCGATCAGCAATTTCCCTCATCAAGCTGAGCCTCTCTGGATCAAGCTTGGCAAAGCTCCTCCTGGCCTCCTCCAGATACGGGTCTCTCTGCCACGCCATCGGCGGCGGACCTGCGATAGCGCCCGCGCCCCAGGCATCTGCGCGTGCCCGAGCGGCTTCCACCGCCATCTTTCTCAACGAGCCCAGATCAGGATCTGCCAAGGCGCTCGCCACCCGCTCTATCGGGTTCATCCAACGCTCTGTCATCGGAGCAGCAGCGGCAGTAGTACGAAACGCTACCTCGTCTGGTATCCCCAGAGCCCGCCGCTGCCCTTTCTGATCCAGATAATCCCGTAGAATCCGGCCGTCGAAAGTGCTACTGATTTCAAACGGCTCATCATCGAGAGAAACGAACTCGGTTTCGTCACGAGCTTCCATGCATACCTGCAGGGCCGATCGTGCCTGAATGCCGTGTTCCACAAACGCGAGGTGAGCATCGGGTTCGATCGGCTTCCGGACTGCAATTAGCCCCTCTTTTTGCAGCTGCGTCAATGCGTCCGTAAGCTCATCTTTTCTCTTACACTGCAGCGCCTCGCAAAGCTCGGCAGCGTCAGTCAATCGCCAGCCGCCCCCGCGCGAACAGGCAAAGCGCAACAATCGCGAATGCAACCTTCGAGTTAAGTCCATTCATAACCTCCCGCGAGACACATTCGGTCTGCTCGACCACCTCAACCTACCGACTGACGGGGTCGCGGAACATCGCTGCAAGTTCGGCTCGGCTCATGAGCTCGGCACGAACTCCGATTCGATCCGCGTATGCCGCTTCCCTTTCGGTGGCTGTACTCGAGACGAAAAAGTCCCGGCTCAGCTCGACGGCGGCCAGATTCACTGCTTCCACGTCCAGTCGCAAATCGTAGCCCCTCCGGACGCCCACGAGCAGCGCTTGAGCGGAGAGCGGAATGCAAAGGGCGTCCGGAGGCCAATCGAATACAAGCGGGTTTTGCAGGGTTGACCGCCCGCTGCCGAGGCCTGCCACCACCATGTCGCCCAAGATGTAAGGGACGTTGTCGGCAAACCGGACAGACCACTCCAGTTGCTTGGCGATCGCGACCCGTGACTCGGGGTCGGAATCGGAGAATTCGGCGTATTTCGAGAGCGAAGCGCGGTGCGAGTCGATCGAAATCTTTTCTAGCTTCACTGTCCTCGTTATCATTTGGAGGTGGTCGGAAATGACCTCACGCGTGTCGGGTGAAGCAGCTTGAGACACGAACACGGACATCGGGCGCTCCCGCTGCGATCGCGGCAGCCCGAAGAATTCTCGCGCTGTCTTGGGATGCTCACGGATCGCGGACAGCAATCCCTCTACTGCGTACCCCTGGAGCATCCGAACACTGAGGTCGCTCACACGTTCCTCTAAAGCCGTGAACATGTCACGGAGCGTGTTGCCAAAGGCGTCTCTCAAATTTCGCGTGCGTACGAGGCAAGACGTCACAAGTTGAGCTATCGGAAGAGAATCCTCAGGAAGCGTTGCGCCAGTGGAGATTAGCCGGCGAACCAGTTCCGCCAACCTATTCTCTACGGAGCTCAACTTCGCTTCTAACTGGGAAGAGCACGGGTCACCGTGGAAGTAGCGCGACTTCCCGACATCGCGGATATTCACCTCGTGACACGGGGCCCCGCGCCGAAACAGATACGCATAGGATTCCTTCCGGTGACGCCGGGAAGCGAATCCATCGAGAAGAAATCGTGGTACGAAATGTTGTCCCTTGGGTTTCGAGCCGGTCATGGTCGATCCTTTCCCATCCGAAATCTCGGAGGGTTCTACAAATTCTAGCATATTTTGTTTAAAACAAAACCGGGGGTTGCTGATAAATTCCCGCGCTCGCCTTATGCCCCTTGGCCCAGGTCAAGAGCGCCTGGTGGTGAGTTGGGAAACTAGGAGCTATGAGTTCGCCGACCGTGAGGCGGCATCCACGCGGGCCATGGCGGGAAGGCCCAGGGGCGGAAGGGATTTGACGATTTCGACGGTTTGCAGGCTGACGTAGATAACCTGGGCGATGAGGCGAAGGATGTATTCGGGATGGTCGGCGCCGTTGGGGTCGTTGGTGATGCCGCTGCGCTTGTCCGTGGAGACCTGGTATTGGTCCACCACCCATTCCAGAGCCGAGCGATTGCCCAGGCGGTACTCGTACGTTTCGGGCGGGATGCCGTCGAGCGTCAGGAATCGGTTGTAGACGAGCGAGGCCTTGTCCTTGCTCAGCCGCATCCTCTCGACGCGGTAGCCGATCTTTTCTTTCGGGTTCTCGACGCGGCGCAGCGGGTACTCCGGTTGTTTTTCGTAGTTGACGTGCAGCTCCGCGAGGCGCGCGCCGGCTTGGGCGAAGCCGCGGAAGTCGGGTGCATACGGGATGCGGGGCAATTCGCGCTTCAGGTTTGCGGCGTAGCGCTCCCGGTATTCGGGATGGTGCAGCAACGCGTAGACGTAATGGAAGATGTCCCACTTCGTGATCGCCGTGTCGTTGTAATGCTTACGGAATTCTTCGACCGCCCAATCGGTGATGTTCTCCCGCCGATTCGTGCCGTCCTCGTCGTAGACGTAGAATGGGAAGCACTGAAAGCCGTCCGTGCTCGCGCACAAGTGCAGCTCCGGTACGCGGGCAGTTGCAAGCGTGCTAAATGGAGAGCGGTAGCCTATCGCGCTTGCAACGATGACGCGGTTCTCCGCCTCGCTCTTCTCGTCAGGGAAAACGCGTGGTAACTGGTATCGCTCCTCATTCCAAAACGTGTCGAAATAGACGTGCTCGGCCGTGAAGGCTCTATAAAGGGCGGATCGGATGTGGTCGCTCTTGAACGTGGTATCAGCCCGCCTTGCAAGCGCGGCCTTCACCTGGCGGGTCCACTTGATCGAAGGATTTGCCACGTCGACAAGCTCGTCGAGATCGGCCTGGGGGTCCTGCTGTGCAACCGCCAGCGCTCGCCGGTACGTGGAAATCATCGTCCGAGCCTGTTTTTCCAGAACGGAACGGTCGAACGAGTATACGTACGCGTCTCGGTTGGTCACGAGGCCCAGGGAATAGAGACCGAAAACGACGGCGTCACAGCGTCCCTGCTTGCCGGCCTTGCTCGTCAGCGGCATGAACTCCGCGAACTCGGGCTGGATGCCGGCATGAATCCAGTTACCCCCAGCGTCCGGCGTAGCTGATTGGAAAGCGATCGAGTTGTAGGACGGATGAGCCTTCAGATGCTCGTATTTCTGCTCCTTTGTCCACGCTGGCGGGACCGAAGCGTAATAGATCGAACACGGCTTGCCTCGGGTCGCAGCGCGGCGGACAAATATGTTGATGCTGACGCCAACCTGAATCCCGAAAACATTATGGGTCGTACCCGACAGCTTGGGGTTCGTCCGCACGTTGCCGCCAAGGTCGAGGATATAAACTGCGTCGAATTCCGCTGCGAGAGACTTCCGCATGCCATCAAACGCTATTTGGTGTACAAAGCTGCTGTTTGTGATGAACGCAACCACGCCTTGGTCAGCGACCCGGCTCGATGCCCAGCGGATAGCCTTCACGTACGGGTCGCTCAGCTTGTTTAGAAGCTGAGCGTTCGATTCGGCAACGTAGCTTCGCCGAATTTCATCATCGAGACAGGCGTACGTGCGATTCTTGTTTTTGTCGTTTTCATTCACCTGCCCCATGTTGTATGGCGGGTTGCCGATGATGACGAAGATCTCCGCCTTCTTCTGCCGTTTGACGCGCGCCGTGTTTTCCTCGGTCATGAACGAGAGGCTGCTTTGCTCGGCCTCGGCGAGTTCGAAGGTGTCCACCAGGCAAATGGCGGGGAATGGCTTGTAATCGCCGGTGTGCTCCAGATACTCGTGCTCGATGTTCATGCTGGCGATGTAATAGGGCAGCAGCATGATCTCGTTGCAGTGCAGCTCGTTCTCGTACTTGTAGGGCAGCGCCGACTTGTGCGTTTCGGCGATCTGGCGCATCGCCCGAACGATGAAATTGCCGGTGCCGACGAATGGATCAAGGATGTGAACGCCTTGGTCGGCCAGCGACTTGCCGAACTCCTTCTGAAGTATGTCCTCGACGCTGCGCACCATGAAATCGACGATGGGCTGCGGCGTGTAGACGATGCCGTGCGTGTCGGCTTCCTTCGGCGAGTAGCCCTGGAAGAAGCGCTCGTAGACGCCGTTCAGGAACGCCTGCTTTTCGGAATAGTTCTCCTTGTCGCCGGCGGCATGCTCGATGGCGCGGTAGAAGCGATCCAGGTCGGAGAGGAAGGCGTCGCGGCTGAAGTGGTGCGCCGTCAGAGAGCGGATCACCTTCTCGATTTCGGCGGCAATCACGTTGCGCGACCGGAATTCCTCGGCGTGGAAGACGCGGCGGAAGATGCGCTCCGTCAGCAGGTGCTGGATCAGCATCCCCTCAACGGCTTCGAACGACAGGTTAGGGTTGATGGCCTCGCGGCAAAGTGCGTAGAAGGCGTCGAAGCGAGTGAGAAACTCGCGGTTGGTGCGGCGCTCGTTGTCGATCAGGTGCTTGGCGCGCTCGGCAATCTCCGGCAACTGTTTGCTGAATTCGGCGACCGCCGCATCCCATTCCTCGTGGTCCGGCTCCCGGTAGGCGAAGAAGTGCGCAAGCAGCGCGGCCAGGTTCTTCGGGTCGGTGATGTCTTCGTTGAAGCCCTGGCGGGCGCCATTCTGGAAGAGGATGGCGCGCTCGGGTGCCTGGAAGATGATGTTCGAGGTCGGGTACCCGCGTTCGATCTTGGCGCGGGCCTCGCGGTCGAGGTCGTCGTATTCGTCTTTCGCTTCCCAGAAACCGCGGCGCTGGCGCCAAAAGTCGAGCAGTGCGGCATCAACGATGATGTCGGAGCGCGAGGCATGGATGCGGTACTCCGGCACCACGGTCCATTCCAGCTTCTTGGAGTAGCCGGAGAGCAGGCTCTGGAAGGCGCTGCGAACCGCGCCCTCGTGGGCGACGTTCAGGTCGCCGAACTGGCCCAGCGACTCGTAGTAAGTACGAATCAGCCGGTCGCCGGGTTTGACGTGGAATTGCATGGGGCGCTGGCGACAAGTTTAGCGCCGGAGGGGCATGGATTCGAGGGAAAAAGCTCGGCGGCTGCTTAAACGCCGTCTGAGGGCCCGCAGGCGGGACGCCTGCGCTCCCAGGGCGGCGTCCCGCCGAGGAGGAACTGCGGACGCAAGAACTCCGACTGTGATGCTTTCCGTCACTGACCGTTGGCCGGGGCCGGCCGCCTGAGCACCGGCTCGGTGGGATCGATGCGCAGCCAGAGCAGCGCGCCGAGCAGGTACGTGGCGCAGGCCACGTAAAAGGCCAGGTTCCAGGAATGAAAGCGTTCCAGGAAGATGCCCACCAGAAACGGCGACAAAGCGCCTCCCAGGTTTCCGAAGGTATTCATGCAGCCGGACACGGTACCGGCAAGTTCCCTGCCCGTATCGACGCATACAGCCCAGCAGGCGCTCAGCGTGAAGTCGTTGGAAAACGCGGAAAGGGAAATGGCAAGAATGGCATGGGAAGGGTCGCGCAGGAACGGGCTGGCAGCCAGGAAGCAGGCCGCCGCCACAAGGCTGCCGACGCCGATTGTGCGGCGCCCGAACCTCAGCCCGCGGCGGGCCACCAGCGCGTCGGTGAGCAGGCCCCCAAACATGCACCCGGCGGCCCCGAACAGCAGCGGCAGGCCGGAGTACAACCCGCTGCGCTCCGCCGACAGTCCGCGTGCTTCCCGCAAGTAGGTGGGCAGCCAGGTGATGTAGAAGTACCAGCCGTAGAACATGCAGCCGTACATCAGGCAAATGGCCCAGAGGTTGAGGCTAGTGAGCAGCGCGCGCCAGGGCACGCGCGGGCGGCCGGTGGCCGTGACGGCGGGGCCGGCGCGGATCAGCTCCAGCTCCGCGGCGTTCACTGACGGCTTCTGGGCCGGATCGTCGCGGAACCAGGCGTAAAAGGCCGCGGCCCAAACCAGCCCAAGCGTCCCGAAGATGGCGAAGCTCCGCCGCCATCCTACCGCCGCCAGCAGCGCCACCACCGTGTAGGGAGTCAGCGAGCCGCCCAGTCGCGAGCCGGTGAAGATGATGCCGTGGGCCAGGCCGCGCTGCGTGGCCGGCATCCAGCGCGAGAAGATTCGGGCGCAGTTCGGGAACGCGCCCGCTTCGCCGGCGCCGAACAGGAAGCGGAAGGCGGCCAGCGACAGGAAGCTCCAGGCAGCGCCGGTCAGCGCGGTAAACAGCGACCACCAGACCACGATGCGGGTCAGCACGCGACGTGCGCCCACCACGTCGCCCCACCAGCCGCTGGGCACTTCCATGAGCGCGTAGGCCAGCGTGAAGGCGCTGAACACCAGCCCCATTTGCACCCGCGACAGGTGCAGTTCGGTGGACATTGCCGGCGCGGCCGCCGAGATGCATACCCGATCGATGTAGGTGATGACGGATAGCAGGAAGGTGAATGCCAGAACGACGTAGCGGACGCGCGTGGCCTTCCCCGGTTCCCTGCCCCGCTGCCGCGCCGCGCCGGCCCTCGGATCGCGCATGACGTTCGATCAATGTATCAGGCCGGGGGCGGGATGTCGGCAAGATTCGGATGTCCGCCGGGCGGCACGCCGGCGCGGCGCCCCCGCATTTCCGTGCATGCGGATTGGCCGGTAAACGTGTATTATGCACCATGGCGCAGGCGCCCGGCGCGCTTCCGGCGCATCGGAGGAATTCATATGAAGCGTTTGTTCAGTTTCCTGGTCTTGACGGTGGCGGGTCTATGCCTGGCAATCTCCCCGGCGTTCGCGCAGCGCGGCGGCGGCGGGGGCGGAAACCGCGGCACGACTATGCCGCGTGACCCCATGTCCGGCACCAAGCAGGACAGGACCCAGAAGCAGCAGCGACAGAGGGATCCCACGGTGGCCGATCAGCTCGCGGCGCGGCCCAGCCTGGCCGCCAAGCTGCAAGCTGAATTGCCGCCCAACACCAACCTGCAGAGCGCGGCCCGCGGCTTTGACGACCTGGGCAGGTTTGTGTCCGCCGTCCACGTTGCGCACAATCTCGGGATTCCCTTCCGGGACCTGAAGGCGAAAACGACGGGGCGCTCGGCCATCAGCCTGGGCAAGGCCGTCCAGCAACTGAAATCCGGTATTGACGCTAAAGCCGAGGTCAAGAAGGCCGAGAAACAGGCCAAGCAGGACATCAAGGATTCGAAGAAAGGCTGAGCGCCGGCGACATGATCCGCGAAAATCCGCGGAACCCGTGTCCGTCCGTGCCCAGGGTTTCTCGCGTGATATAATCACGGCACAGTAAGCGAGGTGCCTGTTCATGCCAGACGATGCGACTCTTCAAAAATACCAGGACCTGTTCCAGAAAAAGGCCTTTGCTAACCTGGCCACGCTGATGCCCGATGGCCGTCCGCAGGTCACGCCGGTGTGGTGTGATTACGACGGCGAGTACGTGATCGTGAACTCAGCGCGCGGACGGCGCAAGGACCGCAACATGCGCCGCGACCCGCGCGTGGCGCTGGCCGTCGTCGATCCCGACAACCCATACCGCTACATCGAGATCCGCGGGCAGGTGGCGGAAATCACCGAGCAGGGCGCCGAGGAACACATCGACCGGATGGCCAAGAAGTACCTGGGACTGGACAAGTACCCGAACCGGGCGCCGGGCGAAGTCCGCGTGCTGTACAAGATTCGGCCCGAGGGCTTCTCCTCCATGGGATGAGGCATCGGCTTTCGGCTGACGGCTATCGGCGGAGAGCCGAAAGTCGAAGGCCGATAGCCGAACGCTTGTCTTTGTGGTTTAATAGCCGCGTTCAGGGATGCGCATGACCAAGGGTAAAGGCGTTTCACGGCGGGCGGTGCTGGGCGGCATGGCGGCCGGCGCCGGCCTGGCGGCAACCACAGCCGCCGACGCCTTCCAGCAGATCAAAGCGCGCGCCGCCGAAGGCGGGCCGCTCAAGCTCAAGGGGCGCATCCGGCAGGCCGTCTGCAAGTGGTGCTACAAGATGTCCACGGAGGACTTGGCGCGCGAAGCGGCCAAAATGGGCATCCTGGGCATGGACCTGATCGAGGGCCCGGATTGGGAGATTGCGCGCAAGTACGGCCTGGTCCCCACGCTGGTCAACGGCGGGCACAGCATCGCCGACGGCCCCATTAGCAAGGCCAATCACGCCAAGTTCGAGGCCGAGCTGTACAAGCGCATCGACGCCGCGGCCGCCGCCGGCGTGCCCAACGTCATCATCCTTTCCGGCAACCGCCGGGGCATGCCCGATGAGGAGGGCGCCGAGAACTGCGCCCTGTTCCTCAACAAGGTCAAAGCCCATGCCGAGGACAAGGGCGTCACCCTGGTCCTGGAGCTGCTCAACAGCAAGGTCGATCACAAGGATTACATGTGCGACCACACCAGGTGGGGCGTGGATGTGGTGAAACGGGTGAACTCGCCGCGGGTCAAGCTGCTGTACGACATTTATCACATGCAGATCATGGAGGGCGACGTCATCCGCACCATCAAGGCCAACATCCAGTACATCGGCCACTTCCACACCGGCGGCAACCCGGGGCGCAACGAAATCGACGACACCCAGGAGCTGTATTACCCGGCCATCATGCGCGCCATCGCCGATTCCGGTTACACCGGCTACGTGGCGCAGGAGTTTGTCCCGAAACGCGACCCGCTGGTTTCGCTTCGGGAAGCGGTTCTGCTGTGCGATGTTTGAAGAGCAGTGACAAGTGATGAGTGACGAGTGACAAGCGGGCAACTCGTCACTCCTCACTTGTCACTTGTCACTTGTCACTCTTAGAGGAGAAGCTATGGAAAACATGGATCGGCGCAAGTTCCTTATCAATTCCGCGGGGGCGACGGCCGGCGTGCTGGCGCCCACCATGATCACCCGGGCCTTTGGCGGCAGCCCGAATGACCGCATCCGCGTAGCGGTCGTCGGTTTTAACGGCCAGGGAGGCAGTCACATCCGAGCGATCCAAGGGTTGAAAGACCAGAACGTGGAGCTGGCTGCGCTGTGTGATGTGGACGAGAACGTCATTGCCAGGACCATGAAACGGCTGGAGTCGTCCGGCGCCAAGCCGGCCACCTACACCGACATCCGCAAGCTGCTGGAAGACAAGTCGATCGACGCGGTGTCCATGGCCACGCCCAACCACTGGCATGCGCTGGGCACCATCTGGGCCTGCCAGGCGGGCAAGGACGTGTACATCG
>Ga0315279_10005673_pt1 | contig 16037 bp, 11 predicted proteins | sample YL17G06_20_MG_FD_203694 | JGI IMG/M metagenome (GOLD analysis project Ga0315279, IMG submission 203694) | Sediment microbial communities from Yellowstone Lake, YNP, Wyoming, USA - YL17G06_20 | ecosystem: Environmental > Aquatic > Freshwater > Lake > Sediment | place: USA: Wyoming | collected...
TCATAGGCAATGATGCTTTTCTTCAAAAGAAGTTTCTCAACTACTTCGTGACTTACGGTGACAACCTTGACTTCATAGACCTTCACAAGTATGGGCTCACGGAGTCAGGCGGCACCGATGCAACGGCTTTCAACGCGGCAAGAACTGGGCTTTTCACGAAGGAAACGGCGTGTTGGTACACGCTTGACCAGGCGCGTCAAATGTGGTCTAGCAAGCGCGGAAAAACCTTGCCCACGATCATTACGGAATCCAATTTCAGTTATGCCTGGATAAATGGGTCTGACCCTCGAATCCAACAGATGGCAGGTGCCGTCTTCACCGCGCTAGTTGATAGAGAAGCGGTACTGAGAGGCATACAGAGTAGTATCTACTACGTTCTTGCATCCAGCCCCACGGCGCAAGGCGGCAGCAGAGGGTACGGAATGATAAACTCCGACAACAATCGGCCCTGGTACCCATACTACGTTCAATCATGGTTGGGTAAGTCGCTGGCACCAGGAGACCAGCTTCTAAGCTTCTCAAGCTCCCTCTCTGGAATCTCAGGCTTCGCCTGGAATCACGCACAGACAACGTACTTCATGCTCATCTGCGAACTCAACACAGCCGTGACAGTGTACTTCAAAGGCCTCAGCGGGAACTTGAATTTCTCAAAAATCGACAACACCATCTCTTATCTGACACCAAAAGTGCAGACAGGCGTCGTCAGTTCGACGCAGTCACTCACTCTAAACGGTTACACCGTTGCGATTTTCCAAGGAACGCCTTCCACGACACCGCCTCCGCCCCCTCCCCCCGCGACCTACTTTGCGGACGGATTTGAATCTGGGAACTTCGGAAGCTGGTCTTGGACCGCAGTATCCTCCGGAGAGACCGTCGGCGTTGTGACCTCGCCGGTGCACAGCGGTCTCCGAAGCGGGAGGTTTGCATCGAATGGCGGCGCAGGTGAAGAGAAGGCTTATTGTGCCAAATCGGTGAACCTTGGTGAACTCTACGTTCGCGGATACTTCAACATCGGCAGCGGCTTGCCGCTCATTGATAACGGCGACAGCCTTTACCTATTCCGGCTTGCTGGATTCCAGAACGCGCGCTGGGAAAGCCTGGCCTTTGCGGGGATCCGACGAGACGCTGGTGTTGACAGATGGGTTGTCTACGTGAGAAATGGTCCCAGTTGGTTTGGCTATGTCTCTAACACGTCCGCGCCTTTACCCCAAAGTGGCAAATGGACATGTGTTGAACTTCATTGGAAAATGAGTTCGACCCAGGGACTCGTTGAACTCTACGTGAACAACGTTAAGATCATAAGTCTGAGTGGGATCAATACTGGCTATTATGGCAATGCTACGAGGGTTGAAATCGGATTGCCATACGTTCTAAACGTCCAGAAAAGCATCCTTGTATATGCCGACGATGCCTGCATCTCGCAGTCAAAAATAGGTCTATGAACGTATTAAGGCCACCCGAATGACTTGCCGATTTTTCCTCTTTGCTTGCCGATCATAGGCCATCCTTGCTGGTCTTGGTTGATTTTCATGGAAAGTTGGTCCCTATGCTGGTGTTGCCGTTGCTATATATCGTGTTTACCCCTGTCAGATTTCTATATTGTTCGAAGTATTCGTCGATGAAAGGTATGTATCCACGGAATTTCGCGTATACTCGCCCGACATCTTCATCGAGGAAATACTCCTTGAGATAAGCATACGGAGCTATGCTTCTTGAACCTTCAAAAGCGTCAGACTTATTCGACGGTGCAACAAGTATGATGGATCCGTGGACTGAGTACAGTTTGAGCCATTGTGACGAAACATATCTATTGTATGTTAAAGGAGGGTCCGAAGAACCAGTCACTATCGGTCCATATTGAGCGAATTTGCCAGCTGCCAATATGCAGATTATAATCGTCAATACAACGAGACCTTTCCTAGTGACGCTGTTCAGTCTGAAGATATATGCCATACCAAGTCCTGCAGCAACAGAGATTCCTAAGAAAGCCCAAATCGTTCCTCTAAGCGACATATAGTAGGTAAAGCTCCAAGCATCTGCTGGAGTTGAAAGCCTCAGAACTAGGCACAAAACGAACGCCAACACAAAGAACGAGAGCAGACTGATGACCATCCAGTTCTTTCTCTTTCGCCGGAGCAACAGCAGCCCCCCAATCAGCAAAAGCACTCCAATGATGACATACTGAGTGTAGGCCAGCTCTTGTGTCAAAGGGTCACCGAGTCTCTGTATCGTAGGTGAGCCCTCTCTCTGAAATATCGCCAGCAAGCCCTCAAATGCCTGGGTTCCCGCTTTAACGCTGAAATTCACCGTGACGAATAGCGTGTAAGCACCTAGCACAGTGGCCATCAACAGAAGAGGAATAATCAAACGACTGTTCCGATTAAAGATTCTAAGGCCTAAAGCCATAACTGCCAAAATAGCTAACAACAAATATGAACTAAATTGGTGAGAGAGGACAACGACAGTGAAGGATACAGCCGTTATCACAGCAAATTTCCGACCATCTTTAAGAAATTGAGTCGAAGCCATTCTAGCTGCTATCCACAAAGAAAGCAAAACTAGAGAGAATGCAAAGCTCTCTCGGACAAATTGGGAGTCAAAAGATGTGTAATAAAAACTGATCTGGAAAAGAAGAGTTGCGATGTTTAAAGTTCTACCTTCAAGTTTAAAGAGATCATGGTTTAGGTGATACAGCATCATAGTGACAATCAGCGTATTCAGGATAGGGACAAGATACACTGCTATCGTCGTCAGTTGCAAACCCGAGATGTGCTGGAAAACAGCTGAGAAAATGTGCAGCATCGGATAGTAACTGTATGATAACCTGCTGGAATAGCCTAGTTGACCCAGCTGGAAATGTGCGTTTTCGGATATCAATTCGGCAGTTTGAAAATCGTTGATAGGATCTGAGCCAAAGCTGAATCCCCAAGACGGATTCAGAAAAATAAAGACGGCTTGTTGAGAAATGAAGAGAAGCAACAGTGACGGTAACGCGTGTTTCTTATCAGGCATGACTAAGCAGACAATGACTGCAGGCACAAAGGCAAATATTGTCCAGAACCACTGCAGATTCGTTCCTGCGCTGAGACATGTGCCGATAGCGATTGCCAGTTGGAGCATTATCAACGCTGCAAACACTATTCTTGATGGAAATCTCTTCTTAAGTTCCGGTCGCAAAGTGTCCACCCGATGACCCTTTCTTGGCAATTGGCACGATGTCAACGCTTAATTCATGAAACCTCTATTTGGCCAGGACTACCCTTTATTCGTTTCATTTCTTATCTGCAGTCGTGCTACTTTTAGAAAATGAAAATAACCATTTTACCAAGCCAACAAGAGTTCCCGTGAGCCTTACGACAAGATCAATGGTCAAAATTAGCGGAACCCGCAATGAACTGCTGCGAGTTCGCCGAAACATGAAGAAGACATAAGTTCCCAACGCCACCAAATAGACTATCAAGCTGATTATCAGATTTCTCAGAAGCAGACCTGTTACAATTGATAGAACAACGGCAATTATACCTGAAATGCAAAGAGGGATTAGTAAGAAGCTGACGCCGATTGTTGACGTGGGACTGGCAATAGCGACTCTGATCATATGTCTTCGCATCAAGACCGCTGTTCCATTGACACTTCTTCTGAAAACTCCTTTGATCCGACGAACAAGGCTCGAGGTCCTAGAGTGTCTATGATAAACGACAATGCTTGGATCATACAGTATTCTCGCATCCTTCATCTTAGAGTAGATTCTTGCCATTACTTCAGCTTCGTCCCAGTGACTCAGACTTGGGTCGAAACCACCACACGACAACAGAGCATTCCGCTTTACCGCAAAATTGACTGTCTTGATGCAAGGTATCGCTTTCACCCCGTAGATCTTTTTGAGCCTCCTCCAAGAATCCATTATCTGAGTGCTTTCACTGCTTGACACAAGTATATCCAAGCCTCCCACGACCGTTAGATTGCCCTCCAGTGCCCCAACCATTTTCTCTATCCAGTCTTTAGGAGCCTGAGCATCCCCATCAATAAACAGGATGACATCGCCTCTAGACTGTTCAACACCGATATTTCTTGCATACCCCATTGTTCCACGATTTTCATACAGTAACCTCACATTGCTGTTGCCCTTTGTAAACTGCGTGACGATTTCATCAGTACCATCGTTACTGTGCCCGTCGACGACAACAATTTCGTACATATCCGATGGATAAGTCTGATTCAACAAGCTGGTAATAGTCTCTCCAATGGTTTTGGAATTGTTCTTTGTTATGACCACTACGGAAGCAAACATGTCAAACTCTAACCTAGTTGATTACTGCAGCGACTCTGAATAATGATCTGACTAGTTCAGGTAGATCATTTCTAGCCGCTTCGTTACCTCATCCCAGTCCAGGATTTTTCCACTAATGAATCTAGTTTGCTGAAATCTCTTTCTTTCAGCAAGAACCTCTTTGATGAGACTAACAAGATCATTGATTGCTATAGGGTATTCCAGACCGAAACAATGCTCATTGTCGACCCACTCGGTAAGCGCAGAAGTTTTTGCCACAATGCACGGAGTCCCAGCTGTCAGAGCTTCAGCCACAGCCATTGAGTACGCTTCATATTGAGACAACATAGCAAAAACGTCTGAATCAAAGACCATCTGCAAGAGCTGACGTCTGGAAACGTCCTGAAAGAATCGAACTCTCTCAAATACGTTGAGTTCCTTGGCACGTTTCTCCAGTATGTTCCTCATGGGTCCCTTTCCAACAATTTCCAAAAAGACATCGGGATCCAGTTTCGGCAAAGCTTCAACCAAGAAATGCACACCTTTGTAGCGTTCCAATCTTCCCACATACAAAACCGATCTGAAATCGCGCACACGTTTTGTTAATCCTTGAAACTCTTTGGTGTCTACTCCACAGGGAATTGTCACTATCTTCTCTAAATCAAGCTTGAATTGCCTCAACAGAAGGGACCTTTCATACTCGGAGACGGTCACAATCTTGTCAGCTGATACAAGAGTCTTTCCGCCCACAGGCCTGAAAACTCTTATCAATGAATTTCTGAGAGGCGAATGACCGACACCGTGATAGTGGGTTGATGCTATAAACTTCCTCTTCTTCGCGAAGGTTGAAAGATGCAAGGGAAAGGCTTGATAGCCGTGCCCGTGAACCACGTCAAAATCAGCTTTGCGAAATCTCAGAAACATGTCCATAGAAAAGAAGTACGCTCGCCCTGGAGCAATTCGACTGAAACGCTCAACCTTAACACCGTTCATAACCTCAAATCGAGGAAAACCTTTCGGTGCGGTGCCGAAGACTGTGACGTCATGTCTTTTGGCCAGACGCTCAGATATGTTTCGTACGTACACAGACATTCCGCCTCCACTGTCAACTTGATAAGGACCCGAGTACACCTGTAATATTCTCATGGAGGCATCACGGATTCAATTCGTAGTCACGTAAACCGTCAATTAAACTTCGGAAGACACGGCCATCAACTTGCCTGTCTTACTCTTAGGCATTTCTTTCACGAACTCAACGTTTATCGACACGTATTGCTTATTTAGGCTTAAAAGACCGTTCAAGTGTCTCACGAGTTCCGTTTGCAGCTCTCGCTCGTCAACATCATTCTTCTTTTGGATGTAGATGTTAAGAAGGTCGATTTTTTTTTGAACAACCCGATACTGAACTATTTTGTCGATGAACTCTGCCACGGCATTCGTAATTGCTCTTGGAGACAGAAGTCTTCCGCCTGGAAGGTGCAGGAGTGAATCTTTACGTCCTTCCACTACTTTCATCAAAGGCAAGCTTCTTCCACACGGACATTCTTCATCAGATGGAACACCGACATCCCCAACGGCGTACCTGATCAACGGCATCGCATAATTGAAGAGGCTCGTATAGACCACCTCGCCCTTTTCCCCTTTGGAAAGCTCGTTTCCGTCTTCGTCCACGAATTGCGTTATTACACTATCTATGTCCATGTGGTAGCCCACTTTCTCAGGGCACTGCCAAGCCGTTCTGTCGACTTCAGAGCATCCGAATTGGTCATAGAAAGGAGCGTTGAAAGTATTCTCAACATACTTCATCGACAGACTGTCTATCAGTTCCGCGGTCCCGAAGATTATTCGAGGAGTAATGGTCTCGATCTTTCGCTGTTCCACCTCCTTCGCAAGAAGAAGAAGCGAGCTCGAATAGCCATCCAACACATTGGGCCGAGCATCTTCCACCTGCCTGACCTGTTCGTCAACGCTTTCAAAAACAGATATGCACTTCTCAGCGAATATTCCAAGTTTTCGCTGGATTTTTGTCGTGTCCGAAAAATGGTGCGGGGCGGTCAGGGCGACCCAGCGATCTTTCATTTTCTGCCCGCAACTTATGTTTGCACGCATGTAGATTGCTTTTCTCCAAGCGTCTTCTGAGCTGTCTATGTATATTTGAAAAGGCTTGCCAGAGGATCCGCTTGTTCTCCGCACCTTCAATCGCGATAATTCATAGTTGGATGAGATGAGTCTCCTCGGATCCTCGCGCCTCAATTCCTCCTTTTTTATAAGAGGCAGTTTAGACAGGTCACTTAGGCTTTTTATATCGTTCGGAGAGATACCTGCTTGCGTGAAGCGTTCGTGGTAGAATGGAACTGAATCGTAGGCATGCTTTACTACTGACTTAAACCTCTTCGTCTGAAATTTCTCTAATCGTTGGCCGTCCCAGTGTAGTCTGTTCAGCGAATTGTACAGGTACCATAATAGTTTTGGAAAATTGGGCATAGAAATCGGCACTGCTGATCAAGTTGACGGGACTGATTTGTCTACAAGGTCACAGATCTCTTGAACGATCCTGACGTTTTCTCGCCCCTCTTCAGGCGATACGGGAGGTTTCCCGTTTTCATTTATGCTTTTCACGAATTCTTTTATGAAGCCATAGTGAGCGCTTACCTTAACGCCGCCGGCTGCCATGACGACAGAGTTTGAGAAGGTCGTGCCAAGGAGTGAAGCAAACTGAGATGCCAACTCAAGGTTGTTCTTGCCAACGGAAACAGGGGCCTCGGTACGCGCTTTGAACTTTATCACGCTCCTTCCCCACAGGTCAACTTGAAGGGCCATCTCGGTCCCGAAGATATTCAGGGTGTCTCCGTGAAACGGGGAATTGCAGGAGACTAGAACGTTTCCTAGACAGTTGTCCGCCTTCATTAAGGCGCGCAGTTCATCCATTTTCATCCATGGGTAATCAGTCACTTTTTCCCCTGCAATGCATGAGGGAGAGATGTTCTTTCCAAACAGTTGAAAGAGATAGACTGGATGCGGAAGAAGCTCGAAAAATATGCCTCCTGGTAATCTGTGACACCAGTGCTTCTCGTTGACGCACATGTAGTTTTCTTTTCGAACGAGTGTTCCCACGTCAACGCTGATGATCTTTCCCACCTGTCCGCTTTCGACTAGCCTCTTTGCTTTTTGCACCGCAGGGTTGAACAAGTTCTGGTGTACGACGCACAGCTTGACGTTCTTCCGCTTTGACACGTCGATCATTTCGTCAACTTCTTTGACAGTCATCGCTAGCGGTTTTTCAGCCAATACGTGACGCCCTGCCTCCATTGCCTCTATTGCGAGAGAATAATGCGTTCTAGGCGGTGTGCAGATGTCAACTATGTCAATCTCTTCTTTCAACATTTCAGAAAGGCTCGTGAAGTACTTGCCAATCCCAAATTGCTGTGCGGTTCTCTTTGCGAAAGCCTCTTCTTTGTCGCAAACCGCAAAAATCTCGACGTCCTTCAACTTTTTGAACACGGGTATATGCCTGTGATTTACGATGTGACCGCCGCCGACGATGCCTATTTTCAACAAACTTCGCCCCGGACTCCTCATGTTCTGCTACTATTCTTAAACATTATTCCTTTTAAAAATCACTTGTCAACGCCCGATTTCTGCGATGGAAAAACCCAATAAGACAGCGATCGTTGAGAATGAGATTATCATTAGGTGCGCCAAATTTCTCAATTTATAGGCATGCTTTACCCTTGAAGGAATAGCCACCTCGACCAAATACTTCAGATATTCGTTTTCAGTTGAAAGACCCTTTTTTAGGGCCGGTCCACGAGGCTTAAAGAGGGCTATAGAGATTCCTTGATAGAAAGATCTCCGTATGAAATATGCCAATTTTCTTCGACATTTAGGAACAATGTGATAAACGACCGCCTCGGGATCATAAATTATTCTTGTCTTGGGAAACTTGTCTGAAATCCTCATCGAGAGTTCCGGCTCTTCGCCTGCCAAAAGCCTACTTCCAAAACGGCCAACGTCGGTCCTGAAGAAGCCGACTGTATCGAAAACACCCCTCCTGAACGACATGTTGCACCCAATCGGATTCCTAACAGTCGCCTTATGCTCCGGAAGCCCCTTGTAGGAACATCCCACTATCCAATTCAATTCCTCCGGAAACCATACTGGGGAACCTCCCTCCCAAATTGGATGTGCGTAACCCCCAACTCCGAGGACACTGGGATCATCATAACTTCGAATCAAATTCCTTATCCAATGCTGGTCGGCTCTTGCGTCGTCATCGATAAAGGCCACGATGTTGCCTGCTGAATTCTTCACTCCAGCATTCCTTGCGTTTGACAAGCCGAAACCTGAACTCATCAATACCTTGACATGGCTAGGAAGTCTAGATCTATAGAAGTCCGCCAGTTCTGGTCGCGGGTCAACAACTAGAAAAATCTCGTAGGGAAGTACAGACTGTCTGTTCAAGGATTCGATGCAATCCAAGACGCATTTTAGTTTACTTTTGGAGTAAGTGGAAATCACGACAGACACGTTTGCCACACTATTCACGACTCACTGCGTTGTTTGGGTAGGAAGGTCGCATAATGATTCCTTTACCATCCAAGATTTATTATATCTTATGACATACTAATATTGAATACTCGGCCATTAGCGCGCGCACCTGAGACGAAGCGGGTGACCGCTTGTCGAAGCAATTCTTTCGATGTCAGTGTCAATTACCGGGTTTTGAAGAAGCAGCTGTCGACCGCAGATTCATGATTCTTTTTTCATACTTCACGAGTGGCGTAGCAATAATTCGAAGGGGTCTCACACGGTTAACGATGTCAGTAATGGTTTCTAACTCTTTGTGACTGATTATTCCTGCGAGTGGAACTAGTGACAAGTAAATCAGAACGTAGATGAGAAAGCCCGACAAAAGCACAACCGGCGCCGATAATTTGGTCAGACCGACCAGCAGGACGGACGGAATGGCTGATATTCCGGCTACGACGTATATTCTTGTCGAGGCTTTGATGTCGAACTCTACGTGGAATTTCCTTCTTGCAACGAATCCACCGTAAATTGTCGCAATTGCGTTTGAGATCAGTGAGGATATTATTACGCCAGGCACATCGTATAATGCCGCAAAGACTGGAGCTAGTATGATGAAAATTGACAGGGTTATTCCGGTCATTTTGAGCGTTGTTTTCGTATCGCCTAAACCGTTGAATAAGCTGGACAATCCTAGAAAACCGATTATTACCAGAAAGTACACGAGGCAACTATAGGAAAGGAAAAGCCATGCGACCGTGAACTCACCTTTGAAATAGATAATTTGCACAACCTGTTTGGAGAATAGAATCAGAAGGACCACCAACGGAACGATGAGCAGACATGTGTATTTGTTTGCACGTTTGAAAAACAGCTTCACCTTTTCAGCCGTTGAAGAGTCAAGCCTAGAGAAAGCGGGCAACAGAGCCATGGTTAAAGACGATGGAACCACCGCAATCAATTGGATGAAGTTCTGTGCCGCCGTATAATTTCCTATGTTAGAGCTTGTAGAAAAGAAGGAAAGAATTACACGGGAAAATAGCGGTACGAAACCCGTTATTAGCGCCGACACGTAAAGAGGCCAGCCGTAGCCCGTCAGCAGTTTGAAGGTATGCCTGTAACTGCCGCTGGATTTTTCTTCTGCCGACTTGGCAAGTCTAATGAATATTAGACCGCTGATTATGCCGCCTCCGATAAATCCCCCTACATAGCCCATCACTGCCCCTCCGAGGCCAAAACCGATCAGGACGAGAACTACCGATATGATTGTTTTGCTGATGGCTTGGACGTTTTGGGTCAGAGCGTTATATTCTGTTTTGTCGAGACCTACGAAAGCGGAGGTGGCCGTGGTGAAAATTATCTGGAAGATTATGGAAATCGAGGCTATCTGAACGTAGAAGCTCAGGGTTGGTCGGTTAATCAGTGTGGTTGACAGGAACTCAGGCAGCACCAAGGCAATGAAAAACACGATTGCTCCGACTGCCATTCTAAATATCATGCCATGCCTTAGTATCCTGTGCATTAGCCCCTTGTTTTCTTCCGAGCGTGAGTTAGAGGCAAAATTGATTATTCCAGTGTTTATGCCCAGATCCGTGAATAACAACAGAACCTGAGGAACAACTATGACCAGGTTGTAATCCCCATACTGCGTTGGTCCAAGAAGGTTGCCTACGAGAATCGCTGCAATGGCCATGATCACGGTTGCCATCGCGGTTCCAGAGATTAGATAAAAGCCTCCGCGCGCGGACCTTTCTGCGGCTTCGGAAAGAGTATCAGTCATTGCTTTCATCTCTCAAAGACCCAGAAGACTTCGTCGTTCAATCGTCAGAGATTCTGAGTCACGATACCTAGCCACTATGCCTAGCGCAATAGTGACCATTATGCCAAACAAACAACTACCCCATTACTGTAACCATTATGTTGATTCTAATGGTAGAGTTGTCTCCTAACAGCGCGCACTGTAGCTATACGCACGAGCTAACAAGTTCAATGTATTTCTTTAGACCCACCTTATATTTCGTCTTAGGTTTCCATCCTAAGAGCCTTTGAGCCTTGTCACTATCCACGAGAACTCCTTTAAAGTCGCCAGGTCGCGGTGGGGAATGTTCAACCTTTAGGTCTTTGAAATTCTCTCGCAACGCTTCCACTATGTGATTTATGGTGATGAATTCGCTTCCGCCGAGATTGAATATTTCGTTTTGAGCTGTGGGTTGAAGTGCAGCCACGTTGCCTTCGGCGAGATCCTCAACGTAGATGAAACACCTCCCTTGACTTCCATCTCCGAAAATTGTGATCGGTTCCTTTTGCATTGCCTTTCTCACAAAGATCTCCATTACCAAGTTGCTGCGCATACGAGGGCCATAGGGTATATCATATCGCAGAATAGTGAATGGAAGTCCGGTGTGCTTGTGCTGAGCTAAGACCAGATGTTCTTGGCCTATTTTTGTTTTTGTGTACATATGATCTGGTGGGGGCAGTGGCGTGTTCTCATCGACTTTTCCTTCGGCTTTTCCATAGACCCATGTGGTCGACGCTAATATCAAGCGTTCGACTTCCATCGCTGAAGCCGCCCTGAGAAGAATCATTGTGCCAATCTCGTTCACGCGGAGACAGAGAATCGGGTCAGAGAGAGCCACGTTAACGTCGGCGATAGCGGCAAGATGAAAAATGAACTCAATGTCCTTGCAAGCAGCCAGGACGTCGTTCTCGTCCAATAGGTTCCCTTTAAACCACTCGACATCATCTCGTAAAGGTTTTCGTTCATCAAATACGCGAACACTAGCTCCCAGTTTAGCTAGGCTGTCCACTAAATGACTTCCTATGAAACCTGAACCTCCAGTGACAAGTACGTTCATGATCTTCTCCTCTATGTTACGGCGACCATTATCGTCGCGCTCTAGTGGCGAGACATGGTTTCTTTGACATTCTCAATCACGTATTCCGCATCGTCCATGGTCATGCTAGCATGAAGAGGCAAACACACCATTCTCTTGCAAGCCTCCTCAGCAAGTGGAAAGTCTCCTTCGCGAACATGCAACATTTTCTTGAAGATTGGTTGAAAGTTTAGTGGTGGCCAATACACTTCACCGCTGCATCTAACGCCTTTTTCTCTGAGTTCGCTTTTCAGTTTCTCCCTGTCTACGTCTTTGTCAAGAAAAACAGTGTACTTGTAGTAGTTACTGACGATGTTTTTCGGCACGTATAGGGGCTCCAGTCCGTCAACTTTCGTCAGTTCACGATCGAAAAGCTCGGCAATTCTCCGGCGTATTTCCATCATCTCTGGGAGCCTCTCAAGCTGAACCAGCCCCACTGCCGCACTGATTTCGGGCAATCGCCAGTTGTAGCCTAGCTCCACAATTATGTTGCTGTTGAAATCTTCTTTACCTTGGTCTCTGAGGATTCGTGCGACGCGGTCAATCTGGTCGTTGTCAGTTGTGATTATGCCGCCTTCACTTGAAGTGACTACCTTCGTTGGGTAGAAACTGAAGCATCCAGCATCTCCTAGAGAACCTGCTGGTTTGCCGTTTATCGATGAGCCGTGGGCATGCGCCGCGTCCTCAATCAAGAACAATTTATGGTCTTCGCAAATTTCCCTTATTTCGTCGACCTCAGGGCACACAAGACCGCCCACATGCACAACCACGACACCTCTCGTTTTCGAGTCCATGTTCTTCTCAACATTCTTGGCGTCAATGCAGAGGCTCTTGGGGTCTATGTCTGTCAGTTTAGGTTTCGCGCCGGCAAAAATAACAGCTGCTGCAGTGGCCGAAAAAGTGTTAGTTGGAACCAGCACGTTGTCTCCTCGCTTGAGATGCATTGATCGCAGCGCGATTTCCAGGGCACTTGTCCCTGAATTTACCGCAATCGCGTGTTTTACTCCACAGATTCTTGCAAACTGATCTTCGAAATCTTTCGTGTAGCTATGAAGAGTCAGCATCCCTGATTTCAGTATGCTTTCCACGTGTGCAAGTATCTTCTGGATGTCACCTTCGGGGAAATATGGTTTTGCTGGAAATACTGTCCTGGACGGGTAACTCACTTTGTATCCCAACTATTGTTGTCGACCTATTTAGAAGACAGGCCATGTCAGGAACATAATTGATTTATGAATCAAGTATAACTATCGTGGATAACGGGCGAGATCGCGCGCGCTTCATTCGAATCAAGTCTGGCAAGACATCTCTGGCGTGTGTCAGTATGCCTAATGCGTACGATTCTGAGGCATCTTTTTCTGTACGTATTTTCGAAGTCTGAAAAGGGGGTCCAGAATCCAGGGAACAAGATCATCCAAAGGAGAGTATGCCCAGTCTTTGATCATATGCAAGGAAGAGATCCATTCAGAAACAGATATTTCCCCATCCCTCAGCATTTTTATCACTGACTGGAAGTCACTCAGCGAATCTGCCCATCGAATTCCATTTTTGTAACGCCCCTCATGAACTGCCTGGTTATCGATAGCATCCAGATAAGCCATTAGATCAAGGTTGATTCCACACTTTGTCGGAAATGAATTCTGAACCCAAACTCTTGGATTAACCTCAAGAAATTTGAAATTCCCATCCCTTTCATCCATCTTGAACTCGGCATCCACCAATCCGTGATAACCTAGTTCATGAAGATAGTGCACAACAGTATTTGCCTCAGGCATAGAGGAAAGAGGGATGCTTTCAATTAAGCTCCCATAACCGAAAACATGTGGCCATCCCCTAATCCTTCGATAGACAAATAATCCTCGCGGATTATTCTTCTTGTCGAAATATGCATTTATTCCGAAAACCTGATTATTCGGACCCGGAATAATCTCTTGGATCAAGACGTCAATGCCATGTCTCATCGCGAGATCGTAGTACTTTATCAGCTCTTCTCTTGATTTCGCGACAAAGCCTTTCACACCAAATACTTTAGCAAACACCTGTGATATGGATGGTTTAACAAACACGGGGTATTCCAGTTCTCGACCTATCCTCGTAGCATCATCAAGACTCTCGGAAAAATAGGTGGGAGGGTGTGCTATTCCGCAATTGGATATAGAATGATAGAATTTCCTTTTGTTTGCTAATGTCTCCACGATTTCCTCCGGCGCCAACAAGAAATGAAATCCTTCACGCACCTTGTTTTCTAGTTTGACCTTCGCACAAGCCAAGTTCAGGCAAAAGATGTCTGACCCAGGAAAGACCACGGAAAAAGGGTGCATCTTCTGAAATTTGTTCAGGAAATCAATCTGCATTTTCACGTCTGTTTCTATGTTCGGAATTACGTAACATTCCTTTAAATATCTTGAAAACGTGGCTTCATTCTTATTGTCAGTAACATAGTAAACTGTCACTCCATTTCTTGCGAGGCTTCTCGCGAAGCCGAGAGCGGAAATGGGGGAGCCTCCGAATAGCAAAGCAGGCAGTTCTGGTTTTGTCATTCTCTTCACCTAACCTGTAAATACCGCAGAATGCAATCTGCAGAGTGTATTGTTGTCGTTCATATGAACAAGAATGTTTATTAAATCTTACTATACGCTATACTTTACTCCCATCTGATGAATAAAAGAAGGGAAAGTATGTCATCAACGAGTCTTCGGCAGTCTTGCAAAGACCTAAAAAAGGTAATATACTTATCACTATTGTTCTTGATTTCTTTTATGCTCCCCAATTCATTGATCCCAGCAGGGGGCGAACCAGGAAAAGTAATAGTCCAGTGGCGTTTATATGAGGACTCCGCCTACGCTATCAACATTTCAAAGTACATTGGTGCCTCACACATTATGATAGGTTTCATCTATCCGCCGTCAAAACCTCCAGCTCATGTCATAAAACCTTACGTCGAATTATACAGAAACAATGGTTTCTCGGTCTATCTGTGGACGATAATCAAAAATGTGCCATTACCTGAAAGTGGTGCCTTCGCAGATTATTTTGAACTCGATATTGAAGGTATAGGAATAGATCTTGACCCATCTGTAAGTGCCATCAAATCGGAGAAGGAAGCTTGGCTGATCAAAATTGCAGATGCTGCACAGTTGAAAGGAAAGAAACTGGCGTACTACCATGGAGATGGTTTGAGTGACGTGAACTCATTGACTCTTGTTCAACATGGACTAATAGTATGGGCTCAGTGGACGGCTCTTCAATGGTGGCTTCCAAAGAGTTGGGATCTTCCTCAAATATATGCCCAATGTGCTGTATGGAACATGAGTCCAGAGCAGCCTGGAAAATACACAACACCAGACTACATTAGAAATTGGAATGCAAGTATGCCTGGGAAACCTGCAGGCATCGTCTGGTTTCTATCAACTGCAAACCACAAACCTACCGAAGAACAGATACAAACAATGAAAGAAACTAGCTCATATTTTTTGCAGGCATAACTCTGAAGCCGCGCTCGACTTTCTACTTGACACGCGCCGAATCTCCTTTCTCTTGATTCTCACAAATTCAAAATATCCTGTGACGTTGAAGAGGTCTCCCAGAAGATAGATTAAGACATTTTTTGCGACTGCATAGACCTTTGAGCGCGGCGCTATAACTCTGATCAGGAGATAAGCTACTAAAAACGCAGTGCCTATGAAGAGAAGAAGCCACAACTTGTTATACAGAATAGCTGTAGTCAGAATACAAACGCAAAATATGAGTAGGGCAAGAGGTTGTAGACAAAAAACTAGCAGATCTCTTGGTGCAATCAAAGTGCCGAAGAAACCAAGCCTAGTATTAAAAATGACGTTAATATTTTTTGAAAGAAGCTCCAACTGCCCCAGAAGATTAGTCCTCTTCCGTCTCAATTGCTGGACCAATCGAGTAGGCTCATTGTGATATGACGTGACCGATGCATCTGAGATCACTCTAAAGCCTGCTTTGCGGATATTAACAACCAATGCTCCATCAGCGGATACATGATAACAATATGCCCATGGGTCAATATTCGCTAAGAATTTACGTCGAAAGAGAAGGAAGGTTCCAGTAGCATAGACGATTGAATCCAATGAACTCTCCGCGAGCTGCATCACGTTCTTCACAGACAATTCCGCACCGCGGACAGAACTCCCCTTAGGATGATAGATGCCACAGACTGCGCCCACGGAAGGATCTTCAAAATGTTTGAGGGCCACAGATAGAGCTTCTTCAGCTTGGACAGAATCTACATCAGTCCAAAGGATAAAATCGCCTGAAGCTCCGGTGCTTCCAAACCAATAAGCGTATGCTGCACCCGTGTGGGGTGTTTCGACAATTCTGAGTGGGAACGGAAAACTCGG
>Ga0315279_10005675_pt1 | contig 16034 bp, 10 predicted proteins | sample YL17G06_20_MG_FD_203694 | JGI IMG/M metagenome (GOLD analysis project Ga0315279, IMG submission 203694) | Sediment microbial communities from Yellowstone Lake, YNP, Wyoming, USA - YL17G06_20 | ecosystem: Environmental > Aquatic > Freshwater > Lake > Sediment | place: USA: Wyoming | collected...
CTGGAACTGTTCCGCCAGATTTGCGCCGGACTCGATTACGCGCATCAGCGCGGCGTGATCCACCGTGACATCAAGCCGGCCAACATCATGATCACCACCGAAGGCGTGGTGAAGTTGGCGGACTTCGGAATAGCCAAGCTGGCCGGCGGCGACACGTCAATGTCGGGGATCATCCTCGGCACCCCCAGTTACATGTCTCCGGAGCAGGCGCTGGGGAAACCCATTGATGGGCGGTCGGATATCTTTTCGCTGGGCTCCGTCCTCTATGAGATGGTCACCGGGGAAAAGGCCTTTCCCGGCCAGAACACCACCACGGTCATTTACAAGATTGTCCATGAGGCGCCCACGCCGATCACGGCCCTTCAGCCGGGCCTGGATCCGGCCCTCGAAGCGATCGTCTTGAAAGCGTTGGCCAAGAGCCCCGACCAGAGATTTCAGGCTTGCACTGAGCTTTCGACGGCGCTCGAGCTTTACCTCAACCACGTTGCGGCTGCCATGCCCAAAACTGCTGTGGCCTCCTCGGTAGTGCCGCTGCCACCAAGTGCGCCTGCGGCGACGCCCCCGCCTCGGGCGGCCACACCCTATCCTGCTCCTGGCGCTCCTTACCCGATGAGTGTGACTCCCTATCCTACCGGGGGTACCCCATACCCCGCTGGCGTCACGCCGTACCCTGCGGGCGCGCCATCGGCGATTCCGGGAGCGGTTCCCGGTATGGGAACTCAACCCGTGCCCAGCCCGGCGCGAGTTCCCCTTGCTTGGTTGGGCGCCGGCGCGCTGGGAGCACTTCTCATCGTCGTGGTCATCCTGCTCGCGGTGCTGGTGCGGCGGCCTGCCTCGGTGACGACCACCCCCGCGGGGAATCAGGCCGCAAGCCCCACCGCCACCTCTTCGTCCGCATCCCCTGGGACGGCGACGCAGCCGCCGAGTAGCTCTGCCGTTCTCCCCGCTGTCGGGCCTTCGGCTGTGCCCACACAGCCGGCGGGCCAGCAACCCGCGGTGAGTTCTGCGACTAAGGCGCCCGAACCGGAGAGTCTCCGGCCCCCCAAGCCAACGCCGCGCCCGGCAATGCTTCCCAGCAAGCAAGCACTCAAACAGCCGGTGTCCACTCCGGAAACCAGGCGGCCGAGTGCCCCCCCCACCCGCGAAGCAGTCCCAGAGCCCCCGCGGCCGACCTCGGAAACGCTGGCGACTCGACCGGAGCCCCCAACTGCCCCGCCGGGGACTGTGCCTGAGACTCTCGATTCACTGATGGTCAAAGGCGATCTAGCCTTCCAGCAGGGGCGCTACCCGGACGCCCTAAGCGCCTACTCGAAAGCCTATAGCCTCAACCCTCGTAATCCCGCCGTGCGACGTAAGATCGTCCTTGTCCTGACCATGCTCGGCCGCGCCGAGGAAGCGCGGAAGTATCAGTAGAAGCGGCTAGGCGACGCCAGGGGTGTCAGTATGGCAGGCAGAGAATCCATATCTGCAAAACGATTTCCGTAGCGCTGGGCTTCAGCCCAGCACCCCTGCTGCCCTAAAGGGCAGCGCTACAATTCTGCATTTCCAGCGCGGAGGGAAGGTTCTGGGCGAAGAAGCTTTCCGGGTCGCGGGAGAGTTGTTCGAACTCAGTGAGGGGGTAGACCACAGAGTCAACGGGAATCCCTTTCGCAAAGATAGCGTGACTGCCCCGCTCGAAGATATCAGCGAATTTCTTCTGTACCACCACGAACAAATCGGCGTCGCTGTCGGCAGTCCCATTCCCCTGCACGAATGAGCCGAAGAGGAACACCGTCGCAATCTCGGGACAACGCCTCTTAGCTTCGGCCATCGCCTGGCGGAGGTCACGAATCACCTGCTGGCGGTCAATGAATCTGACTTCGACAGAATTCCAGGACCTGTCGGGCATCGTCAATATACTCTCGGCTGCTTCTTTCGTTGAAGTAGTTGCTGGGGCTCCCCCAGGAGAAGGCATTTCGGTAACGCGGCGCTACGTAGACTCGGTCCAAAGCAAGCGCAGCATCCAGCAGGCTGTCAGGGACCGTAGCCGAGCTGGGGAGTCGCCGCAAGATTTCCGGGATGACGTGGCCACGCACGGCACCGTGTGACGATTGCGCAAGCGCTTTGACAGCCTTCTCGGCAGACTGCTGCGCTTGGAAAACCGTCCACTCGTGGTGGCCAGCCTTTGCCGAGTCCTCAGCAGCCCTTAAGTCGCTCTCCGCCTGTCTTAGCCAATCTGCCGCGCGGTTCACGTTTGCAGTCCTAACACAGTTTGCCACTCAAGCGGGCCTGAAAGGGGCGGCCACAGGGCTTGCCCCCTTCTGTCCAGCATCAAATCCCCGCAGTTTCTCAGCTGGAATTGCACGAGCACTGTATAATCGTTTGCTGGTCATTCATGGTTTGGCGCGGGCCTGGATTCACGCCAGGCCGAAGGGGAAGTATGAGGCAAACGGCCAAGGTGATTCTTCGCATCAGCTTGATTGTGCTTTTGACCTTTTTTGCCTGCCTGATCTTTCCCCGGCGGACAACGGAAGCTGAACAAACGCCCCAACCGCCGCGTGGCGCGCCGAAGCCCGCCTCGACACCGGCGGCGAAGAAAGGCGTGGCTTCCCCCTCTGCGGAACTCCAGAGGGTTCGCAACGTGGGCAAGGCGTATTACGAGCAAGGGAAGTATGTCGAAGCAGTCGGCGAGTTCCAGAAGGTCATCGCCGCGGGTCAGGCGCTCGCCACGGACCACCTGAACCTCGGTCTGGCGTTGATGCAGGCCAACAAGCTCGATGGGGCTTTGGGGCCTCTGACCACGGCCAGGCAAATGGACCCGAAGCTGGTGGCTGCCGACTACAACCTCGGCATCCTCTTCAAACGCGAACTCCGTTACCCGGACGCCGAAGCTGCCCTGAAGCGCGTTATCGGGGCCGACCCGCGCGATCCGGCGGCGTGGTTCAACTTGGGCACGGTGTACTTTGCTCAGAGAAAGCTTGAGGACGCGCTCCAGGCCCATCAGCACGTGGTGGAGATGGGATTTGGCCGGGGGCAGAACTTCTATGTCGCTTCGCTTTTTCACAGCTTCACCATTTTGGTACGTTTGAAGCGCCAGCAGGAAGCGCAGAAGGTCCTGAAGATTCACGAAAGGATGCGGGACGCGGTCCCCGGCATATCGCTCCAGAACCCCGCGCTCGAGGGGGGCAAGTACGGGGCCATTGCCGTACCTCCTTCTCCCACGACGCTGGTCGCGCGGGAAACCGCCAGGGAGAAAGTGATTTTCCTCGACATCACCTCCAAGCTCGGCATGACGCCGGAAACATCCAATTCGACACCGCTCTCTGGCGCGCGACGGGAGATCAAGGCGATTGATTACTCACTGGACTCCGCGCGGCGAACCCTCGCGCTACTTTTCGGCCCTTCCCTGGTGCTGGGGGATTATGACAACGACGGACGACCGGATCTCTACGTGGTTGACCCCGCCGGCTCCAATCGCCTGTATCACAACAATGGAGACGGGACGTTCACGGATGTGACCGCGAAGGCCGGTGTAGCCGGTCCGGGCGCGAGTCTTTCCGCCACCTTTGCCGACTACACGAACAGCGGGCACGCGGGCCTGTTCGTGGTGGGCGTAGGCGGAGTCCGCCTGTACCGCAACGCCGGGGACGGCACGTTCGTGGAGGAGACCGAAAAAGCCGGGCTGCAAGGGCAGCCGGGCGAGCTGGCGACCCGCACCGTGCTCTTCGATGCGGACAACGACGGGTTCCTTGATCTGCTGGTTACCGGCTACACCAACTTGAGCACGCCGCCCGACAAGGCGTCGTTCGTCTTCCCCAACGACTTTGCGGGCGCCGAAACCCGCTTCTATCGCAACAACGGGGACGGCACGTTTAGCGACGTCACCGCGTCGTCGGGTCTGGCCGTCACGGGACGCACGCGCCAGGCCGTCTTCGCTGATTTCGACAACGACGGCTATACGGACGTGCTCCTGGTCCGGGACGACGCGCCGCCGGCCCTCTACCTGGGGCGCGGCGAGTGCAAGTTCGTGAACCGGACAGCGGAGGCAGGCGCGGACCTCGCCAAGTCGGCGGTGCTCGATGCCCAGGTGGTGGACTTCAATCACGACGGCAACTTCGACGTGGCTTTGTGGTCTCGTGCTGGTTACCAGGTGCTGCTCAATCGCGGGGGCGGAAGGTTCACGGCCGCCAAGGGTTTACCGGTCGTCACACCCCCCGTGGGAGAGTTCGTTTTTCGCGGGATTGTGGCGGACCTGAATGGTGACAGTTTCGATGATCTGCTGGGCGTTGACGCGAGCGGGAAGTGGCACTGGATTGCCAACCGCGCCGGTCGGTTTCAGGAAGCGGCTCTCAGTCTGCCTTTGCCAAAGAGTGAACCCATCACCGCGCTAGCAGCCACGTGGCTGAGCACTCCGGGCAAGCTTAACCTCGTAGCCGTTCTCCGCCGCGGTCAACTGGCGGCCTTTGAGAAAGAGGGGCCGTCCGCGCGCTGGCTGGAAGTCAAGATGAACGGCTACAAGAGCAACGCGTTGGGCGTGGGCAGCGTCGTCGAGCTTAAGGCGGGGAACTTCTACCACAAAGTGGTGGTGACCGGAGACCGTGTCCGGGTATACACCGGCGCCCTCCCCAAGCTGGACGTGGTGCGCGTGACGTGGCCCAATGCCGTCGTGCAGAACTGGGTTAACGTGGCCACCAACAAGCCCATCGAGGTTCGGGAATCGGAGCGACTGGCCAGTTCCTGTCCATTGCTTTACGGCTGGGATGGCGCGCGGTTTGTCTTCTTGACCGACGTGCTGGGCGCGGCACCGCTGGGCGAACTCCAGCCTGACGGCAGCCGGATCAAGCCTTACCCGGAAGAATTCGTGCGCCTGCCCGAGGGCCTGCGCGACCAGAATGGGATGTATGTGTTCCAGCTCACCGACGAGTTGCGCGAAGTTGACTACTTCGATCAGGTCCGGCTGTTCGCCGTGGATCATCCCGCGACCGAGGAAATCTATGCCAACGAGGTCTTCTCCTCGGCTCCGTCCTCTCCCACGCTCCATGCGGTGCGCCAGCGGCATTTGCCCGTTGCGGCCGTGGATGACTACGGAAACGACGTCCTCCCTTTGCTGCGCGCGGTGGATGGCCGTTATCCTACTAACTTTCGTCAGAACCGAATCTTGGGCTTGGCCGACGTTCACATGCTGACGCTGGATCTCGGCGCTGCGGCGTCCTCGGAGCCGTTGACGCTCTGGCTCACGGGATGGGTCTTCTGGACGGATTCGAATGCCGCTCGCGCCCTGATGTCGAATTCCGAGCTCCAGATGGTTTCGCCCTACCTTCAGGTGCGCGACGAGCAGGGCAAGTGGGTAACGGTGATTCCGGACATGGGTTTGCCGAGCGGCACCAACCGCACGATGCGGCTCGACCTGACCGGCAAGTTTCTCTCCGCGGACCGGCAGGCACGCATAGTCACCAACTTCTGCGTTTTCTGGGACCAGATCTTCTTCACCACGGAAGCGGCGCCGGCTCCCCGGCCCGTCGAGTTGCCGCTGGCCTCCGCCAACCTGCACTATCGCGGCTTCTCGACGCCCAGCAGCGATCCCGCGCACCTGAAGCCCGATTTCTTCGACTACACGACCGTTCTGGCTGAGGCGCCCTGGAATCCTATGTTCGGGAACTACACTCGCTACGGAGACACGTTGAAACTGGTGAGCCAAGCGGATGACCAGATGGTGGTGATGGCTGCCGGCGACGAGTTGACCGTGACGTTCGACACTAGCGGCCTGCCGCCGCTCGAGCCCGGGTGGAAGAGAACGCTATTCCTTTACACGCACGGCTGGGCCAAGGATGGCGAGCCGAACACCGCGTACTCCAAGACCGTGGATCCGATGCCTTTCCGTCAGATGTCCAATTACCCCTATGGGCCTGAGGAGCACTACCCGCATAGCCCCCAGCACCAGCAATACATGCGCGAGTACCAAACCCGGCCGCGATACCTGCTGATACCGCCGCTGGCGCCGCCCATGCCGTAGGGGGGCACTCCTGAGTGTGTGACAATCGAGTTGTTTTGAGCGGCCCTGCCGCCGCGCCGGCGAGCTTACAGTTTCGCTCGCTCCGCGGCGCTTCCCCTTTGCGCTGAAGGTTGACTGGTAGGTCGAGTGAAGGAGTGGGTGTAGCGGCAGTCTGTGACCGTCGCCAGGGTTCACGCAGGTACAGAGGAGTGAAACGACGGGAAACTCTGCCTAGCGTTTTCTCTTCTGCTTGTTGACGGGCTCGGCATTCCCCCATTTCCAGCCCCAGAACTCGGCTGCATAGGTCTGGAACTCGCTAACACTCTGCGCCGACACGTAGAACTTCTCCTCTCCCGTCTGACTTCGCAAGGTAATGACGTGGGTCATGTGAATGCCCGAACCTGCAAAGTCGTCATCCAGGGCCCCTGGTCTGGCCATACCTGCCGTTGCCGCGCTCAGTTGCGTGCGGGGAGCGGAGAAGTTGTCAACGCGGGTGTCGTTTCCACCGCTGCCCACATATTCCAATCCCTGGGGAGTCAGCTTGAGGGAACCCCAACATCCCTTATGGACGAACCTGGGAGGCATAGGAAACTTGCTGGCCCTCTTCAGTTCGTGGTAGTGCACCACGGAGATGCTTGCGCCCTGGAGGCCTTCTGCCTCGTGACGGTAGTCCTCTCGGCCTGGGAACAGACTCATCAGGCGAGTGTAAATTTCCAGCGCGCGTTTCCGGTCGTTGCTCTCGGCGGCGCGACGGGCCAGACCTTCGTAGGCCGCCGCCGCGCGCGTCTCGAGTTCCCTGGCTGCGGCGTTCGTCGGGTCTGCCTGTAACGCCTGCCGGGCAAGCTCAATCGCATTCACCCCTGGAGGCTCGCCGTATTGTCCCGCGGCCAGGGCGGTTTGAGCGCGAGTGAGTAAGGGTGTCGTCTGGGCTTGCCGGTCCAGGGTGGCTAGCTCGGCGATGTAACCGGAGTTGTCCGGGAACAACGCTGCCAGTTTCTGGTAGATCTGCCGGGCTTGTGCGGGCTGCTTTTGGCTGAGCGCGAGCTTGGCTTGGTTCTCCCAGGCAGCCGCGGCACGGGTTTCGAGTTCTTTGGCGGTAGCGTGCTCCGGCTCGATGCGCCGCGCCTGGCGCGCCCAGAAAATGGCATTGTCACCTTCCGGCTCACCGAAGCGACGGGCCGCAAAGGCGTCAAAACCCTTCCGAACCAGGGCACGGGTTTTTTCCTGGGTGCGCTCCTCCACCTGCTTGCGGTCAGCGGCCGCAGGAGCCAACTCGACGTAGCGCTTCCACGCCAGTGCGGCATCGGCGTAGTTCCCGAGAGCATCCAGTGCCGCCGCGCGCTCCGCGGAGACTTGCGGCCAGAGAGGAGCCAGTTTCTCCGCCTCATCGAACTCCCTGAGAGCCCCGCCGTAGTCTCCTTGCTGGAACAGGCGGCGGCCCTGCTCAAAGTGCTGCCCAGCTTGTGGAGAGGCCACGCTGCGCCTGCGCAAGCCCTCCAGCACTTCGTCGGTGGCGCCCGCCGTGCGCAGGCGCTGCTCGACTTCCGGAGTCACCACGAAGCTGATTCCCATTTGGTCAGCCAGCGTGGCGACGCGAGTCGGAGAAACACCGGCTCGCAGCAAGTCAACGATGTCCGACTCGCTGACGGGCTTGGGCGCTGCTTGCGGGGAGGCGGGTGTTACAGCGACACATGTGGGGCCCAGACTGAAAGCTAATCCCAAACCAAGGAAGAGTCGCACGAAAGCCGCGGCAGGTTTCAATTTTCCTTTTGGCTCCTTTGCAGACAGTGATGGCGTCAAAGCTATCCCTACTGCACGCGACCCGGAGCATCCGCCAGAGGGGGCAGGTGCGGGGTAGCCATGAGTCCCAAGCCTTGGAGCAGAAACACCGTGCGCTGCGCCGCACCACGCCAGACCAGCTGGCAGCCTTCACCCTGGCAGTTCTGCACATAGACATCGCCGCCGGAATACTCCAGGCTGCAATTTCTAAAGGTGCAGTTTATGAACACACAATCGTCGAGGACCAGATGCTGGTTTTCGAAGACCTTGTTTTCGTATCGGTTCATGTCCGGCTCCACCCAGCCGCGCGCCGCGCCGCCTTCCTTGCCGTGGGCAAACGCGGCGGCAACCGGGAAGTTCGGAGAAAGGCTAACACTCATCCCAGGCTCATTTCAAGCCTCTGCCGGATATGGGGGTCACTTCCTGGTAGGTTTAGGGGTGGGGGGACGGTGAACCTTGAGCGGATAGCATTGCGCTTGGAATTCCGGGACCACGTTCATCCCTCTTCGCCCACCTCGCATTTCTGGGTATTCCGCCACGGCTTGGCGTTCCCGTTGAGTGCCATTTGACCGGGCAGGGGTCTTAGACCTTGGGGCGGGATTCCCTCAGCCCTACCACGGGAAGCGAGCGTCACATAGCTGCGGGTGATTCAAGATCTCCTTGACGCGCGAGCGCAGGCGCGCCAGCGCGCCGGAGTGAAGCTGGGAGACGCGGGATTCGTCGATTCCCAGCTTCTCGCCGATTTCTTTCATGGTGAGTTCTTGGTCGTAGTAGAGCTGCACAATCTGGCGCTCTCGTTCTGGGATGCGTCCCAAGGAGCGCTGCAGGATTTCTTCTTGCTCCCGGCGATAGCACGATTCAAATTGGTGTTCCAGGTTGTCGGCAGCCAGCATTTCTTCGCCGCCGGCCCTCGATTCCTTCATTCCCACCGACCCCATAGGCCTCAGCCAGTCCATGCCGACCGCCTGAAGCTCTCGAACCGCGCGGAACCACTTCTCCAGACTCACGCCCAGCGCTCCTGCCAGCTCTTCGTCGCTGGGGGCTCGACGCAGTCTGGCCTCTAGGGCGCGGTACACCGTCTCCGCCTTCTTGTTCTTTTTCCGCATGTCGCGCGAGGCGCTGTCCAAACTCCGCAGGCCGTCGAGGATGGCACCCCGAATCCGGTAGCGGGCGTAACTCTCAAGTTTCACACGTTTGCGGGCATCAAACTTGTGCACCGCATCGACTAACCCCAAGGCGCCCGTGCTGACCAGATCGTCCATCTCCACGTGAAGAGGCAATCGCTCGCGCACCTGCAACGCCATCCGCTTCACCAAGGGCAGTAGCTTCACCACAAGTTGGTCGCGCTTCAACTGCCTCCGCTCGGCGCGAGCTTGCCCGGCGGGACTGACCCGAACGCCTCTTGGTGCCCAGGGTCGGGGCTCCACGCGGCTTGGCCAGCCTTGGAGCCTAGGTACGGGAAGCATTCCCTGCAACGAGTTGCCAGGTAGAACTGCTTGCGTTGCCATGCCGGACCTCGCTGGGCTGCGGGCGTCTGAAAGATTGGTGGCTTGGCCACGCAGCCCATTCTTGCGAGGCGCTTTGCTTCGCCCGTCGCCGCCTGCCTCCGCGGGCACTGCCGCCCCCACGTCAAGCCCTGAGACTTCACGCCGTGGTTTCGGCGACTTGGCTAAAGGATACGCGTCGCGTTGCGAGGGAGTTGCAAGTGCTGTGCCACGTCGCACCCGTGACGTGGCCTAGGAGACACCAGAGGCAAGCGTTGTGGTCCAGCTTGTTGGCCGCCTCCGTTCCGAAGTGCTGGTGTAGCTGCCTGCGCGCGCGCCGGCTAGGAGGTGACTTCCTCCTGAACAAACACCAGAGCGAGTAAGTTCTGCAAGGCAAAGGGGTTAGGGAACCGCCTGGGCTCAGCATGAAACGAGCTCGCGGAGACGCGGGGCGAGGCCTTCGGACCTTTCGAGGCTAGTGCAGAACTACGGCGGCATCACTTCAGGCGAGCCGCTGTCAAAACATTTCTGCTGGCGCCCGCTGCCAGATCCCTGCCGCCCTTCCTGGGGGAGTTCCATAATGGGAAAGCTAGAGGTCGTGTTGGACCTCCCATTTCTTCTCTAGGCGCGGCGCTCCCAGATGAGACTAACTTTCTGGCGCATAGGCGTGCGCTGCAAATTGTTTCCCAAGCGGGCACAGCGGCGTCATACGCGATGTCCGCCGAAGTGCCTTATAGGCTCCTTCGACCCTTGGAATGGGCTCTCCGGCCTCGGGCCTCAAGTGAGCAGGAATCCCGCCGATAAAACTGGTTATTGGGTGTGATTCGGAGTTTTGGCTCCGCAGTTGTCCGCGCGGAGGCGGTGGGTAGGCCCAATACGGGAGAGCTGTCCCATTATGGGAATGGCGAGCGGTGTCGAAGCTGCGTCCTCGCTGGTTCTTCGGCCAATGTGTCGTGCTCGGAGAAGCGCTCAGGATGATGGGGCGGGGAATTGTCGCATGGCAGTGCATGGAGGAAGCGGCACATGAGAGTTGTTTGAGCGAAAGGTGAAGGTTAGAAGGAGCTGGCAAGGAGCAACTGGCATGGGGCAAGAGCACGGCGGGCCAAAGCGTGGTCGACACCGACCGGAACAGCAACGATGCATGAGGGTTCGCCGGGCACTGCTGGGGCAGGCCGAGGCGCAGCCTGGGCGTCTGCGTCACGTTGATGAGCTGGCGCTCGGGACGATGGACCCCGGGGACATCATCCTGCTGTCCGAGGCGGAGTCCTTGCGCTCCGCCGTCGAGTCGGTTTTCTTCGCCATCCTTGCTTGCCCAGGGTGTGGAACCTTGGGACTGATCACCGCCTCGCAGTATGCTGGAGGAGAGGCGGTGATCTGCGGGTCCAAGCGCTGCGGCTGCAGCTTTCGCATTGACAACAGGACTCGCCTCATTTATCTGCCGGTCAACTGAAATTGAAATGCGAGTGACCTTGGCCCCCAAGGTCAGGGGAATGGCGCAGGTGTGGCCGGTGCCTCGGGTTGTGTTCTGCCAGACGGCGCTCTAAAACAACCGTGCTGCCAACGTAGAACGTCCCGGTGGAAGGACTCTGGAGGATGTAGACCCAGGCCAGGGGCAGGTGATGGTAGGCCCGGGGGGATTCGAACCTCAGACCTCTACCGTGTCAATTGCCCAAAAGCATATGCAACGCTTCACAGCGTCTGCCGTGCCGCACAGTATTCATGCGGATGGGAGGGGCATGTCCTGTAATCCCGGATTTCCGATTTGAGTCTCGGCTCCTGAATCTTTGCTGATCTCCGGAGCCTTTATTCATGTGGGTTTCAACGTGCTGAAGATGCTCCGGAGGTCCGCACCCTATGGGTGAGAAACCAAACCAGCCCTTTCAGGTCTCTTTCAACAGCTCCTTGAAGGTCGATTTCCAGGGATCGCGAGTCACGTCGGACGGTGGCTTGATTCTGGTGCGTGAGTTGGACGAACGTTTGGGTTTGGGTCAACTGATCGAACGGCACTTGACCGATTCCCGTCGGGGAAAGAACACCCAGTTCCCTCTGGCTGATCTGCTGCGGCAGTCCGTCTACAGCCGTTTGGCTGGCTATGAGGACGTGAACGACGCGGAACGCCTCTCCCAAGATCCAACCTTCCGCCTCATCGGCTCCGAGAAGATCTGGGAGCGTGGCGCGGCCTTGACTTCACGGTTGCAGTCGTTCGAGACGGAACTGCTCACGCAAGAAGAAAATGTTACCGGTCTGGGAGCAATTAACCGGGAACTCCTAAGCCGGACGGAAACGATCGATTCGTCCCAGCGGGTGGTGCTAGACATGGACAGCACCGAGATTCCGGTCTACGGTCAGCAGGAACAGAGCGCCTACAACGGCTATTTCGAGTCCACCTGTTATCACCCGCTGCTGCTGTTCAACCGGGAGGGAGATTGTCTGGCGGCAAAGCTCTGGCCCGGCAACGTCCACAGCGCACAAGACTGGGAAGAACTGTTGTTGCCGGAGATCGCGCGGCAGCACAAGCAGGGCAAGGAGGTGGTGGTTCGCGCGGATGCGGCCTTTGCCAAGCCGGAGATCTACGAGGCGCTGGAAGAGCGCGGGGTGAAGTATGCGATTCGCATCCCGGCCAACGACAGCTTGGAGCGGGATATCGCCGAGTTGTTGACCCGGCCCGTGGGAAGACCGAGCGACAAGCCGGTGGTCTGGTATAAGAGCTTTCTCTACCAGGCGGCCAGTTGAAAGACCGCCCGGAGGGTGGTGGCCAAGGTGGAGTTCCACTTCGGAGAGTTGTTCCCTCGCGTGGGATTCATCGTGACGAACCTGGAAACGGACAGTCGGGCGGTAGTGCGGTTCTACAACAAGCGCGGGACGGCGGAGCAGTGGATGAAGGAAGGCAAGCAAGCGGTGAAGATGACGTGCCTGAGTTGTCACCGGTTCCGGTCCAACGAGGTGCGGCTGTGGCTGAGCGTGATTGCCTACAACCTGGGAAACCTGTGGCGGAGGCTGGTGCCGCCAAAGAAGATCGAGGGCTGGTCGTTTACCAGCTTGCAGCAACGGCTGGGGAAAACGGGTGGCCGGTTGGTCAAGCACGCCCGGTACTATTGGCTGCTGTTGGCCGAGAGTCATCTGACGCGCCGTTTGTTTGGGAGCATGCTGCGACGGATCGCGGCGCTAGCGGTTCCAGCGGGGTAGCGCTGAGTCGCTGGCAGGTGAAGAATCTGGTTAAGAAGGGAGGCCGGGACGGAAAGGTGTCTGAGGAATCGGCTGGAGATGAGGCAGCTCCTGGTTTTCGCTTGCCCGGAAGAGGCAGGACTGACCCCTTCGCGGGCTGTCGCAGTCGCTCGGGATGGATAGGGATGAGCCCCCAACTCAAGCGGTTGGGAGTATACTCACTGCTGGCCGGGAAGGCAAAATGGGAATGCCGGCTTGAAGTGGTCCGCTGGAAGATGCCATAACGGTGAGGAGACTCGATGGAGAAACGCTTCGGATACCACGGAAAGATACTTCACCTTGACCTCACCGGCGGCACCACAAGCCTCGAGGAGCCGCCCGATTCCTTCTATCGCATTTATTCCGGACCCGCGCTGATGGGGACATGGTTCCTCCTTCGAGACAGCGATCCCGGCATCGACGCCTTCGCGCCCGGCAACGTCCTGACTTTCGGATGCGGCGTCGCCGGCGGCCACTTGGGGACGGGCTTGGCGAGGTTTGGCGTCGTGGCCAAGTCTCCCCTTTCCGGCGGCGTGTTCGAATCGCGCGGCGAAGGGCCGTTCGCCCGGGCGTTGAAAGGCTCGGGCTATGACGCGCTCGTCATTCGTGGCCGGGCCGGCTCACCTGTTTATCTCCTGATCGACGGCGGCAAGGTGAGTGTATTGCCAGCCGGTGAGATCTGGGGCAAGAACACAGCGGAGGCCACCGCGGTTCTGGAGGGCCGCCATGGACCGGGATGCTCAGTAGCAACAATCGGCCAGGCTGGAGAGAAACTGGTGCGCTATGCCGGGATTGTCACCGGCGGCGCGCACCAAACGCAACGCGGCGGGATGGGCGCCGTGATGGGTTCGAAGCATCTCAAGGCCATCGTCATCCGGAACCCGGTCTTTCCGGAAGTGGCCGCACAGGCAACCCTCGAGGAACTCGCGAGGCTGTTCCGTGAAGATGGGCTGGCCAACAACGCGCTCAATAGCTGGCAGAAGCAGCCGCCGGGTTTCTCCTACTGGATCGACGTCGTCGTTGATCCCGGATACGTGGCCTCCCGGAACGGGCAGGCTCACGACTACAAGGCGCCCCCTGCTTTTGGCCGGTCCCGGTATCGGGAATATCTCAGATTGGAGAGTCCCTGCCCGGGCTGCGCCAACGATTGCATCAAGACGTTCAACACGCGACGCTTCACCAAGGACGACCGTGCCGGCGGCGCCAGTTGGGAAACTCCTGCCGCCTTCGCCATCAACCTGGATCTTGCCAGCCTGGAGACCTACTTCGATCTCAATACTCTCTGCATGCTTCATGGGCTGGACCCCGTCTCCACGGGCAACGTTCTGGGCTTCGCGGCAGAGTGCGCCGAGCGTGGCGTCGTCACCGAAGCCGGCCTCGGCTATCGCTTTGGATTCGGCGAAGCGGCGGACGCTTACGCGTGCCGCCTGGTTGAGGACATCGCAACCCGCAATGGCCTCGGCGATGTGCTGGCCGAAGGCGTGCGGCGCGCGGCGGCGGTCATCGGACAGGGGTCCGAGGCTTGGGCACTCCACGTCAAAGGGGTCGAGTGCATCATGATCGAGCCGCGTTGCCAAAGCAATTTGGCGCTGGGCTACGCGGTGGCGCCCAACGGTCCACAGGGCGACATCTGCGAGCATGATTGGGACTATGACGTCTCGGTCGGCTGGTCGCACACTCTGGACCGTTCGATGACGCTTGGAATCCTCGACCGGATCCCCATGGGGCTCCAGCATCCGCGCAAGGTGCGGAACTTCAGAGCGCTGAATCTGATTTGGAGCGGATGCGACGGCCTCGGTATCTGCCTGTACGCGTGCGCCCCGACCCGCTATCTCCGCCTCGAACAGATTGCGCAGACCGTGGCAGCCGTCACTGGTTGGGATTTCAGCAGCTTTGAGCTGATGCAAACCGGCGAACGGCGCAACACATTGATGCGCTGGTACAACTATCGCGAGGGCCTCAACGCATCCGATGATCGCCTGCCGGAACGTTACTACACCGAGCCGATCGGCACGGGCCGCCACGCCGGCAGTGTGATCGACCGGGTTCAGTTCCAGGAGATGATCCGGACATGGTACGCCATGTCAGGCTGCGATGAGACCGGACGCCCCACGCGCGCCAAACTCTATGAGCTGAACCTCGATTGGGCAGCCGAACAGGCGGGGCAGTAAGAGAGAGCGCGCGCCACCTCGTCAGTCGCCGGCCTCGTGCAGGTACTTCTTCAGGAACGCTCCGACAGATTTGGAGAAATCCTCATCCGGTGCCTGATAGTTCGCCGAGATGTGCGCGGCCATCGCCTTGGCGGCCCCGTCCGCGTCGCGGCGGCACATGGCATCCACTACGGGCTGGTGACCAGCCGCGTGCTTTTCCCTCTCTACTGCTGCTGATACGCAACAGCGGACGCGCTCTCGACAAGCAGGAGTTGATGAAGGAAGTCTGGCCGGATACCTTCGTTGAGGAAGCGAACCTCGACCAGTTGAAGAATTACCGCGCCGTGATGCTTCCGACGGTGCTGGAGATGACGGCCGAGCAGGCGGCGCAGTTCCGCCAATTCGTAGAAGCGGGTGGCGTGGTCTATGCGAGCGGACCTTCCTCGCTCGACCGCTTCGACAAGGCCGTACCACGCTACTTTCTGGAAGAAGTCTTCGGCGTGCGCTACGTGGGGACTTTGGGCAGTCTGTGGACCTGCTTCTCGCCGAAGGACGATGCCATACAGAATCTGATCTGGCCGCAAGAAGAGTTCAGTTTCGCGGGACCGATGATCAAGGCCAAGGCCCTGCCGGGCGCGGAAGTGCTGATGACTGTGACCCTGCCCTTTGTGGCGCCGGAGTTGGGGCAAGCCATCGGCAGCCACTTCGCGGCGATTCACAGCAATCCGCCTGCGCTTACACCAGGGACCGACCCGGGCGTGGTGGTCAATTCATTTGGGAAGGGCAAGGCCGTCTGGGTAGCCGCGCCCATCGAAATCGGCACGGAAGCGGTAAACGCGCGACTGGTCACGGCCCTGCTGAAGCGGGTCTTGCCGGAACCGTACTACTTCGAAGTGGATGCGCACCCGTCGATCGAGATGACCTTGTTCCACCAGGCAGACCAGAAGCGGTGGCTGGCGGGCCTGCTGAGCATGCAGCAGCAATTGCCACCCATCCCGGTGCCGGCCACGGTGCGGGTACAAGTGCCGAGCGGGAAGCAGGTGGCGGCCGTGGTGCATCTCCCAGAGCGCAAACCGCTGAAGTTTGAGGGGTGGGACCTTACGTCCAATTCAAATTGGAACCGTTTGAAACCCTCTCCATAGCTCTAGTCGAATACCAGTAGCTGATAGGTTTGCACCAACCCGAGGCGGAAGGTTACTGTAGCCACATGGTGGTGATCCGCCATTACTGATTTGTAGATTCCATTGCGCGCTCCGGGGAGCGCGGGAATCTTCTATGGAGGTTTTCCATGAAACGCAGGAACTTTGTTAAAGCGGGGTAATTGTCGGTAGGAGTGGGGAATTCGGCTGGACACCAACGACTTCAGATATCCCTGCGCCTTCCCCGCTGGCAAGTAACTCTCCGACGGCAGCCGACCGCAGGGGGTAACCTTCCTCGCCGCCGGTG
>Ga0315279_10005676_pt1 | contig 16034 bp, 12 predicted proteins | sample YL17G06_20_MG_FD_203694 | JGI IMG/M metagenome (GOLD analysis project Ga0315279, IMG submission 203694) | Sediment microbial communities from Yellowstone Lake, YNP, Wyoming, USA - YL17G06_20 | ecosystem: Environmental > Aquatic > Freshwater > Lake > Sediment | place: USA: Wyoming | collected...
AATGAAAGTTCTGTTCGTATTGATGCGTGCCACGTGTAGTCAGAAAGTCCACTATTATAAGAAAAGCAGGTTTGACAAGAACCAACACTCTCTTGTGATTGACAGGGCTGGAGAGTCGCTGGTATCCGTCATGAGAACCTGCCACAAGATCGAAACTACTCTCCATTGCCACGTCCTCAAGCTTTGGAGTGGCTCCGGGTCCCCACACGAAGGGTCCTAGCATCTCGGATTGGCTTAGCCCGTCCACCGTAACGGTGTTGTGAGCTCTTGTTGACCTGAAGTAGGTTCTCCACTCAGGCCGGCTGTGATAGGTGAATGTGCCGGGATCAATGAGGACGTCCCTCCCATTGACCCTCATGGCGACGGAAAGACAATCTGCGTGGCCGTGGGCAGCGATCTTGCCGAGTCCGAGCTCGCCGCAATCAAACACATACCAGCCGTCCATGCCATCGTTCTTATCTACAAGTGTGTAGTAGCCGCTCTCTGAAAAAACCCTGGAGCTGCGAGTGTTCGTGATCCGGATCTTCTCGGCCACGCTCCGGACTCCGCTCTCGTCAGATGCGGCTCGCACCTTGCCCTGAAGCGTGTCCAGACCCTCGTTCCCTACGAGCAAAGCCACTTCCAGAGGAATTTCGTTCAACCCGTGCGCGAATCTGCTCTCCCCGGTAATATGGCTTGCGCAAGCCATAAGCCCTTCGAAAAGACCCTTCTCATCGGCCGGCAGCATTACTGTCTGGTCATCTGAATCGCCTATGGCAGGCATCTTCCCATCTTCACCAGACATGCTCAGAACAAAATCGCACATCTTGGCAAATCGATCCTTGACCCTGACTGGAATTTCCACCCCGTTTCTCTCCGCAAAAATCAGCGCGATGGCGTACAGTTCGCACACGAAACAATGGTAGTGTAAGGAATGCTCTTTGCTAACACCGTCAGAGTAAGTCTGCCCCAGGATTTCCTGCCAGAGAATGGACAGACCCCTGGCCCTCCACTTATCTGCCTCGCGTACACCCGAGAGCAACGTGCCTACCACAAAAAGCGTCATCCCCTGGGTGATGAGGTGGTTATTGGTCGAGGAGTAAGTGGAAAGATTTCTCAACATGTGCCTCATTTGAACCACGATTGAACGCACGACGGTCCCCTGAATCAATGGCGTGAATCCACCGAAATTCTTTAGAGGGAAAACTGCCCACACCCAAGAGAACAGTCTGAGCGCTATCTCAAGTGGAGAAGTCCAATTCACGCCCACGCAGGGAGGGTTCTGCTCTATCCACGTGCAAAGCTGACGGAGAATCTCTTGAGCGTATTCTTTCTTCTGCGTAACGAAGTAGGCCCGACCCAGAGCTCCGAGGTGCTTGTGTCTATTGAAGTACCAGACCCACCGCATTGATTCCTCAAAATCGGGGTCCTTCAAGTCTATGAAGCTGCTGTACCGATTTGGACAGTGCCGACCGAGGCGATAATCGTACTGCCAGTCAATGAGACGCCCGAGGGCGTAGCTCTGTCCCAGGAGCGACACACGATGGGCCAGCGCTTCATCTGCCTCCTTGACATAACGAGCACCAAGGGGCCGAACCCTCGCGCGCAGAAGTTCGTCTTGTGGGTCAAAGAAGAATATTCCCCGGAAAGGGAAGTTCGCGGTCTCTTCTCCACGGGGAACCTCAAGGTTGAGCGATCTCGGTGAGATACCAGTGGTGAGAAGCAAGTGATCCAGGAGATTTCGCACTTCTCTACTTGTCCTGATGCCTATTTCAACCGGACTCATCATCCGGATTCTCTGTATTCTCCAGCCTAGACTCTTCATCACGTTTCTCTGAGCGCGTCCATGATTGCAGCCGCCACGTACTCCTGCTGTTCCAGGGTAAGTTCTGGATAGATAGGAATAGCCAAGGTCTCAAGAGAGGCATTCTCCGCGTGCGGGAGTTGGCCCCTCTCATAACCGAGCTCTTTGAAGCACTCCTGAAGGTGCAGTGGAAGGGGATAGTAGACGTCTGTACCAATGCCTCTCTTCTTGAGGAACTCCCTTACGGTTTCCCTTTTCGGAACTCTCAGGACGTACTGGTTGTAGATTGAGACGTTTCCTCGCAGGACCTCTGGAATCACAACCTCGGTATTCCTGAACAGGCCGTCATATACGGCGGCATTCCGTCTGCGTTTCTCGCTCCAACTGTCGAGATATCCTAGCTTCACGAGTAGTACCGCCGCCTGCAGGGTGTCAAGGCGGCTATTGATTCCAATGACCTTGTGGAAGTACTTGGGCCTTGCTCCGTGCACACGCAGTAGCCGGATCCTATCGGCGATAGAGGCATCGTCGGTGACAATCATCCCTCCGTCACCGTATGCACCGAGATTCTTACTGGGGTAAAAGCTGAAACAGCCCACGGTACCCATTGAGCCAGTCTTTCTGCCCTGATAAGTCGCGCCTATTGCCTGAGCAGCATCCTCTATGATGGTGAACCCAGAATCTGCGGCCAGCTCGAGAAGAGGCTTCATGTCGGCGCACTGCCCAAAGAGGTGAACAGGCATCACTGCCCTTGTTCTACTGGTGATCTTCTCCTTTACCTTAGAAGCATCCAGATTGAATGTGCCAGGGTCTATGTCCACGAAAACCGGTTCGGCACCAGTGTTCCAGATGGTTCCCGCAGACGCAAAGAAGCTATAAGAAGAGGTGATTACTTCGTCGCCGGCTCCAATCCCGCACGCTTTTAGAGAAAGGTAGAGGGCATCAGTGCCAGATGCCACTGCCACTCCGTGCTTGACCCCGCAGTAACGGGCAATGCGTTCCTCCAGTTCCTTCACTGGTTCGCCAAGAATGAAATTGCAGTTATCAAGAATCCCGGCTATCGCCTGGTCAATCTCCCTCTTGATCGAAAGGTACTGTTGTTTCAACTCCAAGAACGGTACGTCCATTCAACCCTCCTCACGCAACCCATGCTGCGAATGTCTAACGAGGTGAAACCGCTCGACCGTCGACCTCTGTTTGCAGGAGCTCCAAGATAGGCGCCTGGTGGCGCGGGTCGATGGAGGGAAAATTTGCTGGGCTATTGATTCTCAAGCAACTGCTCTACCGGAACGTTTTTCCATATTTTCGCTGGAGCGCCGATCACGATTTTACCGGGAGGCACATCGCGTGTTACCACCGAACCCGCTGCCACCAGGGCATCTTCTCCCACAACCTTGCCAGGCAGAATCACGGCTCCTGTTCCTATCCTCCCTCCCCTCTTCACCGTGACTCCTTTGTAATGTTTGAACCTTTCCTTGGTACGCCCAACAAAATTGTCGTTCGATGTAGAAACTTGAGGCGCTATGAACACGTAATCTTCAAGAATCGAATACGCCGTGATATAGCTTTCGGTCTCCAGCTTACAGTAGCTCCCGATCGTGCAGAGATTCTCGATGGTGACACCCCTACCGATTATCGTGCATTGTCCCACCTTGACGTTCTCTCTGACCGTTGCAAGATCGGCTATGAGGACTTTCGCCCCTATTTCCGCACCCCTGTAGATAACTGCTGAAGTTCCGATTATGCACCCATTCCCTATGCTGGCAGGAGGGAGCTCCGGAGTTTCCTTAAGAACGCTTATCGCGCCACGCATCGGGAGTTTCCCGATCACCGTATTCTCGTCGATTCTGACGTTTGCCCCAATAAATGAATCGGCGTGAATCACGGTCCCATTTCCAACTGTGCAACCGGGACCCACAGTGACTCTTTCTCCTATCACAACATAGGAACCAAGAGTTGCGCTCGGGTCAACTCTGGCCGTCTCGTGAATGACTCTTTCCATTCCTCCTCCTCAAAAACTCTAGAGATCGTCCCAAAGCTTGAATTCGTTGTTTGCCCGTTCGTAGTCACTCAGCTTCCCCACGTCAATCCACGGCTCCTTGATTTCGCATACCGCCACCTTTTTCCCTTGAGCGATCAGGAGGCTTATCACTTCAGGTATGTCTGTCTTGCCAGATCTGTCGATTTCGAGAACCTCAGGATTCATGACGTATATGCCGGCCACAATGAGGTGAGAGGTTCTGGGCTTCTCATCGACCCCCCTTATGGTCCCTCCCCTGACCTGTAGCACACCATAGGGGACCTGGACCTCATAGCTCGTCGCACCTACCGTCATGACCGCGGAGTTCTCGATGTGAGAGTCATAAAACTTGCGCAGATCAAGCCTGGTCAGGATGTCACAGTTCATGACCAAGAAGGGTTCGCCTATTCTATCCTTCAACAGAAAAAGCGCTCCGGCAGTGCCAAGCGTCTCAGACTCGTGCGTGTACTCCAGCTCTATCCCAAAACGGGAACCGTTCCCGAAGTACGATTTCACAAGTTCTGCCTGATAGCCGGTCGTTATGAACACCTTAGAGAAACCCGCCTTCCTCATTTGAGAGAGTATTATCTCCAGTATTGGCCTCTCTCCTATTGGCAGAAGCGGCTTGGGGATCGTGTAGGTGAGGGGTCTCATCCTCGAGCCCAGACCTCCCGCCATTACAACAGCTATCATTCTGTCCCTTTCTTCGCGTGCCATTCTGCTCTGCGCCATTCTTGTCTTATCTAACCTTCCCGTTGCCGTGCGGGCCAACCTCCTCCAACTGGGACAGGCCGTCTATATGGCGTATACCTCCGGTTTGTACAGTGAGAAATGATCTGATATCCAATCGACTGTCCTGCGCAAGCCATCTTCGAGGGGGACAGACGGCTGCCAGCCAGTTATTTCTTTCATGCGGGTCGTGTCTGCCAGCAATCTCTCGACCTCACTCCTTGGAGGTCTCAATCTGGCAGGATCAAAGATGACCTTGGCTTCTTTGCCGACAATCGAACAAATCTTGTCAACAAGCTCTCTGATGGTCGCTTCTTTCCCCGAGCCCACATTCGTGACCTTTCCTATCGCTTCAGGACTCTCCGCAATCTTGACAAATCCCTCAACGGTGTCTTCGACGTATGTCAGGTCGCGGGTGGGATGAGTGGCTCCTACGTACACGGTGCCACGGGAAATGACCTGAGTTATGATGGACGGGATCACCGCTCTGGCTGATTGTCTTGGCCCATACGCGTTGAACGGTCTTACGATGGCAACAGGAAGCTCAAACGACCTGAAGAAACTCTCCGCCAGCTGGTCTGCCCCGATCTTGCTCGCCGAGTAAGGCGACTGCCCGCACAGAGGATGCTTCTCGTCGATGGGAACGTATCGTGCGGTTCCGTAGACCTCACTTGTTGAGGTGTGAATGACCTGCTTGACTCCGCAATCTCTAGCCGCGCAAAGCACGTTGAGCGTCCCGAGAACGTTTGTTTCGACGACCTCAACAGGGTGCACGTAGGAGTAAGGAATAGCGACAAGCGCCCCGAGATGGAAGACTATGGTGATGTCTCTGGAGGCTGCTCTGACAGCTTCGGGATCTCTCAGGTCGCCTGGGACAATCTCAACCTTGTCTCTTGTCTGCGGGGCGAAGCTATCAATGTGTCCAAAAGTGCCTTTGGAGTTATAGCGGACGAATGCCCTTACCGGGGCCTTAAGCGACACGAGTCTCTCGACAAGGTGGCTTCCAATGAAACCTCCCGCACCTGTTACGAGGACCTTTTGCTCTTGCCAGTTCATCCTAGCGTTCTCCTTTCGGCGGATCTGCTGCCTAGATTGGTGTCGTATTCCTTTGAACTGCGGCGCCAGTAGTCGAGCAAATCTGACAAGCTTTTCTCTATAGAGATCGTGGGTTGCCAGCCCAGCATTCTGTTGATCTTTGAATAATCGCCCCTTTGATAGCTGACATCGGCGGCCTTGTATCTACTCGAATCCTCCAAGACGCTGATTCTCTTTGTTGACATCGAGACAAGGAGCTCAACGATTCTGCGCATACACACAGCCTTTCCTGAACATACGTTGAACACCTCTCCAGCAGGAGACCTGGTAGCCACAAGGAGATAAGCCCGAACCACATCTCTTACGTCGCAGAAGTCCCTGTAGGCATCCAGATTCCCTACTTTGATGACGGAACCTTGTCCAAGTTCGCACTCCGCAATCTGCTTCGCGAAAGCCGAACACGCCATCCGAGGGCCTTCGCCCGGACCCGTGTGATTGAAGGCCCTTGTCCGCGAAACCCTGAGGCCAGCGCATTTTGCGAACGAGGCGGCGAACGTCTCCTGAGCCAGCTTACTCGCACCGTAAATGGTCTCCGGAGAGAGGGCGCTCTCCTCTGTCAGAGGCTCTTTGTTGGCAGAGCGAAACGTACCATAACTTGCGCTAGATCCAGTAACTAGGACGAAAGGCTCAAGTTTAGCTTCAAGTATCGAGAAGAAAAGGTTCTGTGTTCCCAACACATTCACCCTGTAGATCTCCTCAACGGCATCTCTGTTGACGTCTCCTAGAATGACGGCAGCAAGATGAAACACGCACTCGGGCGCGAACTCCCTGAGCAGTGGAACCAGTCGCTCTCTATCACAAATGTCGATTTCTTCAAGCGCGAAGCTATCCGAGGAGGCATTCAGATGGGGATTCAGCCTGATGTCATTTGTAATTCCGAGGACTTTCCAACCCTCGCTCAGCAGAAGTCGAACAAGATGAGAACCTGCGAAGCCGTTGGCTCCAGTTACCAGGGCTTTCATCAAATCTCCAGTCCAATCAACGAGCCACAATCCGTTAATTCTACTACTTCTTTATACTTATCGTCAACAAAACGACATTGCATGAGACCAAAAAGGTGAGCCATCCGTCCACAACCTGTTGTGCTTCAATACATTGGCAGTTTATCGAAGACAGTTCGCGAGGCTCTATCCCATTGCTGTTTCACGCGCCCGCCCTGCGGTCTGCAGAGTTGGTGCTTACATACGGCTTGATGGGCAGTTCAGACCCAAGGACGGCCCGGTAAATACTCAGGAGCGTTTCCAGGTTCTGATCGCTCTCCTTCTGAACCCCGGAAGCAGAGTGACCCTTCTCTTTCTTTAGCGCTAAGCTCAGCTTCTCTGCCATGTCGAGGGAGTCCCCTCTTCGAAACAGGATGACACCTTCGGGTCGGAAAGGGGTGTCGCTGGCGACTGTGGGCAGACCGAGGAAAAGACCTTCTCTGACAGACACTGAGTCTCCATCTACGAGGGCGCTTCGGAGCAAAACATCGGAACGATTGAGAACCGAGATGAAATCCGGGAGATCCCTTTCGACGAGAACATGCCGTGCGAGCTTGAGAGACTCGATAGTGGAGAAGAGCTCCTTTTCATGAAGAGCATCTCCGTATCTTGTCAGAACAAGAACGAAGCCGATTGTAGGATACTCTCTTCGCAGAACCGCAAGGGCTTCGAGGGCGCTGACCAAACCATACTCTGCACAAGCGGCTCCCGTTGAACAGACCACCGGCGAGTGGGAAGAAATAAAGCTCTCAACGCTTTGAGCGAGATTCAACGCACCAGCAGCCAGAGGTGGAAAGCAATTGCTCATCTGCCGGATACGCGTGCGCGGCTGGAGGGTCTTCAAGACTCCTTCGATATCCGAGTTGCAGGCGACCACGGCGTGCGCCAAGCCAAGAGCAAACTTGGCAACACTCCTTGCATGAGGATTCAGCCCGACAATAAAATCCTTAAAAGCACCTCCTACGAATGAAATCACAATTTTATGACCCGTGAGTCTTGCCAGCACTGTGCAGACAGCCCCTAGCCAGAAAGACCTGTAGCTGGCCGAGAGGTAGTGGAAAATGTCGGTGTCCGAAAAAGCAAAGTGTCTGGCAAGCTGAAAAAACTCAAGAACTCTGTTGTTTGTTCTGAAGTTGATGATGTTGTCACCAACGGGCCGCCCTGAGCCAAGATTGAATATGCTAACTCGACAGCCCTCCCGAGAAAGGGAAGCCTCCATTTGCTTCATCAGTGCAGCGACGCCACCATACGGAGGTGGATAATGACCTATCAACGTGATTTTCACTCGACGACTTTCCCTGCTCTCTGGTTTATGCGTGCTCTTTTCTGTTCCGACTTTTCTGCCAGTCCATGGTAGATTCCAACGATGCGTTTCTCGACGGCGCTTTCGCTGTGCTCCGCAACCACAAACTCCCTTGCCCTCTCGCCAAGTCTCCGTCCCAAGAGCGGACTGCGAAGAATCTCGCAGACTCTAGCTGCAAACTCGTGAGCTGTGTCCGCCAGGAGCAGGTCTTTCCCTGGCACGGCGGTGATTCCGTCCATCCCGACGCTCGTGCTCACTATCGGCATCCCCATCGCCATCCCTTCGAGAGTTCTGATTCTCACCCCTCCGCCAAAACGGAGAGGCACGACCTGGACCAAGCAACGCCCAACGTAGGGAGCTATGTCGGGAACGTCTGCTGAGAGAACGATCCTTCGCCCGTCCGAAAACTGACTGACTGATGCCGGCGGCCTCCGTCCCACAATGAAGAGCCTGGCTTCAGGGATTTCCGAACGGATCAGAGGGAATATGTCACGGCAGAGGAAATTCACGGCGTCAACGTTGAAGTCAGCGTCCAAAGCTCCAAGAAAGACAATCGAAGAGGGAATCTTTCCCTCCCGCTTTGGGACGTATTTCCAGCAGTCCACTATCACAGGCAGGTGCTCGGAGATTCCTCTTATTCCTGCCACCTTCTCGACAAGGACGCTGTCCGTCTTTGAAAGCGTAAGAACCTTGTCGAATTCTGAATAGGCCCCCACCTCCCTTGCTCTCACGACCGATAGAGTCTTTCCCACACTCCGTCTCTTCCAGAAGCCTTGCGTCACGGCAAGTCTCCTCTGGAATCTGAGATAGTCTACGTCATGCTCGAGAAGCACCTTGCAAGGGACCTGAGCAAGCCGTGCAGCATTTGCAGTAAACCAGTACTCAAACTGGGCAATGTCGTATGCTGACGAGCGGGTCGCCTCCACCACGGCCCGAGAAAGCTCGAGAGGACTGCAGTAGTAAGCCTCCAATGGATAACCGCTCAAGGAAGCCTTTGTTCTGTAAAGCGCCCTGTAGTAAGCGGAATGAAATAGGCTCTTCCTGTTGGGCAAGAGGAACGTGAAAACACTCTTGCAGTAAGGCTTAAGATTCTCGGACTTGGATTCGTCATCCCTGTTCAACAAGCCACACACGAGGCTCACCTCAAAGTGCTTGGAAAGCAGCTTGAGAAGATTGAGAGTAACAATCTTGGTGCCCTGGTCCGGCGGATAAGGCAACGAGGGTTTTACGATAAGTATCCTTGTCATAAAGCTGGATCCCCAAAAAAGTCGTCACAAGACCAGACACAAGCAACTATCTTAGCGCAGGCAACGGACCCCCGGAAAGAACGGCTTGATAAACGCTCTCCACCTCGCGCACCATTCGCTCAAGGGAAAAACTCGACTCGACCCTCGTTCTGCCGGCTGCACCCATGCGACGACAAAGAGCTGGATTCTCGATCACTCTCTGCATGGCGGCACAGAGAGAGTCAACGTCACGAGGTGGAACCATGAAACCGGTCTCGCCCTCAACTATTACTTCAGGTATTCCGTATATCTTACTGGCAATAACTGGCTTAGATGCCGTCATCGCTTCGAGGATCACAAAGGGCATGCCTTCCATTGTCGAAGGTACCACCAGACAGTCGATGTCACGCACGATGCTCTGCACATCTTTCCTGTGCCCCAGAAAGAAAACTCTTCCACCGACACCCAACTCCGAACACTTTCTCTTGAGCGATGCCTCCTCCTCTCCTTCGCCAACGACAAGGAGCGCGGTCTTGTCGAGACCAGCGACGCAGAGCCTGGCGAATGCGTCCAGAAGATAACCGTGGCCCTTTCTCTCTATGAGGCTTCCTACAGCAGCAAAAACAAAAAACGAAGGATCGAGCCCAAGGGTGGAACGCACGTGTGAAGAGCCAGCTTTCTCAAGCTCGCCTATGTCGACGCCGTTGTGAATCATCACGACCCGAGATAGGGGGACTCGATGAACGTGGGTAAGAAATTCCACGTTCGAGTTCGTGATTGTGATGACGGCACGGATAAACAGACTACCGAATCTCTTCGCAAAGTGTCTCTTCCACAATTTCTCAACCATTGCAAGATGTTCGGTGGTCACGATGGAGCGACAACCTGCAAGCCTCACAATCGGTGCGACCAGGCTAGCCTGTGCGTTATACGCACCGGGAAGATTGATGTGCAACAGATCAGGCTCCCACTTTCTTATCGTTCTCGCGAGCTCAATATATCCGATGATATCGTAAGGGTCTTTCAGAGAGGTTTCAAGTGTGGCGACTCCCATTTTTGCGAGCCGCTCTTTGAAGTCTTGTAGTCGGGCTCCCTTGGTAGTCAAGATGCAGGGCTCGTACGTTTCTCTTCTGAGACCTGAGATGAGAAGCTCGAGATACTTCTCTGCTCCACCAAAGTAGGAAGCATCGCTGAAATACATGACTCTGATCACGCCGCTTCCCTCCTTACTCTCCGCCTGCTCTCACATGATCACCTTTCTGCTCGACAAGTTTCTTATCCCCTATGAGCTTCTTCGCGATTTCGACGGTCAGGGCGGCGTTCCGATCCCAGTTGTACTCCTCTTCGACCGCCTTTCTTGCCTTCGCACCGAGGCTGTCACGCAAACCACGATCGGAGGCGAGACGAACGATCGCGCTGGCCATGTCGTGTACGTCCGAGGCAGCTACCAACAGGGCGGTCTTCTCATGAATCAAGACTTCTTCGAGCGCTGCCACCCTGGGAGCTACAAGGGCCTTAGCCATTCCCATGTATTCAAACGTCTTGGTCGGCGAGCCATAATCTGTCGCCCATGGTATTACGGCGATGTCCATTGCGGCGATATGCTCGGGTACGTTCTCTCTCGGAACTTCTCCCGCAAAGCGAAAAACTTCGGTCAGACCCTTTTCACGAACGATTCTTCGGAAACTCTCGAACCTGGGATTTCCTTCTCTTCCACCCACCATGAAGAAACGGAGTCTCCTCTGTTCTTTTACGGCAAGAGGCGCCACGTCGAGCAAAAGATGCGCACCATGCCAGACTGAGAAACCTCCCACAAAGCCGACAACTATGTCGCCCGGCGACAAACAGAACCTCTGTCGAATCAAATCGCCAGAAGTACCCGGATGAAACTTCAAAAGGTTTACACCGTTGTGCATCACGTGGATTTTTTCTGGTACAATGCCCATACTTACCAGATAGTCCTTGAGCACACCGGAAACCGTTATTATTGCATCCGCCTTCCTCGTCAATACTCTCTCGACAAAAGCGGCCAAGGGTCTCAAACCCAGGCCGTTTGTCAGTTTGGCCTCTTCGATTGAAGCGTTGAACTCGAGTATCAGAGGAAGGCCCCATTTGCGCGCTGCCGCAGATGTTGCGAACTGATAGACGTAGTAGCGCTCGTATATGAAATCAAAATCGCAGTTCTTCTTGAGGAGCGAAGCAAGTCTGGAATAAAACGCCGCGTTGTGGAAACAGTAAACCGAGTCTCTCAGAATCACCCTGAGTGCGCGGGACACTTTCCTTGCACTACGGCCTTCTAGCCTTTGGGGTCTCAGTGCCTGCTGGCCACCCCTCTGAGGGCTATTGCTCTCTGTTTGTACTGTTCCACGGCTGTCGTTTTGGGATTTCGTCGTCCGGGAAATCTCCCGTGAACCGGTCTTAGTATCGAGGACAAAGACTTCGTTGCCAAGCTTTGTGAAGCTTTCAATCATTTCCTCCATGTGGGTTGTGAAACCGCCCCCCCGGCCGCCAGGCCTTATGCTCGGGTCAGAACAGACATAGAGAATCTTCATCTCATTTCTCCAACGATTCGTCCGAGTTTTCAAGAAATTCTAGAAGGCAGTTTCTAATGCCCCACCCCTGGCCTGGACAAAGCGCTACCCAGACATCTTTCCGACTTCCGCGTACACTCCCGAAACCTGCTTACTGAGGTTTTCCCATGAATACTTGAGGCCATGCTGGACGAGTCTGTCCGTGTCCCATCTCTTCTCCAGGGCCGCTCTCAAAGCTCGAGCCAGCGATGAAGGGTTGCCCGGCTCAGCCAGAATGCCAACGCTCTCGTCCGGGGCTATTTCAGGCGTACCACCCACAGCCGTGCCCACAAAGGGCCTCCCGCTTACGAAACCCTCAAGGGCAATGACGGGACACCCTTCGTCAAGGCTTGATAGCGCCACTACGTCGCACGCCGCAAGCCAAAGGGGTACTTCCTCGCGGGGTCTTATTCCTTTTAGCAGAATGAAATCCGACAAAAGGAGCTGGCCAATCTCTTTACGTACGGCTTCCTCAAGCTCGCCCCTTCCGAGGATGACCAGAATCGCATCTCTGATTGTCTCTCTCAGGATAACGAATGCCCTGACCATCGTGAGCGGGTCTTTCACTGGGACTAGGTTCGCAGCCAGAAGAATGATTCGAGCCTTCATCGGGAGACCGAGTTTCCTTCTCGCCTCTTCCTTGTTCGTTGACTTCCCGAGCGAGGCCTCGACCCCGCTCGGGATCACACGGATCCTCTTTTTTTCTATCCCCACCGATTCTATCTTGCCTGCAAGGGCTTTGCTGACAGCGATCACAACTACTGCATGCTTGATAGCATACCTGCTGGCGAGACTTACTAAAAGACCTACGGCGTCTCTCTTCAGACCCACGTTCACGTCCGAGCCGTAGGTTGTCAGCACAACCGGGCGTCTCAGAATAGGCCCCGCAAGGCACGCGGCAAAGCCAGCGGGAAAACACCTGTGCGCGTGTAACAAAGAAGTCCTTCTTTCGAAGATTGAGTAGATAACGGCTATCCAGAAAAGCAACTGGAGCGGCTGCAGGGCCTTCCACAACAACGGCACATGAACACAGGGCGGTCTGTAGATTCGGATGTTTCCTTCCGAGCTCCGGAACTCTCGGCCTGCCGTCTGGGCTTCCCTCATCTTGGAGTATCTCGCAAGACAAGGGAAAATCGTGTGGGCGGCAAGTACGACCACGTCATGCTCCGGACTCAGCGATTCGGCTAGCCGTCTGACGCTCACCTTCACGCCGCCGCTCATCTCGTCCGTGCTCGGAAAAGACTCCACCACGAATGCTATCTTCATGGGTCCCTGCCAAGTGCTAGCTTCAAGGCGAGCCAACTTTCGTTGTGTTCTGCTCCTCAACAACAAGGCTTCCTACTTCAACACCCGAATAGTAGTCTTCGTCCCGCCAATAGTCAGATACGTGAAAGTTTGCGGAAGCTGTTATTCTCTTGAGATTCACCTTCACGCGGTATCTGCCGGGGAATAGACCACTGGGAATTGTAAACCTGACGGTCTGCCTGACCAGTTCCCCTCTCTTCCACAGGTGCAAAGGTGGCTCGCAACCCTCCGGATCCACGTCTACTCTATACCTGAACTTCTTTCCTAACCTCTCTTCGAGGAACTTCCTGTAGGGCTTCTCGAATCTTCTTGCGAGAAGCGTTCGCTTCGGAAAGTCGGTATTTATTCTCACAAGAAGCCTGTAAACATCTTCGGGCAGAATAGGAGACAGACACTTCCAAAGGAGATTGATGCTGACCGTGTCACCGGGCTGCACGAACGCTGGGAATACACGGACTGTCTCAAGGGAAGAAACCCCCGAGAAGCTCGCAACGGGGCGCCGAGCGGAGTCTGGTTCCACCGGAATGTAATTTCGGGCCCTCGCGTCTTCTCGAAATTCCGCCTTCTCCAGGTTTATCACGCGAAAAACATGCAGGTCCTTCTGCGAAAAGATTTTCTCAAACAAGGCAGGAAGCGAGCTGATCTTAAGAAGGGCACGCCGTTGCACCTGGGGATCAATTTCAAATTCAAAGGCATACAGTCTTTGAGAAAAGCCGGTATTAACAACCACGAACCCAACCCGGTACTTCCGGAGTACTTCAATCGTTCTTTGAAGACCCACCGAGGGGTTGAGAACATCGAGAGCATCCCTCACCCGACTTACGGAAAAAGAATCGGTTGGCGCAGAGTGGGCCACGGGTATCGCCGTAACAAACTGCCTTGTAAAAGCTGGAATTGCGTACGCAGTGATAGGGTCGGAGAGAAATACCTTTCTACCCTCCGCCTCCCTATCAAAACGTTCGAGCACGTCAGAGATTGCCGCAAAATCGTCTGGAAAGGGGCCGTGCCTACTCTCTATGGCGCGTTTGTATAAATCGATTCTGTAATTCAATGTTCCGAGGAGCGCAACTACAACAAGAAAGATCCAGACGCAGACGAAGAACTTGCTTCTCAGCGACTTAGACCTAAGGTTGGCGGGAAACTCCGTCACAAAAATCGCAAGCGAGAGCGTGTAGGGCACCGCCCACATCAGTCTCCAGGCAAGGTAGCTCAGGACCTTTGTCGCAAGAGGCATCAGGAGAGGATTGAATATCAAGAGCAGAGGCCCCGCTGTTGCAGCTGTAACAAAGGCGTGCGAATCGCTTTTCCTGGTTCTGAGAATGAAGTAAGGCAGAAGCACTAGTGAAACTATTCCGGCAAAACCGAGCCAGCCATAGGCACCCAATGGATTCATCATATAGAATATTCCGTCTAGATACAGAAGACCCTGGCCTTCGACCGAATACAGATTCGCCGTGGAATATGAGATGAAGAACTTGTAGATAAGAAAGGGCAAAGAAATGCCGATGGGAATTCCGACAACACGAGCCCATGACTTGATGGTTTGGGATCTGTCCCTCCATCGGACCACGAGCTTGAGAAGGAAAAAGCAGGTGACGACAAAAAGAAACTCGATGAAATAGTATACGTGCACCGCAGCGGCAGTGACGACAAGGATACCGAGCAGGAAAAGAAGCCATTTTCTTTGCCCGCGGAGATACCTAAAAAGCACGGCCAGGGCGACAAAATAGACAAGCATGGATACTCTTGTGGGGTATCCAGCTATCCTAAGGGTCTCGCCGCCAATGCCACCGTAGCAAAGCGGGAAAAGAAAGGCGGCGGCAAAAGCAGCTTTCACGTTTTCGGTCAGAGACCTCGTAGCGGCGAACAAACCCAGCGCCAGAAAAGGGGCGAAGAAGGCTGGTAGCGTCTTCCAGAGAGTGTGGATTCCCGTTCCAGAGACTACAACAAGGAGTCCGCATAACGCATGGAAGATCCCAAACCTTGGGTCGGATTTGACCACCCCATTCGGGCCATAAGGCTGCTGGGTCGGAAAGACCCTGTCTTCTTCGATAACACCCCGAATCGCAGCAAGATGTGCTGGTGAGTCACTCGTCCACTGGAGAGAGGTGCCGGAGACGAGAAGCAAAATGGAGATTGCGATAAGTGCGAGAGCTAAGGCCACACAAAGAAACATCCCGACCCGTCCTGTCAGCTCCGAGTGGGGAGGACCAACGCCCCCGACAGACCAAGACTCTGCCCCCCTCTTGCCCGTAAGTTCACTCCACAAATACCAAGCCGGCGTGCAAGCCAGGAGGACCCAACTTGCGCCGAACACCGAGAGACCGAACCAGTCAAACGCCAGCAATAGAAGAGCGGCCTGGCCAAGGCTCAAACTGACCGCAAAGGGAAACACTTCCAGGAAACTGAGCCCGAGTTTCTGCCTTATTCTAAGTGATGGAATAAAACCGGGAGCCAGCAGAAAGAGGAAAATGGACGGGGCAAGACTGAGCCCGTTGGTTACCTTGCAAAAGCGACAGAGCCAAAGGCCTCCCAGCGAAACGAGAAACACCAGGAGGAAAAACCTAGCGACAGTCCTCTCGCTCGCCCCTCTGCTCACCTTCTCAACTCCTCGAAACCACGTATACACCCAGGCAGATAACAACCACACCCAGCCAGCGGAACGCGGAAACGTGCTCTCTGAAAATGAGGGCAGAAGCGGCGAGAGAAAGCACATAAGTGAGGCTTATCAAGGGGTAGACGAAGCTGAGCTCTTTCTTCGAAAGCACATCCATCCACAGTAGCCCGCTGCTCATGGTCACGAAAGCTCCCAGCCATATGTAACCAGACGTTATGAGCTTGGTGAACTCAGGCCAGAACGATGAAATAGAGAGCTGAAATCCGCCCTTCAGGTTGAGTCCGTGTTTTACCAGAATCTGTCCGGCCACGAGCATTGTCACACATGCGAACACATAACCGGCGGTCTTCATTTCCGACCCTCCTCGGTTCCCCCACCCCCTGCCGGCCCAAGCCCCAGATGTCTG
>Ga0315279_10005677_pt1 | contig 16032 bp, 13 predicted proteins | sample YL17G06_20_MG_FD_203694 | JGI IMG/M metagenome (GOLD analysis project Ga0315279, IMG submission 203694) | Sediment microbial communities from Yellowstone Lake, YNP, Wyoming, USA - YL17G06_20 | ecosystem: Environmental > Aquatic > Freshwater > Lake > Sediment | place: USA: Wyoming | collected...
CAAATCGGCACGCCCATCCAGGTCCCTCAGGACAATGTCCAACCACTACAGGACGTGACAGTCTCAGTCAATGTAACCGGTTCTGAAAGTCCTGTAAAGAACGTTACTCTTTCGTACAACCTGAATAGTGGTGCTTCGTGGGAGAACTTGACCATGATTTATAACGTGACTTCGTATCTTTACCAAGCAGTGATTCCAGGACAACCCAGTGATGTGCTGGTGAAATATAGCATCAGTGCCTACGACAATGCGGGTAACTTTGCGGTAAGCGATAGATCAGGAGAATACTTCATCTACACGGTTATCCCAGAGTTTCCATCGTCTCTGATTCTACCACTGTTTATGATCGTGACCCTGCTTGCTATTGTAGCCTGCAGAAGAAAGCGCTTCTATCCCATTGGAAGATAGAAAAAGGAGTATTTGTGCAGGAGAAATCAAGTCTTTCATAAAGCTTGTATTTGAGACCGCCTTTGTCCTTGTTTTGGCATATCACCTGAACTAGATCCAACTATTTGTAAGGACTTCGGGAGGCGTGCGCTAAGGTGAAAGGTGAATGGCAGACGCCTGAGAACGTTGCGGCTGTCAACACGGTGGCAGATGAGAGGTGGCTGTACGTTACGCAGGATGGTAAGGGGCTTTGGTTTACGGGGACGTATTTGGGTTCGCCGGCGATTTGCAGGTCAGTTAAGGTTAATGGTGCGTGGGGTGAGCCGGAGTTGATTATTAGTCAGTTTGCTGGTGAACCTTCTGTGGACGGTGATGGGAACATCTATTTTGTTCATCACTTTTACACGGCTGATTCCAGGATGATAGAAGCAGACATCTACACCGCACAACGAAAATGAAGAGTCTGTTGCTGCACTAGGGTTCGTGCCTTTCTTAGAATAATCTTAAATTGTATTCATATGGATAACAAGGGCTAAGGGGAATTGCTCTCATGGAAAGCCCGAGAGAAAAATTTGAGAAAGAAGTGGCTGCATACAGAACGCAACTAAAAGAATGTGAGGAGAAAATAAGAGAAAAGGAGGCTGAAAGTGAAAAAGAACGTGCTAAGCCTCCAAAATTGAGGTCCCGAAAATTAAGTGAGATTAGAGAGGAGATCAGACAACTGCAGACTTGCCTTTGGGAGTCAAAACCCAAGAAACGCTGTCCACACTGTAGCATGGAGCTTTTTTATGACGATATCCTTTGTTTTAAGTGCGGGGAAGTCTTTTTGGATGTCTGCCCCAAATGCAGCAGTATCCGCATTGGAATGGGCGAATGGGGAAACATCAAATGCCTCGAATGCGATTTTGAGTATAGCAAGCATGAAATGTTTAAAGAGTTGCTCATCGGCTGTCCTGATCCAAGCTCTCCATATTTGAGGATACTTAACCAACATCAAGTATCGGGGTTGAATTGTTACAACATTGGAACGAACAAGAACACCATTTGGGAACTCTGCGAGAAGTACAATTGTCCTTTTGAGGAAAAATGCGAATATTATTGTCCAGCTTTTTTGTCAGTGTTGGGGCTCATAGAAAGAGGAAAAGTGACAACTGGCTTACCGTGGGGGTATAATCAAGGAGGCGATCTACATGGCTACCGAATTCGGTGGAAAAGACCGAAACGTGAGAGAGAATGAATTATTTCAAGTGCCAGTGGTTCTAGCGCGCGCGAAGTTCCATCCCGAAACCCTTGTGTACTTTGACTTCTGAGCCTAGATGCTAGGTTCTGTGACCGTAGCGCACGCTTGATAGAACTGTCCTCTAGAAGATCGGTCGTATCAAAGCAAAATGATTAATGCTAGATTATCGCAAAGCGGAATCGATTATTATGTCAGATTCGTATGAGCCTGATAAACAAGATCTGAAAATGCAAATTGAAAAAAGTGGAAAACCACTCGAAATAGTGGTCTCTTCTTTGCTCGACAAGTACAAATGGAAAAGTGTGACCAATACGGATACTTTTGTCGATAGAGAAGAAGGAAAACTGAGGGACATTGACATATGCGCATCCCGCGACGATCTTCTACCAAGAATTGGAAATCTCCAACTGGAAACTTACCTGACACTTGAATGTAAGAATGACCCTGGAATGGCTTGGATCTTCTTCACCAGACCCTTCAAGTTTAACGTTGTTGATATTGCGGGGCAATATATCGATGAAATACAGATGGCCACTAGAAACACCGAAAATGTTGAGATCATGGAAATGATCTTGAAGAAAAGTCAATTGCACTATGAAAACGATGCTTTCAAGAATGTAGCGGTAACCTACGACCGGGTATTTCTTCACCCGCCGAAGAACTATGATCCACAACGTGAGAATCAACGTGGGAAAAAGAGAAAAAACCATCTTCTTGAAGCGATAAGTCAACTCAAGAAGTACATCGACTGGGCGATGGACCAAGAGGTTCGAAAACGAAGCCAGGTGTTGCCATACACTATCGAGATGTACTTTCCATGCATAGTATTCCAAGGATACATGTATGAAGCCACTGTGAAAGAGAATGGCGGAGTGGAACTTGAAAGGAGAAATCATATTCTGTTGAGGACACTCTACAGATCACCGTATTCGGTTTATGAGAAGGGAATATTGGTTGATGTAATCTGTGACAGCCCATTCAGCGAAAAGCGCTTTAGTGACTACAACGAACTCGTGTGCAGAGATATGGAATCCTTGAAAGAAGTATTGACCCAACACTCAGATGAAATCGGGCACAGGATCACCGATACGTTGGAGCTGATTGAATCTACACGTAGACGCGAGTGATCATTTGTCCTTCTTCTTGAGTTGTTACATAGAATACATTCCGATCGATCGCTTGCGGCTATATAGCCACAACGGTCCATACGGACCGTGTCGCTATACAGCGACTGATTCTTTGCATGTCGAGGGGGACTGGAAGGTTCAAGGAATTGCGAGCTGGTCTGAGACACTGCCGATCTGATGAGTTGACTTCGTGAAGGCTCTTTTTGGAAAGTGTCGCGCGCCAAACAACTTGTTACACTTTCCCGTTCTTTCAACATTCCCCAAAAGCCCTTTAGACAGTCTAGTTGTTACAATTTTGGTCGTGAAGGAAATTTGTAACCTGTTCTGGAAGTCTGTTGTTGCTTCTCTGAAAAAGCAGTTGACTAGCGGAGTTTAGCCCTAATCTTGCTCAATTGATCATAAGGAATATTGAGAAAACCGCGTGTACATTCCAGAATCGGTTGCCGCGGTTTCATAATCGATCGATAGTTAGTGCGGTGGTGGATTTAATCCCACCACCAAGTGGAGATATCACCGCAATCCCCTTTTTCACTCGGGATATCTCCTTATGACCATCTTGACCAATCTGAGATAAAGAGTGATAGAAGGGTGATCTAGATCTTCTTCCAGCAATCATTGGGGAATAACTTGATTCAGGTCCATGAGAAAACCTGAACTTCAGGTTCCGATTTCCACTTCACGCTAACATAAAGACCTTTACAGACTTGAGTTTTCTGGAAGATAGTTCTATCTGGAAAGTACGCCCGGGTGATTTGGCATGCGTGAGACGAGAGTTTTTAGAAGTTCGTCAGGAATGGTCATTGTTCCTACCCTCGAGCATTGTGAGACGTATTGCTGTATGAGCCTGTTGATCATCGGTGAGTCTACTCTGCACATTCGGCGATAGCCTTTCAGTTCGGAGATGGTCTTGGCCTTTTTCAGCGATTCTACTTTATGAAAGTCGAAAACCAAGTGGTAGAAAGCTTCTCCTTCTTTTAGAAAAGGCAGGACGAAGTAGTTCCCTTTCAACCCTATTCCTTTGACAACTGCATCAATGACTCTAGAAGAACGTACATGTCCATTCTTTTCGCGCAGTCGATAAAATCCGGCGACCTTATCAATATAATGTGAATCAGCCAATTTGGAATGCTCGATTTTTCTCGCTTCTATGAGTGTCGTTGCGGTGTGCTTGTTATTGGTTATATCACATTCTGGAGTTATGACAACGTAATATTTGCTCGATCTCACTTTGTGTAGTACATCACCCACGCCAACCTGTTCTTTTCCTGAGACCTGATAATAGTACTGTGCTGAGTAGACCTTGCCGAAATCGGCATCGCTGAATGGTTTGATAATTCTTGTAACGCGATTTATGCAACTGCTGAGTTCCGGAGTTGGGGTTAACTCTCTCTTTAGCAGGTTTGCGTATATGGCAAGCATCTGACGCCCTACGGAGTCAAGATTATACTCTTCCTTCAAGCTTCTAGCCAAATTCGACCAGTTGCCAATTTCGTATATTCGAGTTACAACTTTGTCTTTTGTATTGTCCAGCATCTTCTCTATTTCATAAAGGAGACCGATTTCTGGATAGTCAGCTATTTTCTCGTCGATCTTATCTACGAGTCGGGCGTGGTCAAGCTCGCCTTTGCCGATTGGGTCTAGTAACACGCATGGAAGTGATCCATAAAGTTCACCGTACATTTTTATTATGTTTTCTTTGAATTCTCTTCTGTTGCTTTTGGTGACTCTGGCAGACCATACGATGAGCATGAAGAACTTCGAATTTTCAGCTACGCCTCTCGCAATCTCACAAATTGCCTTCAGACTGTTTTCTTCGCTTTCTTCAAGAAGATAGTAATCCAATATCAACAGCCTGACATTTCTGTAATATTCGGAGTTGACAGGCAATTCTGAGAACACGGCGTGTTCTCCTCTTTTCAGGAAGTCTGCTACTAGGCCGTCCACTTCGCCTTTCCTATTGTCCACCACAAGAATTCTTCCGGGAATCATGTACTGAGCCTTCCTTTCTCCTGTTCAAAAACGAGAACAGTGTTAGCTCCAGCTAAGTAGTCAGGATCGTTCGGGTAAAATCCAAAATCGAGCTTTCCATCGTTGGCTTCCATTGCACGTCTCGTTATGAAAAGTCCCAGTCCTGTGCCCTTTGGTTTTCTCGTATAGAATGCTTCACCAAGGAAGGGCAAGTCAGATGGGTCGATGCCGGGACCATTGTCTGAAACTATGATCATAATATTCATTTCTGGATCTCTTTTTATCGTAATCCTGATTTTCCTTCCATCGACTTTCCTTTGGAGCCACCAGATTGAATTATCTATTAGGTTTAAGACAGCGGTCATGACTAGATTGGAATATATTTTCAGACTGATTTTTTCCTTCTCAAGCACCTCAACATCTATGCAATCTCGCTTCAGTTCTGGTTCCTTGATCTTGAGCGAGAAATCCACTACCGAACGTAGGGGAACTAACTTGTGTTCTCTTTTTGTTAGTTCGAGTGCGCCTTGGGACACGTCAGAAAGAATCGCAATTATCCTTTCAATACTGTCGAACCTGTTCATCATCCTCCCTCCAAATCCGTAGGACGTCATGTCCTTTTTGACTGATTCAATCAATGGTGCAAGATCTTTGAGCTGTATTTGCACCTCGTGCGCAGGCATCAGCGCAGCAACACCGATTCCTGCCATAACATACAGTTTTTCAACTGTATTGACCCTGTAATCATTGTGCGCCTTCTCTACCGAGTTGATATTCGTCGCATAAAGCTCATCATGGTCATTCTTGTGCACCTTCTCTCGCATTTTGTCAATCTCGTCAATCGTTTCATCGAATTTCTTTCCAGTCTTCCTTTCCCTTAAGTGGTCAATTTTGTCTTTGTCTTGTCTTCGAAGGATCTCTAACTGGTTCATTGTCGATAATATCAAATTCTTGAAATCCTTGTACTCTGGATTTTCTATTAGACCTTCTCTGTCGGTCTTGTCCCTTAACGCAGGATTTGTGTCATGTGAAATCTGCACTAGTCCTATGATCTGGTTGTTGCTTAGACATTTTGATGGGTTGTTAACTCTTAGGATGTCAAGTTCGAGCCAATCATTGTCTTGCTCGCCGTAAGGCCAAACTCTGAAATTGTCTCTGTAGATGCGTACGCCCGTAAGAGGCTGGATATAGGTATTGTAGGTTTTTCTTGAGACGGTTTCTCTTAATGTCAATGGGTCGAGATCCCACACGTAGAAACGGAAAGCGAGACCTCCGCACATCGGCTTGCGAATGGAACCGTCGCTCTTGAAATCTGACGGTTCTTTGATGTCAATGTTCCTGATTTCAAAAGGCCGTTCAAACTGTTTGAAAGCAGGATTCAAAAACCGATACCTCGCCCGAAGAATTCCTTCATCTGATACTGTTCCTGACAAAGAGTATACAGCGGTTGAAAAGAGATTTGTTGGGAACTTTGCTTGTTCAGCCACTTCTGGGAATTCTTCTGACTCAATGGTTATCTCAAAATCCCGTTCCTCTCTGAAAGGAGATTGAAGAGAGACCAGTTTCTGGGCTAGGTTAGAAACCATCTCCTTCGTCCAAGGTTTTGCAAGAAAACGGATTTCCAAGGATGTCCCAGTTTGATTTTCTCGAAAAGTTTTTGGTTCTATTCGTATCCATCTAACAGGAATTTCAGACAATAGCTTATCCTTTTCGAATTCCTTCCAATTAACCTCTACACTTGTCTCAAGTTTGTCCTCCTTCGATCTGGTAGTTAGTGTGATTAGAGAGCCTAACTTTTGAGCAGCAAATCTTCCCACTCCTTTTTCTCCTAGAATCGGTCTGTGGAAAATCCTGCTTCTCTCATTCTTTTCTCTATTTTTCTTCTTGACATCTGTGCCTGGTTGAAGCCATGCGTTCAAAATAGTATCCAAATTCATGCCAATTCCATTGTCACGTATGACAATCCGACCAGACTCTAGGTCTCTCACATTTTCCAAGGTGATTTTCACTTCAGTGGCGTCTGCATCGTAGGAGTTTTTTACAAGTTCGACCATCGCTATTACTTCATTTGTGATCAATTCATCTCCTAGAAGCTTGATTATTCGCGCTTTAGGTTGAAATGCAGCAGAGCCTTGGTTAGAATTCATAGCATCTTTCCTCAATGCTAATAAAGTCTGGACGCAATTAATAGTTAACTATGCTGTTTGTTTTTGCTGACCTCTTTGCCGGGATAGGCGGCACACGTTTGGCCTTTGAGAAAGCGGGAGGAAAATGTGTCTTTGCCTGCGAAATCGACAAGTTTTCGCGCATGACGTATCTGGAGAATTTCGGAGACGTTCCTGCTGGAAATGTGATGGAAATAGAAAATGACAGAATTCCCGATCACAACATGCTAGTCGCAGGTTTTCCCTGTCAGCCCTTTTCCCTAGCCGGCGTCTCAAAGAGAAAGAGTCTAGACAGACCGCATGGATTTGCATGTAAAGCGCAAGGGCATCTTTTCTTCAAGATCGTCGAAATTCTTGGTGCAAAAAAGCCTGAAGCATTCTTTCTTGAAAACGTCAAACATTTGAGATTTCATGACAAAGGAAATACCTTTGAGAGCATTCGGACAAATCTTGAGGAAGCAGGATACGATGTCTACGCGAAAATGATTGATGCTTGTCATTCGGTTCCGCAGCACCGAGAAAGAATTTACATTGCTGGTTTCAGGAAAGATTTAGGGATCAGATTTGATTTTCCAGAGATACCAGAGTCAAAACAGCGACTCGAAGATATTCTGGAAAACGTGACGGATCCAAAGTACACGATTTCAGGCAGACTTTGGAATTATCTCAAGAAATACAAAGAAAAACAAAAAGCAAAGGGGAACGGATTCGGATATGGACTCGCCGATCCTAGAGGGATAACTAGGACACTAAGTGCGAGATACTACAAAGATGGAGCTGAGATTCTAGTCCCTCAAAAAGGAAGAAACCCAAGGAGGCTCACGCCAAGAGAGTGTGCTCGATTAATGGGCTTTCCTGACACTTTCAGAATACCGGTCTCCGATACGCAGGCATACAAACAGTTTGGCAACTCGGTTGCAATTCCTGTCGTTGAAAAAATCGCTGGTGCTATGGTAAAATGTCTGTACGAGGAAGAACAGCTGATCTCAATGGAGTACCCTTAGAGGAAATCCGCAAAGTACAGGAAAGACTGGTTGACTGGGGAAAGAATAACTACAGCGAGTTTCCTTGGCGGTCGACTTCTAACCTTTTTCATGCGTTAGTTGCCGAAATCATGCTTCAAAGGACAAGAGCGGAACAAGTTCTTGTAGTGTATGAAGAGTTTGTCAAGAAGTATCCTACCGTCGAAACTGCGGCAATGGAAAGCCCGGACAATCTCCGTAAGTTGCTCCGACCCTTAGGTCTCAGATGGAGAACCGAGATGATTCTTGAATTGGTTGAGTGTCTTGCCTCAGGCACAAATATACTCGTTCGACGAGATGAGTTTTCAAAGCTTCCGGGCGTTGGACTTTACGTGAAGAACATTCTTCTTTCGACCAAATTAGACGTCAAAGCACCAGTAATAGACAGAAACGCTGTCAGATTGTGGAGCAGGATCTTCGGTTTCAATGTCGACGCTGAAACGCAAAAGAAAAAGTGGTTTGTCGAATTGGCTGGACGACTGACACCTAACAATGATTTCAAGCAGTTTAATTTTGCCTTGCTAGATTTCACACGGAACGTCTGCAGACCGAAGCCAAAATGTAGCATTTGTCCATTGACATCTTTCTGCAGCTATTTTTATGGAAGAAAATAGCATTCAGGCTTCGCTACCAACAGGTTTTCGATTGAATACGAACTTCTGGATCGGTAGCAAAGCCTTACTTTGCAGTTTGTTCATTTCAGCATTGAAAGCATCGATTTCAGCACCTGGCGGGGCTGGGTTGTTCTCTATCTTGAGCCTTGCAAGTTCTCTACAGAATGCTTCTCCGACAAGTTCAGCCAATAGGATTCTTCCGGCAGGAGTTTCAGCACCTTCTAAAGCACTCCCGATTATTCCAACGACTGAAGGAAATTTTATGAAGATTCGAATTATCCCTGTATTCTTGTCATAGAAAGTTCTTTGAGTCGGTGTTTCAGTCTCATCTGGAATTATATCGGATATGAATCCGATCTTTCTTCCTGTTATTTTCCCCCTTTTCTTTTCTTTAGGAGGGGCCACCTTTATACGCGCAATTGCAGGAGCGCTATTTCCTAGGGTCGCTGTTACTATTCCCTCAACCCCTTCGTTCTTGCCTATCACCTTGAAATAGCTGTACCAAAGTTTTTCAGCATATTTCGGATGTCTTGCCAACTTAACTTCTTCAGTTTGGGGTTTGATGTCAGTATTGTTAGACTCGATCTTCACTGTGTTGCCTTCTGATTGTACAAGTTCTGTCGGTGCATAGACCGATAGTGTGCGTGGTCTATCTTTCTGCACGTTTGCCCATTCGGGTTTCAAAACGAGTCCTTGAATATCAGGTCCGGGTTCGACTGGCAACTCCTCAATGTCTTCGAATTCTTTTTTAGCCAGCTCATTCAGCAAACTACACAGACTTCTCAGCCATTTCTTTGTCGGTTCTGTTAATTCCTTTTCGGGTTTCTTTTCTAGCGCTTTCTTCTTTGCGAGAACCAAGGGCTCAAGGATTTTTTCGATTTCTTTTTCCAAGTGCTGGCAGTATTCATTATGCCATTCTAACCCGCTTCTATTGAAGTCAATTAGCTCGGTTTCTCCGCTTCTAAGTCTTTCTTCCAAGCCTTCACACGTTGCCTCTCCGAAGAAGAAGAGTGCCGCAGGATCGTTTTCGAATTTGAACAGTCTGTTGTCCAAAATTGCTCCCTTTGTTCTTATCAAAATCCCTGCTAGTCCATACGGTGTGTTTCTGGGAGTGTCCAAAGGAACGGGACTCTCGTAGACGGTCACTTTTATCTTATCACCATAGTAAGGCATTGAAACCAGTCTGCCATCGACAATTCTGTTTCCGCTTGGATATGCGAAAGCTATCAAGCCTTCATAGATTTTTTTTCGTTTCATGTCTTCGAAATGTAGATAGATTTCTCTCTTTTTGGAGCTGTTTATGTCCCGAAGAGCATAGTGTTTGGAAAGCCGTTCTTTAAAACTTTCATAATCAGAGATCTTGATCTTTTCATTGGTTACTCTTATTCTGACTTCGGTCCCGTCCGTCAGCGAGCTTGTTTGAACGTTCTTCAACATATCATCATCATACTGGGGCTTCTTTGCCTTTGGATCATACCATATTTTCGTTTTTGAGAGTTGCCCGTTCGCGACTGTGGATATCTCTCCCTCACCAAGTGCCAAGATCGTCTCTTTTAGACCTCTGCCGAAGAAACCGCGAACGTTCTTTCCCTCGGAAAAGCCGCTGGTCGCGCTGGCGAATTCGAGAGCTTTTTCAAGCTTCTCTGGTGTCATGCCTTCTGCGTAGTCTTTGACGATTAACCATTCACATAGGCTCCCTTTCTTGCGATCAACATAAATCTCGATTCTTCCGTTTTTTTCTCTTCCTTTTTCTTCAAGACGTCTGTAACTGTCATCACTGTTCGTCACAAGTTCAACAATTCCATCTACAAGCGTTCTTACAGTTGCTTTCGACAATTGCTCAACTATCATGGGATTAATCGGTATTTGTTTTACCATCTAAGTTCCTCCTTTGAAAATCTGGCTCTCGCAAGAGGTCAAAAACTGCAGTATTTGCTTTTCGTTGTAGGAACGGGCGACGTTCTTGTAATATTCGAGATTCTGTTTCAAAACTCTCTCCGGGGTCTCCATTGTGCATCTCAGAACCCTTCTGAACTCGGGGTCAGAAATCACGAAATCTTTGGGGTCTCTCAGGAATCTGTTGAAATACTCACTCTCTTTAAGATATTCTATCAATTTGTCATCTACACTCCTGCCATGGGATCTATCTTTCTTGAGAAAAATACTGGTTTTCTTGCCCGCTAGAACGGACTCGATCTCTTTCGCCTTTGCCCTGCCGAAATCGGTTAGCCGGAAATGATCCTTGACAGTTCCCACGAGATAGCCCTTTTCTCTCAGAGTTCTCAGGGGTCTGTCGAATTTCAGAGAGTCAGGCCATTGTGGATATCGTCTAAACCTGAAAACCATTGGAAACATATGAAAACTTTCTGCCACAAGTCTTTCATAGGTACACGTTTCTCCGCTTTGAGTTATCGAGTAAATAGCAAAAATGATCAAGTTCTGCATTTCGATCTTTTGATATATCTCCGGAGAGAATTGGTCTCTTGCATTCAATTCTCTGTTTGATCGACTCGGACCGCGATCTCTCCCGTTAAAGGTTGACGACATCACACCGTCTTCTCCTTAGGCTCTTGCTGAATCCTGAGATATTCCAGAGTGTTCTCCAAAAAGTATCGAATGGAGACTTCTGTTGGCCTATTTCTATTTGACTTTAATATCCTTTCTACAACTGCTCTCTGTTCTTCAGACGAGAGTTTTGAGTCGCCCAAAGCATCGACAAACGGTCTATATATCCCGCACTTTTGTCCTTTGGAGTTAGTGATTCTTGCAACTATTTCCCATCCCCTCGTTTTCATCCTATTGCGCTTTCGATGAGCTCTACGTTTTCTGGGAAGACCGTTGGCCGGTGGAGCAGTCGCCCTTCTTCCAGGAGAGTCCTGACCATCGCCAAAATAGAAGACTAGAGAATCTCCATCGATTTGAACATCTTTCAAGATCCCGGGAAGAAAGTGCTTAGTTCTCAAAGATTCCTCGATTTCGACTATAGGTATTCGGACTATCGTTAGCACTTCCTCGGGCATATAAGTCACTTATATGCATTATAGAAGGGATATAATCATATAAGGTTTCCTATAACTGGGTCGTCAACTTGATTGCAGGTCCATTTATGCCCTATTTCCATGCCGCGCGCGCCTCTGGAGTGGTAATGGTCTCGTTCCAGACTTCTATTTTCTTGGTTTTCTTGTTGAAAAGGCGATGTTTGTCGCTGGTGAGTACTTGCACTGACGAGTGTGCGCTCTGGGTTTGAGGTTATTCTTATTTACACGTATGTTGCTTAGTTAATTCATGGTGAGACTGTGCGGGCAAGAATCTTCTCCATCTTGATCCTCGTTTCCCTCTTGTTTTCCAGCTTATCTTTAATGATGTTCAACGGGCGTCGATTCTATTCAGGTCATGCAGTTCCTCTGGGTTTGAGTTCGGTTGAGCAGGAGGTCCTTGGGCTTGTAAACGATTCCCGTGCGTGCGGCATCGAACTGTAACTTAAGAACATTTCATCCAATTATCCTGCTTTTCGGGCCGCTGGGACTACGATAGATTTGGGAGCCATCAGAATCTTCCGCCAGTTGTATTTTAGCGAGAATCTTCGAGTCGACTGATGTTTTTTCTTGCTGGCAAATCCAGAATAGCAAAATTTATTAAACGAGTACGCAAACATGGGCTTGAGGGATAAAAGTGAGCACTGATATCCCCATAGAAGAGCTTTTTGAGCACGCCAAAATATCAACAACGATTCAAACGGCAGTGCGCACACCAGGAATGGAAAGTTGGTCCGGATCCAAAATCTCAAAAGAGCCAACTAAAATCTACGACATCAACGGCGAACTACTATTCTTAGATTTTTCCGTACGGTCGCAGATGCGAGGAGCAGGTGTCACTGGCTACGTCAGGGTCGGTTCGAAAAGAAATATCGGCTCTCCCATCATATCCTACGAACTTGGGCCGAAGCGCTGGGACTTCAAGGCGGCAGTGGGAAAATTGACTCCGCTTTTCAACAAAAAATTCCCGAAACTCAAGGTAGAAGATGTCAAACTCGTGTGTTACAGCTACCCGAAACTCGGTGTCATGTTCAAAGCTGTCGATGCTACGGGCTCCGCAACTCACCACATCTTCGATGTCGCTAGCCTCGCGCCCGTTCCTGAAAACAAGGGAAAAGCCGTCGAGGGTTTCTTTGCATGGTCTTATCTTGATTCGCTCACAGACCAAATGAAAAGCGCCAGGTCGAGGCAGTACGAGGAAGCAAGCAAAAGTCTAAAGGAAATTCCTGAGAAAGAAAGGGCTTCAATGATGAAGGCTGAAGTCTTCGGCAAATATGTGTCGAAATACATTGGCACAATATTTCCATTGATTCAGACAAAGCTACTTCAATACTGCACACACTACAACTATGACGAGACGAGGTCACATCACTGCTTCGTCCTTCAAGGCCAACAGGTTGACGATTATTGCGCCGTAGCAACCTGCCAAATGATTCTCTGCTACTACAGATACTACTACAGCCAAGATCAAATAGCACCTGCGCTCAACTATACACAAGGGTCGGGCTGCCCTTCAGACCAATCAGCTGGCTACGAGAAACTCACCTGCAACCACCTGGACGCAACATTCGACAACACGCCAACATGGGCCGAAGCAAAGACCCAAATTGATGCCCTGCACCCTTTCAAAAGCGGCATTCAAGGTCACGCCAGAGCCTGCGCAGGCTACAGCAAAGTAATGCTTACTAACAGTCTCTATATCTACGATCCTTGGCCTTGGAACGCAGACTTCAAGCTAGCCGGATCAATAAAATGGGAAAACTGGAACTCCATTACACACACTAATTACGTGTTCACAAAGCTAACATGTCCATAGGGAGGTAAATCCTCTCTGATTCGAGATCGTGAGAACCTAATAAAAGCAGTCAGGAAGGCAATGAACGAACGTCCCATCATCGATGACCCCAAGTTCACCGCCGTCAGAAAGGCAACCGTTGGAACTCCGCTCATGGTTAGAAGGGTCGACGGAAAAGAAGAATACTGGTTCGTTCCTCTACTCACCGGAGACAAAGCGAACGGCTATGCACAGGTAGAGAAAAACCTGGAAGTCTCTCAGCTTGTCGTGTTTGGCGCAACCCCAGAAGATCGAGGGAGCTGGATAGACAGCTCCTTCTTCGAAAAACCACGTCTCGACGTCATCAATTCCATCAAGGCCCGATACCCCAAAATGGAGATGTCGGAGCCCTTTTTCTCCTATGACACGAGCCCAGCCAAGTGGGGCTGGATGGTAAGACTGAATGACGGGCGCCAGATTACGATCTTCATAAGCCCTTCAGGATGGCATGAACATACTGAACGCGATACCAGTTTTGAAGGTTAATCGAGGTTGATCTATCAGTCCTTTTTGAATGGGGCAAACCTCTCACTTTGGGAAAGCCAAGGGAAGTTGTACCCTATTAATCCGTGCAAAAGAGCTTGCTGTCTAGGCTAGATCGTTCAGTCGTTCTATGCCTCACAATCGGCATCAACATCCAGAATTAGCGAAAGTTTGTACGTGGGCATATGAGGGGTCCTCTTCACAAACCATAATGCAGCACTGTGTACGGAAAAAAGGTAGGGGGTAGGTTTTGTCCTATTAGGTTTAGACACAAATGATCAGACGTGCTCCTTGCTGTTTGTGGTTATTCTTATTTACGTGTATGTTGCTTAGTTAATTCATGGTGACAACCATGCGGCCAAGAACCCTCACCATCCTAATCCTCATCACCCTCATGTTATCCACCTTCTCCTCAACACTAATCAATAATTGTCCCTATTCAGCCCAAGCCATCCCCCGAGGCTTAACTCCAGTTGAACAAGACCTTGTTGCCCTCGTAAACGGCTCCCGAGCATACAACATCGATTTACAGCTTGAAAACATCTCATCCAGCCACCATGCTTACCGCGCCGCAGGCTCCACAGGAGCCAACGACACCGCCAACTGGATAAAACAACAATTCACCAACCTCGGCCTAAACGCCTCACTCGAGATGTTTCCATTCACAACCTGGAACCTACTCGCCACGCCTACACTCGTGATCGACGAAGACGGAAACCCCGCTACACCAAACGATCAAGCAGCGATCCCATCGTTCGAGTGTGAACACATGAGCTATCCCACACCAACATCAGGAGCCTTCGCCAAACTTGCCATACTGCCCCTGCCCGTTGCAAACAGCCGCGACGAAATCGGCCTCAACCCAATCAACACGACAGCCTGGAACCAAATCGACACAACAGGAAAAATACTCTTGACCGGCAGAGAAGTCAGATGGAACACCGCTTGGCAAACGGCGTTCATCGACAAAATCACAACCCAAACACCCTCTGCCGTCGTCTACACGTGGTGGTACAGTTGGATGTCATTCTGCCCCCCATTCTTCGCTTCATCAGGCGGAAAACCCCTAGGCACCGCCACCCCCTACTACTGGGATCTGCAAATCCCCATAGGGTTCGTAGATTATTACGACGGCTTGTCGATAAGAACCACAGCCGAAACCCAACCAGCCTTAGCTGCAAACGTCACAATCCCATCCGAAATCGGCTACGGCCCACACTACAACGTCGTCGGAAAAATCGAAGGCTACGAACACCCTGAGAAGCTTGTCCTCATATCAGGCCACTATGATACTGTTATGGACAACGGGTTCCTCGATAACGGCGCCGGCACCGCAGGAATAATCGAACTCGCACACGTGTTCACCGAAGCAACTCAGTTAGGCTTGTACAAGCCAAGTTACACACTAGTCTTCGTCGCGTTCACGGGCGAAGAAATGGACCTGGTAGGCTCCATCTACTACGTCGCCCAACACAAGGACGAGATGGCAAACCTGACCGCCGTAATAAACCTGGACTGCATCGGAAGCGACGACTTCTACCTGACGCAGACCGATCCTTCAGATGGCTTCGACCTGGATCAAACAATACTTGCCTGCGCCAACGACCTCGGCATAACAGCCACCCTTGAACCGGCAGGTGGATCGGATCAAGAATCGTTCAGAATTCCCTACGACGTTAATTACTGGTGCTACTACGACTGGGGCGTCGACCCCGGCATATCAGACGCCATTCCAGTCAACTCCAGCATACTCCTCGACTCGTACCCCTTGTTCTACAACGAACTCTGGACCACGGGAAAACCAGGCTGGATCCACACAAGCTACGACAACTCAACGTCCACATCAACACTCAACTGGACCCAACCCGAAAACCTCGGAAACCACATCAAAGTAGCCGCCCTCGCCGTAATGCGCATCTCACCCAACGCCGTCGTTCCCCCGCCTCCGCCTCCAAGCACCGTCTATGTTCCAGACAACTACACCACAATACAAGAAGCCATAAACAACGTCAGCGACAACAGCACCATCATCGTCAGAGCCGGCGTATACCACGAAAGCATCTCAGTCAACAAACCCTTAACGCTAACAGGAGAAAACAGCGAAACAACCGTGATCGACGGAGACGGAGCCCCCACAGTTGTATCGTTGACAGCGAC